>JACCDK010602899.1_pt1 | contig 82073 bp, 78 predicted proteins | sample 7445871 | NCBI WGS metagenome assembly JACCDK01 (sample SAMN15323436, study PRJNA562643) | freshwater metagenome | isolation source: river surface water | place: USA:Blue River Watershed | collected 2017-08-15 | reverse complement strand
GCGGAGAGGGAGGGATTCGAACCCTCGAGGAACTTTCGCCCCTGCCGCTTTTCGAGAGCGGTGCCTTCAACCGCTCAGCCACCTCTCCATAAGGTAATGCGGTCGGACGGGTATACCTTACCACTTTTTGCCAAAATTTCAAAAAATGGTAGTATGACGATGTTCACGGCCCTATCGTCTAACGGTTAGGACATCGCCTTTTCAAGGCGGTAATCGGGGTTCGATTCCCCGTAGGGCTGCTTTAAGGGACAATTCAATATGACACGGTCATTCGGGGCTGATGGCGCTTGGATATTTTCAGGTTCGCTGGGCAGATGTTGTGCTGGCTGGAGCGATAGAGTCTGGCCCAGAATGCGGAACGGTATTTTGGCTTCAAACCTGAGTTTTTGGTCCCGCAAGGCCAGGTTCGATGACACCGTTTGCAGGATGAGTTTTTTCGTGGCGACATCGCCATTCAAGAAGCGTTCTTGGACTTCCTGAGCCGATTCGAATACTTCGGTCGCCTGCCGCAGCGGCAGTTGCACGTGGGTGTCGGCATCACGCAGGTGTAGTTCCAAGGCGGTCTTCTCCTTCAGCAAGGCGCTGCGGCGGGTGGCGTATTCAGTATCGGACAACAAACTCCCATCCTGATTGGCCGAAGATGTTTTCAGGCGCAACAAGCCGTCAATTTGCGCCAGGCATTCCTGATGGGCCTTCGTCTGTGCTTTCAGAATCTCCGCCACCGGTGCGCGTTCCATGTCATGCAGTTGTTGCAAATGCCGGAGCGCCCATGCTTTGAAAGGTGGCGCGAGAGTGATCGCCCCCAAACTCAGGAGCAGCTGCCGCTCCAATTCGGATTCCGTCACATATCTTTGTGAACACAGCGGGCGGCTGCTTTTGGAGCAGTGATAATAGACGTAACGGAGGCGTTTGGGCGCGCGCATTTTCTCAATCGGCACCCGGCAACGCGGACATTCGTCCCGCCGCCGATACGCGAACTTCAGTTTGCAATGAGGGCAGATCAACTGATGTTTTTCCTCTGCCGTCACGGCGCGCTGACATTCGCCGCAGCGGATCAAGCCGGTGTAAGTGAATTCATAATGGGATTGTGGGCGGGGATTGCCTTTGCGGCCCAACAGCACCTGCACCTGATCATATTCAGCCTTGGTGATCATCGGTTCGTGCCTGCCTTGATACCACTGTCCGCTGCCGCGGGGATGCTCGAACCAGCCGTAGTAAAACGGGTTGGTGAACATCTTGTAGATGGCACTCCGGGCCAGAGGCCGTCCGCCCAGTCGGCGGGACTGCCGGGTGCGCAGCCCCCATTCGTTATTAGCCCGCTCCAGAATCTGCGTCGGCAAATGAATTCCGGTGAGCATCAAATCCCACATCTGGCGGACTAGCGCAAAGCTGTCGGAGTCTTTGACGACGATGTTTTGGGCGGTGAGCTTGTCGGTATGATTGACGTAGCCAGGCGGCACTTTGCCCGGCACCCAGCCGTTTTCCGCCTTGGTCCGATTGCCGCGCTTCACGTTCTTGCTCAGGTCATCGACATATTTCTGCGCCATGCCGAACTCGATATACATGAGGATGAGGTTGTCGTCCTCGCGGGCGTAGCTTTGAGCCGGAGTCATGACCTTGATCCCATGCTGCTTGATGGCCCAGATGATCGAGCCGCCGTCCACGGGGTTGCGGGCGAGACGATCCAGCTTCCAACAGATGATGCCGGCAGCCTCGCCGCGATACAGCCGCTTCATCATGGCATTGAACACGGGACGCCCCGGCTCTTTGGCGGACTTTGATTCGGTCAGGATTTCAACAATGGAAAAACCAAGCCGGGCAGCAGTCTGTTCCAGTTCACGGGTCTGCGATTCAATGGAAAGGACCTGCCGGTCTTCGGCCTCTGATGATTTGCGGCAATAGATGAAATATCCGGGCATGAGAGTGTAACGGACGGGGAAGAAAGAAGCGGACGGGAACCATCCTAGCGTACCGATTTATTGGCGCCAAGGTGACCAGAGTTGTCCTTGGCAAGGATGCCGAAGAAGCGCAGCAGATTCAGGGCGATTTCCTGAATCTTGTCATCGGACAACCGCTCTCCGAACTCTGCTGCGTATATCTGGCGGAACTCTTCGATCGTCTCGCGGCTCAATTGATGTGGTGTGTTCATGCGCCTATGCTACCGCGCCGAGAACCGGGAAAAAGACGGCGGGATTTGCCAGCCGGTCAAATTCATCGGCGCGCTTTGACTAAAAATCAATTTTGTGTTTTAATGTAGTCACTTCCCACCGAGCCTTTCCGGCCCGGCGTTTTCATAAAGTTGCCAATCTGGCAAAACACGCCGTCTTGGGCAGAAATGCATATCCGCTAGTCTGGGTGTTACGCACCCCGAGTTTTTCATATTGCCCGATGGCATCATCACCCCTTCCAAATCACCTGTTGGCACATCGCAAACGTCTCGCGCTGACGCAGGACGAGATGGCATATCTCCTGGGAACTCAGGAGGGCAGCAATGTGTGCCGGGGCGAACGATTCACCCGGATGCCGAGTCTGGAAGACGCGCTGGCGTACGAAGCGATCCACGGCAAACCCGTTCGCGAGTTGTTTGCCGGGCTGTATGAGAACATTGCGCAGGGAGTCGCGGCTCGCGCGACGACTCTGGCGGCGCGGGACGGGGACAAATCAGGACGCCGGGCGGAGCACCGGCGCAAGATGCTCGCGGCCATCGCGGCCCGGCGCAGTAACACCATTCAAACGTCATGATCCGTCGCTCCTCACACCAGCGCATCCTCGCCATCGTGCCGATGCGCAAAGGTTTCAGTTTCGCGGTGCTGGATGCCGGCACCGTGCTGGCCGATTGGGGAAGCAAGCATGTCAGCGGCGACCGGCACACAGAGTCGCTGAAAAAAGTTCAGCGTCTCGTCGCCCATTACCAGCCCGATCTGTTGATACTGGAAGAAATGAATCATTCCCGCCGTGTCCCTCGGACCCGCACGCTGATCAAGACCATCGGCGCATGGGCGACGGCCGCAAACGTGACGGTGGAATCATATCCGCTCGCGGAAGTCCGCCGCCGATTCTTTCCGGATGTAGCCGGGACCAAGGATGACTTCGCGGCGGCGTTGGCGGAACGCTTGCCGGAGTCATTGGAACACGTCATGCCGCCACTGCGCCGCTCGTGGATGAGTGAAGATGTCCGCATGTGCACCTTTGAAGCGGTCGCCTTGGCCTTGATGCCGGGGATGAAGCGGGAATCATCCTCGAAAGGACATGCTGATGGTTACTGAATTTGCCGTTGGCCCAAAAAAACCTCACGAAATTTTGCCCTGATTTGTACAACCGGCTGACCAACAGCCGAATCCTCTGCTTGAAAAGTGCAGGGGGGGGGTACATATTTAGGGATGCTCACATCCAAGAATTCCACCTCCGAGATGATCAAGAATCCCCAATTCCTCCGTCGGTTGGGACCTGATCCCCACGCCAACGGCGCTCAAACCATCGCGCTCAACCAATGTCCGGATATGTTTGAACTCGAATCCGGCGATTTTGCCATCATCGGCATCGACATCACGGAGGTTGGCCGGTCGAAACTGCCGCCGACCGCAGGGTGCGGCCCCGATGAGCGGATTGTGCTCATCCCGCGCAATCTATTGATTGGGGCCAAGCAGGATATTCCCGACAAGGTCTAGGCGATTTGCACGGCAAAGCCTCCGGCTGGTATAATGCCAGCATGGAGGTTTTGCACTGGCTTCATTACCTGGATTCCTTTGAGGGGCTCATCGTCACGCTCGGTCTCTTTTTAACTGCGTTTACGATCCACAAAGATGAACGCGCCCGAAAGATCGCCAACATGCTCGCCATCCACGAGCGCTATGACCGGTTGTGGACCAGGCTGTTCACGAATCCAGAATTGCAGCGGATTCTCAAGAAGGATGTCGATGTGAACCGGAAGCCTGTGACCGATGAAGAAATGTTGTTCGTGAAGATGCTCTTTCTGCATTTGGACACGGTGCGCCGAGCGACGCACGAGGGGATGTTTGTGAAGTTGCAGGGACTCAAGCGTGATGTGGCTGATTTCATGTCCCTATCGATTCCGCGTTCGGTGTGGCAGAGGATCAAGCCGTTTCAGGACGATGATTTTGTGGAGTTCATAAACGAATGTGTGGGTGAAAAGTAGCAGCGATTTTCAGATTCAACTTTTCAGACGTGCTCAGGTGTAGTGGTTTTAGTGGGTCACGCAAATATTTTCAAATATGGATCGTTTTTTCTTGGCGTCTTCGTGAACGCCGAGTAGTAACTGCAATGTAACTTTTCGGGACGTAACGTCGGGATAAACTTTGGGCGGGAATGAAAATCGGAAGGGTCACAGGACGACTGATTTCAGGGCTTCAAGCTTATGCGTTTCTAAGGCTACAGAAGAGTTTTGTCTTGGATGGGCGATCTTTGGGGCGGTTTTCATTTGGATTTAATCCACAGTTTTAGAATTTTCCACTGCTTCAATTACTATGAAAAAAACGTGGGCATCACTGGGCCTTTTGGCGTTTCTCATCGCAACAGCAACGGCACAGGACCGAGCAACAATTGAGCCTGTCAAAGAACAGGCCTTCACTATTAGCGAACGCGGCCCGCATCACAAAACTTGGGAGCGCGTGGAATACGAACCTGGATTGGGCGGCAAATTGATTCCGCGCCGCCGCATTTATCATGAGATGGCCACCGGAATGCATTATCGCAGTGGCGATCAATGGCTGGAGAGCGAAGAAAAGATTGAAATTCTCCCCAGCAGCGCCGGGGCTGCTGCCTCAAAGGGACAACACAAGGCGATTTTCCCGCCCGAAATCAAATCGGGTGTTATTGAACTTAACACGCCAGAAAATCAATGGCTACGGTCCCGCGTGTGGGGATTGGCTTATTTTGATTCTGCGACGGGCGAGAGTGTCTTGCTGGCTGAGATCAAAGAAAGTGAAGGCCAGTTGGTCGGAGATAATGTTGTGATCTATCCCGATGCGTTTACCGATTTTCGCGCTGACCTGCGCTACACCTATACCAAAGCGGGTTTTGAGCAAGATGTCGTGCTGCGCGAGCAGCCGCCCGCACCGCAGAGTCTTGGATTAAATCCCAAGACGACGCGGCTACAGGTGTTGACCGAATTTGTGGAGGCCGTACAGCCGGTCAAGCTTCAGCGTGAAGCGGGTGGGCTGCCAGATGAATCGCTCGGCTTTGGTCAAATGAATATTGGGCGGGGTAAGGCCTTTAGCGTGGATGCGGCGGGTGAAAGTTTCGGTCATGAGCCGGTCGCCAAAGGTTGGCAGCAGCTTGAAGGGCGGGATTTCCTGATCGAAGAGGTGCGTTATGAAAATGTTGCCGATCAGATTCAGAAACTGCCCGAAGCGAAGCATTACCAAGGGGCCAGCCTGCAACGGCGTGGTCAGGGCGAGAATACGGTGGCAGCCTTAAAAAGCGTGATGCCCAAGCGTTACGCCAGGACTGTAGTGCCCAAATCAGGAATCAAACGCATGGCCAAGGCCACGATGGATCCCACCCCGAGTTTTGTCATGGACTACCTGCTGACACTCAGCAGTCAGACCAATTATGTCTTCACGAATGCCACCACCTTCTACATCAGTGGACCTGTGACCATGAGCGGCACGACCATTTTTGAAGGCGGCGCCATCATCAAATACAATATCGCGGCAAATGCCGGGATTACGGCGAGTAATGCGGTCTGGCTGGGGGGCATGTATCGGCCAACATTCTTTACTTCCAAGAATGATAATTCCGTGGGCGACACCGTCAGCGGTTCGACGGGGAATCCGACGACGGCATTTGCCGGAGGAATTGCGTTGGATTTGAGCGCGCAATCCAACCCGGTCATTAATTACGCCCGCTTCAGTTATCTGAGCAATGTTATCAACGGTGCGAACATCACCCTGCAAAACGCCCAATTCAACCAGTGTTACTCGGTCTTCGCCGATGGAGCGTCCAACTTCACGCTTCGGAACGTGTTGGGATATAAACTCCAGACCTTGCAGAAGCAAAGTTGCACGACCTGCACTCCTGCTAGTGTGGTGGCGGAAAATGTGACGCTGCATTATTGCACCAACTTCGTCACCGCCATTACGAACGCAACCATCGCCTTGACCAACTGCCTGTTCGTTCAGGTGACGAATCTGCAACCAGCCACCATCACCACCAATTCAACTTACATTCTGGCGAGCGACAGCGGGGTGTTCCAAACCATCAGCGGCGGCAATCACTATCTTAATACAAACAGTGCTTACCGGAATGCTGGCACGACCAACATCAACGCAGGCTTGCTGGCGGCATTGACCAAGCGAACCACGTATCCGCCGATCGCTTTTACCAACGTCAACCTGCCTGATTATGGCACGCTTAATCCGCAAGCCCAACGCGATACCGATGCTGTGGACCTGGGTTACCATTATGATCCGTTGGATTATATTTTCGGCGGGTGTCATGTGACGAACAGTTTGACGCTGAGTGCTGGGACGGCAGTGGGCTGGTTACGTTATTCTTCCGGCTATAACCACGCGGGGCACGGCGTGCACATTGCAGATTATAAAACGCTGAATTTTTCCGGACAAGTTGACGCTTACTGTCATTATGTCCATCAGATCACTGCCCAAGAAGGTTTGGTTGGCTACGCCGTTAATGTCGCCGCGACCGGGGCGATCACAGGTTGGGCTGCGGATACAAACTCCCGCCCTAACCTGAACCTCATCTTCACTCGACTTGCAATGCCCGGCGGTGCGAATCACACCCGCGATGACTATGGGACTCTCAAGGTCACGGCCAATCATTGTGAAATCTATGGCGGCGGTCTTGGCGGATATGTCAGCACCATTGGGCTGACCAATTGCCTATTCCATCGTGCCTTTCTCTGGCTGGAGGGTGGTGTTGCGGATTACTTTGCGGTGCAAAACTGCACTATTCTTGGCGCAGCAATCAATATCCACCGTTGGCCCGAGAGTTCGGGTGGAGCGGGGACAGGTAAGGTGCCGGTAACGATGGTTGGGTGTGTTTTCGAGAATGATACGTTCCTAGCCGCTGATGAACATGGCTATGACACCAATTGGACCACCTACGGATACAATGCCTATATCACGGGCAAGCCGCGCACACCGTGGGGCAGCAATGATGTTTCAGTAACTAGCTTCAACTGGCAGACAAATTGGCTGGGGAATTATTATCTGCCATCCGACAGCGTGTTGACCAACGCGGGCAACGCCTTGGCTTCTGTAGTGGGGCTTTACCACTTTACCACTCAGACCAATCAGGTGAAGGAAACCAATTCTGTGGTGGACATCGGCTATCACTACGTGGCGGTGGATTCATCTGGACAGGCGTTGGATGCTGATTCCGATGGCTTGCCGGATTATCGCGAAGACACCAATGGAGACGGCAGCTACAATTCGGGTGATTTGGCTAATTGGGATGCTGACGATGGCGACACCGATGGCGACGGAGTAAATGACTTCATGGAAATATTGGTAGGTCGGAATCCGAAGATTGCGAATGCCGCGGCTGATTCCGGGAATCAAACCAAGCTGCAAGTATTTACGCCGCTCAAATGACTTTCTAGCTGAACCACTGCTCACAAGGAAAAATAGAACATGAAGCTTTCAAGAAGAATTTCAAGACTGACTAGGATGGCCAGTTGTGTGATTGCCGTTGTCGCTGCCATATATATTCCACGATCTTTACAGGCGCAGTCGTGTCAGCCCTACATGCTGTTCGTGAAGTCATCGGAAGCGAGTGCAAGCAAGTGCGGTTTTGGCGAATACACAAATGCTAATCCGCCACGTGTGAATAAGTATCTTGTAGAAACTGCACATTACGTCAAAAGCAGCCTCGAAGTGGAGGTGTTTGAACAAACAAATGCGGTAACGTATTATGGGCCTTATCGAACAGTTGGGCCTGGTGTCCAAACTACATATACTAAATCTGACTACGATGAGACTAGGATAGGCTCATATACCATTGATAGTCCTTGTTCAGGGGACAACCCCCTATTCCCCCCCCAGTCAAGCTACTCAGGAAGCTTTCTGTATACTAATTACAGTTCTGATACTAGACCAGTAGCCGTTGGGTCGACTTCAAACCAAACAAATAATCATTCTTGGTGGTACTATTCAGGAAACCTGAACAACAATGGCTGGCAAATCACTTCCGAAGGCGAGACATGCACAGCGTATGAATTTACTCAGACGAGTCCTGGTAGTGGTTGGTTTTGTTATGATGCCCCAGAATTAAATACGACGACAAACTCGCCGTACATTGATGAAAATTTTGGAACTGAAACGAGAACTCCGACTGTTCTTACCTATGTTGCAGACCCACCGCCCATAGGCGGTTCTGAAGTAACAACCTATACACTCTCCAGTCCCATCACAGATCAAATGCTTTGGGGGAAGATTTACGCAAACATGCCGTCTTATCCAACAGGCTGGAATGGCGGCACGTTGCAAGCCAGCTCGACCATTAATAGCAACTTTATTACAGGTTCGTTGAAGAAAGCACTTTATCAGTTTGCTATTCCCAGGTCAGCGTCAAACACAGTTTATCTGGTAAAGTGGGACATTGTTAAAACTGACCCATACAACCAGGCGACAGTAGAAGCGAGCTTGGAAGAAGAAATAACTGGCACAGGAGACATAAATGTTCCAGCCAAAGGATCGGAGCATGGTGAACTAGATTCACCACCACAGTTCTGGAGTGGCGAAATTACCAATGAGACCGCGTCTGTAATTCGACGCATTGGCAATGTCACCATCCAAATTCGAGAACCCGTCACATCAATCGCCGGGTCAGGACCGATGGGGAAAGATGGTGGTTGTACGGGTTGCGGTGATTCGAGTGGAAGAACCGCTGGCTTGCTAAGGAGGGGTGGGGTGAGTGCGCAATTCAGTCTTGGCAATGCGTTTTTGGGTGCCTCTGCGGGGTCGCTGCGAGTGTGGTCGCCAAAGCCCAGCGCAAGTCTTGCCAGTCCTGTTGGCATAAAATACGACACCAATCGTTCCGATGTCGTGATGGTCGCCTTCGATGGTGTACTTCGCCAAGCCATGGCTCCGCAAGCTTTGGCCGATGTGGTGACGAACAATCAATTCAGTTACGACATACGATTTTACTATCCAGCCGATGTAGGAGATACGAATTCAGAGGGGATTTATCAGTTGCTTGGCACGCCAGCCCCGTTTGTTACCTGGACAATCGAGAATCCGGACGCGTCAGTTTTGATCACCAATCGTCTGCGAATTACCGAGACGCGTTCCACAGACGTAAAACAGTATGATTGTGTTTATCATGCAGTCAGTAACAGCTGGGTAGTTACACTACCCGGTGGTCTTCGCTCTGATGAAGTCGTTGTGACAAACGATGTGGCGACTCAAGACCGGATCGAGACATACATTACGCGAGGTAGTGACGGCAACGTGGTTGCCAAATCGTTGCGGCGCTACCGCGGGTTTTCCTGGGGCGAAGGGCTCGTGGAGGAGACGTTGAGTCCGGACTCTGACCCAAAGACAACTACATATAGCTATTATGATGACAGTGAAATGCATGTGAATGGCTATTACACGCCGCTGAAGATGACAATCCATCCAGATGGTGAATGGGAGTATATCCAATACAACAGTTATGGACGCAAGACTGCGGTCTATAGCGGATTCGGAGATTATTTTCCCGGTGGCGACATACCAAACAGTGCTTACTGTAGGCTCACGCAGTATTCTTACTACCCGGTGGATTCAAGTGATAATGGAACGCTTAAAGCCGATGTTCCCCGCACGACCACCGAATCGCTTTTGGGTGTAGAGGTATCCCGTTCCCACATGATCATATCGCCGTTTCTCGAACGGGAGTATCGGTGTCAGACGCCGGGTGCCAGTTGGGATGCGCCGGATAATTTGGTGACAATCACCACGAACTATTCATCTGGTGATCATATCAACCAGCCCAAAAGCATTGTCCATCCCGATGGGACGATGACATTCTTCACATACGAATACAATAGTGCCGGCGATGTGCTCACCAATATTGTCAAGACCGGCCAGCCCAATGCGGGCAGAAATGACATCGTGGACGGCTCGAGGAGCGTGACTGTGATCGGGGCAAAAGGGGAAATGATTTCAGCCTCTGTGACTGATATTGCCTCCAGCCTACTGTTATCGCTCGAAACTTACAGTCTCTACGATGCCTTAAATCGGCCCACACGCGTGACTCACTTAGACGGGACGTACGAAGATACACAATTTGCCTGTTGTGGTGTTGACACCACGACTGATCGGGACGGTGTGGTGACCTTCTATAAATATGATGTCTCAAAACGCCAGACCGCTACCGTCCGGAATGGAATTACCAGCACGAATGTGCTGGATGCGGCCGGGCGCACGGTCAAATCCGTCCGCATCGGCACGGATGCATCACAAATTGTGCTGGCGCAATCCAAGTACAACTTGGCAGGTGAATTAACACATCAAACCAATGCTTTGAATGGGGTAACCAGTTTTATGGAAAGCATGGATGGCTCAGGGCATAAGGTGCGTACAACCACCAATCCTGACGGCGGCACCCGGATCGAAACCTACTATCTGGATGGCTCGCTCTTAAGCGTGACCGGCACAGCGGAATATCCGGTTTATTATGAGTACGGGGTGGATACTTCCGAGTGGCCGTATCGTGCTTATACCAAGGAAATCAAGGGCAGTCCAACCGGTGACGAATGGACCAAGACCTATACCGACCTGCTGGGGCGTTCGTATAAAACAATTTATTCTTCCGCTTCCGACACGCCGGTGCGCATTGCGTACTACAACATCAAGGGCCAGATGACCAATCAGATTGACCCGGACGGTGTTTCAACGCTCTATCAATACAACACCAAGGGTGAGCTGGCTTACACCGCAGTGGATGTAAATCGAAATGGGGTCATCGACTTTAGCGGGTTGGATCGCATTTCCTGCAGCACCAACGACGTGTATAACAATGGCACCACCAACGTGCGTCGCACCCGGAGTTATTTGTGGAAGACGGATAATGTGAACTCCTCCATGCTGGTTTCCACGATGGAAAGTGCCACGGACGGGTTGCGTTCCTGGAGTACGGCGTGGAACAACGGACAGGCGCTGACCAGTCGCAGTCAGACAGTCTTTGGCGGGAGCGGTTATCGCTACACCACCAACATCGCACCGGACAATTCGTATTCCGTTTCAGTTTCCCGTTACGGCACGAATGTATCTTTCACAAAATTTGATGCCCTCACTAATCAAATAACATCTGTTACTTTTGCTTACGATACCCATGGACGGCAGAATCGCGTTACAGATGTCCGCAACGGTACGACGACCAACTGGTTCAATGCCGCCGACCAAGTCAGCAGTATCAGAACCCCGGTGCCTGCCACCGGCCAGAACGCCCAGGTGACTACGAATTATTTCGACACATCGCTCCGCGTCTGGAAGACCACGCTGCCGGATAACACCAGCGTAACGAATGAATTCTTCCTGACGGGCATGCTCAGGAAGACCTATGGCTCGCGAATTTATCCGGTGGAATATGCTTACGATTATGCCGGGCGCATGACGACCATGAAGACTTGGCAGAACTTTGCCAACGACTCTGGGGTCGCCACCACGACTTGGAATTACGATGTCTATCGCGGTTGGCTGACTAACAAATTGTATGCTGACAGCACGGGGCCAAAATACACCTACACTCCCGGCGGGAGAATGGAAACCCGCACTTGGGCACGCACAGTGGGCGGTGATCCACTCGTCACTACCAATTTTTACAACAATGCCGGCGACATGAGCGGGGTGGATTATTCCGATGCCACGCCGGACGTGACTTACACGTATGACCGGCTTGGACGGCAAAAAACCATTGCGCATAACGGCACGATCACCACGTTCACCTACAACGAAGCCGGACTGGTGCTGACGGAGAGCTACTCGGGCGGCACATTGAGCGGATTGTCCGTGACGAACGGCTACGATCAATATCTGCGCCGCACCAACCTCACCACCCTGAACGGATCGACCGTTCTCGCTCGCACCTCTTACGGTTACGACACGGCCTCCCGCCTGAAAACCGTGGCGGATGGAGCGAACACTGCCGCCTATGGCTACATTGCCAACTCGCCGCTGGTGGGGAATGTTTGGTTCACGAACAACACAACGCTACGGATGACCGTGACCAAGAGCTACGATTATCTGAATCGGTTGACGGCGATTGCCAGCGCGGCGGGCGGCTCGAATGTGGCGGTGTTCAATTACGCCAACAACGCGGCCAATCAACGCACGGCCATCACCAACGTGGACAGCTCACGCTGGGCGTATCAATACGACGCGCTCGGGCAGGTGGTTTCCGGCAAGAAGTATTGGAGCGATGGCACGCCCGTTGTCGGGCAGCAGTTTGAATATGGGTTTGATGACATTGGTAATCGTAAGTCCGTCGCCGCCGGTGGCGATGCGGCGGGCGCGAACTTGCGTTATGCCAGTTACACGGCCAACAGTCTCAACCAATACACCAGCCGCGATGTGCCGGGCTTCTTGAATGTGATCGGCAGTGCATCCAACACAGCCACGGTGACATTGTGGGGCGACAACGGCGCGTTCAGCGCCACCTCGCGCAAGGGCGATTACTTCCGGGGCGAACTGGGCGTGACCAACACGGCGAACCCGGTGTGGCTGACGATCACCAACCTGGCTGTGCTCAACAATGGCAACAACCCGGATATTGTGACGAATACCATTGGCAAGACGTTCGTGGCTAAAGCACCCGAAGCGTTTTATTACGATCTGGACGGGAATCTGACCAATGATGGACGCTGGACATATACTTGGGATGCAGAGAACCGCTTGGTGAAACAAGAAAGCCTGAGCGGAGCGCCCTATGCCTCCAAATACAAACTGGAGTTTGAGTATGACTCGAAAGGCCGGCGCATCCAGAAATTGGTGTCCACGAACAACGGCAGTAGTTACGTGGCGCAATACACCAACCGCTTTGTTTATGACGGCTGGAATTTGGTGGCCATTCTCAATCCTCAATCTTCCATCCTCCAATCATTCACTTGGGGGCTCGACCTGAGCGGCAGCGAACAGGGCGCGGGTGGTGTGGGTGGACTGCTGCGCTGCTGCGCTGCGTCAACCAGCACGACGAACTTTGTGGCGTATGATGGGAATGGTAACGTGGCCGCTTTATTGAAAGCTGATGGCTCTGCGCTCGCAGCCCAATACGAATACGGCCCATTTGGCGAAGTGCTTCGTGCTACTGGTGCTAGTGCTCAAATCAATCCGTTCCGGTTCTCGACTAAATACCATGATGACGAAAGTGATCAACTGTATTACGGTTATCGCAATTACGGCATATCCTCAGGTAGATGGCTGAATCGTGACCAAATCGAGGAAAGTGGGGGCGCAAATGTTTACTGCTTTGTAGCTAATGTGCCTTCGATTTATTGGGACTTCTTAGGATGGCTTAAGCGAGGTGATGAATTGAAGGTAACCTACAAAGGAGGAAATATTGGGAAGATAAAAATCGACGAATATTACAAATTCCCGGGCAACGGGAAATCTTCTCTCGACGACATGATTGGCGCAAAGCTTGTAGCTATCCCTCAGCTTGACGATTGTGAAGGTAGTCTCTTTAAATGGCGACAGCATGTTTCAGAAATGCAAGACGATAAATATTCGAATGCACCTCAAAAAGATGATGGCAAGTATAGGTATCTAGATAAGGTGTATAAGGAATTTAAAGATTTTCTGGATATAGATTATTCCAAACCTATTGATGGAGAATGGTATGCGGCTAACACAGAGGCAGACGAAAATTCTTCGGATAACGCCTATACATTCAGAGACAGACCTCGTCAGTATATGAAGGTGCGTATGAAGTATCCAGATGATCCTGCCGGGGCTATTAAGAAGGTTACCGTGAGTTTTAAGTTGGAACTAGTCAAAGTTAAAAACCACTTGCAGAAAAGTGGAGGAGAGTCTCTGTTAACTATTAGTTGGGGCTATTGGTATACAAAGAATGAAAATGGACTCTTAAATGACACTCCTTAAATTCAAATGAATGCGAAACGTTTTGCTTTGGCTACAGCCTTTGGATTGATTCTTATTTTGAGCTTTTTTGCTAGATGTGATTCTTTTGGCGAAAAGAGCGGTCGAATTTATTTATTTTCAAACGTTAGGCGCTCGGGACATACCAATACTTGGTATCTCTCAATGCAGTTGATAAAAAACCTCCCGAAGTGGAATCCCGACAAACAAGCGCTGCCGCTGACTCTGGAAAATGCGCTCAAGATGGCTTCAGAATGGGTAACGAAAAAGCGTGGCGGCGGCACTCCGCAACTGGAAAGTGTTACGGTAAAATCAATTAACCCTGATGAAAAAGAGTTTGCCAGCACTTTTTACTATGTCTTTATTTTTGGAGTGTCAACTTTTGACCGAATGGGTTGCATAGTTCTTATGGATGGAACCATTTTGGAGCCGGATTAGCAATGTGGTGGCCTTCGGAGTGTCGTGTTTTCATGTTGAGTGTTGTGCCGCATCGGCGGCCCATTCTCAACTCAGCTCCGGCCTAAAGTCAGGGGGAAGGTCAGCGCGCCGCACCCAACGACCGAAGCGGCCACCGCAACTGCGCTTGCTGGAAGCGGTGGTGGCATCCGCACCGCAAGGTCCGGGCTTGCTGGTGCAACTGCCGGGTGGGGCGCGCGTGGAACTGCAATCCCGCGCTCAGCTTCCTTTGGTCGCCGCTTTGGTGCGCGCCCTGGAAAAGTCATGCTGAGCTTTTCCGGCAGTCTCAAGGTGTTCGTCGCGCTGGAGCCGTGCGATATGCGCAAAGGCTTCAATGGCCTGCAGGCGGCGGTAACGGAACGGTTGGGTGAAGATCCCAAAAGCGGCGCGTTGTTTGTATTCTGCAATCGGCGGCGCACGCGGCTGAAGATTTTGTATTGGGATCGCACGGGGCTCTGGGTGCTGACCAAGCGTTTGGAGGAAGGCACGTTCGCCTGGCCGCAAGCCGTCGAACCCAATTGCACGAAGCTCGCGCTCACGCCGCAGGCGCTCGCCTTGCTGACCGATGGGGTGGATTTGCGCGGCGCAAAATTGCGGCCGTGGTACCAACGCGAGAGCTGAGCCCGGGCCGCAAAAAAATCTTCAGGGCGGTTGAACATTTTGGCGGCGCGGGAGTCTGTCTGTGCAATCACGATGGCCGCCACGCTCCCCCACGAACTCAATGCGCTGCGGGAGATGGTGTCCTCGTTGCAGACGACGCTGGCGGCGGTGCAGGCCGAGAACCAATTGCTGCGGCAAAAACTCGACGCACTGGCGCGCCGGCTCTTCGGCGTCAGCAGTGAAGCGCTCAATCCGGCCCAACTGCAACTGTTGTTGAGGCTGCCCGAACTGGCTGCCACCCCGCCGACCACGCCCGCGGCTGCGCCGCTAGCATCAGCCCCGCGCCAGGTGGCCGTGCGCAAGAGCCGCGCGCCGCGCTTACCCGAACAGTTGCCAGTCATCGAAGAAGTGATTGATCCCGAGCCGGTGAAAGCGCAACCGGAACAGTGGCGTTGCATCGGCCAGGAAGTCAGTGAGCAACTGGATTACGAGCCGGGCCGCTTCCTGCGTCGCCGCACCATTCGCCGCAAATTCGTTCAACGCACCGAAGTGGATGCCGTGCCGGTGATCGCGCCGTTGCCCGCGTGTTTGCAGGAACGCGGGATCGCGGCCCCCGGTTTGTTGGCGCACATCTTGATCAGCAAATATTGCGATCATCTGCCGCTCTACCGGCAGGAACAGATTTTTGCGCAACGTTACAAAGTTAATCTGCCGCGGCAAACGCTGGCACGTTGGGTCGAACTGGCCGCCGACTGGCTCAAACCCATTTACGAACACATTCGCACCGGAGTGCTCGCCGATGGTTACGTGCAAGTGGATGAAACGCCGATCAACTACCTGGAGCCCGGCAACGGCAAAACCAAACAAGGCTATCTCTGGACTGGCAGTCGCCCCGGGGGCGAAGTCTTTTATCACTGGGCCACCAGCCGGGCCACCGCATGCTTGGAGCAGGTCATTCCGGCCCACTTTCGCGGCACCCTTCAGTGCGACGGCTACCCCGCTTATCGCCGCTTTGCCAACTCGAGGAATGACACGGTAACTCTGGCGGGCTGCTGGGCTCATGTGCGGCGGAAGTTTTACCAAGCCCGCGAGACGGCACCGCGATTGGCCGGCTGGCTCCTGCGGCAAATCCAACACCTCTACGCCATCGAGGCGGCACTGCGGGCCCAGCAAGCCGGCCCCTCACTGCGTGAGGCTGTGCGCGCCAGTGAGAGCCGTCTGATCGTCGCCCGACTCGAACGTGTGCTGTTGGGCCTCAAAGCCAGTGGCAAACACCTGCCACAAAGTCCGCTCGGGATCGCGAGCGATTATGCCCTGGGCCAATGGCCGACGCTGCAAGTCTTTCTGCGTGATGGCCGCATTGAACTCGACAACAACCTGGTCGAAAACGCGATCCGGCCCACGGCCCTGGGCAAAAAGAACTGGCTGTTCGTCGGCGAAGCCAACGCCGGCCAACGCAGTGCGATCATTTACACCGTCATTGAGAGTTGCCGGCGCCGTGGCATCGAACCCTACACTTACCTCCGCGACGTGTTCACCCGGCTGCCGCACCTGACCAACAAGCAGGTGCCGCAGATCATCCCCTCAACCTGGGGCAAGAAACTACGGCCCCAACCCGCGGCTCTCGCCGCTTAAAGCCTTTTTCAGTTCATCGCGATGTCCACAGTCAATCGGTGCCCGGCGTGACGCTTACGCTTCCGTGCCACTCACCCAAGGCACTTCAGCGAACGCTTACGCATAAATTCGGCGGGCTTGAAGTCTCCGACGCCAAACGCCTCCGCCTCATGGAGGAGGAAAACCGCAAACTCAAGAAGCTCGTCGCCGATCAGGCCCTCGACATGATGGTCGGTTCACAAAGAGGCTGCACTTTCTTCTTGCTGTAAGTATGGATTTTGAAGCATGAAGTAGTGCTATGAAGGACAATAGTGTCTTGCCCAAAAGCGTCGGCATCTGGATTCGCGTTTCCACTGAAGATCAGGCCAAAGGGGAAAGCCCAGAACATCATTTACAGCGCGCTCGCGCGTATGCCGTCGCAAAAGGGTGGGAGGTCAAAGAGGTATACGATCTTGCGGGCATTTCCGGCAAGACTGTCATTGGGGAGTCCGAATCAAAGCGGATGCTCGCGGACGTGAAGCGTGGGCACATCGGTGGCCTCATTTTCTCCAAGCTCGCACGGCTAGCCCGCAACACGCGCGAACTTTTGGACTTTGCTGACTATTTCCGTGCGCACAATGCCGACCTCATCAGCCTGCACGAATCCATTGATACTTCAACCCCTGCAGGCCGCCTCTTCTACACCATGATTGCGGCAATGGCGCAGTGGGAGCGCGAGGAGACGGTTGATCGCACTAAAGCCTCAATCGCGCATCGCGCCAAGATTGGCAGCCCGCTCGGCGGCCCTGCACCCTTCGGCTATCAGTGGAAGGATAAGAAGCTGGTGGTTGATCCGAAAGAAGCCCCCATTCGCAAGCTCATGTATGAGCTTTTCGTGAAGCATCGGCGCAAAAAGACCGTAGTTCGGCTGCTCAACGAAGCTGGACATCGCACGCGCAACGGTTCGCTGTTTACCAGCAAGACCGTCACACGGCTCATCCAAGACCCGACGGCAAAAGGCATCCAGCGTTCCAACCACACGACTCGCAACGGCCAAACTAAGCAATGGACGATGAAGCCGGAAGGAGAGTGGGTAATTCACAAGGTTGATGCCATTGTGCCAGCCGAGCTATGGGACGAGTGCAATGCCATCATTGACGAAACCTACGAACTCAACCGCAAGCCGGCTCAACAACCAGTTCATGTCTTTGCGGGTATCGCCATCTGTGAGTGCGGCGAGAAGATGTATGTTCCCTCCAACAGTCCGAAATACGTCTGCCGCTCCTGTCGGAACAAGATTCCCATCGTCGATTTAGAAGCCATCTTCGCCGACGAACTCAAAGAATTCGCGTATGACTCAGACCGCATCGCAGGCTACCTCAAAGACACCGACAAGGAGGTTGTCGACAAGGAACACTTGTTGAGCCGTCAGCGGACAGAACTTGAAAAGGTTCGGGGAGAGATCAAGCGGGTGTATGACCTGTATCAGGGCGGGCAACTCGATGCCGATGGTTTCGGCAGGTTCTACAAGCCTCTCGACGAACGCTCCAAACAACTGGAAGCGGATGTTCCCCGCTTGGAAGCTCAGATTGATATCGCCAAGGTGAATAGCCTTTCGACGGAAGAAGTGGCTTCGAGTGCGCAGGATCTTTCTGCCCGTTGGCCAAAAATGCCGACCGACGACAAGCGGCGGATTGTCGAAATGATCGTCGAGGAGATGGAGATTGGTAAAGGCGAGATTGCCATAACCTTCTGTGGCTCACGTCCTAGTGAAGACATGGCAACAAGGTGGCGGAAGGGGTCGTTTCTGCGCCCCTTTTGCCACCTGGTGATCAAGGCCATAAGGTCTGATTCGCACCCCTTCATCCATAGCAAGGAGGCGTTCGCCAAGGCCCTGCTCGACTACCGTGAGTGTCATGGCGTCTCACAGGAGGCTCTTGCCGCCAAGGTGGGGGTTGGCGAGAGCACCATCAAGAATTGGGAGCGGCAACGAACGAAACTCGCCGCCCGGTTGCTGCCCAAGCTCAAGTTCCTGCTGCCAGCGAACGATGTTGGGTGACCGCCCTAGACCCCCGGCTTTTTGCGGAGCGCCTCGGCGATCACGCGTAGGGCTGCATCCTCCTTCCGCTGGTGTTCGTCGGGGGTGAGCGTGGGCCAGAGGCGTTTGACCCTGTATCCACGACGTATCGTTTCGTCCTGTTTGGCCGCTGGAGGGGCGGGGAGGGGGAGAGCTTTCAGGTGGGTGACGAATTGATCGAGAAGCCAATACGAAACCGTGTTGCGTGTTTCCGTCCCTAGCCGTTCAAGAACTGCCGATTCGATAGCCTGGAGGCGGGGGACATCAAGTGCGATGATGGCGATTTTGGCGAAACCTGCTTTCAGGCACTTGGCGACGTTGCTCACCTCATGGTCAATCGCCGCCTTGCTGACCGATATTTCGCAGGCGATGGTCAAATCCGGGCGTTCCAGCACCACATCAATGCTTTCCTTGCCATCGCCAATCCGCTTTTCGATGGTGGCCAGAAAAGTCAAATCTTCCGCCGCCTCCTTAATGCGTTGCTGAATTGTCCTGTGCTGCGCACCACCTTTGCCCAAGTCGGCTGGGACAAACTTCTTTTCCGAAACAGTGACGGATTTCGGTTCAGGCACAGTCACCGGCGCTGGCGGTGGGGGATTAGGTGTTTCGACCTTGGTTGTCGTGACAAACGGCGTCTCTTTCTCAGCAACCTTTGCTTTCGGAGTAACCTTCTCTGCTGGTGGCTCGGTGGCAATCATCTGCCGCAAGGCTGCTTCGATCTCCGTCCGTGGCCGCGCATACGTGGCGCGCGAAGCTGCAATGACAGTCTCGCAACGTTCCGCTACTGAAGCCTCATCCGGTTCGTCGAACAAAGGAACGCTCAGGTTGAAATCATAATCGCTCCGCTCCACCCGCATGATGGCTTCACCCCGGCCAAGGTTTTGTAGATCACGCGCCTCAAAGTGCGGAAAGCCATCGCTAAGCTTGCGGGCATCATCGTCGCCGACGCGGAAGCAGATGCGTGTGAGCGGACTGGCAAGCACGGCACTGGCGACTTCTTCGTTACGCTGTAGTTGTCGCAATTCCTGATGCCCGAGCACCAACCCGAGCCGATATTTGCGTGCGCCGGTCAATATCTGCGCCATCGTCGGCGTGATGAAGTCCGCAAATTCATCTATGACGAGCGTGAAATCCCGCCGGGCGCTCGCCGCCTGTGCCTGTCGCGCCATCGCCAACTGCTGGAATTTGGAAACCAAGAGTGTGCCCAACAAGTGTGAATCCTTCTCGCCCATGAGTCCCTTGGACAGCTTTGCCAGAAAGATTTTTCCAGTGTCCATGATGTTGCCGAAGTCGAGGCGGTTTTCTGGCTGGGCGAGCATGTGGCTCACCGGCTTGGGCATCAAAAACTCGTTCAACCGCGTGGCAATCGGGCCGATGGATTTGTTGCTGCCAAGCTGCGGAAACACCTTCTGCCAATAATAGATGATGTTAGTATCAGGGACAGAGGTCAGGAAATTGGCACGGAAACCCGGCTCGATGAGGAAGCGGCGCAAATCATGAAGCGTGCCGGGGCGGTCGCTTTCGAGGAAGGCGAGCACGGCATTGCGGAACACACTGTCCATCTGATCGCCCCAACTGGTGGACAATCGTTGGAACATCGAAACGAGGTCGGAGGCCAGCAGGTTCTTTTCGAGTTCGGAATGGGCGGAAAGGATATTGAAGCCGACGGAATACTCTGGATCGGCAGGATCAATCAACACTACATCGCCAATCCGCTCCGGGGGAATCAGGCCAAGAACCCGGCTGATGAGATCGCCGTGCGGATCAAGCACAGCCACGCCGCTACCGTTCTCAATCAACTGTCGGATGATGTTTAGGAGCAAGGTGGATTTGCCTGTGCCTTGCTTGCCGATGATGTGGACATGTTGGGTGAGTTGATCCGCATTGAGGCAGACAGGAATGCTCCTGCCAACGTGGGCATTGTTGCCGAACAGTATGCCCTTGCCCTGTTGCGCGATGGCCGGTGCGCCCTGCGTCTTGCCCGCATCGCGCTCGAAGACCGGCGAACGCACGGCACTCGAAGGCAAATGGACGAAGCCAATCAACTCGTCACCGGTGAGCAGCATCCCCGAGCGCCGGGACTGACGGCAGAGGACATCATTGATGTGTATCGCCAGCGGATACTCCTCATTGCTGAGGGGGATGAGTGCGTTGCCTTGCGGATGGGTGAACACCCGAAGCGAGCCGGCTAAGTCGCGGACTAATTGCAAGCCGCGTGCTTCACTGTTGGCGCAGATGGCGATGCGGATGACGGCGGCAAAGAGCGGGCGGCTCGCCTTATTCCGGGCCGCCTCGGTGAGTTCCGGTGCATTGACGAAGAACGGTTTGCCGTCGGCTTGGGTCACGGACGCTTCGATACTCTCCGCCCAATCATGACTGACGGGTGAGAACAGAACTTGGAACAGGCCGACTTCGCCGGGCTGCAATTCGGAAAGCGCGCCGATGATACCAACAAAGGGATCAAACTTGCTGGTTGCGAGCGGAAAGAAAAACTCCCGTTCCAGGCCGAACTCGAACACGAGCATTTCGTCGCCCGAGCTTTCAAGCCAGGCATTCTTCAGCGTGTCTTGCGTGGGAACGAAGGTGGTATCGGGGAAATGAGCTTCGAGCTGTCGCCGCACGAGCGGGGCGTCATCATCGGTCGCGGCGAACTGCGTGACAACGCGGCCTGTAGAACCCAAAATCTCGAAGGCGAGCGGTTCTCGGCAATGCGACAGCGTATGCAGGAAGTGCACGAAGGCGTCGCGGGCAATGTCGAGCTTGGCCGGAAGGGAGGCCTGTAACTCGACGAGTGTGTCGCGGACAAGGATGTCTGGCTGTGGTTCAGCGTCGGTCTCGGTAGTGACCGGCGGAGCTTCGGACTCCGTGCTGAGCTTCCGGCTTAATTTCTGGAGGAATAAGCTTAACGCGGTTGGCCTGCGACCGTCATCCTCGGGCGGGACGGCGGATGGTTGGTATCCGTTGAAGGGGCGGAATGGCGGCTCGGGCCATACGGGTTCGGGAAACACCTGCCAGCCGCGCCCCCGGCGTTCCCATTCGTAGTATTGGTGTGACAGTTGTTCGTGAATCGCACCCATGCGTTCAATCAGCCTGTGGCTTCACCATCGGTTGTCGTGATTTATAGAGTTCGCCAAGAATCGGCTTACGCTCGTACTGCCGCACCAGCTTCACGCCCTTGGTCGCCGTCATTTCTTCGGCAAGCGTTTGCACGAGCTTGGGGACGATTTCGAGATACACCAAACGCGTATCTTGGCGGTAGTAGCTGTCCACCCGGAAATACTTCTCATAGATCGGGCCAAGGATGGGCGTCTTGATGAATGCGGCGTCCAGGTCTGCCAACTTCATGGCCAGTGTGTTGCGGAATACCTGAGCAACGGCAACGACTAACCAACCCACGGCGATTGCGGCAAAGATCATTCCGAGGTAGTAGGCGAGCAGGAAATACAACACCGTCAGGAATCCCAAGACTGCGAGCACATGCCACAGTTGCACAGCCAACGGACTATGCACCGTGCGGCAGGAAAAGAAATAGCCCGTGCCGAACGGCGCGGCACAGGTATCAAACGCTAATCTTTCCCGAATCAGTCGAAAGTAAATCCGCCGGTGGGAAAGCAGTCCGCCTTCGGCGTATTCCACCTTGCTCATCTCCAGTCCGGGAATCTTCCGCTCGGCCAATTGTGCCTCAAGTTTTTGATAAAAGTCCTGCGCGGAGAACTGGAGGTTGTCAGCGAAGGCGATCCAATGGTGTAAGACTTCATCGCTTTTTGACTTGAAGCCAAGCATAGGGATGGGAGTAAAGTTGCGGCGTAAGCATGGCGGTGATGCCGTTTGAAGGTCAACGCCAAACCGGGACAATCAAACGGCTACACGCTATGAGCGAAACCCTGCCCGAAAAATCCAGCCACTGGCGACGCGCTATCCGGCCTCTCATCTGGTGGAGCATCATGGTGCTTCTGATGTTCGTGTATCGCACCCACGAGCGATTGAGCGCGAAAACATCCGTTTCGTTCGAGCCGACGCTGGCGAATAAATCCGTGTCGTGTGAATCACAAGCAACCATTGATCGGAAATCCGTCCGGAGCGGCCAATGTATTTCAATCGGCTGGCACACGCTCATCATCTCGCACCCAAAAGCAAAATCGTTCTCCACGAACCTGTTTGTCTGGTATGGGGATAATGAATTGGGACAAATTGTTTTGGAGCGCGCGACGGGAATGTTGGCAGTCAATGCCAGGCCTGCCGCACATACACTGACCATTCGTGGGCCAGAATTTTCCCTCACTCTCACCAACACACCGGGCATCACTTCGGCTGTGCCAACGGATCAATACATCATCGAGGCTACCTATAAGTATTGGCATCACCGGGAGGAAGTCACCGTTCTCACCGGAGATACCGCGTCGCAATCCTTCACGCCCAAGCTCGGGATGCTGCGCATCGAGGCGAGCCATGCCGACGCAACTTATCAACTTCGAGACGCCAAGGGCACGCGATTGGAGTTTGGCTCGCTGCCGGCAACACTTCCCGAATTGCCAGAAGGGAACTATGAACTGACAGCACGGCGCAAGCGCGACCAGCGGGAAATGCCCGTGAGGATCAACGCGAACCTGGCCAACCTCATCCGCATGGAATTTGTTTATGGCGCAGCTCTGATTGAATCCGATCCGTCCGGCGCGACGGTGTATAGCGATAGCAGTGAATTGGGCGTCACTCCGCTGATCCTGCCCGAATTGAAGCCTGGAGCATTTGAGTTCACCGTGCGATTGAGTGACTACGAGGACACCGCCGGTTCACTCACCGTCACCGCCAATCAAACCAACAGCTTCCGCACCAATCTGGTCAGCCGCTTTTACACGCGCGCGCTGGAGCAAGCCAACCAGTTTTATGCGGACAAGAGCTTTGATCGGGCTGCTGAAGCGGCGACGGAAGCGCTCCGATACAAGCCGGATGACGCGAACGCGAAACGGATGCAGCGCGATGCGACCGGCCATGCTCATCTGGCCCGTGCTGAATCGTTAGGCGGACAAGGCGATTACACCGCCGCTATCAAGGCAGCGAATGCAGCGATCGAATCACTCACTGAAAGCGTTTACGCCAAAACCCTGCTCGCTGACTTGACCAAGAGGGAACAGGAGCGTGTCGAGGCCGAACAGAAACGCCAGGCAGAACTGGCTGAGCTAAAGCGGAAGCAAGAAGAGGCGGCGCAAGCAGCCAACCGGCGGCAACTAAACATCAATCGTCTCAGTTCACGGTTTTATGAATTGAACCGGTCATACAGCAATTCAGAGACATTCTCGCGGTATGAACTTGTAGCAACGAATGAGGCGCAGAGTGCGGCCACAAAGATTAACAGCGCACTGGTCGGCGGGCAACCAGCCTTCGAGATTGTGAAATACGAGTGGCCGCAGGCGGACATGTTCACGATTCAGGCGCGGCACAAAATCGGTATCGGGTATCGAGAATGTCTGATAGTGGGCGGGAACGTGCAGCCGGGTGAAATGCACGTGTTGTATAAGGTCTTCGAGTATGATAACCCGCCGGAGTTGAAACTGTTAAATGGATTCTTGACCGCCACCACCTCAATCAAAGTCACGAGCCGAGACCCGCAAGTGGAGCAACGGAAGGCGGACAAATTTCAGGAACGGATTAAGGAGGGGATAAAGTCCGTGCAGGATAGAGTTCGGACCGCGATTGGGATGTAGTATCAGCCTTGGTCTGCTGCTTTTTCTACTATTTGCTTTTGTTAAATGTGCTATAGTAGCAGGCAAAGTTGCCAAAAGTTCAGTTGTTCAACCCATAGAAATAGCAGTGAGTTATGAGCGAATTGCCTGACAAACGAAAAGGTCAGTCGTCACAGAAGCAACCTGACCTCGCTGAAACCAAGTTCATAGACACAGTTGCGGATGATATTCCTAATCACAGTTTGGGTGACGATCAGGAATTCTTTATTCCAGTCCACGATTTTGTCCGCTTCACCCACGATGAAGTTGCAATTATCAATCATCCTGCGTTCCAACGACTCGGCAAAGTGTATCAGTTGGGACAGGCTTATTTAGTATATCGTGGCGCTACACACAAGCGACTCGAACATGCTCTCGGAACAGTTTGGGTAACGCAGAAGATAATCAATGCCTTAAATGCAAGCTACCGGCGTGCCTTGAGAAATGGCATGCAAAAGATCACCCGGAGCGACTACGCTAAACCACCTTCACTTCTTGAGACGCGTTTTACTCGACTCGCCGCATTGTTGCACGATATTGGGCATCTACCAGCCGGCCACACCCTAGAAGACGAGCTTGGTTTGTTGGAGCCACATGATGCAAACAAGCGGCTCGACCTGGTATTTGACAAAACAGACTGGATAAAAGGCGTGGAATCGGAGCGTCTGGGAGAATTGATCGACCGACTTTACAAAAAGTACATAGACCCGAAGGAGGTCACGGCGGCGCCTCGCCAGATTTTAAAAAAACTCATTTCTAAAGATGAAAAACCTTCCGACAAGCCATTCGCGGGTATACGAATAAGCGTGTGTCGAGACATTGTCGGGAACACTATTTGCGCTGATCTTTTGGATTATCTTCATCGCGATTGGAATCATATTGGCAAACCGAGATTCTTTGATCGAAGGCTCTTTGAGTACATGCAGATTCGCTACGATCAATGCGATGGAGTTCCGAAATTTGTCATTTCCTATGGACAACGCAGCCGTCCTAAACGGGACGCGATCACCTCCATACTAGATTTGTTGGAGTCGCGCTATAATTTAGGGGAATCGGTGCTATTCCATCCCACCAAATGCGCAGCTGCAGCAATGTTAGAACGCGGGATTTGGGAGTTGCATTCCTCAATTCCTAGGGATGAACAAATTGTCTGGCTTAAGAATTTGGAAAACAAGCTGCTGGAGTTCTCAGACGAGCAAATGATTAGTTGGCTCTTGGAAGAGTCAATTGCAAGGGAATGTAATTCCGCGACAAGCATATTCCAAGGCTTGCTGGGGCGGGAGCTCTACAAATCGGTTGAGGCAATCTATCAGGATGGATTTGGCACTGCCGATCGAGAATTGTTGCAGCACCATTACTTGGGCAAGGCAGACGAAAAGACCACATCTTCCCCGGAGGTGCAGCGCGAGTTCGCTGCGACGCGCATGGCTGCCATTGCGACTCTTGAAAGAGAGTTTAATCTCGAGCGTGGCTCGTTGGTTATGTATTGCCCGTCACAAAAGATGAATTCGAAAATCGCCCAAGTGAAAATTATCTACGACGACTCAATCAATACGCTAAATGATTGGGATGTCAAAAAGAACGAGAATCTTGCTGGTGGTCATTGCGCTGCGCAGATGAAACGGTTTGAAAGTCTTTGGAGGATCGAAGTGTTCCTCAGTAGAAAAGCTCTTTCGACAATCGAAGAAAAATTCAAAACTCAAGCAGGCGCCTATATTGAATTGCTTCGCAGGGCTGTGAGGACCTTTATTCTAGGAGTCAGCCCTACCAATGATCGTAATCTGCTTGCGGAATCGGCAGCAATTGCTGGCGCGCTCGTAAATTTTGACGGCAGTCCATATTTTGGGTGGAAGGCGCTACCGGTTTCAGATCAGATTGCGGCGCGAAACATAAACTCTCAGGATCGTTATCCTTTGGGGTTGCCGCACATCAGACAATTACTTGTTCAAAAATGAGTAAGGAGGCTGCAGCATGGTTAGAAGCAACCGCGTCTGAGCTGCGAGGCCAATGCCAAGATGAAATCGATGTCGAAGGACTTGTAAAGTCGTACGGCATCGAAATTCAGCTCGACTTTGGCGAGAAGCCTTCTGGACTATTAATTCATGGGAAAGACAAAAAGTGGACCATTGTTGTTCGAGGCCGTAGAAACAAATCATTTTGGACGCCGTCAGATCGCTTTACTGTTGCACACGAGTTGGCGCATTACTTTCTGATTAACGAGTGGGGAATTTCGCCCTCGCTTGCGAACAAACGGGAGTATTACGACTGCGAAGATGTGTGCAACCGATTCGCGGCACATTTGTTGGTGGATTATACAAGAGTTGCAATGGCCGAGATTAAGTCTCCGGAAGAATGCCTCGGGTGGGTTCGCCGTATTTCAGAAATTTTCAATGTGTCCAAAGAGGTGGCTGCCCGTTCAATTGTTGAGACACATGTCGGGCTTGGCATTTGTGGGTATAGCCGTGCTGTTCTTGGATGGTATCGGCTTTGGGGGTTGTCGTCACTCAATGGGTTTCGAAAGTCTAACCGCAAATCGACGGTAACCACGTCTATTGAAGAAGAGATGTTTACTTGGGCGAAAAAGCAACTGGGCATGCGGTCACGCAATCCAAAACTCCGCTTCGCGAGTGAAGCGATTGGGATATGGCTGCAAAACACCAATCAACAAGAGACTGCCACAAATCTGCCCGTTCGGAAGAAATTCGAACTGGCCGCGATAGCATTGCCAATCACTGCCCCCCACTAAAAACCACCGGTTTGATTAACCGGTGGGGAGTGGTTGGATTCAGTTAGACTTGATGCCTAAATTTACCAACGCAGTTTTTCGTGTTATCGCAACAAATAAACCGTTCGATTGGTAGCTTGAGCTTTAGGAAGGTAACGTCAGCGCTAAGAAACGAACAGAAATTTGCACACGCCCTATCTGCTAGGGGCACATTTTCGACTCCTTGCTAAGTATACTGGAAGCAGCATTTTTCGCAACATTGCTATCCTGTGGAAATCGCACAACGAGCGAGTGCTGTTCTGCGAATGAGGTCGCGCAATCGCCACGTGCCGTGATGGGTGGCGAGCCCGGCGGCTTTTTCCAGTGCGGCGGCGGGATGTTTTTCGGCCAGTTGCAGCAACCCTTGCATGACGCGCAGGCTTTGCGGGCCACGGGTTTGATGCATTCCTTCGGCCCAGGTGCCGGTGAGCGGACCAATCCGGCGGCAGCGATCCAAAAGGTAATCCGCCCCGCGTTCGATGAGGTGCCGTTTGCGGCTGTGCAGATGGGCGGGATCGGTGGTGAACTTTCCCGGCTCATCCAGCGCGTGCAAGGCGATCTGTTCCCGGCGTGGGTTGTAAATCCGCAAGAGCCGCGTTTCCTGCCGCACCCACACCTGGCGTCCCACGTATTCGGGCGGCGCGGAGTAATACGCTTTTTTGAACTCCACGTAACCGTCGCGATGCACCGTGTGCTGTGCTTCTTCAAACACCGGGAAGAGACTGGCTGGAAGGGGCTGCAACGCGGGCCGCTCCACTTCCTCAAAAATTTTGCCGACCTGGCGGCGCGTGGTGCCGTGGATGCCCTCGGTTATCACCCATGCACCCAAACCGAAATCCACCTGCAACTCCTGTCCCGGCGCGCATTCCATCCGTCGGAACGGCAGTTCGGTCCGCCGCGAGAGGCGACGCACAAACCGCTTCACCGCGTCATAGCCGCCGGTGAACTGATGATCTGTGACCAGATCCTGAAAAATCCGTTGCGCCGAAAACCCCGCCAGCAACCCCGTCTCAATGGTGGCGGAAAACGGTTCACATTGGCTGGTGCGACCGGCCTTGGCCCCGGTGGGCACAATGGCGAGATTTGAGTCCGAATCGCTCTCAGACCCGGCGGGCGGAATGGCGGGTTTTGAATCCGGTGCTGGGCGATAACGGCGCACCGTCTCGCGATCGACGTCCAGTTCGAGCGCGATCTTCCGGGACGACCAGCCTTTGGCCGCCAGCATGGCGATTGAATGTTGCAGGCTCACAGAGAGTTGGTTCATCGCGCATCAGTGCGGCTCTCACCGCCTGCTGCGCAATCCCACTCTCAAAGTGGCTGGTTTTCATCCGCCCATCCCTGGCTGGTTTTGACTGCCCGCTGACACAACTTCCATAGCCTCGTCCCCATCCCGCCCGAAATCCTGTCCGCCGGATACGATCCGGCGGGCTGCGACTGAGAAGTGGCGAACTGGGGTTGCAAATGGAGCGCGTGCGACGCCGAACTCGCGGACGAATGGGAAGGTCATCTCACCTATATGTTCCATACCACGTGGGCGCCGCCCGTGCCATTCCTCACGAAACTCGCTCCTCTTCCTGCTCGACTATGAGGAATTGGGGATGGGTTTCAAAGGCATCACCAAAGTGAAAGGCGCGGTCGTAGAGGACCACTGCCTTTCACTAATAGGGTAAGCCTCACGGGCAGGCCTGGATTGCCGCCCGATGCGTAGCTACTGGCCAAGGAGTTGGTTGCGACACAACGAACGAAAAGAGTAAAAACTGAAAGCGTTTTGGAAAAAGGTAACTTATAGGCGAGCCTCAAAAACCCTAAAAAAGTACTTTCCAAGCTTTGCACGTTTTAAGAAAATCCGCTCCTTTTTTGCCTAAATTGGATTTAAGGATTGTATGCCCAAGGCTGATTCCTAGACTCCTCTCAATGGGCCGCGGCAGAGAGCGAGAATTTATGGCACGGAGTTAGCCTCTTGCTTTCGATGCAGCGAACAAAGAAAAAGAAAAGTTCTATGCCGAACTTAGCTTGTGAAATCGCAGACCACGAAACTCAGGTGGTTGCTCCGGTTGCGCGCAATAACGTGAGTCGCGCAATCGGGAGACCAAGTGATCGCAGGCAAAATTTGGTGGAAAACAAAATTGGTCGTGTCAGGAACTTTGACACCCTTGTGTCCCAATTGTGTTCCTTGCAAGAGATTTTGGAAGATTCATTGACGGCAAATCCGTATGGGCTTGCTCCGGAGGAAGTCGAAGAGTGTGCCACGCAAGTCATGCTCGTGATTGTGCGTAGCCGGGTCAGCCCGTCTACGGAGGCTGAACTGTCAAAACTCTTATCTTCGATGCGCAAACAGCTCCGACAGGCAAATGCTAAGCCTTTAAAGCCGGGATTTCAATACGCCGGAAGCTGATTTGCCAATATATTTCAGTCTTGCTAGAATTAACCATGAACGCTGGTATTGTTCTTCCAATACATAAAGCGAGAGCCGAAATGGAGGTCCACATGAAAACCACCCATCAAAAGAAGTATCATGACAGTGGGAGACATTCGGTTTCGAGCGCATACATCGAAAGCCTTCGCGAACTGGCGATAGACTTTTTCAGCTCCGCACCTTTCGGTTTGGATCGAAAGCAGGCGAGGGTGTGCGCTGGTGTCGTGTTGAAGGCAGTTCAGCAACACGGAAAGGCACATTAGTCGTGGGTTAAACGTAAGAGCCCCTCAGCATGCTGAGGGGCTTTTTAGTTTCTCCCCAAACTTAGAGCGCTTCAATTTTTGCGATCAGTGAAGCACGGTCAAATGAATTATTGGACATCGCATTCTCAAATGGTATGCCAGCGCTATCCATAAAAATGCGTACGTTGAAAGCTGGGCCGCTGACTGCCTGACTCAAATCTGAAACCTCATGCATGTGGCTGGTAAAAATTATTTCGCGTGCCCCCCATTTTGGTCGAAGGCCTTTCCGGACTAATGAATTGAAGAGCCAAAAACCACCGAAATGGTCACCATTGTAAGCAATATCCAGGATTAAATGGTCCCAAGTCAAAGAAGGATTCGCCTTAATCAATGATTCGACTTCACCCTCGGCCTGTTCCCAATACTCATTTTGTATCCAATTGACGTCATGGCCAGCATCTCTCAAGCATTTGGATGTGTATTTTCCTACATCAGGGTCATCGTCGATTATTAGTATGTTTGCCATATATTTTGGTTTTATTTTAGTTTGGTAAGAAGAAACTGATTGTTGTGCCGCCACGCTCATTATCGACAGGTTCGTGCATCTCACCCCCATGTGCTTTAACGAACTGGCTGCACAAATACAAACCATATCCACTTCCAGAGCCAGGTGCACCACCATTCAAAGCCTGCCCGGCCTGATTGTAGAGCTTATGCTTAATCTCGGGTGGGAATTTCCTGCCGCCGTCTTCAACCACAATTTTAACGCCGTGAACTTTTCCATCGGGGAGTGGATTCAAATGAACGTCTGCTGTGATGATAATATTCTGTGTGCCTGAACGGTCTGAGCTGGTTGCTTTCTTGGAATTTTGGATCAAATTCATCAACGTTAAAACCAATAAGTTTGCGTCTGCCTTAACAAAAATCTCCTCGGCGATTTGGGTCTGACATAGGGGACGTTTTTGAAGAAGGGTCGTAACAAAAATCGCCTTGTCAACTACGTCGCGGAGTCGAACTCGTTTTGTGGCCGCCTTCAATTTTGAGGTTTGATTTTCCGCAACGCTAATTAAATGTGAGACTAAACTACGCTGCAGATCAAGCAACAGTTTCCAATCCAACAAGTCCTTTGTTGGGACCTGAACAAATTCGGCCTCTGCTGGAACTGGAAGATCGTCCATCTGCGTATACAGCCGTCCCGCGATTTTCCCGACAACATCATGTTGTAGTGACCTCATGAGTGATCTCATGCCTTCGTTAACCGACCGGAGTTTCAGTTCCTCCGTTCGATGAAGGCCAACAAGCAACATTGCGATTTCGCTCGCGATTCCTACCAATGCGCCCATCGCTTCCTTGCCACGTTTTGGCTGGCGAACCGACTTAAACTTAAACCAGACGACGCCAATACAGTTGTCTCCGTCATAAATCGGAACCCCAAGTTGCTCTGCAATGCCGTGCTTGATTGTCAATTCGTGTAAGGTCGGCGGACTTTGGGATTTGTCCACGGTCATCCATTGCCAAGATTTGCTGCACCACCGATACGCATCAAAGCTGTTTGCAGTGATGTTGGTGATTAACACAGGTTCGAGCCCCTTTAAAACAAAGTTGCTCCAACCGGAACTGCCTGTGCGGGGCGTTGCGTTGTGGTTGTTTGAGCCGGTTGAAATTCCTAGCGGGATGAAGGTTTTGAGTTCGGGGTTAAAGCGCCAAATAAAGCACATGTGTGCGCGTTGATGCTTTCGGGCGAGTTCGGCAAGATCATCGAGAGGGCGTGCCTTTTCTGGGCGCTGCTGGATGTCGCCACAAATGTGTAGCAGTTTCTGCATCATCTCGGCTGGTCGATATGCTGCGCTACCAAGATTAGCCGCACACCACACAGCACGAAGCATCAGAGGTGTGAAAATGTTGGGGTGTGGCGATTCTAGATTGAGCACTCCAACTAGATTGTCTCCGCTGCTTAAGATTGGGATACAGAGGATGCTCCGGGTTGCTTGTATCGGCGGCTTAGGAACGGTAGCGTACGCGGAACTGTTCAAATCTGTGACCAATAGTTCGGAACGTCGTAACGCTACGAGTGCTATCAAATTTTCGCCACGATCAATCGAGATTTCCTTAATTTCTTTGGCGATGGTCCGGTCAAAATCGCGTTCGGTTTCAATTAGTTTGAGTGCCCGGCGTTCTTGATCGAACGAATAGATGGATGCTACAACCTCATCCGCTCTTCGTTGAACGATTGCCTCGGCCCAGCGAAGTACTCTTCGCAAGTTTCCTTCGACTGAGATATCATCATTTTCCTCGTTCTGGACGATTTGCAGAATCCGAAGAGTATTTTTTAAGGGCGCAGGGTCTTCCTTCTGCAGCACGTTTGTAATTATGTCGAAGAAGCAGTTGTCGAAATCATTGATAAAATCCGTCAATTCGCGCTCCAACGTGGCTGGTATGGATTCAATTGAACGGGTGAAATTCAGAAACATCACTACTCTTGCACCATTATGATCGTGTGAGGACAAGCGGATTGAGGATTGAATGCCCTCCCTCTCTGCAAATCCCCCAAACAGCCGGTTACAGCTACTTAATTTCTTAAGCGCTTTCTCATTCTCATCTTCCGGATTTGTTGCTGAAGTGATCCGTATCAACGTGACCTGCTTTCCTTTGTCTTCGATAAGAGCCCGAGCTGTTGATGGGAAAAGAAAACCAAACATTGGCTCAGGGTGTTTGACCCCGTACATGAATACTACCCGAGCCTCCCCTGGAAACCATGGATCTTGGACAAAGACAGTGCCTGAATCTGCTCCTACAGATGTTATTTTATCGACAATTAGGTCTTTCGTTGCCCCGGGTAGTTTAATATTGCAGTCTTCGATCATAACCTTATAGGCCGCTGGGAAGTGGATGCTGCGTCAGGAGGCTAGCGATTCAGTTGAAATATTCAATTCCGTTATTTCTCCCTTTTGTAGCGAAATTGTCACGAGTGACAAAGTGGGTATATCTGTCTGACTATCGCCAATGTGACGAATGCTCCTTGAGGGAATAACGCGTAAAGTTGATTGAGGTGTATCGGGGATGAGTGGCTTGGATGGTGTTATCAAACATGAGTTTGCGGGCAAAATGGTGCGTGCTTTTCCGAGGTGCGAAGTGCTGTGTAGTCCTGGGGGCGGCATTCGGCAAATGCAGCGGATTACACGCCTGTTTTGCTTAAAGAATGTTGCATACAAGTATCGCCTTGAAACGGGGCTCTAGGTGGCGATTTTCTTTCATGCATCTGCCAATGAAGATCGCATGTGATGTATGACTTGCTCGCGGTCAAGATAACCTTGCAAACCAATGAAATCATTTTGAACCCGGCCAAGTCGCCCTGCCGCTGAGCTCCGCGAGGCGGCTTTTTCCAAGGAGGTTACAAATCCACGGTTTCCATGCAAATGGGACTCGCATTCTGGAATGAACAATCGAATCAAAAACTGCGGTAGCTACGAATGATTTGCCTAGTGTGCGAATTATCTGATCGCAACAAATGAGGTCCAAAGTTGAGTACACTTTCAATTGAGGGAAGTCGCGAGCTGCAATTCTTAGCGCCTTGGCTTCATCAATGACAGCTGCCCCGATGCCTGTGGCTGAAGCGAGGGTAGCAGCCTCCCCATCCCCGAGATCGTCGGGTGACGGCGCAGCAGTGAGCGCAAGAAACGATCCAAATTGGATTTCCGACAATTCGTGAATTGTTATTCTATTTAACTGTTTCAAGGATTTGATTACATTGTGTGAAGTATCGCCGTTGCGTGGGTTGCGTTTGAATTCGTTTAGTGCTTGTTTCGCGATTAAGATGGGGCGGCCTAGGCGATTCAGAATCTCATCAGCTAAACCTGAGCCGGTCAGGTTTATGATCACACTAGCGTCTAGGAACAGCGGCTCGCTGCCGGCCTCAATTTTTGATGGTGAGTGCATCGTCCCAGTTGCTGTCCCCGAACATATCCAAAAGCTTGCGCAGTTCTACACGGTCAATCGCCAGCATCTCGCACAACTGTCCTTCTGAGAGCAAGCCCTTTCGGTAGGCGTCAGTCGCGAGTAGCATGAGCCGTGGTGGAGATTTGGAAGTGGTTTCGGTTTGGATTTCGCCAATAGCCTTTTTGGCAGATTCGATAGCGAATCCGCGCTCCTTCAGTGAATCAAAAGTCCCGTTTGGTAGCAGTTTCAAACTTTCCAATCTTCTGCACATTGCTTCGACAGCCACCCTGAAAGCGTGCGCCATCAGGATTAGGTGTCGAGGTGAAAAGCGTTCATTCACTGAGCAAAAGTCTCGAAATCTCCGCCTTACTGCTGCGGCTGGCATCAGAAATGAAAGCCCAAACTGGATAGCGAAACGCTCCTCACGAGGAATATTTGAATCCAGTTCTTTATACACATCCGGCGAAGATCGAGTCGTCAAGAAATGGCCTATCTCATGCGCTACAGTCTGAATTTGTCGCTCAGGTGGGTGCTTTGCATTGACCAATATGCACGGTCCAACCGCGGGGTCATATGCAAATAGTCCCGAAATCTCCGAATCAACCGGGCGTATAAAAACCCTTATTCCCAACTCTAGTTCGGCCAGCGAAATTATGTCAGCGATTGGGGACAGTCCTAGCCCTAAGCGATGGCGTAAATCCAACGCCATATCCTCAGCCTGCTCTTCCAGATTTCCCGGGAGAATAGCTTTTTCAGGTGGATAGTGAAAATTAGTACGCTGACCAAGCCGCTCTTCAAGTTCCACGAACGTCGAAGCGAGCTTGTTAAGCATCTTGATCGCAGCCTCTGACTCTTTCTGCAATGAGCTTTCACCAGCGGCGCGCCGAAATTTTGCCGTCAAATCTACATGCACTGAGGTGGGGCGTAGCAATTCATTGATGCTGATTCCATATGCGTCTCCCAATAACCTCAATTCCTCCGATTTTACACGCCGCTGACCTTGTTCAATGGAAACGAGCGTAGTTCTGGCTATGCCTAATCGCTGCGCCACATCTTCCTGGGTGAGGCCGGCGCTCGAACGTGCTATGCGGAGTCTGTCGCCTAGTTTGCTTGCATCAACTCGATCAAGGACATTCATACTAAATATCGCCGGAATGGAGCCATGATTTTGGGCCGAAAGAATTTTTGAAATTCAACCACTCTGATTTGTGTGCCTCTATTAGGCGTTGCAACTTCGGCATTACATCTTTAATCGAACTTCTATCAGAGAGCTCGAATACGCATTGTTGCAGTCGAGGATCATCCTGCTTAAGCGCAGTCTGATTTGCCAGTTCATCCATGTCCATCACTCCGTGGGTGGCAATATCAATATCGTTGGAAACTGTTCCTCGATCTGAATCTGGATGGATAGAGTCCGCGAGCCTTCCTGCATGTAAATTTGGCCAAAGATAAGAATGGTCTGGCTCAGACAAATCAGCAGCGAAGGCGGCCATTCGTCTCAGCAGACACGCGGAGCAGACGCCGCAATGAACATTCTTTCGGTTCAGGTAAATATCGCGACTGTCTCTCGGACACGATTTTGTGGAGGTCCATCCAGCAATTAGATTCTCCTTTTTCAATAAGTTCAAAACCTCGCCCTTGGTTCGCCATAATTGCGGATGCTCATAGCTAACTTTTTTTCCAAACAGGAGGTTCAAGAATTTCTCCAGTTTCCAAGTGAACGCTGGGTGTGAGCCGCGGTGGGGCGACTCAGCGCCAAACGGCACGAGCGATGGGCCAATTGCACCCTGACCATTTTCGGGAATCAGTATCGCTTCAGCATTTGCCAAATGAGCAGCTATGCCGGCGAAAACATAGAACAAGAAAGTTCGGGCTCGATAAGTTTGCTCGGGATGGTCGCGAGCCGAGATTCTAATGGGGATGGAAACTCTGCGATACTTTGTACCATCCGAGTCTTGCATCCAGACCCGGTCGCCGGGAAGTCCTTTATTCGAGGCGGTGATGCGGATTGGGGTTACTCCAGGGGATTCGACTTTCAACAATTGCGATTGAGCAAATGAATCAAGCCCATTGCTGAAAGGAACGACAACAAATCTCCCAACTCCCAAGTTAATTAAAAATTGTTGTCGCGGCATAAACCATGGCGTCTTCTTGGCGATGAAGGAAATTTCCCAAGAATCTCCAGTCAGGTATCGAAGCGCTTCGCACAGGGCGGAGCCGCAATTAATCCATTCATGCACTTTCTGCACTGGCATGATTATTTTCAGATGCCGCGGCCAACCTTCGGAGAGTTGGCGTCGCACGCTCCGATCTACAAAGGCCACCACGCCAGCCAGCAGCCCCAGTTCGTATTCGCGCTCGGAGAGTAATTGAAAACAATAGTCCTCAAGCGCCTTGGTATTCACTTGAACATCACGGCCAACGACACATGACATTTCGCCCTTGCGGACGCGTGCTGGCTCATCAACCGACAGTACCCGGAAACAATGCATAGTTAATACTCGGCTATTTCAGCCGCGAAGGTCTTCGTCCAGTTGTACGCCCCGGTTGGAAGGTTTGGCGGTGGTTTTTCCTTCGAGGATGTTGGTGGCGATTTCCGCGCTGGAAATATTGCGCAGAACTTTTTTTGCCGTTTCAATTGCAGGCGCTGCGGATCTACCGGCTTCATTTCGCCAATGACCCTCCATCGCTCTCAATTGTGAATGTTTGCGGCAGGAAATAGCATCGGCAAATGCGCCAACAACAGCACTTTTTGCGGCCTCGCCACTCGCTTCTCTCCGGCGCAAATGGGCTAAAACTTCCTGCTCCATAATTTGGGGCGATTTTTCTGATGCGTGGCGCTCACACCGATCTGCGATGCTTTCCTGAAAAAGCGCTGCTTGTGGATTCTGGTAACAACTTTTAATCCGTTCGATGAACTCGGGGGAGAACTCTTTCTTGCAGTCACCCTCGATTGCGCGAAGTGCTGCATCGACAACCCGCTCCTTACGATCAGCTTCGCGTGCGCAATGCTTCATCAGGGCTCTCCAAGCCCGACTTACCGGCGCTGACTTGTGTATGTCGTCGCGCATTGCGTGACTGCACTATAAGTGGCGATTTGTCTGTGTCAACAAAAAGAACAAGAAAAGGCTGACAATGTCAAAACCGCCGCTGGGGGAAACTTGATAACGCTTGTGAACATTGTCAGTTATTTCTTTTACTTGAGGATGAGCGGACTGAGGGCTGGTTTTCTGGTGGCAATACCTATGGACATTATATACGCGTTTTTTTGCGATGTGTGCTTCCCCTCAATTCTGATGGCGACCATTGCAAAAGTGATCATGCGCGTGGTGGTCATTTATTCTGTGATGCTCCTGTTTGTTCGAATGAAACATTCGTGTTGTTTTATGACTCTGAATGCTCTCCGTCCAAAGACCGTTGCAGCCGTGCTGTGATGTGGTAATGTCGTCGCCAATCAGATGATCCGGGTGTTGCTCATATGTGTTTTCGGGGGAGTCGTGGCGGGATATGCCGACGTGCCTGCCGCATATTATGCTACCGCCGAAGGTAAAGCCGGTAGCGAGCTTAAGACCGCACTCCACGCCATCATCCGCAACCATCATGTCATTCCGTATTCGAGCACGAGCTTCGATACGAGTGATGCGCTCAAGGTGCTCGACCAGACACCTACCAACGCGAATTACGTGAACCTGATCTACAACGGCTCAAACATCCTTGCCTCGACGTTTGCGACGACAACGGGATGGAATCGGGAGCACATGTGGGCGCAGAGCTACGGTTTGGACGGGGTGGAGCCATCATACTCGGACCTGTTCAACCTGCGGGCGTGCGATGAGAACGTGAACAGTTCCCGGGGCAACAAGTATTACGACGCGACCACGACCAACGGGGTGGGATACAGTTTTCCGGCGCACATCGAAGCGCCGCTGTGCTCGACCGATACAGATTCGTGGGAGCCGCCGGTGTATGAACGCGGGAACATCGCCCGCGCCATGTTCTACATGGCAACACGCTATACCGGGGATGTAGTTAGCGAACCGGTGCTCGAACTGACCGACACTCCAGCGCTCATCACCACAGCCAATGCGTACTTTGGAAAATTGAGCACGCTGGTGGCCTGGCACAACGCCGACCCGGTCGATGCGAGCGAGATGCTGCGCAATGATCGCATCTATTCGCTCTATCAGACGAATCGCAATCCCTTTGTGGATCATCCGGAGTGGGTGAGTTTGATATTCGCTCCCGTCCACACCAATAAACCGGTCCTTAGCGTTTCGCTGGTGTCGAACGGTGTTGCGCTGTCATGGCTGGCAACCAATCAAGTTTCGCATCTGCAATATGCGACCAATCTCCCGGGTCCGTGGGTGACGATCACGAATGTACCGGTGCAGATCAATGGACAATTCCGGGTGCTGTGGACGAACTCAGCGCCCCGTGCCTTTTTCCGGCTTCAGACACCATGAAATTGGAATTGCCGGACAGTCATCATCTTGAAGCAGCTGCTGGATGGCTCGAACTCGGGAACTGGCGGGAGGCAAATGAAGAGATCGAGCAGGTGTTCCCGGCGGGGAAGGTTCATCCTGATGTCCTGGACTTGCGCTGCAAGATTTATACGGCGGCGCAAAAGTGGGATTACGTCATTGAAGTGGCACGGACGATCTGCCGGCTTCAGACCACCGTGCCGGATGGGGCTCTGCATTTGGCTGGAGCGTTGCGAAAACTGGATCGTATTTCAGAAGCGCATGAAGTGTTGGAGCGTGTCGCGGATGATTTCCCGAAAGATTGGCGCATCTGTTTTGAACTGGCGTGTTGTTGCTGCCGGCTGGGAGACAAGCGCAAGGCGCTGTGGTGGCTGGAAAATGCCATTGATACTGCTGGCGTTCTCGACATCCGCATGAAGGCGTTGGATGAGCCGGACCTTGAGACGCTCTGGCGGGATATTGCGAAGATATAGCCAAGCATCATCTTCGTGCGAAGATGGTATGGAGATATTATTGATGGATTTATTGCAGCGTTTTTGTTGTTAATGAATAGTATTGGCAAATCTTAAAGTGAATTGACACAGGTTGCTGGTGGTGATATGCAGTTTCTTGAAAACCTTCTGTTTTGGGGTGACTGTGGTGATTGGATGAAGAAGACCGGACATCTCCTCGTTGAATTGAGCCCCGCTATTCCAAGGCCGGTTGTGGAAAAACTGCAGGCGCAACATTCAATCACGACGGCTGAAGAATTCATCGGGTTGTATCAAGCAACTGGAGATCGGCTGCGGGTGGCGCTCGACGTGGGGCCTGACGAATGGCAGCAAATCATTAAGGAGGCGCGTGCCAGTGTCTCGCCTGAAGAACTCATCCAATTGGAATCTCCGGTGGTGTTGAAACAGGGCAAGGGGGCGATTTTGAGCAAGAAGCCTGTGATACCAGAATGGTTGCGGGCCAAGACGGGCGGTTAACCAACATCAATAATAGGGTGAAACTATGATCGATCTGCGGGCGGGTCAGCATTTACTAACTTCTCTGGGGCCGACGAGGTTGTTTGGTTCTTCAGCCACGGCGAGCAATGAAAGTTTTTCCAGGGGTGGGGAAGCGTATGCCGCGCAGCCCCAAATTGATCCTGAGCAAATCAGCAAACTCAAACGATACTCGGTTGCCACTGCCGAAGAACTTTACGGACTGGCAGCCGCGACCGGCGCAGACAGATTTCAGGCCGTGTTTGGCCGGGTGCTGCCGGGGCTGGACGCCAGATTGATTACCGAACGAATCACGAGAGTGGTCGGTGCGCCGACATTAGATGCATATAAAAAACTTCGGATTGAGAAGTTCGGTCGCGGCGCTCGCATCCAGCTCGTAGCAGGCAAGGAGCCGCCCGGGAGTTCTTCCGTCAGTGGTATGGCTGGAGCGGGTGCGCCCGGAAATCAGTTTGTGCTTCCGGCGAATTGTATGCCACCGGTTAAACATCAGGGAAATCGGGGTACCTGTGTCGCCTTCGCCACGTGCGCGGTGGTGGAATATCTCCGCTGTCGGGCGGATAAAGGCAAACAGGATTTTTCAGAACAATTCCAGTTTTGGCATTGTAAGCAGTATGACGGTGATCCGAGTGCTGAAGGTACTTATCCTGATTTGTCGTTTCGCCTGTTTGAAGCCGAGGGTTGCTGTGAAGAAAAGCATTGGCCCTACAATCCGGCCTCTCTCCCCGGAAACGTGGCACACATTCCATCGCCGATTGTAAAGTCGGCTGCCGGATGGAACGTGCCGATGATGACGGCAAAGCGGGTCGAGTTAACACCTCCCACTGACGTTGCGGTACTCAAGGCTAAGCTGAAACAAGGTTACCCGATTGCCTTTGCCATTCCGGTGTTTAATTCATGGGAGAATAATCCTCACACATACAGTACGGGGGCGATTCCAATGCCGCTACCGGGCGAAGTGCCAACGGACGGACACGCGATGGTGCTCGTTGGCTACTCTGATGAGCCGCAATATGCAGGCGGTGGATATTTTGTATTTCGAAACAGTTGGGGGACTGGCTGGGCAGCGCGATGTCCGTACGGGCCAGGAAATGGAACGATTCCCTACGCCTTTATCAACTTGTACAACTACAGCGCGCACACGGTGCAGCCATGATCGCCAGCGTGACCAATGACGCGCTGTTAAGAGTCCAACTCGTCAAAGATGGGACGGCCGGAATTGATGCCGTCGCGCTCGTGTCGCTGGTGCTGGCGGTGTTTGGATGTGGGTTTGGTCTATATCAGTTCTTCATCAGTCGCCGCTGGAAACGGATCGAATACCTCGAAAGTCAGGTCAAGCGTTTGCGGGAGGACAAGATATTGGTTGCGGCGTGTCTGCTATTGGATTGGGAGGAGCGGAAAATTGTGGTGGGCGAACGGACAATCGATTTCAAGATGGAGATGTTGAAAGGGGCACTGCGGGACCACAGAGATTTTCGTGCAAGTGATGACTTCACGGAGGATGAGGCCGCCATGCGGGATGCCTTTGATGCGTTTTTCGATTACTTGGGTGGGATGCAATATGCGGTCGAACTGGGCATGTTAGAGCTGGCGGATATCAGATCTTCACCGGTTGCGTATTTTATCCGCAAGATCATCGCCAAGGACAAGGCGCTTGATAATGCCTTTGCAAAGTATCTCAGTGCATACGAATTCCAGCGGGTGAAAATGTTGCTCCAAGGATTTCGTGATAGTAGCGGTTGATTGCCAATCTGGCGGATCGTGGAAATAGTTATTGCTCTGATTAGCCAGTCTTGTATAACGGGGCGTCCTTGAGATTTTCGTTTCGGTCAAAAGGGTACGCGATTTCTCTAACATGACAGCACGTCCACAGCGGTGGAAGCTCTGCAAGCTCGTCTCTTGGTTGCTGATCTCTCCCTTTATTCTTTGCGTAGTTCAGGCGACGCCGCCTGAATACACCACATTTGGCCGCGAACAACGGGTTAGCTACTCGCCTGACCCGCAGTCGGTGTTGCGGATTTGGATGGTATATGTGGGGCAGGGGGATGGAATACTCATCCAGCTTCCGACCAAATATAACTACGACCCGAATCCCAATGACAACGATTCGGAGCGCAGTGAGCGGATTGAGGTGGTGGTGGATGGCGGGCCGGGGTCAAACGCGGATGCGGGATCGTGCAGTATGGCTGAGTTTATCACCCAGCTATACGGCGAGGCGACGCCACGGATCGAGCACATCGTCATCACGCATCATGACGAGGACCATGTCGGCGGAATCACGAAACTGTTGGCAGAAAGTGATTTTAGTTTCGGGGCGGTGCATCACAACGGCTTGGTGTCATTTCGGGGCGGGCGCCGGAATTTTCCAGCCGATCGCCGCCCTCCGAACGCGGTGTTCAAATATGATAGCGGCGTACTCACGCGGGGGATGGCCTATGTGAATTCTGTGAAGGAACTGGAGTCGGGCTATCTCATCAACAGCCTGAGCGATTTGAGGTCAGCACGCACGGGAGGCGAGCTAGAAGGAATATACGATCAGTTGGCGGCGGCGGTGCTGGCGAATGCGGAGCATGGCCGGTTGACGGCTTTTGATCGGGCGTATGTCTCGCGTCCCTTCATTCCCAAGGTCGCGGATATCGAGTTCAAGGTGCTGTGGCCGCTGACCACGCTCAAATCGTATGGGGGCAACGATTGGGGCGAGACGATCAATGGGAACAGCGTCACCTTCCGGCTCACGTATGGAGATTTCTCGATGCTGTTCACGGGGGATCACAACGACAAATCCGAACCCGAATTGCTTAAAGCATTAAGCGCGTCGCAGCAGCTTGCGCTGTTGGATTGTGACGTGTTCAAAGTGCCGCATCACGGCAGTTCCCATGCGGAACAGGAGTTCTTTCAGCGTTCCGGTTTCAATCCGGTTCTTGCGGTCGCCTCGATGGGGGAGAAGGGATTTCAATCGAAACAAATCAAGCAAAATGCCTGGCAGCATCCGGACACCGAAGTGATCGAATGGCTCGGTGGCCCGCATCGCGTGTATCACACCTTCATCCATGAGCGCGAGTTCAACTGGGATGACATCACGTCGGAAGCAAAGCGCAAAAGCATGATGGAACGCTCGCACATCCTCATCGAGACGGATGGCCTCTGGTTTCGGTTGGTAGAGATTCCGGCCATCGGTGGCGATCCGGCATTGCCGCCGGGCGTGGCGCAAACCCGGCGCGGCAACGGCACCCGCTGGATCAAGGCAACAAAACCATGAATACAATACTGGACACCCTGAGCACATTCATCGGTTTCGTGGGCATCATGCTGCTCTTGAGTTTGATCGTGACCGCGTTGGTGCAGTTTCTTCAGAGCTTGGTGAGCCTGCGGGCGCGCAATCTGAGGATTGGGCTTGAGTCGCTGATTGAGAGCGTGCTGCCGCAACCACCGCCGGATGGAAATGCGGGCGGAGGCGACGATCAAGGCGGGCAGCAGCGAAGGTCGCGCAAGAGTCCGAGGGAACTTGCGGACGAGGTGATTGAGGAAAGTCAGTTTGTGCCTAGTGCGCTCAACCGTTTCTCCCGATTCATCAGTCCCGCAGTTACCTGGGTGGAGAAGGAGGAACTGATCGAGCACCTCAAGAAAGCTGGGGTCACTCTTGGCGCGCCGGAGAAGGAGCGGCTGACGCTGCTGTTCCAACGAATGGAGGCATATCTCAACAAGCGGTTCACCATGTTTGTTCGCATCATCACATTTGTGTGTGCCGTGGTGGTGGCGGGGTATTTTCAGGTGGACGCAGTGGGACTTCTTAAGCGGCTGGCGACGGATCCACAGTATCGGGCTGCTGCCGATGCCGCTTCTGTGCAATTGTCTCAGGACGCGCCGGCACTGATCGCGGCCAGCACAAATTACCAGAATCTCTCCGAGCAAGCGCTAGCAGAGTTGGCGGTGCGCCATCCGGAGCAGGTCGGGCGGTTGGAGCGGGCTTCGGGGCTCGGAGAGGCGCGCGCGGATATTGTGGGGGAGTTGCGTACTGCACTGGCTCCGCTTGCGGCCTCTGAGCGTGACAAGATAGTGGCGGAGTATGAGCAGTTGCTGGCCGGACTTAATGAGAAAGCCGTTAAAGCCTCCGGGGAACAAGTTGGCGTGTTGACCGAGAGGCTTTCTGCGTATGACATCGTGCCGTGGCCGAAGGGCTGGGGATACTTTGCCTGCTGGAAACATGTGATTGGCGTGCTCATCACCGCCATCTTCCTGTCGTTCGGTGCGCCGTTCTGGTACGAGCGGTTGCGTGAACTGATCCAGTTGCGGGATGCGCTCAAGCCGAAACCCCAAACTGCTCAAGTCGAGGATGGACGGCGTCGAGGGCGGGGCGACCAAGGAAGGAGGCCACGATGAAACATCAAGGCCGGCTGGTGTGGTTGAGTATTGCGTTGTGCCTGTTCGTGCCTTGCTTCGCTTACGGGGTGATGAGGGCCGCTGACGATTTGGATCGGGAAATTCAGCACATCAAGGCGAATCAAGGCACGGGAACAAATGATTTGACTGCCAAGTTGGCGTATGCCGAGCAGACGCTCAAGGATGCGCGGCAATTCATCACGAAGCTGGATGAGGAGATCAAGCAGCTCGAAAAGGAAAAGACAGAATTGAAGCAGCTGCAAACTGCGCTCACGAGCGGACTCATCGCGGCGGTGCTCGGCGGACTGGTTGCGGCCATGGGCAAATTCAGCTCGCGAGCAGAACGCGATTTGAAGCGACTGGAAGTCATTTCTAAAGTCGCCGAACTCCAGGGCAAACAGGTGGACGTGCCGAAAGACCTGCTGGAAAAGTACGACATCGCCTCCAGGTCATGAGCCACGAACGATACAAGTAAGCGCACATGCCGATCTCAGACCATCTTGTTTTCGAGCGCAGTTCGCCTGCGGGCACGATTGAGCCTGATGTGCGAAGTGGAAAGAAGCCGCTTGCGGGAATGGGACTGTGTCTTTCAGGCGGGGGCTATCGCGCGATGGTGTTCCACTTGGGAACGTTTATCCGCCTGAACGAGGCGGGCATCTTGAGAAAATTAGACCGGATTTCCAGCGTCTCCGGCGGCTCGATTGCGGCGGCGATGCTTGGCCTGCGTTGGAAGGAACTCAGTTTTCAAAATGATGTCGCGGTCAATCTTCAGGAACAGGTGATCGAACCTATTCGCTCCCTTGCGGGCATCACCATTGATGTGAAGTCCATCATCGGTGGAATTCTGCTGCCCGGCACGATCAGCGATAGGGTGACCAAGGCTTACCGCAAACATCTCTATGGTGAGGCGACGCTGCAAGACTTGCCGGCAGATACCGATGCTGAGGGGCGGCGGGTAGCGCCCCGCTTCGTCATCAATGCGACCAATGTGCAATCGGGAGTGTTGTGGCGTTTCTCCCGCCCCTACATGGCTGACTACCTGGTGGGTATGGTGAAGAATCCCACCGTGCCGCTAGCGGCGGCGGTGGCGGCATCCTCAGCTTTTCCACCGGTGCTTTCGCCCGCGCGCTTGAAGCTCAACCATGAGGACTTTGTTCCCGACCCAGATTGTCCGTTGCAAAAGCCCCCCTTCACGACTGACGTCGTGCTATCGGATGGCGGCGTGTATGACAATCTCGGATTGGAGACGGTCTGGAAGCAGATCAAAACGGTGCTTGTGAGTGATGCGGGTGGAAAAATGCAGCCGGATGAGTATCCGAAAGGCGATTGGGCGCGGCACGGCATTCGTGCTTCTGGGATTGTTGACAACCAGGTGCGCAGTTTGCGCAAGCGGATGATCATTGAGGCGTTCAAAGATCCAAGTGATGCGCACGATGGCGCCTATTGGGGGATTCGCAGTCACACGGCTGATTATCCGATACCCAATCCCTTGCCGTGCTCGGAAGCCCGCACGTTGGAACTTGCGGAAATCCCAACCCGGCTCAAGGCGATGGAAGTTGGGCAGATGAATCGCCTGATCAATTGGGGCTACGCGATTTGCGATGCGGCCATCCGGTCGCATGTGCAGCCCGCTCCGGCAACACCCAAGGGGTTTCCATATCCGACGGATGGTGTCTGAGGGGACTTCAAACAGTCGTGGACATTTTGATTTTGTGAAGAAGAAACTTAAACGGATCGGCTTGATTTTGATTGTGGGGGCGGTCATGGTCGTGATGGCAGCATTCCTCCTTCGCTTGCGCTATGGCCACATTGCATATTTTGCGCCTGCTGGTGATTCAACCCGGGATACGGCGTTGCATCAAGAAATCCGGACTAATCTGGAACAGACTATTCGGGTTCTTGCGGGAACCAATGGAGGGAGCAGGCATCTCTACGGCACGAATGCGCTGAAACTCCAAGCGGCAGCGGACTGGATCACCGGCCAGTTCAAGCAGATGGGGTATGATCCGACCAATTTTTATTTCACCATCGATTCCAACAAATACTCCTTGGGCCGGGTGGTGCAGTCTCAGGCATATAACATCATCGTCGAGCGGCGCGGAACGAATGATTCCGCCGACATTATCGTTGTTGGGGCGCACTATGACACGATGCCTGCTTCCATGGATTGGACCGGGACGAAAGCGGGGGAATTCAGGCCTGAGGAGGTCGGGACTCCGGGCGCGAACGACAATGCCAGTGGCATCGCCGCCTTGCTGGAAATCGCGCGAAGCATGACCAATGCGCTCCCGCATCGGACGGTGCGATTCGTTGCGTTTGCGAACGAAGAACCGCCGTTCTTTCAGAAGCCGGATGCCATGGGCAGTTATCTGTATGCGCAGTGGTGCACCAATCAGTCTGTGAAGATCAAGATGATGATCTCTCTTGATGCACTTGCGGTATATGATCCCACCAATCGTCAATCGATCAAGCGTTCCGGTTTAAAAGGTGCGGCCGCGTCCTTCTGGGGAATTCCGGATGAACCCAATTACGTCGCGTTTATGAGCAACTGGACGGCGGATTCTGGTCGCCAGGCAAAAGAGTGGGCACAGATGTTTGCCAAGCACTCCCGAATGGCGGTTCGCACGGCTAGTCTGCCATTTATTAACGGCGAATATTTTGCCTGGTCCGACGATTGGTCATTTACGCGGCATGGATATCCGGCGTTCACCGTGACTGACACGGCGTTCTATCGAAGCGCCCGGTATCATGAGTTAAGTGATTCGATCACCAACCTGACCGAAACCGATTTTGCCGGGTTTGCGGATGTGGTATTGGGGCTGAATCGAACCATTTGGGAGATGGCAAATAAATAGGCTTCGAGCCAAGCACAAGTGAATGCATCAATAGTCTCCACCCGGTAAACACTGAATTTTAAGCTGCTAATTCTGACCAAGAGTCTTTGGGAATGTGTTAGTCTCGAAACGAAAACCAGCCGGAGTCGAATGCCGGCAATCGCAACAAAATTATGCGCATCAATGTCCACAGCCATATCTTTAATTTCCGATCCGTCCTGACTGCGGAGACCCTCGGTATCCTCCTTAATCGCCTGGGTGCCGAAGGGTGGCCGCCGTTTCTCGTCAACGCCGCCGAAAAGCTTCTCACCAAGGCCATCAAAGGCGACTATGTCGACGAACAGGGGCTTATTACGCAACTTGTCGACGCATTGAACGCCGACAAGTCGTTCAAGAAATGGCTCGACGAACTGGGGGAAGACATTCCGGGGGACGTGCAGGTGCTCGCCCACGGCAATCTGGACGGTCTGTTGGTCGGCGCAGCGCGCGAGCTGCTTCACAAGCTGGACAACTTTCTATCCCGTCAAGACGACATCAAGAAGAAGAACATCCAAGACTTCGTTGCGTTTTTGCTGCTTGGCATTCGCCACTCCATCCTGGATGTGGCGGAAAAGCTCATTGAGGGCTCGGGTGAAGATGCGGTCGTCGTCACGCTCATGATGGATATCACTGACGGCAAGGGTAAAGATGAGGGCCTTTACGTCAGGCAAATGCAGGAGACTTCCTTGGCCGCGCTCATGTATCCGGGGCGGATACTTCCGTTTGTTGCAGTCAATACGCGGCGAGTCAGTCACTGGGATCACATGGTCAAAGCGCTGGAAACGAAAGGATTCGTCGGAGTGAAACTCTATCCTTCTTTGGGGTACTCAGTTCAGTCACCGGAGATGGACAAAGTCTTCACCTATTGTGAAGCCAACGAGATTCCGGTGCTCCTGCACTGCAATCAGGGCGGGTTTTACGAAAGCAAGGCCTCGATTCGTTTTGCGGATCCTAACGAGTGGATTCCGGTACTCGCCCAACATCCGCAGTTGCGTGTTTGCTTTGCTCACTTTGGTGGCGATGAAAACATCGTGCTTCCGCAGATTCCGCCAGATAGTTGGACGGACCGGATCATCAAGCTCATGGGGCAATATCCTCATGTTTATACAGATATTGCCTACCACACCGACTGCATGGATGGGGGTGATAAGCAGACGAATTACTTTAGGAATTTGAGTGCGCTATTGAGTAAGGCACCGACGAAGGATCGGATTCTGTTCGGAAGCGACTTCCATCTGGTGCGGCAGCGTTTGCGGGAGGACAACCTCTGGCGGTATTTTGAAAGCAATTTTAAGAACAATGAATGGGCGCTTCTAACCCGGATCAATCCCGCCCGATTTGTTGGCCTTACGGGCGGCTCAGGTTCGGGGTTGATCAACTTGGGTGACGGCACGCCGAATCCTGATGGAGGGCCGCGCCGGAACATCCAGAATCACTTGAGCTGGCTGGCGGTTCACAATACGGAGATTGGACGCGAACCGACTCCGTGGGCGCTTGAACTCATCGAAAAGCGAATTGCTCAAGGCCTCAAGTGGTTTCCGAATGAATTTGGCACCCGCTGGACGGAAAACAATGATGCCCATTACTACGCGTTCATTTGGTTGAATTCGGCTTTGCTTCAAAGCATGACCGTCAATGATGACTTCTATCGGCTCGGTCGCCGGTTGGTTCGTGATCTCAGAGATTGGCCTCCTGAAAGCCGTCCTCCGGCGGAGCGGTCCGGGACCATTCGCGCGATGGCCGGCAATTTTTATAAATTCATGGTAACACCGAGGGATAAAGGTGCTGGGGCGGTCTTAGAGGCTGGTGTTACCCAGGCGTCGGCGAAATCCACATTGGCCGGGCTGTTTTCCAACGGGAATCTTCAATTGCACGAGTTTGGAACCGTCGTTGATGCGTTATTTCACTTCGACAGCGAAGACGCAAAAACCTAACCCATTCATTTAATTATGTACTCATCTCAGCTTTGTTTAATGCTTGTCATGCTATGCGTCGTTCATTTCTCCGGGCGCATCACTGCGGCAGATATTCCGAAACCAAAACTCAAACTTAAACCGTCAATCCTGCACGGTTCTGCCGAGGATGTGACGGCCCCGGCCCTTAAGTATGATACATCGTGGCGATATAACGGGGATTTAGGTGTGGATGACGATCTTGCGGTCGTGCTTGAAAGCAAGGGCGCGGTTGCCACCGATGCGCGAGCTAATTCCCAAAACCTGTATGCGGCGTTTCACCTCGGCTATTCACATCAGTTTGCCGATTGGGAGATGGTGGCCAGTACCAACCGCACGAGTGAGCGCCCCAATGCGCGACCGGTAATGTATAAGCGGGACAAGCTGGGAGGCCTATTCGACCTCTTTCTGAAAGCACGGTTCGAGACCGATCAATCCTTGGAGAACTATCAGGTGACTTATGGGCCGCACCTTGGTTTTTCGCCCACCGGACGCGAAGGATTCTCATGGCTCGTGCCGGCGTGTTACGTGGATTATCAGCGGGTTGATATTCTTCATTCGCAGCGCAACCAACAACTTGGCGTCAACGACGACTCGTTTTGGCGGCTTGATGCATCAGCCGGCTGGCGCTTGCCGGTTGGCGACGAATTTTTTACGGAGATTCGGTGGCTTCGTCCGGTGGAACTGGAGTTTGATCTGCACTATTACCGCGCATTTGAATTACCCGCCGGTGCCGCGGCTGCTGATTTGGATGAAGCGTGGTATTACGAGGGCACGCTGCTCTACAACTTGCGTGCGCTTGATCCTGAATCCTCGGCGTGGCCTTGGTGGAAGCCGTATGCTGCATATCTTTCCGTTGGCCACGGGCGTCAGCCGCCAGCCCCGCGCGAGCAGACATCAGTGTCTGTGGGCGTAGCGTATTCGTGGGGCAACTAACTGAAGACCTGGCAAAGACCGTGAAATGCAACAGGATAGAATTTTGCAGCCTAAGCAGCAAGTATGGCCGCTTGCTTGCGTCCCAATTCGTTCACTGGTTCGTCAGCCTTTGATTGAAACCGCCTTTGACAATTGAGGTCTGTTTCTGCGTGCCGAGTAAGCGCTATTTGCATAATCCCTTAAATTTAACTGTCGTAAAGCCAAGGTGGGGGACGTTTGCATGCAACTATGCACACGACGACGTGTTGGGGGTATTTTGCAAGATATACTTCTGTCTTCCCAAATGAGACCGCAAATTTGTTCCCGCTTATTTCAATAAACGGAGCAAAATCTGAGAGCCCCCAGCTAACAAAAAGCCCCTCACGATAAATCGAGAGGGGTGTGCTGATTTCAACCAAACAGGAATTCTTGCTGCCCAATTGCCGTCTTGATTCGTTCCACTTCGGCGGATTTGGGCGGTTCACCCTGTTCCAGCGCCTCGGGCGATTGGATGCGGAGCGCGAGCGGCAGCCACGGCGCGATGTAATGGATATTCGACCATGCGGCCCAATACTCATTCGACAGCGTGTTGCCGTGCATGACCCGGGTGGGGATGCCCCACAGGGTGGTGTTGATGAACGCCATGTCACAAGCCGTGCGGCTGATGTCAATGGCGGTGAATCGAAGCCGACTGCGAATCTCCGACGGACATGCTTGGGCACATGAGAGAATCATCGCCCCTGCGCCGCACGCAGGTTCACAGATTGTTATAGGCCCTTCTGCGGGCCATGATTCGGTGTCTCCCATGAGCATTTGCGCCATGAGATCACAGATGGGCTTCGGTGTGTGGAACTCGCCGTTCCACTGTTGTCCCTTCTGAGACAGGGCGGTTTCCATGTAGTAGCCGCCGATCAAGTCTTCATAGGGATGTAGTTCCATTTCGGCGACGAGTGCGCCGAGCGCTTCCGCGAATAATCCCAACTCCGGTTTCTCCCACCGTTTGGCTTCTTCAAGGTATTCTTCCTCCCGGGTCTGCATGGCGAGTGCGCAGGCGGCGAGACGGACGAAGGCATCGAAGATACGACGGGTGTCGTGGCGATGGGAAAGACCGGCGAGGATGTTGCGGAAGTCGCGTTCATGCGACTTCGGTTTCATGCGGGGAATCTCTTGATCAAGCTGTGCCCGCGAAGTATCCCAGACTGCGAAGGCTGGAATGCCGCGAGTGGCCCATGATGACATGATCCACCACCTCGATCTTGAGCAACAATCCGGCCCGAATAAGGTCTCGGGTCACCTTGATGTCAGCATCGCTCGGGGTCGGATCGCCGCTGGGGTGATTGTGGACCAACACGAGGGACGCCGCTTTCAGGGAAACTGCCACGTTGAATATCTCCCTTGGATGCACGAGGAGTGTGTCCATCGTGCCGATGGACACCAGATGATGCCCCCGCACTCGTTTGCGGGTGTTGAGGATCAACACGACCATGCATTCGCAATCCGGATTGAAGTAGGGATGCGTAGCGATATGGAGCCGCCAATAGTCCGCTACTTGATCCGGGGTATCGCAGAGCTGCATGGTTTCCGGCAGCGGACAATCCCGCAGTGCCACCACCTTGTATTCCTTGGCCTGCGGTGCTGCCGGTTCGGATTCCTCGACCGGAGTACTGTTCAGGATGAAATCACAGGCTTTCTGCGCCTGTGCCGCCGCCTGCACCACCAGCTTCCGGTCTTCCTTCAGTTTCGCGAGCCATGACTCGATGTAGCTGGCGGATTGATCAATCGTCTGTTGTTCAATCGCGCAGTGGCCGCAGAGAAAGGCTGCGCCCATTTCGGCGACCAACTCCTCCCGACTGTATGGATCGCTGCCGAACCGATTCGGATTGGTGATCTCCTTGCGGTTCAATCGCGATACGTGTCCTGTGGCGTGGGTCAGTTCGTGGAAGAGCGTGCAATAATACGCTTCACTCGAATTGAACAGCCGCGCTTCGGGCATAGTGACGACATCCAATGCCGGGGCATAGCAGGCACGGGGGCCGCCATGTTTGATTTCTGGTCGCTTGGGCATGGCAGTCACAACCTGTTCGCACTTCTCAATTGGCTGGAACTTCACGCCGGAGTTGATTTCTTCAGTCGGCGCGTTGATGCCTTCGCATTGCGCGACGTTGAAGACGCGGTGATAGCGGAGGAAGGGAATGCGCTTTCCTTCGACATCGTCTTCCTCCTTGAACATCTTCCAGAAGACGACTGGGAACGATTGCTCGCCCTTTTTGATGTGACCGCCCAGGGCCTGCACCTGTTTGAACGTCAGCCAGTATGGGGATGGGTAACTGGCGGCATTGAGCAGGAACAGATTGATGCCGCGATATACTTTCCGGGTGATGAGGTTCTGCGGCCACTGGTTTCCGCCTTTCCACGGCTGATGCCAGGGTACGGTGCCCGCCTCCAAGAGACGGATGATTCGGTCTGATACGATTTGATACACGTCATTTTTCATGGAACTCTCTGTCTGCCGTCCACCCGTTGCTGCGGGTTGCTTCTGGTTAGGTAACTCTCGCTGGAAGCGCGGACGGCGCTTTGTTGTGGGCAGCGGGAGAAAGGGAAGAACAGCGCGGATTGCGCCATGCGGAAAGAAAACAACCTCCCTCGCGATGAGGGAGGTTGTTGAATCAGTAGTCTTCGGGGAGGAGCACCGTGGTCGTGGAACGATCCGCTTCGGTGATGATCCAGAACTTGAGGCCGCTGCCGGAGCGATACACCGAGAGCAGTCGAGCGCCTTCGCTCAAAGCCGTCTCGTTGGCCTGACGGTCTTCATCATCCATCTCGCCCCAATCACCGGTCACATGCCGTGACAGGCCAGACTGGATGTCGTCCGATGTCAGAGCGTTCAGTGCATTGGGCGTGGCTGCAACTCGGCCCAGCGGGAACTTGGCGGCACTCATAGCCGATAGTCCTCGAAGGTGGCGGCCAGTCCGTCTTCATCATCGCCGAGCAATTGCTCCAGTGCGGCCTTGGTTTTGAGCCGCTCTAGGTCTGGCTTGGCATCCTTGGGACAGGCCGGACAACGGATGACATTGATGACGCTCTGACCGAAGTGCCAGCCCACCGCCCGGAATTCCTCCCGGTAGCGCTTGGCGAGCTTTTCGGAGCGCGGCAACGATTGCCATGCCTCGGCCTCCTCGTGGCTCAAGCCAGTCTCGAAGATGGCGTCATGCCAGAGGTGATATGTGTCCCACGGTTCGCCGCAGGTGGAGCATCTAACGTCCATGGATTCCTCCCTGGGCGTCAGGCTCAACCCGTTGCACGTCACATTCGGGATCGCTGTTCAGCGAGTCGGGAACGTATTCTGCCTTGGCGTTATCCACCGGCAGTTCGTGGGCGATGGCGATGGCGTCTGAAACATCGTCTGCTTCGACCTCCACCGTATCGCACACGTCCCAATACCGTTTCACCGCGAACTTCACAGGACACCTGCTTTCAGTTGTCCGATCTGTTCCGGTGTCAGGTTTTCCGGCTGCATACCCTCCTTGCCGAACACGTGGATTTTCACGAAGGCGATTTGTGAGAGGCGGACGGCGATATCTTCGCGACCGACCCGTCCTGCTTCGTCCTCGTCCAGCATGACGACAATCTGACTGTTGGCGTTGGTGTGCGTGCGGATGAGTTCCTCCTGCGCGGCGGACATGCTGCTGCCCATGAGCGCGACCACCTTGCGACAGCCGTGCTGATGGAGCTTCATGGCGTCGAAGAATCCTTCGACGATGAACAGGGGTTGATCCGGCGCTTCCTTGATGGCCCGGTCAATGTTGAACAACTCCAGGGATTTTCGGAATCCCTGGGGCAGTTTGTACTTGGGCTTGTCATCGCTCGGTTCGCCGGGAAACCGCCCTGCGTATGCGACCACCTGTCCTTCCTTGTTGTGGATGGGGATGGCGATGCGCTCGGCCATGGTGCCTTTGGAGCAGTATCCTACGCCGAAGTCCACGATGGTTTCCTGGGTGAGGCCACGCTCCGTGAGATACGGATGGCTGCGCTCCAGCTTGTCCAACCGGAACTTGAGCGGCGGGTTGGGCGTGGTGTTCTTCTCCTGTGGGACAGTGGCTTTCTTTGCCGTCGGCTTCGGTGCTGGTGGCGTGCTGCTAGCTTCATCGGGCTCCTCGGACTTCTCCGAAGTACCCGCCACGGCCTCGGGATCGAGGTTGAACCACTCGATGGCCTTGAGTGCCGCCGCGTGGATGCTCACATTCTCCATCTTGACGATGAAATCGAGCGTGTTGCCACCGTGCTTGCACTCCGAGAAACAGTGCCAGATGTTTTTACTGACACTGATGCGGAACTGGGTCGGGCTGCTCCCTTTGTGGATGGGACAGGGCCCGTTCAGGCTGTCGCCGTTGCGCTTGAACTTGTCGAGCAGGTTATAGTGCTGGAGCACCTGCTCCATGGTGAGGGCCGCTTTGACGGCCTTGAAGTCAACGAACTTGGTTTTGGACATGGGAATACTCCTATTGGTTTGTTAATGTGAAGGAACTGTTGCGGCTCAGGAATTGAGCCGACTCCGCAGACCATCGTATCGCGTGCGCTAAAACTAACGAGACGGCGAGCTTTGCCATTCTGGCAAAAGCAAAAACCCCTTCGATGGGGAATCGAAGGGGTTGATTGAAAGTGGCTGGAGCCTATTTCTTACTCGCCTTTACCTTGGCCCAGCGCGCCTTTTGCGCGGCGGCGATTTTCTTCCGGGCGGCGGCGCTCATTTTGCGCTTCTTGGGGACAGCGCCTGCCGCCGGGCTGTTACCAGCAATCACAGTAGCTCCACCGAGCAGCTTGCTGAGTTCCTTTTGCAGGCTTTCGATCTTGTCCTGGATGTCTGCGGCACGGCGCAACTGTTTAGACGTCAATTCAATCATGTGACTTGGGTATAGTTTCGTATCGGTTAACGGTCATAGCTAGACTATACTTTGGTATAGGTGCTGCAACCGAAAACCTAGTCGAGCAGGCTACTCATCATACCTTGCGGGCCGGATTTCCACATCGAACGCAGCATATTATCTGAAGTATCCAGAATGCTCTTGTCGGCGAATAGGAACAGCCCGTGTCCGCGTTTCAGTTGTGCGCACGCTTCAATCAGAGACACCACGCGGGTGGCACTGGTCGTGACGGTGACGACGCGGAAGCGAGAGAAACCGAACTTGGATTTGTGGAGGGCCTGCGACCAGGTGGCTTGGTATGCGAGCAGCTTGCGGTGGAAGGAAGATTGGGTGGGATTGCTGCGCTTGACCGGCATTGTGCCTCGGTCAGCTTCGAGGAAGAAATGGGCCCGCTCCAAAGCACCCCCGGCTTTTGCATACTCAATGGCGAACACGCGGTCGGGCACGACGCTCAATTTCGCGCGATTGCCGGTGTTCACTTTCCATCGGAGCGGACGCAACAGATCGGCAGGTAACAGTTCATGATCGTGCAGGAATCGAACGCCTGCCTTGCGGCACGCCAACTCGATGGTGGCCATCACGTCGGACACCAACAATGCGTGCTCCAGAAACATCCGTCCGACGGCGCGGTTCTTTTCGCCCCATGATGCCGGACGGCGGGACAAGCCAATCAGTTTGCCGCCTTTGTTTCCCAAGCCGTATGCGATGTGGCGCGAACCGCCTTTATGATATGAGTCAATCTGCGTGCGAGGGCGTTCCAAGTACCCGTGATGATACAACAACTGGAGCCTGCGCAGAATTTGCTGCGGGCTGCCGCCGATGAGCGCAACGATATGGCGCGAACGGATGAAGCGGTGCCGGTGGACCAGCCGGATGATGTCGCGGTCGCGATCCGTTAACCGCAGCGGTGCGGGATGGGGCGAGCGTTTGAAGCGGGGAAGGCGGGAGGATCCCATTCGGCCACGATAACTGAAGTTAAACGAAACAAAAAAGGCGGGAAAGTTTGCGCTTATGGCAAACTGCATCACACCTATACTCGCCGGTGATATTTTCACATCACGGCATGCATGGCGTGTCCACCTAGCTCCTGCCCCATTGTCTGTGTATGCTCCGCATCACCTATGGATACATTGAAATCAGCGATCGAAACATTTCTCAAGCACTGCAACGAACATCGAAAATTAAGCCCACATACATTGAAGGCATATCGGCATGATCTCATGCACTTTCATTCTCACGTTTCAAAAATTGGAACAGGTACTCCGATTGAGTCAGTCAATCGTAGTCTGGTCCGGCAGTGGCTGGGGAATATGACCGCCGCAAAACCTCGCACGATTCGCCGCCGGTTAGCTTCGCTTAAATCGTTATTCGCGAGCCGCGAAAGGGACGGCTTCGCAGACGAAAACCTGCTGGCTGGATTCCGATGCGAGGTGAAAGTTGGCAGCAGTCTGCCACGCACAATTGGGCGGACAACTGTTAAGTCCTTACTCAAGTCTCCCCGTCGACAGACAATGCTCACTGACACGTTTATCCAGCGCAATAAACAGGAAGCTGCATTGATTGAAACCCTTTTCTCAACAGGCATGCGCGTGAGCGAAGTTGTCGCTACAAACATTTCCCAAGTTGATATGGACCGGTTGGTTATTTCCGTGCGTGGAAAAGGTAATCGCGAACGCGAAATCCCGATAGTGTCCGAGGCCTTTCGGGAGGTGCTAGATCAATGGATTGATAATCGCCGCATGAATGATGATTCGAGCGATGCGCCGCTGTTTGTGAATCGTCGAGGCGTTCGAATGTCTGATCAAACCGTTCGCGCGATATTGCGTCGGCATGCGGCTCAGATTGGGGCTCGCCGCATTACTCCTCACATGCTAAGGCATACTGTTGCAACGCTGCTTTTGGAAGAGGGTGTGGATCTGAGACACATTCAACGTTTGCTAGGCCACAGCTCCATTGCGACAACAACAATATATGTTCATGTCAGCGAACGGAGCCAAAGGCAAGTTCTTGTCCGCCGACACCCGCGCAATAAAATGAATCTTTAAATTGGAGGATTATGTAACAGTGGAAAATGTTGCCCGCGATGCGGATTACTGCCAGTATCAACGATAACTAAAAATTATCCTTCGATGAGCCGTGCATCGGAATCCACCAGACTTCCTGAAATTGAGTGCATCGAAATGCTCGAGCGCATTGAGGATGCCTATGCGAAGCGCTTTGGTGTAGCTCCGTTTAACATTTCATATTGGGATCCATCCGAAGAATTCACCGAGCAAATGCGCGCTCATCTCGAAGCGCCAATTATGGATGCTCTGCTCTCGTATCGCTTCTCCTATCAGATCAAGGAAACCGATCCTGTGATTGCCAAATTGGGTGGCGTAACAGGCCTGCATGGAGGTCTGTTTACGCCGTCTTGCACAAGTTCGATTCTTTGCGTTCTTAACTGGCTTAAAAGCCGCAAGAAAAAACACATCATTGCGTTGTGCCCGGCCTATTTCTCACTCTTTCAGGCCTGTCGGCACTTTAATATCACTATTCAACCCGTATACATGAAACGCCAAGATGGTGGTTTCGTGCTGCCTCCTCCGAATTCGCACATCTGGCGTAAACCGACTGTCCTTTGGCTTACAAGCCCTATCTACGGCGCCGGCGTCTACCTCTCCCCCGCCGACATCATTTTCATAAAGGGACTTTTGCAATCCGGCTGGACGGTGATTGTGGACGAATGCTTGACGTTGCCAGGGGAAGAACTGATACGAAAGTTCGGCGGGCATCCAAATTTTATTTCAATCTATTCCCCTCACAAAAGCATCTGCGTTAACGGCATGAAGTTTTCCGTCATTGCATTTAATGTAAAGCATCTCGATTTTATGGAGCGATGGGCGGATATTTGGTATGGTGGAATCGCATATTCATCTTCGCTGGCGATTATGCATTTTCTCTCGACCAATTTCGACGATTACCTTTCCCGCTTCCTCCAAGAAATTGCTCACCAGCGAAGAATCGTCGACCAGCTTTGTGCTAATGGTCACATCGAAACAGATTCCGAAGCACGCGGACATTTCGTGAGCTGCTATTTTCCAACTATCTCTTCGCGCCTTGGAAATTCGCGCATCTTCTTGGAAGAATTGGTTAATGCAACGGGGGGCTCAATCATAACGGGGAATCGCAGCCGATTTGGCCGTGAACTGGGTTTCTCCTTTCGAATCAATCTAGCGCGCGGTGGACCACGCTTTGAACCTACGCTAGCACGGATCGTAGATTACGTCAGCTCGTATGAAAGTTAATCCTTGCGCTTGCTGACGAGACTCCGTTTGCGCGACGACGACGTGCTGATTTCTATCTTCTTAAGATTGGCTTGGCCGAAATCAGAAGCTATTTGCTGTAGTTGCGTAGGATTAGCAGTTAACTTGGTAAATATACTCTGGACCGCAACCGTCATCCACTTGGGTATGTTCTGGTCAGGTAGGAGCATTCGGTCGCGGATCACCTTAGGAGAATTCTTTTGAGTTGCTATCTGGAACCTGCTTTTGAGTTCGATTACTTGAGCGACACAACCGTTCAGAAGCCAAAGGGCCGTTTGGAATGCAGCTAGCGTCATAAGCGTTGTTTGCAGGAACAACAAATAGGAGCCTGACTGCTCTTGCAGCTTTTTGGTTGGCCCACAAAGTTCGAACCTTGCCGTATTGGCCATTGAGCGGATAAACTTGACCGTGTCACTACTAGGTTTTTCTTCAAAGCAGAGGGTAACCTTTACTGCACGATCTTTCTTCGTCAAACGCTCGGTTTCTTTTGCCAACTGTTGCAGCAATTCCAGAAAAATGCTCTGCAGTCGACTTCCAAGTTGCTGAAGCCGTAGCCGATCATTGCGTTCAATTTTCTCTGGCCCGCCTTGTTGTCGCAAATTCTTGATATGTTCTGGAAAAGTGAGAGCTGTCAGGGCGGGCAATTGTCGGCACTGGAACAATTCCAAAACAACCATCTCAAGGAATGCGATGTCATTCACTTTCAGCGGTATTCCTCTTGAGGCTGGCCAAAGTACGGCTCTTAGGCATGCATCCAAGCCGATCACATGCGAGGTGCGCCCGAAATTGAGCCTGAGCATCTCGCACATTAAAAACCAGCGGCGTTGTTCATAGTCTTTTTCGAGAGAATCAAGCAACCCTCCCGCCCCCGCGACATTGACGACTTCTTGGCCGAGATAAATCAGTTTACTGGACAGCAAATCATGCTCAGAGAGACCAAACAACGAGCCGATGGATTCAGCGTTGATGTGAACGCCCTTGTAGCTACATTCCGCCAAAACGTGATTTAAAAACGTGCAATCGCCCAGCTTCATGTCCTCGAAAACACATTTGCGAAATGTATCCAGTTGCAATGATGCGCCGCGAAGGTTGTTGCCTGCCAGACGACACTGCTCGAACTGAGACGTATGAATCAGAGCCTGTTGGAATGAGCAATTTTCTAGCACGCAATCCGACCAATGACAATCGCTTAGTAGGGCACTTTCGAAATTGCATTTCTCGAATCGAGTCAGTGCTATTTGCGCGGAAGTGAGCTCGATATTTGTAAAGTCCACTTCGGTAAAACTACAACTCTGGAACTGGACTTGTTCCAAATCACATCGTGAGAAGCTAACCTTCCGGAACGTGCAGTCGCGGAACAGACAGCCGTTCAACAGCGATTGATGAACATTGGTCCCATCCACTGCTAAGCCGTCAAAGACTTTGAACGTCAAATCTGAGCGTGGCTGCAGATCATCAACTGAAATCTCGGGTAATTTAGCACTCCGAAATCGCTCAATGGGATTGACCGTACGCGTCATCGGATAATTTTTAGTTATCCGTATTTAGGCTCGGAAAGGCTGCCAAAATGGCAGCGACAGCATCTGGGGCTTTCTCATCCAACGAGGATCCAATGCATTTATTTGCAGGTTTGATACAATATCACGATGACGATAAAGCCCAAAATCCTATTCCTGACAAATGCGCTGAATGATTCGCCTCAGGAGGATCAGTTACTGGTGGATTTTTTGAGTGAAGACTTTGATTTGATCGTTTCGCATCCGCTTGATTGCCTGTCGCTACTCTATTCAGTCGAGGGGGTCATAATCCGTAACATTTGGCCAACGCATGAGTATCAGGACGAATGGGAGGATGTGAAGACATACCTCCGCAGTATGGACCTTCCCATTTATAATCCTCCTATGTTCAAGGGTGATATCGAAGGGAAAGACTATCTGGTGGTTCTGTACAATAAAGGTTATCCAGTTATTCCCTCAATAGACAACCTGGATTATCTGGGAATGCTTCCTGTCGTGGATGACTTCTGGATCAAACCAAAAAAATCGTGCGATGGAATTGGCGCGGAGCGATTAAACAAGAAAGAGCTACTAGCGAGAAATCCCAAAGGCTACATCATCCAGCCTTTCATGGAATTTGAATGTGAGCCATCCTTCTTCTTCGTAGATAATCAGTTCAGTCACGCAATCTGCCAAAAACACAGGCTGCTTAGTGAAGATGTTTTCCCATACAATCCCACGCCTGCCGACATTGACTTCGCTCGCCAATTTGTCAGGTGGTCAAACCTTGCCTATGGGATTCAACGCATTGATGCTATTCGCACCAACGACGGTAGTTTATTACTTACGGAAATTGAAGATTTTTGCCCATATTTATACCTTAATGAAGTCGAGGGGCTGACAATGCACGCTTTTACAAAAGCAGTAAAGACATCGATGCAAAGGGTTTTTTGCAAGCGTCTAAATCATCTTCGTTTTTATTGAATCTTTCCCGAGGGCATCCACCGTTCCAGCTTGGCCTCAATTTTCGCTCGCAGCATCGCGAATCGTTCCCGTGACCGTGCGATGAGCTTGTTCCTCCGCCCCACACGATTTTCCAGCGGCGGCAGCATCCGCGCCCGAAACGACTCATAGTTCATTCCGGATTCGAGCAGCTTCACCACGGCCTCGTATCGTTCCAGATCGGTGAGCAGCCCTCCCGTGATTGTCCCGCCGAATTCTTTTTCCATCACTTCGGCATCAGTGTTCCCGATGCGGAAGGAGATGAGTGTGCCCACATTGCCAAACACCGCATCGCGGATCGGATCGGTGAGTTGCGCGACGTATTGGTGCGACAACGTGAGACACAACCGATACTTGCGGGCTTCCGACAGGATGGAGGCGAACGCATCGGTCGTGAAATTCTGAAACTCGTCAATGAACAGGTGAAAGTCATGGCGCTCGGCCTCGGGCTGGTTCGCTCGCGCCATGGCGCCAAGTTGAAACTGCGTCACGAGGAGCGAGCCGAGCAGGTTCGCCTTGTCGTGTCCCAACCTGCCTTTCGACAGGTTGGCGATGAAGATGCGCCCGGTATCCATCGTGAACGGGATGTCCACCTTGGATTTGACCTGGCCAAGAATGTTGCGGATGACTGGATTCAGGAGGAACTGTCCGAGCTTGTTCTGGATCGGCGCAATCGCCTCACGCTTGAAGCGTTCATCATATCCCGCATATTCCTCGGCCCAAAACGCCCGGATGAACGGGTCTTTGATCTGCCGGATGACTTTCGCCCGGTATGTATCATCAGAGAGCATCCGGTTCACTCCTAGCAGAGTCGTATTCCGGCAATCAAGGAGTGCGGCAATGGCGTTGTACAGGATGTATTCCAATCTTGGTCCCCATGAGTCGCGCCAGATGCCCTTGAACGCGCTCACGATGCCGGAAGCGACCAAGTGGCGGTCATCCGGCGGAACATGAGCAAGCAGATTAAGCCCGACCGGATATTCGATGTCTCCCGGATTGAAATACACCAGATGGTCGGCGCGGTGCGGCGGTATGTGGTGCAACAGTTCCTCGGCCAGATCGCCGTGCGGGTCAATGACGCCGACGCCGTGGCCGAGCGCGATGCGCTGCACGATGAGGTTGCGCAGTAGTGTGGTCTTTCCTGATCCGGTCTTTCCGATGATATAGGTGTGCTGCCGGGCATCGGCGGCGGACAGGCCAAATAGCTGGGACTCGCCCCAGCCATACCGGTTGCCGACTGTGACGGGTTGGTCATTCATGATGCCCAAACCAGCCGCCACTCCGAGCCAGGTGGAACATCCCCGTGTCATCAGATGTTCGCGAGGCGACCGTCGGCAGAATGCGTTGGGGCAGCCGACGCGGTAATGGAAGCTGGTTTCGGAATCCGAATCGGTGGGCCACGGGATTATGCTCCCGATCCACGCCGGAGGCATGACGGCGATATTTGCCGGATCGGCAAGGCTGGTGCGCGGCAGCGGTCGCGCCGGTGGGCGCGGCTGAGTTTTTTTGCCGCAGTCGCGGCGATTCTTTCTCCTGCCCGTAGTGACTCGCCGCCTCAGCGCGAGCCCGTCGCGGTAGCGGGTCAGTGGTTGGCGCGTTTGCGCCTCATTTTAATACCCGTCCCCCAACGTGTCGGCGGCTAAAGGACAATCGGACTGTGCCGGCCGACTTAATTCTTTCTGGTAAAGGACAACGGTTAGTGGCCTGCACCCGGCTAGCCGCAGGAGAAAGAATTAAGTCGGGCGGTAGCCGACGACACGTTGGGGAGCTCGTGGTGCGGCGGTTAAGCCGTGGAAGTGGTGAAGTGATGGGCGACTGCCCCTACAAATCATATTTGTAGGTCGTCAGCCTCAAGTTACCGTGAGTAGGGCAAACAAAGCCGCCAATGAACAGTGGTTGCTTGCATCTGTGCAACCGATTACCGCATTAACGACCGGGTAGCGCGAATTAACTTGATGAGCGCCAATTCGCGCTTGCGACTTCCGTCCAAAAAATCCGAGAGATGCATTACTAATTGCGGATACTCCTTAAGCGACAAAGAATTATTAAGAGCAACAGGATTAACATTTAATGTTTTGCATAATGCATACATGGATTTTGAGGCTCTAACAAAATCCCCGTTCAATAATCTGCTTACCTGAGATTGGTTAATGCCGACAGAATTGGCAATTGCCAATTGATTCATCCCCGACTTCCGCAATGCGTCACGCAAGAGCTTTGCTGTTTTTTTATTGTCTATGCATGATAATGAACGCATAATACATACGTTAATGTATGGCATCCAGAACTGGCAATCCGCAAAAAGTAACGACATTTCGCAATGGCGTGATTGAAGCGCTAGATCTGCCATCCCCTGATGCCGATGTCCTCCCAGGCGTGCCGTGGGGGCGTTTTGATGAATTTTTTACCCCAGCATTTTGGCGGGCAAGACTATGGATTGATGGTGAGAACAGTGTTCTCGGAAACTACAAGCTTGGTAAAAATTTAAGAGAGGAAGTGGCGGCTTGTTTGTTGGGCGGGTTCGGAATGCCAGCAGAGGTTGGGTTAGCGGCATTCCAACGGTTAAACGATGATGGTTTGTTGGATGGCACTGCATCAGCCGCCTCAATCGAGGACGTGTTAAGGACGCCGTTGGACATACGGGGAAGGAAAATTCGATATAGATACCCAAAGACCAAGAGTCGTTTTCTTGCTCTCGCTATGCTCCGCCTAAATTCTGAGGCCGCTCCAAATAGCTGTCCACGAAGTCTCAGGAATTGGCTGATGTCATTTGAAGGCATCGGGCCAAAAACAGCATCATGGATAACTCGAAATGTCATGGAAAGTGACCAAGTTGCTGTTCTCGATGTCCACATCCTCCGGGCAGGCACGCTGATGGGATTGTTTGATCCCAGCGATGATGTTACCCGTGATTATTTCCGACTGGAAGATCGGCTAGTATCATTTGCTACCGCTTTAGGTGTTAGACTTTCAAAATTTGACAGCGTGCTCTGGTGTTACATGCGTCAGTTGAACACGCTGGCCAGAACTGGGGAGCAATGGCGTTTGGATTACTGTTAGTTGCTTTCGGAAAATTCTTCTCTTGAGCGCTTGACTAAGCAACACCAGATCGCTTCCATTCAAGCACTATGTCAGGCGGCGGCGGTGGAAGAACTTATACCGGTTCCGGTGATGGCACCCCGGACGAGTGCGCTGCATTGGATGTCGAAACCCCTCTCAATTCTCCCAATCCACAGGTCGTCAAGACACTTCAAAAGCGGGAAAACTTGGATGTAGAGGTGCAAGTTGGGGCTAAGGGCGTAAATACACTCGTCGCAAAAAAGAGCAATGGACAAATTGCCGGCTCGTTAACGCCCCCTAGCTTACTGACAATTATTTCGTGCATTGGTAAAGGCTACCAGTACGTCGCTACTGTTTTGGATGTTCCTGCTGGTGGTGTAGTGCGTGTTCGTATCCATTCAAAATAGTGATTCAGATCGTCGGCGGAACCTATTTGGAATATTGCCGAGAGCCGCATTGGTTCGAGCTTTTTGGGTCGGGCCTACGAGCGGCCCTAGCGTTGGGTTCTACCCAAACGCCAACGAAGTTGTTGACGCTTATCGGTGTTGACCAAGAGGCCGTGCTTCAAGCAAAAGTATCGAACATTGATCTCGAGTGTAAGACGGTTTCGGAAACGGTCGTTTTTGAATACCTTCACCCCCTCTCCAAGCCGGTAGTCGCACCAGAACCTCAACTAAGAAAATTCATCCGTGACCCAATAATACTTGAGGCAGATGGAGATAAAATTGTCTGTTTTGGCATAATCGAGGGTGGGACAAAAATAAAAGCCAAAATGGCGGTTTATGACCCGCAAAGCCCAATTGAAGCCCGCCACTTTAATGCAAATGGGTCAACCGCAGAAAAACTCGCGATTGTGGCAAATCGTGCTGAGGCATCCCTTCTTTCCGGTATCTCTGACGATGCACGTCGATCATGTCTGAAACTTGCCGAGGAAGCGGAAGTTGCGATTGTGAAGTGTGGCGCTCATGGCTGTCTAGTCGGCCATAAGGGACATGTGACCCGCGTCCCAGCCTTCAAAACTAAAAAGGTTTTTCCGATTGGTTCCGGCGATGTTTTTACAGCGTTGTTTGCTTTAGCATGGATGGAAAAGGGGCTGCCCCCGGTGGAAGCGGCTACAATTGCGTCACGAGGAGCAGCGCACTATGTTGAAACGCAAGCGTTCCCAAGCATTGAGGATTGCTCTGCAACTGATCGCCAAGCAATAGAGCCATTGGAACAAGCTAAGCGGAAACAGGTTTATTTGGCTGCGCCATTTTTTAATTTGCCCCAGCGATGGCTTGTAGAAGAATTCCGGTTCTCACTTCAAGAGAGCGGGGTAGAAGTCTTTTCCCCTGTGCATGACGTAGGCCGTGGCGATGCTGCTAAGGTTTATGGCGCTGACATTCGCGGATTGGAAGAATCGGGCGTGGTTCTCGCGTGTCTTGACGGTTTAGACCCCGGCACGCTCTATGAAGTTGGGTATGCTCACAAGATTGGCCTGCCTGTCGTTGCCTTTGTTTCGGCAGAACGTGATGAGGACTTGAAGATGCTCATCGGCGGTGGATGTGATATGACTAGCGATTTTGCCACGGCCTTTTATCTCACAGTGTGGAAAGCAACATGCGCCTGAATGAAGCAATACTGCTCTCTGGGGGAATGGATTCGGTTGCGCTCGCGTATTGGCGGCGGCCAGCCATCGCTTACACAATAGATTACGGTCAGATACCAGTTGATGGTGAAATTCGCGCTGCCGCTACTGTTTGCGAGTCATTGAGTATTCGTCACCGCATCATCAGGGCGAATTGCAGAGAACTAGGCTCAGGCGATTTAGCTGGCGGTGAACCATCAAAGGTCGCCCCGGTTCCAGAATGGTGGCCGTTTCGGAATCAGCTCTTGCTCACATTAGCCGGTGCAGCGGCAATCGCTGATGGCGTAAACGAATTGATATTTGGTGCTGTCAAGACCGACGGAAGCCATGCGGATGGCAGATCAGACTTCTTCCAAAAAATTTGTGCTCTGATGGAAATTCAAGAAGGAGGAATTCGAGTGGTTGCACCAGCAATTCAACTCACGTCGGTCGAGCTTATCCGCTTATCAAAAATACCTATTTCGGTTCTTGCTTGGAGTCATTCGTGCCACGTTAGTGGACTTGCCTGTGGCACATGTCGTGGATGCGTTAAACATGCTTCAACCATGAAAGAGCTGGGATATGAAGATTATTAAGCTCAAAGAACCAATCCCACGCCCCAAATCGAAGCCGACGCAGGCATTTGGATTTTTTTATACAGGGTTTTTGCCGTTGCCGAAAGGCGCAAAGCATCCTCAACGATCTCTCACAAGCGTTCTAAGTGCGCGACGTTCTTTGCGGAATTTTGACGCACCACTCTCGTTCAGTCAACTCGCTGCGTTGATTTGGCAGTCAGCGCGCATCCGCGAGAAGCGATTCCTGGAGAATGGAACTAAATGGGAAAGCCGAATTGCTCCGTCTGCTGGTGGGTGTCATCCGATTCATATTGTAATTATCGGAGCGCCAGACTTTCCTCGGGACGTATTGGTTTACGATGCCGAGCACAATGGCTTTGGAATCGTAGGCTCAGTGGATGCACGCTTGCTGCGAAAAACAATTCGTGAAATTGATCGATGCTTGCGGGTTCAGAAAGGCACAGCGCTGTGCTTTTTGGCTGATGTGGCAAGGACTGAAAACAAGTATGTGAACCCGGAAAGTCTAATTTGGAGGGACAGTGGTGCGTTGTTAGCCACAATCTCATTGGTAGCCGAATCAATGGGCATTCAATCCTGCGGGTTGGGAATTCACGATACAGCCAGCCTGAGAAAAATGCTGAAATTGCCCGCCTCAGTCATCGGTGTCGGAGGGTGCATTGTTTCTAGCTAATTATAAAAGGACATACACAGATTGCTTGCTGCACAACTTGCGCCTGCTACAGATCACATAATGAATGAGTGCAAATAAACTATTAAAAGGCAAGGGGGTATTCATTGACACGACGGAATTTTCAAATGCTCGGTTTGACATGAGTAATCCTGCTTTTGTGAAATTCGCAGAACTCTGCAAGGCGGGGAAATTCAGGCTGTTCACGACTGATATAACTCAAAAGGAAATTGAAGACGGGATTCAGATTCAGATGCGCCTTCTTCATGAGCGGCTGGCGGAAACAGTCAAACTCGCAGGCGGAATCACAACCCAAGAGACTGCTGCCCTCAAAAAGTTTGGCGAGTCCTTTGATGTGGCTTCTCAAGTTGTAGCTATGCGCAAGCGTGTGGAGGATTTTTTTGTTGATTGTCAAACCGTCGCTTTGGCTATTCCTGCAAATGCAACAGATTATGTGGTCGGAAATTTTGTGAGGCGAAAACCACCATTCGACAAACGCAGCAAAAAATCCGAATTCCCAGATGCATTTGTTCTTCACGCGATTGCCGACACCGCACGCCGCCGCAGCGGATCCTTTTATGTGATAAGCAATGACGACGATTTTAAGCGAATGTGCTCTGAATACGATTATCTGGAGCACATGAATAGCCTGTCTCAGCTTCTAAATCAGGAGCAAGTGGCTTCGGCATTCACCGCAAAAATCAATCGGACAATTGACAAGAACCTCGATTTAATCAGGCAAGAGCTTGGCAAAATTCTAAAGCACACACGTGTTGCTAGTCCGCTTCCTGGTGTGAGTGTGCTTGAAAGCAAAATAAGAATTACCGACATCTTAGACACGTTGATAATTTCCTGTGACGGAAACAATGCGGCGGTTGATTTTGCATGTGAAGTAGAAGTTAGTGCTGTGTTGGATATTTTTCGTGAACCCGAGTTTAGTGGGGTTGATTCTCAGACGGAAACTCAAACCACCAACATCACTCTTGAATTCGATTTTGATCCGAGGAATCCAGACCATCTTAAGATCACATCTATTTGGTCTCCGACGGCGCTAAATCTTTTTGTGGCAAACTAATATCATCCGCCCCGAATTATCGTTAGCTTGTGATCTAGGAATGAGAAAGGAAGAGGTCAAGATGTTGTCCGGTTTTTTGATGTGAAGTGACACGGTTTGTGTGCCTTGACGAGAAACCACTGGAGGCTCAAATCTGTGGTTGAGGTCCGTATCGCGTAATCCCCTGTTGAACTTCTTGGGCGAGAGCCTTGGGATTGAAGAGCCTGCGATTCTGAATGCAGATAAGGGGTATGGTTGCGCCGTGCAGGATGCGCTCGACTTCGCGGTCGCGTTCGATGCGCCGTGGTAGATTATGACTCCGATCCTCCTGTTCGATGGCGAACAGGGGACGCAGAAGCTTTTTATCGCACGCGACGAAGTCCACCGACTTTTGGTTAATGTGTCATGTCCTTCTAAGATTAAATCGTATCGACATTCAAGTCGGGAATTGTCAATTATGGCGAAGTCCCCATGGGTTGTTCGGGGCGTACGCGCATGATTGGAAAACCTACCGCGGCTAACAATGTTGGACCGATTTTGGAGCCGCACACAGCAGTTAATTTCATTCATGGTTTCCATGCATGCCTGTGCCCTGTTAGTTGCGTATGATTGATATTACTGAGATTCAAATTTTGAAGCTGTATATTCACCGGGTGGGCAACCAGCTTCGTAACGAGGGTGTGAGTGGTTCGGAATCAGCACAAAATCTTTTACGGGATAACAAATTGCCGTTGACCAAATTCCTTTTCGGCCAAGCAGATCGCTTAAATCCCTTTGCGTTCACGCATTCTGTGAGCCCAGAGTTGAATACGATTTCTTCGCTAGCGACCATGGTTTCGTCACAGCCTGAAACGATAAAGCGCGTATCCGCCGATATTGCTAATCATTTATACTCGGTTTCAGACCATCCAAAGATCAAAGCAGGAAATTTGTTCGTCGGCCTCTTTGATGGTGTTCGTTTCGAGGATAAACGCCATACAGTCCTTGGCGTATTTAAGTCTGACACGCTCGATGATTTTATCAAAGTAGAGGTTAATGGTGGCAGGGCGTCGTTAAAAATTGAACAGGGCGCCGCAATTACGTCATTAGATAAAGTGGGGCTAATTTTTTTGCCGCAAAAGGGCAATCCCAAACAAGTTCTTGCGGCGTGTTCACGGGGTGAAGATGCGGTGTTTTGGAATGAACGGTTTTTGCAACTTGTTCCCGTTGGCTCAGCAAAAACAAACACTAAGGCCTGCCTTGATATTTGCCGTGCCTTTGCGACTCAGAAAGACGGAAAACCAGACAATTCCGAACGAGTACTGTTTTTAAATCGGTCTCTGGAATTCTTTGAAAGTTCTGAACGATACAGCGACGAAGACTTTGCCAGCGTCTTTGCCAACAAAGCTCAAGAGGAGGAGTTTCAGCAATTCAAAACTGCACGCGCAGAAGATACGGAGCAGAGCGTCCCGAAGAGTTTTGTGATTGAGAAAACAGTCGTTCGTAAAGAACGCGCAAAATTTCAAAAAAACCTTAAGCTGGATTCAAATATTGAAATTCGGCTTCGGTTCAAGAATCAGACCGAAATGAAAAAGCGCGTCGAGCATGGTTACGACCGGGAACGCGGGTTGGCATTCTACAAACTATATTACTCAACCGAAAAATGATATGCCTGGCGAGTGGTCAAAACTGATCGGAGAGACTGGTGAAAACAGGGTCAAGCGTCTATTGGAATTGATTGGGTGGAAAGCCCACATCGCAAACTATGACATTCCGTGCTCGTTTCCCAAAGAACACGGCAACGAGGAAAAGAAAACTCACCGACGAGAGCATGGATTGGACGGTTCGATGATGTATAAATGTCCCCTAGTTGACGGAACGCAACAGCATGCAGTCATTTCAGTCAAATACAGCGATCAGCGATACCCAACAGAGCATAAACTTGGTAGTAAATTTGGGGAGTTTTATCGTGGGCTCACACAAATGTGTGTTTGCTATCAGAAATCGGCTAACTATGGAGACTTGACGAAAACTGATTCCGAGGTTGAACGATTTCCAGTGTGCGGCGTGCTGTTTTGGCTTAATCATTGCCCGGAAGATGATGCGGCTTCAATTTGCCCCGCGCTTGTTTCCAGCCGCCCCGAGGCGGACCCCGGTGTTCATGTATACATGGTCGATAACAATCAGGCTGCATTTATTTACGATTCCATAGCTTTTGTACGGCGGAATTTTGGGGATTCATACGTATTTAACTACCATCCGACGGGAAAAAACCTCGATTCGCGAGGCAGAAAGCACCAAGGCAAGCTGCTCCCGATTCAACTCATAAACGCACCGCAAATTGTTTTCCGGGTTGAAAATGATGACAAGAAGGAGGGCAAGATTTTGGTGATTTGTTCCAAGAATTCTTTTTCTGAAGCGGATTTCAAAAGGCTTTGTGATTTGGCGCAGTATCTCAGTCTGGCCTGGCCGACGAGGGTAGTGATTGCCTTCAGACAGTATGACTCGATGCGCGAAGGGAATGTTGCCGCTAAGGTAAAACAGATGTTCGCTGAGAATGACAGTCTGACAAATCTCGATGTGTATTCCGTCGACGATGATTTTAGAAAGGAGTACGCCCGATGAGCACGCCATCCGAATCGCAAGATTCCACGCCACGTCACAATATCTTGGACTTGGAAAAATTTCTTCCCTTCGGAGAGACGTTACGAGGCTATCTTTGGCAGCCGTTTGTTAAATTGTCTGATTTGACGGAAATTCTCCGGGCCCGTGGCGTTTTTATCCAAAGTCCAGAAAAGGAAGATCTGATAACCATTCTTTCTGCGACGTTGATCTCGCCTTCGGAGTTTCAGGTGCTGCTTGATTGTCGGAGAGACCGGGATTCAAAAGAGAAAATAATTAACAGAACGCGCAGTTGGAAATCGGGCCGGACGCTTCTACAGGCCGAAAACGCAGCGGTGTGTTTGGATGATGTTCAATTCCAATCGACGGAAAGATGCAAGCTTCTCGGAAGGCCGACAATTTCGGTGCCGGCTGGAGATGGAGACCATATTGAAGTCGAATTTACTGTTCAGAGAACGAAATTGTCCTTGGACTGGTCAAATGAGGAGAGTCAATTCAAGGGCAAGGTGTCTTTGAAGAAAGTTGTCGTTGACGGCAAAATCGTGGTTTCGATAACGCACACGTCACCCGAGACGAAGGATGTTGCGGAGAAATATGCAAAGTTGATTGAAGATTCGCTAAGGGCATCGGGCGATATAGGGGAGCCCACGGAAGAGGACCAGATTCTTTATTCGACCTTCAACAACATCCAACGCGCGGATTTCTTGCTGAGCCTGACCGGTGAATGCAAGCATGATGAGCTATCATGCGTTCGTGTGACCGCGTTGGAAGCGTTGACTGACACGAGCAAAAAGATTCCCAATGAATGCAAGGATTTGATCGAGGGGTTTGAGCAGTTGCGCCTTAAAGGAGAGCTTCATAAGAGCGCTTATTGTAAAAGGCGTGAACTTTATCCCTATGTCCGGTTTTATCGGATGGATGCCCGTTTTAACTTTAAGGTTGTGGGAGCTGAAGGAGAATGCAGCGTCCGCTTTGAATTTGCCAATTATGGGACATCGCAGAAGGAGAACTCCGAGTTCACACAGGAAGTCGAAGTCGTTCATCTCACCGATAAATTCAGTCATGTTCCAAAAATCAGCGTCCGAAAACCTCTGCAAGAGCTTGTTGCCCGCATCGTAGCCGAAAAATTCAAGGACCGTCACAAGGCCCAACCGGTCAAGGTTGCGACTATTTCTCAAAAGAAAGGACGCTCCGCTCTGCCCTCAGACCAAACTGGCTCTTTGTTTGATATGGATTCACATCCACATGGAAGCGCGCCAGCGAATCAACAGTAAGCTTTTGAAAACTGTTCGAAGTCGCGCTTGGTCCGGTCACAATTCAACGGAGGTAGGAATTCGCAAAATAGCGGCTAAGTGAATAGTCGTCTTCCGGCGAAATTGGCGCTTCAAAAATAATATTCAAGTCAAACAACCTTTCGATGAGTTTTGGTAAGCGTTCTTCATTGAGTTTTCCTTTGCACTCAAAAGAAATAGCTCGCGTAGAATTGGGATTCAGTTGAAAGGTCAGCCCATCGCAAGTGAAATTTGCCCCATCAATCAATTTGATGTCGCTTTTATACAGCTTCGTCGTCAGTTGGTGCCTCTGGGTTTCAATTCGGAATTGCCGCTGCAAACTAATTGAAACGCGCCACGGTATAAAAACCGGGCAATGCTTGAACCATTTATCCAGCAAGGGCGCGTTAAGATGAAACAGGTCTGGCGAAAGTGAGCCGCTGATGTGTGCCTCTTTTATAGGTGGCTCACCGCTGTAATTTCGAATGTCTTGCGACATGGAGATACAACAGCCCGGGAGGTCCACTTGGGTTCGCGGGACCTGGCCATGTTCAGCCAGATCATAGGCGCTGTAATCGACACCCTCGAATTTGGCAATTTCCGTTAGATTGGAAAGGAGGGTGATTTTTTCCGTTTCGGGGAAGCGAAGCTGTACGTAGAACTCCACTCGTTCGACGGCGAACGAGCGATGGCCAAAGAAACCTCCACCTTTGTGCGCTAATGCGTCAAACACCTGTTTGAAGTCCGCTGCGCTAAAAGACTCCTTTATTTTCATGTCGAACTTCTTATTGCACACTCGCGCAAGATTCTGCAGGGCCTCATGAGAATGGAGGTTGAAGCCTTGCAGAAGGCTCAACGGTGGCGTCACTAACGAGAAGTCCATGCCGGGCAAACAGACCGGAACAACATCCAGGTCATTTGAATATGCGTGACCGGCTTCGAAGTGAATCCACTTGGATTCTGCTGAACGCGGGGAAAGGAACACGAACATCAATTGAGCCTCAGACAGCGCATCGCTGATCCGCGTGACCCAATTGCGCCCAAGTCGAATGCTTTCACCGTCTGATGAGAGGAAAAAATCCAACGCGCCTGCCGACCGTTCGTCCAGCAGGTTCTTGAGCGCGACAAGTTGAGACTTGTCGTGCGACGAATGACTCAGAAAGACAATCGGCTTTTTGGAGTTTCCCATATGCCCAAGACTGTGGCGGCAGAGACGTTGATGGCAAGTGTCGAAATTTCTCTTTCGGCAACAACCTTTAAGTTGTTCTTGTAGCAAGCCCCCCTCTCCCTGGCGCGTCATGGAAACGCGGATGTATGCAAAGCATGATCTCGTATGTTCTTTGTTGGATTTGATTAACGACCAACTGAATCATGCTGACAGCACTGCATTGACGCGAAGGTGGCAGCCCCTTTAACTATTCGGTGGAAGAATGTGATATTCTGAGATTATGTCAGAACCGAACTTGATCGAAACCAATGAAGGTCGCGGCGCCAAGATCGGCCGCGGTGCGCTGCAAGTAGCCAGTGGCGCAATTCCATTTGCCGGAGGCTTTCTCTCGGCCATAGCGGGCGCTTGGTCTGAAAATGAACAGGAAAAGGTGAACCAGTTCCTGAAGCAATGGATCAAGATGCTTGAGGATGAGATCAAAGAGAAAGAAAAGACCGTGATTGAAATCATGGCCCGGTTGGACATGCGCGACGAAAAGATTAACGAGAGACTTGAAAGCCCTGAGTACCAATCACTGCTTAAGAAAACCTTCCGCGAATGGTCCGGTGCTGAAAGTGAAGATAAACGGACGTTCATTCGAAATATTCTTGCCAATGCCGCTGCAACTACGCTCGTTAGTGATGACGTCATTCGATTGTTCATTGATTGGCTGGCCGCATATTCCGAACTGCATTTTAAGGTTATTGCGATAATCTATAAGCATCACTCGTCGGGTGTTTCTCGCGGTGCAATCTGGACCGACCTGGGTAAGCCTCGTGTTCGTGAAGACTCGGCGGATGCGGACTTGTTCAAGCTTCTAATTCGTGATCTGAGCACTGGCGGCGTGATTCGGCAGCACCGTGAAGTTGATTATCATGGGAATTATATCCCCAAGACACCTGAACGCCGCCCGAAGGGATCAGGGCCAAAGCCGATTACGTCAGCATTTGATGATGACGATATGTATGAGCTTACCGAACTCGGCAAACAGTTTGTCCACTATGCGATGACCGATTTGCCTCTAAAGATTGAATATAAGCCTGAATAGAATTTTGCCTCTCTACGTGAAGTGAGTCGACCATCCGGGGTGGGGACCGCCTTGATTTTATCAACGCGATAACAACTGGCCGACGATTGCAAGGAGGCGGCTTTCAGACTCGGCGACTGGCACACGATATATGTAGGCAGTGGTCCAAGGTTGCGCATTCTGTGCATTCCGATCAAGCCCCTGATATAATAATCATTGTGAGCATAATCAAATGCACAATGAATACGTTGTTAACACTTTTGTTTCGCATTGCAGCATACCTTGCTTTTGCGGCGGGGATGTTTTGGCTGATCATGTACTGCATTCTTGGCAGAAACCGCATTTGGCTTGAATTATGGCAGATTGCTTGTTTGATCGTGATCCCATTCCTCATTCTGGTATTTTTGCAACCCACCAAAGGTAGTCGAAGTCGATCGGTGCGCACGGAAACGGATACCATAACAAGCCGACTGACTCATACTGCTAAGCAGACAAGCGCAATTATTTTGGGCGTATTTCTACTGGTTGCGGTGTGGTTACTCGGCGGTTTTTTCGTTTGGAAGGCGATGAATTCCCCGGAAGGAAGCGGCCACCGATCTCAATTATTACTGCCGTAGTCGGTAGAAGCGTTTGTTAGTGCTTATCTCGTTCGTAACCGTGTTTTCAAAATCTACAATTACCGGTACATTTGTCGTGATCGTCCATACAGCGGAAGCAGCTAGTTCGTCGGCCATTTCGAGACTATAGCTTGATGCGGCGAGCGGCCACTTAAGGATGGCATTGGTTTCGGCGATTTGAATCTGCAATGACGGTGGGACCAAACTATAAAAGCGAATATCGCTCACCGAAATCGTTGCATTGGTAGAAGTCCCGCCTGTAATTCCTAGCAATAGTTCCGTTTGTGATCCCTTCCATTCCGATATTTCAATCGGGCCGCTGTTCAAGGTGACATTGGTCTGAAGCAGGCATAGTTCTGACGAAAAAATATTAGTGCCGTGTACTGCGGCTATCAACGAATCATCCGCCCTGTTGCCAGAAAACATAAAATCGAATGTCATCCAAATGGCATTCGAGGGAATCGCAATGGGAATCCATAGATAGGCTGGAAGATTAGGATCGTTCGCACCCCCGATGTCTGATTGCTTGCGCTGGTTTTGAGGCCCAGGAGCATTGGGAATACTTGTGGTTTGCAAAACAAAGGAGGGTCCGGTAGTAAGCATCTCACCTGACACTGATCCATTGGCGGTCATGGTATTCCCGGCGATCGTTAAAGATGTGTTGTGAATAAAGTCTGCATATTTTCTGATACGTTCATATAACAAATTATTTCCTTCTTCATAATCAACGGGGATAAGATTCCATTCGGAGTTGTTCGCTTGCATGTAGGTTTCACCCAAAGTTGGAGCCTGAGAAAAATCTCCCCCTAGCTCAAACGACCATTGAAAGCCCATGGGAGAAGCATAAGTCTGAACTGTCTCCTGATACCATTGATGCGGATAGCTATGGAACGTCGAGAACCGATCCAACAAGCTGAGATAATCTGAAGCATCGGAAGAAAAGTTGTTGGTCAAAATCACATTCGCTGCTTCCAAGTGCAACAAACCAAAGGCACTCACATAGTTGTCTGCCCAAGTGAATTGTTTTGGCAGCGGCCAATAATATGGTTGTGTGGAGGACAGCGGATTCCCGATAAATCTTCCCAGCGCGGATGCTGTCGCAAAATCCACAAAGATCTCAGTGCACGTTCGGCCAGTTGCGACCTCGGCTTCATCAAACAAAGTAACATGGGTGTTTTCCCACGAAAAACCATTCGTGTGGATATAATCGGCGGCCGCAGCGTTCACCATCGTGCCCATGCTGTGCCCGATGAAATGAATCGGCTGTGAGTAATTTGATCCCAGCTTAGCAAGTAACGCATGGCCCAAAGCGAATCCTTGGCCTGGAGTTCTGCGGGCTATTTTGTTAGGGCTGCAATCAGATCGAGCAGCATTCGCCCAATCCCACGCGACGAGATTGACCGGTTGACGATCCGCGTTGGAGTGAATCGCAGCCGCCATTGATGTCGGCCATTCGGCAGGAGTGCTGTTCCATCCGTGCGTCAAGACGACGGTCATTTTCGTTGGGTCTAAGGGATGATAATTTTCAAATGTCCCATTGGTGAACACCATCAAAAAATCGTCCATGGGAATGGTCGGGACGCCAAATTCGCTGTCAATGGGCATGCGGTTGGATTCCACAATGAAGGCCAATCTTGCGACTGCGCTGGTCACCGATCCGTAGATGTTGGTTACGAGTACTGAATAGCGGCCAGCGTTTGTTAGCTGCACGTTGCTAAGCAAAAAAGTTGAATTCGTGCCACCAAGAATAGGGGCGTCATTAAATGACCATTGATACACCAACGGTTGTTGCCCAAATGCTTCGACATTTAAATTCAGAGCTGCACCGACATGGGGAAATTGCGTGCGCGGTTGCGTGAAAATTACCGGGGCATTGGTGATGTAAAATTTGAAAACAACTCCTCTGGAATTAGCCCCTCCGCTTTCCGTGGTGCCATAAAAAACGCCGGCCGCTGTGTGCAGGAGTGTCCCGTATGGATATGCGCCATTTGTGCGATTAAGCGAAGCCAGAGTGATAAATCCACCATTGGAAGTTACCAAGAAAATCGTGCCGAATGCGTTTTGGAAATCACCTTGTGCGCCACCATACCGAGTGGTTCCGTAAAAAAAGCCATCGTTACCTTGAACCAAGCCGCCTTCAGGGCTGCTGCCATTGGTATAATTGAAAGAATACAACGTGGTCAGAGTGTTATTGGCAGAAAGGTGAAATGCCGTTCCCAATCCAAGGTCGCCACCGCTTTCCGTCGTTCCCCAAAGGCCGCCGTCTGAGCTTTGCAGCAATTTTGATGTGGGGGATGAACCGCTGTTGCCGTTGAAAGAATATAGTGTAGTAAGGCTTCCTTCGGGCGTGAGGCGAAATATGGTTCCGAGATTGTAAAGTCCGCCGCTGGAAGTCGTGCCATACATGCTGCCGTCCTGTCCCAACAAAAGTTCACCTGATGGAAATGACCCATTGGTGTCTCCGAAAGAAATGATCTGCTGGAAACCTCCGGTTGGAGAAATTTTGAAGATTGTTCCGTAACCCGCATCTCCCCCTTGTGACGTGATCCCGAAAAAATCGCCGTTTGTTCCCTCGGTTAACCCTCCAATCGGAAATTTGCCGCCTAGCGGATTGTCAAAGGACCACAAGGTGCGAAACACGCCATTTGTCGTCAGTTCAAAGATCGTTCCTCATCCCGCATAACTAACCGGTGCATAGTTAGTGCTGCCCATGTAAGTCGTCCCATACAAACGTCCGTTGCCGCCGCGTATCAGTTGGGCGTATGGAAGAGAACCATTTGTCCCATTGAAATGAACCAACGTCGTTATCGTGCCGTTTGTGCCGACTTTAAAAACTGTGCCCTTGTTATTGATGCCGCCAATGGAAGTGGTGCCGTAAAATTCCTCATTACCATTTGAAGTCAGCCCGGCGTATGGGGCAGTTCCGTTGGTGCCGTTGAACGAGGTGAGCGGAATAGGGGCTATCTCCTCCACTCCAAACGATGATCTGCACAAAAGAAATGCCGCAATCCCCAGAGTCAGCTTTGTGCTGGAAGGATTCTTTCCCATGTAGAACCGATTGAAACTGAGGATCGTTTTTCTACAAGCATAAAATCGTGCGACTGGAGTGGTCTGAATGATTGGATAAGAAACGAGAGTATTGGGCCAGGTTCAATTGCCTCAATTTGCGATTCTTGCCCATCTGGCAAAGGTCGCCTCCTTTTGCGGATTCCCTCATACCGGTATTCTGCTCGGCATGAAGAAAACAAACCCAAGTGTGCAGACCCGTTCCGTTCGGAGATGGTTCAGGCGTGTGTTCGACAGCATTGTTAACTGTGAGTTTTGTAACTACGCGGTGGAAAATCGCGAACGTCTTCTGAAACTGGAAGATCTGGTTGATACCATTGCGCGCGAAGTGGCGCGGCAGGCCAAACTGTGGGACGCTTCGAAAAGGTCATAGCAACTTCACCGTCACTGCTTGTCTGGCAATCCAAACTCCTTATTGAAGTGAGCATATATGAGTGCGGCCGCACGTTCGGCCTGATCTTGAAAGGCCCGATCTTCGTCCCTCTGCGCCTACACGCAATTATGACTATCAAAGCTATCATCTTCGACTGGGGAAGGACGTTGTTCGATTCAACGACGAAAAAGGAGTTTACCGATGCCGATGACATCTTGGCGTGGTGCAAAGACCGCGGCTATCGTATGGCATGTGCCTCACTCGTAAGTGTTCACGCGAATGCAACGCTTGAGGAACGCCGACATCAGATTGAGAATTCTCCCTTGAGGGGATATTTCGAATTCGTAGAGGTGACCGATCAGGACAAGGATATGATTTTGGATAGTCTAGTCGCTAAACTGGCTGTCCCAAGGAATGAAATCGCCATCATAGATGACCGCACATTGCGGGGTATACGATATGGGAACAAGCGCGGTCATCCAACTATTTGGTTCCAGAATGGGAAGTTTGCTGATGAGATTCCTACTGATGATACAGGCGTCCCTACGCACACGATTCATTCACTCGGTGAATTGAAAAGTATTCTCTAAGGCTGTTTGTTTGAAACTTTGATATACTTCTCATCGAGGGAAGAAGCCTGCATCATCGCGTTACCATCGATGAACTACAATGAAATACAGGAGAATCATGGCGACTGTGCTCGTCATGGGTGTGTTGTGTGCGTGCGGATATTTTGCCTATGCGGCGACCGTCATATCTATAGACGAGAATGAGCTTTATCAGGTCGTATCCGTTATGGACGGAGATACATTCAGGGTACGGGTCGGGAAGCGTGTGATCACCGTGCGCATGCTCGGCATCGATACGCCTGAGACTGTCGATCCACGCAAGCCGGCGCAATGCTATGGTCTTGAGGCTTCGGATGAGAGCAAGAGATTGTTGACTGGGCAATCAGTACGTATGAAATTGAATCCGAATAGGGAAGAGCGAGATAGATATAACAGGTATCTCGCGTATGTGTACCTCAGCGATGGAACATTCATGAATGAATATCTTCTCGAGAATGGATTTGCGCGCGAGTATACGTTTGGTACACCGTATGTATATCAAAAAGAGTTCAAGCTGATAGAGAAACGGGTCAAAGAGTCGGGGAAGGGGCTATGGGGTTCGTGCGACAACTAATTATTTCGCATGTAACCACACATAGATATCCTCAACAGCTTTGACCGCATCACCTGCTGCAATATTGTTCTGGTGGTAGAGACCGTCGGTACAATCACCCGCAGCCCAGATACCATCGACAGATGTGCGCTGGGTGCGAGCGTCGGTGATAACATGGTTGAATTTGTCCATAGACACGAGACCTGCGGCATAATCTGTATTTGGGATAGATCCAATTTCGGAGAATATGCCGGTGACCGGTATCTCGACGTTGGTACCCGACTTGGTATCTGTGTAGACCAACGAGGTAACGAACTTGTCACCCTTTATTTCTTTTGGTACTGCAAATTGCACACCCTTCATCTTGGGGTTGCTGAGGACTTTCTCGACAGTTCCAGGGTCAGCCTTGTATTCGCTACGTGAAAGAAGCGTCACACTCTTGCAGTAGGCGAGGAGCTGGGCCGCGCTCTCAAATCCTGCATTACCGCCACCGATGACTGCAACATCTTGATCGGCATATAGTGGACCATCACATGACGCACAGTATGTTAGACCCTTGTGTTCGAAGGTATCTGCGCCAGGGACTTCGAGCTTGCGTCTGCGACTGCCAGAGGCGATGAGTACCGTCTTGGCTTCATATGAATCTTTTTCACTCGTAATAGTGAAGGTTCCCGAATCATTCTTAGTAAGCTTGGTGGCATACTGATTTTCCTTGAAGTCGATGACTCCGTCCGCGTATGCTTTGGCGTGCTTCTTGAGACTCTCGCTTAGATCAAGTCCTGAGATAGCCACGGTACCTACCCAGTTCTCGATCTTCTTTGAGACATTGCTCTGTCCAAGCCAGTCTTTGGTGATGAATACTGTCTTGAGGCGCTTGCGTGCGGCATATACAGCAGCTGCTGCTCCGGCAGGTCCTCCGCCGATGATTGCGAGGTCGTAGGTCATAGTGGTGAATATTGTAGCAGATAAAAAAGACCGAGTCATCAGGGATGACTCGGGTTGATGTGCCGACAAACTTCAGGTTGCCAGGAGGGTGTTTGGTCCTCGTGATTTTGCTTGGGCGTAATGATAAGCACCAATCTCTGGCGCTGCTCGCTTGGTGACTTTATCCCAGAAAGCGTCTGGATCAAATTCGCGGAGAAATCGCTGGATGATTTTTCGATGTTTCCTTGAAACTTTTAGTTTAGGTCGTCTTGCAGGTGTTGTTGCCATGGTAGTGCAATGCTCCTCTGATGCCAGTATAAATTACATATACAAAAAAGCAACACTCCACGAGCAATTGCAGGGTTTCTTTGTGTATCAATTTGTTTGACAAAAAATATGAGGGGAGTAGGCTGGAATAAACGTTCTTCCAAACAAACAACACAGTATGTTATGAGTTCAAAAAAGGAAATGACACTGGCGGACCAGATGTGGAGGTTGCATACCACATTCTCAAGTACTCAGCTTACTCAGCTGATTCCCCTCGAATCAATCCCTCAAAAGATGCATGAGGTTGAAAAGAAGTACTGGATCAGACGACAGGGTGGATATAGTCTCGATGCGGCGATTTCTGCAACATTCGGTCAAGTTGATGCGGTGATACGTCGCAACAAACTAGGTGCAAATCTCAAGGTTGAGACCTTTGTCGGTATCGATCAGTACTACATCTTCACAGTTGATGAAAAGGAGTATCATTATCGCTATCGTTCAGGGGCAAATCGGCAGCCCCAATTGACCGTGAAGTATCAGGCGATTGCTGGTTCAAATTTGGACAGAGGCGAAGTTAATATTCCGATCGAGAGTGCTCATCCTGATGGTGTGAGAGCCTTCATGTCAGTTGTGGCCGCTATGTTCTCGAAGCCGCCCATTACTTTTGCAATTCAGCAAAGTGGGCAGATCTGGATACTCACTGACACTGCTTCGAAACGCAAGGTTGAGATTGTTGTATATCGAGTGTACCGCTCGAGAGACAATGAGAATTCACCTCGGTATGAGGCGGCATTTATCGAGATTGAGCCACTCAAGTTTCCTATCGCCAAAGAGGCGCTGGATATAATCGAGCGCTACGAAGTAGCACTCAGTCTCAAGGCTCAAGCTTGTCCGCAAAGCATTGCAGAACTTTTCCGCCCTGGCAATGAAAAATTGCTTGGATATTGAATGCCCGCTAAGTCAAAACCCCGCGAATAATAAGTTCGCGGGGTTTCTTTGTAGATAAATCCTGAATCTGCTTACTCTACTTCAGCCTACTCCTCCTCAAGAATGCCGGAATCGCGCCCCAATCGTCATCGTCATCTTTTTTCTCTTCCTTTTCAACTTTTTTCTCAGCAGGAGAATCACGCTTGATATCTGACATTGAGTTGAAAATGCGTCCGCGCTCAGGCTTTGCAGGAGTTTCAGGTCTGTCGACGACACTCTTCATGATAGATGCAATGGTCGGCTCAGCTGACACAGGCGTAGCAGAAGGGCGTGATTGAGGAGTATTGGATTCGGGGAAACCAGTCGCGATGACGGTAATCTTGATTTCGTTCTTCTTGAGCTTGTCGTCGCGGACGGTACCGAAGATGATCTTGGCCTCTGGGTCGATAGATTCGGTGATGACCTTTGCAGCATCTTGGATCTCGAACATAGTGAGGTCCTCGCCACCAGCAATAGAGAAGAGCACGCCCTTGGAGCCGGTGATAGAAACATCGAGAAGTGGGCTGTTGATTGCAGCCTTTGCGGCCTCGATAGCACGGTTCTCCCCAGAAGCTGAACCGATACCCATGAGAGCTGAGCCAGCATTCTCCATGACAGTACGGATATCTGCGAAGTCGATGTTGATGAGTCCTGGTGTTGTGATGAGGTCAGAGATACCTTCGACTGCTTGGCGGAGAATTTCATCGCACATTGCGAAGGCATTCTTGACGCTGGTCTCCTTGTGAATAGCAGAAAGGAGTCGGTCGTTGGGGATGACGATGATGGCGTCGACTTCTTTGCGGAGATCCTCGAGTGCGGTTTCCGCAATGCGTGAGCGCTGACGTCCCTCGAAGAAGAACGGCTTGGTGACAACTGCGACGGTGAGACAGCCAAGCTCCTTGGCAACGCGTGCAACCATCGGGGAGGCGCCTGAACCGGTACCGCCTCCGAGACCACAGGTCACGAAGACCATGTCTGCTCCCTTGACGATTTCTTGAATCTCATCACGAGTCTCTTCGACTGCGCGCTTGCCAAGATCAGGGTTCATACCGGTGCCAAGACCGCGAGTGATATTCTTGCCGATATGGACGCGCTTCTTGGTGAGTGAGCGATGGAGATCCTGTGAGTCTGTGTTGATAGCGATGAAATCAACTCCGCGTACCTTGGAGCTAATCATGTGATTGACCGCGTTGCCGCCTGATCCGCCTACACCAAGAACCTTGATGCGTGCGAATGCTTCGATGTCGGGAGTGATGTTGGGCATAAGGGAAGTTTACAGTGAAAAGTTTAAAGTTGAAAGTTTCTCGCGGGGACAGTACAAAAGATAAAAGCGGCTTGTGAGCCACTTCAAGATGTATGTCGATGGGAATGTTCAGGGGCTTATCGTTCTCTAACATTACTATGATACCAAGCCCTGAAATTGGTGCAAGTTGACGG
>JACCDK010714443.1_pt1 | contig 82714 bp, 68 predicted proteins | sample 7445871 | NCBI WGS metagenome assembly JACCDK01 (sample SAMN15323436, study PRJNA562643) | freshwater metagenome | isolation source: river surface water | place: USA:Blue River Watershed | collected 2017-08-15 | reverse complement strand
GTTGCAATAAATTGGTACTAGACTTTATTCAGTTAATTTGTAATAAAAATAGAGAAAGCCTGATTCCGGTAATCTCTGACGCTTTTTTAAGCCTGTACAGAAAACATGAAGGCATTGAAAAAGTAAGTGTTCAAACAGCCTCTGCTTTATCAAACGACGATCAAAAACACATTCAACAATATGTGTTAAAAGCAACTGGTGCGAAATCAGTTGAAATAGACGCTCAAATCAACCCAGCCATTATTGGTGGTATGGTGATCAAATTTGGCGACAACTTGCTTGATACTAGCATTGCCGCTAAACTCAGAAAATTAAAAAAAGAATTAAACATAGCATAAACTTAAATAAATCATGGCAGAAATTAGACCTGATGAAGTTTCAGCAATATTGAAACAACAAATCACCAACTTCAAATCAGAAGCAGAACTTGAACAAGTCGGTACAGTGTTGCAAGTAAGCGACGGTATTGCTCGTATCCACGGATTAACCCAAGTACAATCTGGTGAATTGATTGAATTCGAAAATGGCATGAAAGCCATCGTATTGAACTTAGAAGAAGACAACATTGGTGCGGTATTGTTTGGTAGCAGCACATTGATTAAAGAAGGTGATACTGTTAGAAGAACAGGCAAAATCGCTTCAATCAATGTTTGCGACAGCATGCTTGGCCGTGTAATTAATACCCTTGGAGAACCAGTAGATGGTAAAGGTGAATTAACTGGCGAAAAATACGAAATGCCACTTGAGCGTAAAGCACCAGGTGTATTGTTCCGTGAGCCAGTAAAAGAACCATTGCAAACCGGTATCAAAGCGGTAGACGCCATGATTCCAATTGGAAGAGGTCAGCGTGAGTTGATTATTGGTGACCGTCAAACAGGTAAAACTGCCATTGCTCTAGATACAATCATCAACCAAAAAGAATTTTTTGAAGCAGGTAACCCTGTATTTTGTATTTATGTAGCTTGTGGTCAAAAAGAATCTACTGTTAAGCAAGTAGTTAAATCTTTGGAAGAAAGCGGTGCTATGCCTTATACCATCGTTGTTTCAGCTCCAGCTTCTGCTCCAGCTCCGTTGCAATTCTTTGCTCCGATGGCAGGTTGTGCAATTGGTGAGTTCTTCCGTGATTTAGGTATGCCTGCTTTGGTTGTTTATGACGATTTGTCTAAACAAGCCGTTGCTTACCGTGAAGTTTCTTTGTTGCTTCGTCGTCCACCAGGACGTGAGGCTTACCCAGGTGATGTATTCTACCTACATAGCCGCTTGCTTGAAAGAGCTTGTAAATTGAATGCAAATGATTCAATTACTCAAAATATGAACGACTTACCTGAAGGTTTGAAAGGTATGGTAAAAGGTGGAGGTTCTCTTACCGCTTTACCTATCATCGAAACTCAAGCAGGTGACGTATCAGCGTATATTCCTACAAACGTAATTTCTATTACCGACGGACAGATTTTCTTGGAATCAAACTTGTTTAACTCAGGTGTACGTCCAGCAATTAACGTGGGTATTTCAGTATCTCGTGTAGGAGGTAATGCTCAAATTAAATCAATGAAAAAGGTTGCAGGTACTTTGAAGCTTGACCAAGCTCAATACCGCGAACTTGAAGCGTTCTCAAAATTTGGTTCTGACCTTGATGCTGCTACTAAATCAGTGTTGGATAAAGGTTCTAGAAACGTGGAAATTTTGAAACAACCTCAATATAGTCCTTTTTCAGTAGAAAAGCAAATTGCAATCATCTACTTGGGAACTTCAAACTTGTTGCGTTCTATTCCAGTGAATAAAGTACGTGAATTTGAAACAGCTTATCTTGAATACTTGGAAGCAAAACACAAAGATACTTTGAATGCTTTGCGTGCAGGTAAATACGATGATTCAATCACTTCAGTTCTTGCTAAAGCTGGTGCTGAAATTGCTCAAAACTATTCTGCTTAATCTGAACCATGCCAAGTCAAAAAGAAATACGAGCTCGAATTTCATCAACCATTGGTACCCAACAAATTACCAAAGCGATGAAATTGGTTTCAGCAACCAAATTGCGTAAGGCAAGTGAGGCCATTGTTAAAATGCGCCCGTATGCCTTAAAATTGCAAGGTATTATGTCTAATTTACAAGAAAGTGCCGACGATGAGCGTTTGGCTGCTTACTTCCTAAATCGCGACGTAAAAAGTGTTTTGATGATTGTGGTAACCAGCGACCGTGGACTTTGTGGCGCATTCAATGCTAACGTGGTGAAAAGAGCTAAACAATTGCTTGAAAACGACTACAAAGACTTGGTGAAAAATGGGAAAGTAAGAATTTTGTGCGTTGGAAAAAAAGGTGCGGAAGGTTTGAAACGTTTGGGTTACAACTGTGACACTACCTTCGTTTCAAATTTGGTTGATCTTTCTGCCAGTTCTGCATTTGATTTCTCTCAATATGCGATTGATCAATATTTGTCTGGTGCTTGTGATAAGGTTGAAATTGTTTACAACCAATTCAAGAATGCTGCTACTCAAATATTAACAAACGAAGTTTTGTTGCCAATCACTAAAATGAGCAATCAAAACGCAAATACAAATTCTGATTATATTTTTGAACCTGGAAAGGTTGAAATCTTACAAGATTTGATTCCTAGAAGTTTAAAAACACATATTTATCGTGCTTTCTTAGATTCTTTGGCTTCTGAACATGGCGCTCGTATGATTTCCATGGATAAAGCTACAGATAATGCAGGTGAGCTTTTGAGAACCCTCAAACTAGCCTACAACCAAGCGCGTCAAGCTGCTATTACCCGTGAAATCTCTGAGATTGTGGGTGGTGTGGCTGCGTTGGAAGGATAACAATTTTAACCATATTGAAACAAAAAAGACCGCATTTGCGGTCTTTTTTGTTTATGAGCCATTCCGGCTTAAGAATGAGTGCATTATTCTTCGTCTAATCGGAAAACTTGAATGTATTTGTGTGTACCTTTTATCTTTTGAACCAATTGTTCTAAGTGCTCAGCATTGTTTACCAATACTTCCACATTTCCTCCAAATGTGCCATCTTCATTTGCACGAATATTGATCGCTTTCATGTTCACTTCCATGTCTTTCGATATAATATCGGCAATTTTACTCACAATTCCTACATCATCGATTCCACTTACACTCAATTTTGCGTCAAATGACTTTTTGTAACCATCTATTCTCCATTGTGTTGGGATGATTCTATATCCATATTGACTCATTAATCGGGTTGCATTCGGACAATTGGTTCGGTGAATTTTAACCCCATCACTCACAGTAATGAACCCAAAAATAGAGTCTCCAGGTAAAGGGTTGCAACATTTCGATAGTGAATATGGCATCTCGAAATCATCTCCAATGATGATTTGTTTGACAGATTTTTTCTTTTCTTTTTGAGGGACACTGTCTTCACTCACTTTAATTTTCGGAGGAAAGATAATTTCCAACAACAATTCTTTGTTGATTTTTATTTTTCCCTCAGCAATTGCATGGAAGAATTCATTGCTAGAACTGTATTTGTAATGCTTGGTAAGTGATAATACAAACTTATCCAGAAAATCCAAGTGATGTTTTCTGAATAACCGTTGTAAAATTGATTTTCCAAGTCCTGCTTGTTTGGATTTCTCGTCTTTTAGAAATTCTCTAATTTTACTTTTTGCGCGTGCGGTGTGCACCACATTGAGCCAATTGGGGGTTGCACGGTATTTTTGCGTGGTTAGAATTTCAACGATATCGCCATTTTTGAGTAAATGATTGATAGGTACCAATTTGTTATTCACTTTTGCACCAATGGTTTTCATCCCAACTTCAGTGTGAATGGTAAATCCAAAATCTAATGCTGTTGATCCTACTGGCATGGGTTTTACATCTCCTTTTGGTGTAAAAACGTATATCTCTTCACCTAAAAGGGAATATCTGAATTCATTGACAAGATCAAGGGCTGATAGGTCATTGTTTTCAATGGTTTCTTTAACTGCGTTTATCCAGTGTTCAAATGCCTCTTCCTGCGGAGTATGGGTACTTTCAGGTTGTCCAGCTTTGTACTTCCAGTGTGCAGCTAGTCCGCGTTCAGCAATATCGTCCATTCTTTTTGAACGGATTTGTACTTCCACCCAACGTCCTTTTGGACCTAAAACAGTTGTATGCAAGGCTGAATATCCGTTGTTCTTGGGATGACTCAACCAATCGCGTAAACGTCCCTCATGAGAACGATATTTATCTGTAATAATGGAATACACCCTCCAGCAATCAGCTTTTTCAAGGAATAGGGGAGAGTTTACAATTACCCGTATGGCAAATGCATCAAAGACTTCCTCAAATGGGATACCTTGTTTAACCATTTTTCGGTGAATGCTATAAATGCTCTTTGGACGACCTTTGATTTCGGCGATATCTAAACCAGAAGCATCAAGTTCCATTTTAATTGGTTCAATAAATTCTCTGATATACCGTTGTCTAGAAATTTTGGATTCAGCAATTTTGAGAGAAATTTCTCGATATGCAGCTGGTTCTGTAAATTTAAGAGCAAGATCCTCCATTTCAGTTTTAATTGCATTTAAACCCAATCTATGAGCCAATGGAGCATAAATGTAAAGGGTCTCAGATGCAATTTTCAGTTTGGTATTTTCAGAAACAGAACCAAGGGTTCTCATGTTGTGCAAACGATCACACAATTTGATGAGAATTACCCTGAGATCTTCACCCAAAGTGAGGATCATTTTCTTGAAATTTTCAGCCTGAATGCTTGCGTCACGGTCAACATTTTCAAAAACCACTGAAATTTTGGTTAACCCATTGATGATTTCAGCCACTTTATCACCGAAGCGGTGTTCAATATCATCTAAGGTGATCTCAGTGTCTTCAACAACATCGTGGAGTAACGCACAAACCACGGAAGTGGTTCCAAGTCCTAATTCTCCAGCCGCAATTTGGGCAACGGCCAAAGGATGGAATATATAAGGTTCGCCACTTTTGCGAACCATGCCTTCGTGAGCTCGTGCTGCCAAATCAAAGGCAGCACGAATCACGGCAATTTTTTCTTTGGGAAGATCTTTCCCTAAAGTTTTTAAAAGGGTTTTGTAGCGCTTTAATAATTCGCTACGGTATGCTTCATAAACTTCGCCTTCAAGTAATGCCATTGGCAATTATTTGCTAAGTTCAGCGAAATATTTAAAGAATTGAGGGATAGTTTCAATTCCTTTAAAGTAATTGAAAACTCCGTAATGCTCATTAGGACTGTGAATTGCATCGCTATCTAAGCCAAATCCCATCAATACCGTTTTGGTTTCTAATTCTTTTTCAAATAAAGCTACAATAGGAATACTTCCTCCGCCTCTTGTAGGAATTGGATCAACTCCAAAAGTTTCCTTCATGGCCATTGCCGCAGCGTTATAAGCATTACTTGTAGTAGGTGTTAATACTGGTTCGCCACCGTGGTGAGGAGTAACTTTTACTTTAATTCCTGCAGGAGCAATACTTTCAAAATGTTTTTGGAAAATCTCAGTGATCTTTTCACTACTTTGATTTGGAACCAATCTCATGGAAATTTTTGCATAGGCTTTAGATGGAAGAACGGTTTTCGCTCCTTCACCAATATAGCCTCCCCAAATACCATTTACATCTAAAGTAGGACGTATACCGGTTCTTTCGATTGTAGTGAATCCTTTTTCTCCTTGAACATCATTGATGTCGAGGTGCTTTTTATAGTCTTCAATATCGAATGGAATTCTTCCCAATTCAGCTCTGTCTTGTGCAGATACCTCTAGAACATCATCATAAAATTCTGGAATGGTAATGTGTCTATTTTCGTCGTGCAAGCTGGCAATCATGGTACAAAGTGCGTTAATAGGATTGGCAACAGCACCACCATAAACCCCACTGTGTAGGTCAATTCTTGGTCCAGTAACTTCCACTTCTACATAACTTAGTCCTCTGAGTCCAACATCAATAGAAGGACAATCATTTGCAATAATGGCAGTATCAGAAATGAGGATTACATCGGCTTTCAATTTTTCTTTGTTTGCTTTGCAATAGGTGCCAAGGTTGTTGCTACCAACTTCTTCTTCACCTTCAATCATAAATTTGATATTGCATTTTAATGAATCGGTGTTCATCATTGTTTCAAATGCCTTTACATGCATGAAGAACTGTCCTTTATCGTCACAAGCTCCACGGGCATAAATTTTATTATCGATGATTGTTGGTTCGAAAGGAGGGGTGTTCCACAATTCGTTAGGCACAGACGGCTGAACGTCGTAATGGCCATATACCAAAACGGTAGGAAGAGTAGGATCAATGATTTTTTCGCCGTAAACAATAGGGTTACCAGCGGTTTCTTCCAATACAACATTTTCAGCTCCTGCCGCGGTCATGAATTCTGCAACTTTTTCTGCACATTTACGAACATCGCCTGCATACGCTGAATCAGCGCTGATACTTGGAATTCTCAATATATCAAATAATTCGCTTAAAAAACGATCTTTATTCGATTCAATATAATGGTTGATTGACATAGTTGCAATTTACGCAGGAATTGCATTTTCTACAACAAGAAATCGTCAATTTTCTTGAGGAATTAAAAATTAGTTGGACTGTCCTTTATTGAATTTCGAATTTACTTTTCTTGCAGCGGCTTCTTTCTTCTTAAAATCTTTGAAAAAATAGATTACAGCTGCGAAAACCACAGCGGTAAAAACAACTTCCCAAATGAAAACATCGCCTTTAAAAGCTTCTTTGGTGTAGGTTAATGTATCTCTCATCCTGTTTGTATTATAATTGAATGACAGGGATTTGGCCTTCAACAACCAATCTACCCAAGGTTTTTTCTTTTACTTCATCAATGCTAACGCCAGGTGCAATTTCTTTCAATTCAAAACCGCGTTCAGTAATGTCAAAAACACCTAATTCTGTAACTACTTTTTTTACACAACCCAAACCTGTTAAGGGTAGGGTACATTTTGGTAAAAGTTTACTTTCACCCGCTTTGTTGGTATGTTGCATTGCAACTATGATGTTTTTCGCTGAAGCAACCAAATCCATAGCTCCTCCCATTCCTTTCACCATTTTGCCTGGTATTTTCCAATTTGCAATGTCGCCGTTGTCTGAAACTTCCATGGCTCCCAAAACAGTGAGGTCAACTTTCCCAGCACGAATCATTCCGAAACTTGTTGCACTATCGAAAATAGAAGAACCATTCACCATAGTGATGGTTTGTTTACCAGCGTTGATTAAATCTGCATCTTCTTCACCTTCAAAAGGAAACGGCCCCATTCCCAATAATCCATTTTCACTTTGTAAAACAACTTCCATTCCTTCCGGAATATAATTGGCAACCAATGTAGGGATACCAATACCCAAGTTTACGTAGTAACCGTTTTTTAGCTCTCTCGCAATGACTTTCGCAATTCCAAATTTGTCTAACATGCTTCACAAATTTCAATAAAAAAAACCATATTCACACAATTCCAACTTGTGTTTTAGCATTATTTTTGGATTTGTTGTTTGAGCGATTGAATCGTAATTTTTTGTGATTTCAAAGCCCTGTTTTTAAGTCTTACAACTCTTTGTAAATAAGCATCGCATTTTTCATCATCCCCAAACTTCAAATGGATTTCGGCCAAAAACATCAACGCTTCTATATTGTCTGGATTCAACGATAAGGTTTGTAACATGGATTTTTTTGCTTCGTTAAATTGTCCCTCCAAAAAATAACAAGAAGCTAAATTTAAGTGGGTAAGTTCATGTTTTTTTGCACGTTTTAATTGATTCAACAATAGCTCCTTGGCTTTTTTAATTTCCTTTAAACGGATCAAACAATTTGCATATTCTACGCCAAAATCCAAGTGTAGGTTCATTTTGTTATACGCTATTTCATACCAATTTACGGCATCTGTTGGATTGCCCAATTTATCTAACGATTTGGCAATTCTATAACATGTCCAGACATCTTGTTCCGTTGCATTCAACTCTGATGACAATTTTACAACCGTTTGATGATCTCCTTTTAAGTAAGCCAATAACAATGCATCTCCGTTTTGAGACGATGATTCACTCATGAGGGAACTTGCCTTCTGCAAAAACAAAGGATTGGGATCGAATTTCTCAAAATAGCTCAAATAGGCCTTGACCAACATCGAATTATCAGGATTTGGGTTGTTAACCGCATATAATCCCAACAATTCGCCCTTTTCAGTATTGATATTTTTTATTTTTGAGGGACGTTGGATCTTGTGATCATGAACCAAAACGTGTGGAATATCTTCCGAACCACTTGCAGGCATGTGACAACCAACACAACCGTTTTTATGCAATTGTTGAGATGGATTCAATTTACATGAATTCAACTTGCTTTTCACTGAATTAGGGGTGTGACACGATGAACATTGATTGTTGAAAGATTGTATTTTGGTTTTTTTAACACTTACATGAGGATCGTGGCAATTGATACAGGTAAAGTTGATTTGTGGATTGTAAATTTCGTTATTCCCTTTATTTGAAGCAATGAAACAAGCACTCTTTTGAAAACGATCGGAATGACCTGCCATCACAAAATAGTCATTGTTAGAATATTTTGGCATGTAAATTTCGAATACGTCTGAAAGTTTCATGCCTGGCCTGAAATCAGTGAATTGTTTACCCGGTTTTAATACATTGTTGCCCTGTAAATGACAGCGTTGACAAATGTCAATTTGCAAGGAATAGGGCAATCGCTTTGGATTAACTATAGTTCTATCCGCCTCTTTTTTTGTGTTTACCAAGATTCCATTTCTTTTTTGGTTTACATGTAATTCTCCTGGACCATGACAACGCTCACAATCTATTCCCAATGGTATTTTTTCGAAAAAGTTGATGCTGTTAGAATTTACCTTTGGAATGCCATTGTGGCACGACATACATTCTACATCAATTTTTCGGTGAAAGGATGTATTGTTCACCTCAAATCCTGGAGGTAAATCCCATTTCCCTTTTTGAGAATAATAGGTGAGGGGTGCTTGATACACATATCCCATATCTTGCCAAAAATGGCTGTTGGTATGTTGACCGCTACCAATTATATGAGATATCTTTTCTTCACGATAATGAATGGTGTCTTTTCCATTTAATCGAAATTCTGAGATATAAAGATTTTTGTTTTTCCAAAACGGAAAGTAATATAAATCTCGTTTTGCGTCATACACCGATTTTTGATTTAAAAAATTTCCCGCACTTTTGGACAATGTTGCGGAATCGAAACTTTGACCCATTCCAGTATGTACGAAAGTTGAGTGTTTGTCGGAATGACAACCTTTGCAGGTTTCCATTCCAACGTAATCTACTGTGTCATTTAGATTTAAAAAGAAACCTGTGTCTTGGTGACTCTTTAGATTAGGAGATTGAATGGAATAGGTGATGACAGTTACTGCTGAAACAGCAAGCAAAAAAAATGCAGCAATCCAATATTTTCTTGCCTTTGTTACCATAACTCAGGACAAAAATAAGCAAAATGAATAGAATTTATTGACCGAATTCCATTTGCCAATCTAGTACTCCGCCAATAAGGTTTCGTACATTGGTAAATCCACTTTGAATCATGAATTGTTGTGCAGTAGCACTTCTTTTTCCAGACCTGCAATGAACGATAATTTCTTCATTTTTAAGATTTTCAATTTCATCCAAACGTCCGGGAAGTTCACCTAATGGAATTAATGTGCCGTTAAGGTTAAATTCGTCGAATTCGTATTGTTCGCGAACATCTAAAATATTTAAATTTTCGTTGGCGTCAATTCTGCGCTTTAATTCTACTACTGAAATATCTTGAATCATAAAAAATTAATGTTTGATAAATTGGGAAGTCCCTATTTGGCCACTTATTGTGGTGATTCTGGCAAAATAAACCCCTGATTTCAATTTTGATACATCAAAAACTTGGTTGTCGCCAAAGCTAGCCAAAACCAATCTGCCGGTATTGTCCAAAATTTCGGTTTTAGACACAATTCCTGCATTTGGTGAAATTTGAATGAAGTGATTCGTCGGGTTTGGGTAAACTTTAACCGTTACCTTTTCGATTTTTTTTGTAGAAAAGGCATAATCAACTCTTTCACCAAAAAGCATTCTAATCATAGGTGTTCCCATGATGGAATAATCTACCTTTTCCCAACTGCCTAATAGATTATAAAATAAATGCGGATTTCCTTGATCTTTATTGTTATAACGGTAATTATTGTCGTAACCAACATTGAGTACATAAGGCATGTTTTGAAGCCATCCTACGTAATAAGTTCCTGCAGACAAATGAATGGTAGAATCAAAAAAGAAATAATGAAACAAGTTGATCGAGTCTCTGTAAATTGGATTTTTAACATCCATTTCATAAACCAATTTGTCTTTATTGTCGGCTGATCCGATTGGTGAAAGTGCTTTCCAAATTCTAATTTTAAAACTGCGTTGACTTACATCGGCATTGGTTTGTGTAAAATACATGGCAATACCTCTAAGTGAGTCGTCTTTCAATGTGTTAAACTCCATGGCAAATTGTCCTTTAATATTTCCTAAGTAGGCATAATCAAGGCCAAAAGCACCTTCCGCACTACCATCATCGTAGGCATACCAAGGTAGAAATTGATGTGTCAACTCTACTTTGTTGTTATCGGAAGTGGTATTGTAGTTTGCCGGTAAATTATCATTACTTTGAGGAGCAATTTGATAAGTGAATTTGAGTGATGGAGTAGGCGTAGATAGTGTGTCGAAAAATGGTACATCAAATTTCTCCACAGTATCAGATTTCATCAAAATGTTGCGTGATGAACTTGCAAAAGGCTGTAAGAAAATCTCTTTGTTGAATCTGTTTTTTATTCCCAATTGAAAACGGGTTTGAACACCATTCTTGTTGTACAAATTTCCTACTGTAACTCTTGGACCGATACCTTTGATGCTCGCATTATTCTTATAATGGGAGTATGGTACGTTGAAATAATCTTTGATTAAACCATTATGAACATTTACAATTCCTACATCTTCTATGTTGTCATTGTTTGGATTTCTTCCTTTGTCGAGCCTTATATAATCTATATTCCAATGATTTAAATTTCCGGTTGATTTGGTGTAGTTCACCCATCTAAATTGAAAATCTTTAAACAAATAATCGTTTGAATTTAGCGGAATAAAAATTTGTTTGAAGGAATCTATCTTTGTTCCATTAACGCTCCAAACCCTTATCCATTCTTTTTTAGAATTCTTGAAAAATAATATCAAAGAATCTTCAACTTCTGGAATATCACCTAAGCCTTGTGGTTGGTAAAAGAAACTTAAAAAAATATTGTCAGTAACTTGATACTGGTAAGACGTTGAGCCCTTAAAATAATATTGTAAATTAATTGGTTGCGAAGTAAGGCTGTCGGCAAATACCGATTTTTGTTTGTCTAGATTGGTATAAGGTTTTCCCAATTGGTTCAAATGGTCAAATGTTGCCACTTGATAATTTGGAGGATTGATACCAAATGAAGGATTTACCCAAACTTGAATGTCACACCATTTTTTTTGATCAGGAAAGCCAAAAGAAGGATAAGCAAAATCTTCAAAAAATGGCAGCGATAACGTGTCAGTAATCTTGTAAGAAAATGATTGTTCCTGATTGAATTTATTAAAGGTGTTTTGGCGGTAAATGTCAGATTTTAAGTTCTTTACAACTATCTGTTGGGCTTGTATATTTAAAGCAAATAGGCACAAACAATACATGCCAATTTTGGCTCTGTTTTTTTTCATGAAATGCCCAATTCCTCTCAATAAATTCATTTTTTTCTATTCTTCGCAAAAGAATCTATAGAAAACTACAGATTCAAATAACGTAAATTTTGTTTAAATATTGTGCAATTGTTAAAATAAATCAATTTCCAATGTCTTCGGGAGTTGAATTTTCAACATTCAATGAATCAGCCTCTGGGAATTGATCTTTGTTGTTTGAAATGACAACCAAATCTACTACTGTCCCTTTATTAATGAGTGTACCCGGTTGAATTTCCCTTCCATTGATGGTTTGAGAAACAACCAAATTATTGCCAATCTCATCGTAACTGTAAGATACCTTGCCAAGTACAAGTCCATTGTTTTTTAACACAGCTTTACTTAAGGTAAGACTTTGATCAATTAACTTTGGCATTTTTACCTTTGGTTTATTCCCCGAATTGATGATTACATAAATTGCCCTATCCGGTTTAACTTCTTCATTGGCCGCTGGAATTTGCTCCACAATCGAGAATGCTTCTGACGTCTCATTATACACACTGTCAATTACTTTTACTGTTAATCCCAATTTAGAAAGTTCTGCCTCTGCATCTGAAACAGTTTTCCCCACAAGAGTTGGAACTTTGATTCTTACATCATGTTTTGTGTACCATCCTAAGCCAAGATAGACCGTGAAAATCAATACACTCACTACTCCTAAGGCTGCTAGGATGTTGTACATCCAATTTTTTGAATTATTATCCATTATTTCTCTGTGTTGAAGCTCCAAATTTCAATATTTCTTCTATAAAATCAAAAGGTTTGTATCCGTTTATTGCTGCTTGATGATAAATACAAGTAGCAGGTGTCATTCCAGGTAACGAATTGATTTCAATAATGACCGTTTCAACATGTCCATCTGCAAATATTTTTACAAATGCATCAATTCTACAATAACCGGTAACATCTAAAGCTTTGGCCACTTTCTCAAGCGTTTTTCTTACTTCTAAAGATATTCTTGCTTGCTCAATAGGGTCTTTTGAAAATCTAGATGGCGTTAAATTTTGACCTTCTCCAGCCAAAAATTTCTCTTCCAAACTCAAAATTTCAGATTCTGCCAAAGATTCTGAAGGTTCAAACATTTCATATTCTATTTGTCCGGAATCGTTTACATGTGTTAACATTCCTCCCGTTACTTCTAAAAATCTAACGCAATCTCCTTTATCGATAAATTTTTCAATTAAAAACTCATTTTTTTGAGGGATTTCGTCATTTGGTTTAATTCCCAACTGTTCACATATGGCAGCATCTAAATCTTTTGAATCTCGGAAGATTAAAGCCAAAAACAATGATAATTCTTCAACAGATTTAATTTTTCTTACAGCTGCACTACAACCATCATCGGCGGGTTTGGCAATAAGTGGCAAACCAAATTGATGCGCAATTTCTTTGCAAACAGCCTCTTTGTCCCTCAAAAAATCAACCTTTGAAACCATTTGATGGTCGGCCACTAGAAATCCAAGTTCTCTTAATTTTTTGTTGGTTTCGAATTTATTGATGGTAATGGATGCGCTATGCGCCAAACTTCCATTGTGGTATAATCCGAATTTTGCCAAATCCGTTTGCAATGTACCATCTTCTCCCGGTCTGCCATGCAATGCAATAAACACACCCTCTACTTCTGTTGCAAGTGTTTTTAAGTCAATTGATTCAGGCTTGTAAACTGCTGCACTTTGATTGATTTTTTGAGTTATTTCCAAAGCCTCTTTTTGAATCAATTTGAGCATTTTGTTTTCTGTGAAATGCTCAATTTTTTCGCGAATGTCGTCAGCATTGTCTTTTAACATCATGTTTAACGGCATTTTGTAAAGTTGATAGGTCTCAGAATTTCCAGCTAAAAACAAAGGAATTGGCTCTATATTCTCGCTACTGCTCAATTTTTCATAGATATTTCTTCCCGACTCCATGCTAATGTGTCGCTCAAAACTGTACCCACCCATAATTACAGCAATCTTCTTTTTAGATTTTTTTGCTGTACCCTGTGCTTCCAATAATTGTTGGAATTGCTTTTGTAATTGTATGAATTTTTGTCCTTTAGGGTGATTTTTAATTCTGGCATTTATCGATTGTGCAACAATAAACGTTAGAAATTTACTAGGATTTAAACCTATTTCTGCCGCTTGATGAAAGAAAAATGAACTTGGCATCATGCCGCTAGTAGTATTGGGATCGTTCAAGAAAATTTCATTTTCATGATCTACAAATCCATCAATCCTCGCATATACTTCAAATCCAAAGTGGCCGTATAACTGCACACAAGCTTGCCTGATATCATCAATTACCGCATCTTCTACTTCAATAGGGGTAACTTTATTTGATAACCCTGGCAAATACTTGCTTCTGTAATCAAACATAGCACCAGGCTTGCGAATCTCTGTTGGAGGTAGTGCCATGCAATGTCCATTTTCAGTGGCCACCACTATACAGCTAAATTCTTTGCCATCAATCATTGATTCAACCACCACTTGGGATTCGCTGTCTAAAGATTCAAGAATGCAAATGCCACTGTTATCTGACAGAAATTGATACAATTCGTCTGGGCGGTTGATTCGCATTCCATTGGCCATTAAAGGCAATCCTAATCCGCTTCTTAAATCAGTAAGGTGTTTTATTTCAGCAATTTGGAATTCTGAATCTTTTTGCTTATATTCATCAATGTTGAATTCCATTTTGAAAAAGGCCAAATCAATTGCCTTACAAAATGTATCAAAATTAGGGTGCTCCAAAATACTTACACCTAAAGATGAGCCTTGATGCGCCGGCTTCACAACCATTCGTTCACCAAACATCATGTTAAATTGAACAAACCACTCTTTCCTTTGATTGTAATCGTTGTTTGAATTTTCCCACAATGATTTATCAATGGTTTGATATTCATTTACATACAATCCAGTAGAAGTTTGAAAATCTTTTTGAATCGATTTGTTAATTCCTATTGCTGACGGCAAAATGCCAGAGCCGCTGTATGGAATACCCAACCATTCTAAAATTCCTTGTATGCTTCCATCTTCGCCAAATGTTCCATGCAGTGCCAAAAACGCGAAGTCGATCTCTTCTTTTAAATTTTCGAAAGACATTTTTTCGCCGATGCTTTGCAGCATGCAATGCTCTAACTGCTTTTGCGCCAACGATTCTACAGAAAGGTGAGGGTTGCTTGAAACCGCCATTTCCCAATCCTTTTTCCAAGTTTCAATTTCAACAGGATATGCTTGACCCAATGATTCCATCGGATTCAAACTCTCCGCATAGATTTGAAATCCATGCGGTAACTCGGGTAAAAATTTTGCTGGGGGATAAAAATCACGGATACTTCCTTTGTAAACATATTGCCAGTCAACCTTTACAATGTTTCCAAAGCTGTCAACAAACAACGGAATTGCCTCAAAAATAGATTTATCTAAATTGTCGTAAACGGTGCGTCCACCTGCGAAAGACACTTCTCTTTCACGAGATTGTCCACCAAAAAAAATGCCTACACGAATTTTTTTCATGAAGTCACAAAAATAGGCAACAAATGTTCTAAACCCAATGAGCAATCATTCGTTTTTTATTGTTACTTTGCAAAGCATTTATGAATCAAATTTTACTGTTCCAGAATATTCAGGATTTATCGTCGTTAGGATTGCCTGAAAACGTGTCTTCTTACTTCCAAAATAAATTCTCAGATGATCAATTTTCATATGATTATTTGGGTTTTGAAGGACATTTTTTTCTAGTAAAACTAGGAAAAAGCACGGGTGCTATGGAGACAGAGCGTTTGAGGGTAGAAGGATCAAGAATAGCCAAATCAGCAGCATCTTTGAAGGTAGATGCCGTTGAATTGAAATATCAGCCAATGCAAAAGTCTGATGCTTTTGCTGTGATTGAAGGATTTTTATTGGCCCAGTACTCTTTCAGCAGTTTTAAAAGCAAAACAACTGAACAATCACAAGTAAAAGTGATTGTTTCAGATAGCGATACATCAGAGTTGGCAACTTTGCAAAAAATTGTTGCATCTGTATTTAAGGCAAGAGACCTTGTGAATCAGCCATCAAATTTTCAGACAGCAACAGATTTGGCTTTAACCTTTGAGAAATTAGGAGTAGAAGCTGGGTTTTCAACTGAAATTTTAGGAAAAGCTCAAATTGAAAGCCAAAAAATGGGCGGTTTGTTGGCTGTTAATAAAGGAAGCCAAGAACCTCCATCATTCACCATCATGAATTACAAACCAGAAAATGCCATCAATTCTCAACCATATATTTTGGTAGGAAAAGGGGTTGTGTTTGATACTGGTGGACTGAGTTTGAAACCAACACCCAATAGCATGGATTACATGAAGTGCGACATGGCGGGATCGGCTGTGGTTGGAGCTGTTATGTATGGCGTAGCCAGTTTGAAATTGCCAGTTTGGGTGATGGGGTTAGTTCCTGCCACTGATAACAGACCTGGTGAAAATGCAATTTGTCCCGGAGATATTATCACCACGTTAGATGGAACCACAGTGGAAGTTTTGAATACCGATGCTGAAGGAAGATTGATTTTGTGCGATGCATTGAGTTTTGCGAAAAAATATGATCCAATGTTGGTGTTTGATTTTGCAACATTAACTGGCGCTGCTGCAAATGCAATTGGCAGTTATGGTTGTGCCGTGATGGGCACAGCTTCAGAGTCCCTCAAAAATGAAATCAAAGAAAGCGGTGATGAAATGTATGAAAGAATGGCGGAATTGCCGTTATGGCCTGAATATGGAGACGAAATGAAAGGCGAAATTAGCGATTTGAAAAACCTCGGTAAAGGTGCCGGTGGCGCTCAAACCGCAGCCATGTTTTTAAAACATTTTACAGCCTATCAATGGTTGCACTTTGATATTGCTGGCACGTCTTTTGCACATGCTCCTAAGGGCTATATTTCTCAAGGCGGCACAGGTTTTGGCGTGAGAATGATGTTGAATTATTTTATAAAAAAATACAATGGAAAATAGAATGATAAAAGTTGGAATTACCCAAGGTGATCCGAACGGAATAGGGATGGAGTTGATTCTGAAAACATTCTCGGAAGAAAGTATCTATAAATATTGTATTCCTGTATTATATGCCTCTCCAAAAGTGTTTGGCTACTATAAAAAAGCCTTGAACATGGAACAACCCATGTACCATTTGGTGAAATCTGCCGAAAATGCAGTTGAAGGAAAATTGAACTTGGTAATTTCTAGTGATGATGCCATTGAAATTCAAATGGGACAACCAAGCGAAGTTGCGGGTAAAGAAGCCCTGAAATCACTTGATGCCGCACTCAATGATATTCATCATTTGGATGCATTGGTAACGGCACCTTTAGATAAATCAACTGTGGCACCACATTCTAACGGATTTACAGGCCATACTGGATATATTGCAAATTACCTAAAAGCAGAAAATTACGCCATGTTTTTGGTGAGTGATGAGTTAAGGGTTGCTTTGGCCACAGAACATATTCCTCTTACGGCTCTCGGTAAAGCGTTGAACGCTGATACCATTATCAATAAACTTCATGTAATGCACCAATCCCTCCGCGAAGATTTTGGCATTACCAAGCCTAGAATTGCTGTTTTAGGATTGAATCCGCACGCTGGCGACAATGGTTTGTTGGGGAAAGAAGAGCTTGAAATCATTCAACCTGCCATCAAAACAATCTTTGATCAAGGTAAATTGGTATATGGTCCGTATTCTGCAGATTCATTCTTTGGAAGTGGGCAATACAAATCTTTTGATGCAGTTTTAGCCATGTATCACGATCAAGGTTTGATACCATTTAAAACATTTGCTTTTTACGATGGAGTTAATTACACTGCAGGATTGCCCGTAGTGAGAACTAGCCCAGATCACGGTACTGCTTATGCTTTGGTAGGAAAAGGTACAGCTGAAACGCTAAGCTTTAGAGCCGCTATTTTTGACGCCATTCGAATTGTGAAAAATAGATTGCAATTTGTAGACGACTATAAAAATCCGCTTCCCTTTGCAGAGTTGCGCAGAGAACGATTCAGAATCGATTTCTAACCCTTATTGTTTACCTGAATTGTTAGTGGTTTGCTGCTGCAACCAATGTGTCATTGCATCCATTGCCTCTTGAGAAATGGTTTCTTCTAAGGACAAATATTCGGATGGATTTCCAGTTTTGCACCTTTGCAACAAGTGATTATGTCCCTCAAGTCCAATGAATTCAATATTTCTTCCAACCAATTTTAATTGATCTACAGCTTCTTTGCTTTTGTCAAAAGGAATTTGCTGATCCATTTTTCCTTGTAATATGATCATGGGAATTTTGAGTTGAACGGCATCTGTTGCAGGATTGCTTTGCAAAAAATATCGCATCCATTGCGATTCATTTAAAGGAGAATAAAGGTCGGATAATATCGTTTCAAATTTGCCTTTGTATTGCTTTTCGAAATACTTTTTAACTTTTTTATGATGATTTTTAATTTGAATTTTATCAGTTTTTTGCCAAAAATCAATGCATTTCTTGATGCTAGCGATTTTCTCTGTTGTACTCAATACCGTGTCGTTTTTGTCTAATTCATTCAGGATAACTTCGTGTAAAAACAAATAGGATTCAATGACTTCATTTGGGGCATTTGCGTTTTTCAAAGCCCAGAAATTTTGGAAGATATTGATTTCTTTTCCACCGCACATTGGAGGCGCTAATCCGATAATTCCCTTTATGTTGGAGATTGATTTTGCAACACCAAAAGCAATGCTACCACCTTCTGAATGTCCCAACAAATAAATTTGAGTAGAGTCAATTTCCGCATACTTTTTGATAAAATTTACATAATCAATGCCATCTTCGATTAGATCTTTGGTTGAAAAATCGTATTTGTCTGGGCTCATTTTGGTTTCACCAGCACCACGGTCATCAACTCTCATTACAGCATAACCTTGCTTGGTGAGTAAATCTGCCAAAACGGCAAAAAGTTTGTGGTTTCCAATGGTTTCGTCTCTGTCTTGGCTGCCACTTCCCGTATAAAATACAACAGTAGGGTAGTTTAATTTCAATTCATTTTTCTCAGAAATATTTGGTTTTGTAACGGTTCCGGCAAACTTTATTTTGCCATCGCGGTTGGAAAATGTTACAAATTCTTCTCTGTAATTTAATGGCCTTTTGGGCGTTTGAGGTTTGTCGGTTTTTAAAGGTCCCCAGTGCTTTTTTAACGTGAGGGGAATCGATTGTCCATTTTGTACAAAAGTGCCGCTGATGATATTGGTATCCGTAAATTTGCCATTGAATTTCGCCTGTAAATTGAGGATATCAAATTCAACGTTTTTCTTTTTGAGGGATGTTTGATCAACTGGGTAGTTTTTTAACTTTTGCACTGGTACATCGATCCTGGATTGATAGATAGTTTCTTCTTTGGAAATGGTATTTTTTTTCACATTGAAGTGGATGCCAATTTCCATTCCCTTGAAGTTGAGAGTTCCAATCCACTTTCCTTCAAAATTACTTTGAGCATTGGCGAAACCTGCGCTTAAAAAAAACAAAATCAAACTCAATCCAAATCTTTTCATGATACAAATTAAACACATTCAGAATAAAATGCATTGTACATGAATTGAAATTGGGTAATTTTGATTCGTTGAATTTACAGTTGCATCAATATCCGCACTGGCTCTTGAACAAGCCTAACCGAATACATCTTAGTTGGTGGTTCAAAAAAGTGGTGTATCAAAGAACCAAATTTATTAAGTCGTTTCTGCGGAGAGACTTAAAAGAGATTGATTCACAAGGGTTTAATGTTTTGGATGTTGGTTGCGGCGACGGTCAATTTGCGTTTTATGCAAATAAAATTTCACCAAATATTCGCATTTTTTGCAATGATTTGGATAAAAATAATTTGCAATTTGTGAGCAATTATACTCGAGAGAATAAATTAAATAATATCCAGACTGTTGAAGGCAATACCGATATACTGGGGTTGAAATTCAATCGCATTTGGTTGTTTAGTGTCTTGCAGTATATTGACAATGAAACGGATTTTTTAACACAATTAAAATCTCAATTATCTAAAGACGGCAAATTGATTGTGTATATTCCCATCAACCACATAAAGGTGGGATGGCTCTATATGATTTTGTTTCATTCGTTACCCAATTATGAATCCAATCATTCACGAAAAAAAGTATATCAGGTTCCACAATTAAATGCCATTTTTAATTTGTCGGGATATCAGGTTATTAGAACTGAATTTGTTTGCGGAAGGTTGGGTATTCGTTCACAAGAGTGGATGAGCAATGCGGTATCAATGGTGTCTCATGTAAATTGGGGTATTAAGATATTCGGCATTGTTTATTGGATATTGGCTATTTTGCCAATATTGATCTGGAAATTTTTAGATCGTTTTTCAGATAAAAAAGAAAACAACAGCAATGCTGCATTGTTTGAATTGACCCATAAAAATTAAGGAGCTTGTTCAGGTACTTTTTCAGGAATAGGATTTTTTAGTTTAGCCTGAACAGAAAATGGAACACCATAATCACCTTGAATTGTTAAATTTTGATGAACAAAAATCAAAAAATTAGCACTAATCCAAAATTGACAAACCAATATCCAAGAAATTAATTTTGGCTTATATGCATGAACCAGTAAAGTGAATAAAATTTGGATCATTGGAAAGAGCACAATCATGTAATGATCGCGTATTGGAATGCCCGAAATTGTGAATAGGATTGACGGAATAATGATGTATCCTAAAAATAAAAATTTGGCTTCTCTGTTTTTCCAAACAACAGCGCGAAGGGGTTTTGAAGAAAATATTTTAAACACAATGAATAAAAATATTCCTGACAGTAATATCAAGAAAACCAAATTCATATAGTTATATGGCGCTGACAGAAAGTTGGGCATGCTTTTTCCTAATGAATAAAAAACATTGATACCAACCGTGTCAGAAACCAACCGAATGAAAAATTCAAATTTGAAAATGTTCGATATGCTGGTTGAGGCATTTCCAGAGTGAGAAATTACATGCAACATCCAACTTAAACTCGGCAGTAAAAACCACACGATGAACATTGATATTTTCCACAACCATGTAAAAGCTTTAAAGAATCCGCCATCGTACCAAATTGCAGCTAAAATCATGCTGGCAGCCAAATAAAAACCCGACATGTGAACCTGCATGGTCATGGACAAGCCAAATGCCCAAGCAAATATTCCAATCCATCTAGAGCGCATTACAAATCCCCAAAATGCCAAACTAGTAAAAAAGGGAAGAAGGTCTTGTGCCCATATTTTTCTGCTAAAAATAATATGCAAAACGTGGGTAGAGGCTATGGCAAGTGCTGGTATTATTAAATGCTCCCATTCAGGATTCCATTTTTTTAATGCAAAATAAAAAATGATGATTCCCATTGTGTTGCAAGCCGCAACGGCATAGGCCATTTCTACCGGAGAGAAATGAAAATAACTGAATGCAATAAAAGGCCAAGTACTGACACCAGTGTTGACAATACCACCACCACTCATGACACCAATTTCTGGTAAAATATGATTTTTTGCCCAGTCTACGGCATGAACGTACATCCATTGCTCGTCCCATTTCCATTCCATATCATCCATCCAAATAAACCGCAATAGTATTCCAGCGATTACACTGAAAAAGAGGATGATTTTATGGAATGAACTGAAAGACTGCATTATGAAAGGCTGTATGAAATTCCTGGTTCTACAATCTGTACATTTTTAAATCCAGCATTGATTACATGCGATTTGAATGCCCCCAATGTATCCTCTTCGCCATGAACCAAGAAGACCTTTTTTACTTTACTTGTATCTTGGCATGATAAATATTCTACCATTTCCTTCCAATCGGCATGTGCACTAAAATTGTTCATACGGTGTACTTCAGCAAAAACGTGGTATTTTTCACCAAAAATCTTCACTTCTTGATTACCCGCAGTAAGTTGACCCGCCAAACTAAATGGTGTTGCATATCCCACAATTAAAATGGCATTTCGTGGATCTTCTATGTTGTTGGCAATGTGATGTTTGATTCTACCAGCTTCTGCCATTCCACTGGCTGAAATAATGATGGCAGAAGACTTAGATTCATTGATTTCTTTTGATTCCTCCACTTTGCTGATGTAATGCAAGTTAGGGAAGGAGAATGGATCGCCATCTTTGGTAATATACTCTAATATATCAGGATTAAATTCTTCCCTGTGCAACGACATAATTTGTGTTGCTTTGATGCTCAAAGGGCTGTCTACATATACAGGAATATGCGGAAGTCTTTTCTCAAAGGCCAATTGATCCAAGATATAAATGATTTCTTGGGTTCTATCAATTGAAAAAGCAGGAATGATAATTTTTCCGTGTTTTTCGACACAAATCCTGTGAATGAGTTTGTAAAAAGCTTCTTTTGCATCCGCCATCTCTTCATGCACACGGTCGCCATAGGTGCTTTCAGAAATTATATAATCCGATTGTGGGAATGGAAATGGACCAGCTAAAATTTGATCGTTTGGTCGTCCAATATCTCCGGTGTATGTAATTGTAACCGAATGTCCCTCAATGTTTTTTAATTCAAGAAATACAGCAGAACTTCCAATAATATGCGCATTGGGAATATAGGTTGCCGTGGTGCTTTGTCCTACCGCAAATGGATGATTGTCACGAACAACTTCAAACATTTCGAGGGCTCTTTCCGCATCGTCTAAATCATAAAGTGCCTCTAAGGGTTCTTGTCCTTTTTCAAGTCTTCTACGGTTGACACGTTTTAAATCAGATTCTTGAATATGTGCACTGTCGGCGAGCATGATTTCGCAAAGATCTCTTGTAGCAGAGTTGCTGAAAATAGTGCCCGAAAATCCATCTTTCACCAATTTGGGCAATAAGCCTGTATGGTCAATGTGGGCGTGCGACAAAATTACATAGTCAATTTCCGATGGAACAAATCCCCAGTTTCTGTTCAACTCGTTACCTTCTTTTCCTTCACCTTGAAACAAACCACAATCTAATAAGATTTTTTCGCCTGAAACTGTGGTGATCAAATGTTTGGAGCCAGTTACCCTTCCTGCTGCGCCATAACTCGTTAATGATGGGAATTTTTGCATGTTGTTACAAATTTATTCAATTTTTACGTGATTACTTTCAGTTAGTTTTCAGCATCATTGTGATGATTTCGAAAATTCATGTCTTTTAACGTTGATATAATGCGTGGATTTGGGGTGTGCTTTCCAGGAAATATGGTCGCCATCGGGCATAAATTCATCATTTTTAGTGAATAAATCCGATAAATCAAGCACTGTAAATTGTTGCATTTTCTGCAAATAATAATCCAAGTATTTTTGGGGGATATTTTTTTTGTAGAACGGATGTACCGGCGAATTGATTAAAATCAAGGCAATTTTATTCTGTTTACAATAGCCCGTGATGGAGTCAAAATATTGATCCTGCATGCGGCTAAATCCTCTTACTTTTTTCCCCTCAAAAAACTGCTGTTTGATGCGTTTTTCAAGTTTTTTAAAATCTACCACCCGGTTGTATGGAGATTCAAATCCACCAGGTATGAAATTCTTGTTACCAGAAATCGCATTAAAAGCCATTTCAAATTGCTTTTTGATGAGGAAATGCAAATTCAGAAAGTGATACTCTCTTAATATTTGCAATTTATGGGGTGAAACCACAAAATATCTTGGCAATATTTCTTCTTCATTTTGGGTGTAACCATCAAAATAATTGCTGAAAGAATGATGTGAACATCCCAAATATAGGGTGTCAACATGGTTATCTTGATTTAGGGCTTTGAGTTTGTAAAAACTGAATTGAAAAGTTTCACTGTTGTACGCAAGATTTTGTTTATTGTAATACAAATATTGTATTCTAGAATCCCCCAAGAAGATTGTCTTATATGGTTTTGAAAAGGGATTTTTACTGAAATGAATCACAACTAAATAAAAACTTCCGGCTGTTAAGCCCAGAAGAATAAAAACGAATAAAAAAACCCTTTTAAAGAATGGTTTCATTCTTAAAATTGGAAATAAATGAAACTAGATTTGGTTCCGAAATAAAAGGCAATAAACAGACCAATAATGACATACAGTATCCATCGCGCAATTTTATTTGGAATATTTGAGAATAAATCCCTGTCATTTTTTCTGAAAATCCAATCCATGAAAATCAATGGCAAAACATACCAAAATGCCGGCCATACGCCGTAAGGATCTGTTAACCCTGGCTTTGAGGTAAATTGAAATGGATTTTCAACGGTATTTTTCACAATTCTTACAATAAATTCATTGGCAGTTGAAATGTCTTTTGCCCTAAAATAAATCCAAGCCAGTGTAACAAATAGGAATGTTCCCAGCATTTGAAAAAACTCTTTCAAGGTTGGTAAAATGGTATCCTGTGCCACAACATCGCCTGCAAATTTTCGGTTTCTGTTGGTAAGCAGCAGGGGTAGAAATGCAACTGCGTGTAAAAATCCCCACACAATAAAATTCCAGCTTGCTCCGTGCCAAAATCCACTAACGATGAAAATAATAAAGGTATTTCTTACAGATAATACTTTGCCAAGTTTTGATCCCCCTAAAGGAATATACAAGTAATCTCTGAACCAAGACGATAGGGAAATATGCCAACGACGCCAGAATTCAGCAATGTTTCTTGAAAAATAGGGGAATTTAAAATTGCTTAATAATTCAAATCCGAACAGTTTTGCTGTACCTAGGGCAATATCGGAATATCCACTAAAGTCCCCATATATCTGGAAACTAAACAAAATGGCACATAAAATGAGGGTGTAGGCGTCTTGGGTTTGATAGTTGCTGTAAACTTGGTCAACCACCTTCGACAAGGTATCTGCAACCACTACTTTTTTGAAAAATCCCCATAAAATCAACCTCGCGCCTTCAACGGACTGTCTATATTGAAAGGTTCTGTTTTTTTGAATTTGTGGAAGTAAATGCCCCGCACGTTCAATTGGTCCAGCAACCAATAAAGGGAAAAAACTCACAAAAACTCCGTATTCCACAACATCTTTTACCGGTTGTTGTACTTTTCGATAAACGTCGAATAAATAGGAGAGTCCATGGAACGTATAAAAAGAAATTCCAATTGGCAGTGCCAACTTTAAGAGCGGTAAATTGGCTTTAACCCCCAATTGATTCAAGGCTTCTTGAAATTGAAGGATGAAAAAATCGCAATATTTGAATAATCCCAAGATGCCTAAATTCAGCACTACGCTAACTATGAGCCATTTTTTAGAAGATTTGGGGTTGGAATTGTCAATGGCAAACGCCAAATAATAATCCATCAGTGTGCTTCCGACAAGGAGTCCTAAAAAGGACAAACTCCACCATCCATAAAAAAAATAGCTGGCAACAAGAATCAAGAAATTTTGAACCTTGAGGGACTTTTCACAGACAAACCAATAGAGGATGAAAACAATTGGCAGAAAAACAAGAAACTCAAATGAATTGAATAGCACAGGGCAAAGATAAATAAAACGTTAAATCAGAGTTTGAAAAAAGAAAGTTTCGTTGAAACTAGATGAAATTGTATAGGAAAAAATCATATCAATCGGGTAATAGCCAATGTAGTATCAAAAATGATGGTAAATTTTATTTCTAAATAATTGCGTGGCCGTTTTTTCATTGATGTGAATACCGTCAATGAAATTATCATCGGTTAACTGCAATTGATTTGGATTGAAACTGGCTACAACTTCAATGTTTTTTGCTTTTTTTGCAAATAATAATGCTTCAAGTTTTTGCAAATTTCGCACCCGAATATCGTCTTTTTTTACCTCAAACAATTTGGGATGAAAGGGAGATAAAAATACAATGACATGGTGTTTTTTTGCCAAATCAGATATTTTATTGTTGAATTGATTGAACATGGAGGTGTTGATTTGGTAAAATGATTTCATGAGGTATAAATCATTGCATAAATAATCAACGCGTCCAGCTTTCATCAGCGGACCCAACACTTTATGTTTGATGCTACCGTCTGTAAATCGTATAAAATGGTTGGGATTTTGAAGATCGGTTTTACTTGCCAAACGGTACATTTTATTCGGCTGGAATATTGAAAATAGGTCGTTTGGTTTAAAGTTAAAGGTAAATACGTCGTTAAAAGCTTCTTTCAAGTTGTGTTCAAAATGAAACTGATTGGATCTGATTTCTTGGGTTTTACAAACCGTCCAAGGATTCAAATCAACAGAAATGGTGTCAACTGAAATGTTGTATTTTTCAATGAGATCGAGAACTGAGAGCAAATCATCGAGTCCCGCTGCAGAAACACCAAGATTCAGAGAATTCTGAAATCCGGTATTTTTCCCCAACTGCATGATTCTAGAAGAACCAATAAAGAGATGATTGAAATGTTTATTTTGATGGTATGAAATCAACTGTAGGCAAGTTCTGCGGTCTTCTGCAGGTTCTTCCTTGATAATTAAATCATGCCTAGAAAATGCTTGAACAAACTTTTTTGCCGGTTTATCCGAAATTAAATTGTGCTTAGAATTGAAATATATAAATAATGCAATTCCCAAAAATAACGACAAATACAACGTGATTTTTTTCAGAAAAAGCTTCATTTTTCAGTGTTAGGCATTAATTTTTTTGATAAACGCTCAATCGGAAATTGAAAGTTTTGAGATATTCTCTACTTTGGGCATTATGTCCCTCAAACTGATAACCAATATATTGAATGGGATGTGGATAATCTGAAATCAGTGTGAAATCTTGTGGGATTTCAAATTTTTTGTAATAAAATAGTGTGTCTGTGGGGAGATAAAAAGCTTGATTTAGGGTTAAATAAGTTTTTGATTTGATTGTATTTAGCTCATTTAATTTTAATTGAAGACTATCTTTTGAGTTGTATTCTATTTTCCTGTGATTCACAGTATAGAATTTTTGCTGGTATTCATAATGTTTCAAAATTCGTGATTGTACAGGATAGTTATATTCCATGTCTTTGGGATACACAAGTTTGGCGAAACTCACAATTGCGGGAATGTAAAATGCAATGTAAACAACTCCCAACATTATGATCAATTTTGGTTGCTTTAGTGAATAAATTGAAATGGTAAAAATTAAAACCAACAAAGGGATAAATTGATGTGTAATACGGGCGTAATAAACACTATTTCTTAAATAATAACCGTTAAAGGCATACAAGCAATACAAAAAAATGGAAGTTCCAAACATGAACATTAATTCTAATTTCGTGTCATTAGAATACGTATTTTTTTTGAGGGACAAAAGAGCTGGAAATAAAATAAACGTTAAGATTAATCCATATCCTCTCAAGCCTTCAACTTCCGTTAAAAATTGATATAAAAATTTAAACGTATCCTCAAAATCACCAAGTTTTACAGTACCTGAAAGGGTTATTGAAGAATCTAGGAAATAGATTTTACCCAACCTGCTAAACAATTCTTCAAAAACAAATGTGGCTAAAATTCCAAGGGTGAAAATGAATGATTTATAAATGAATTTATTTTGTTTAAATGCTTGAAATACAATGAAAAGTCCATTGAAAATAAACAATAGTATATAGCCTGGATAAATTAAATAAGCAGATGCATTGAGTATTCCAATCAAGAAAGGTGATTTTTGATTCAATGTAATGCAATATTGAACATATAAAAATAACAACAACGCAGATTCATAACATAATGCATGTCGAAGGTAAATGAAAGAGCTATCTAAACATCCATAAATCAGAACGGCAAAAAGGGCATAGGTTTCATTGCTATAATGACGTACAATTTTATACAACATGTACAATATCAAGCAGTAAATAATGAAATTGTATATAAAAATCCAAAATGAATTTTGGGGTGAAAATATTTCGCTCGATTCTGTAGATCCCGCAGTAATGAATTGCAGCGCACTTGGAATCATATGCAAAATGGCAGAAAATGGACGTCCTTGGATTGAATGTATAAAGGTAACTGCGTCTCCTATATTGCCTTGACTCAAAGCTTGTAAAGCTTTGCCAGACTGGGTGTAACGACCTTCATCAGGCAGAAACAAAAAGCCGCGATTTACGAGAGAAATTTTAAGTAGAGTACAGATAATTATGGCTATGATAATGATCCGATTGAGAGATAAGGTTGGTAATTTAAGTTTCATTTGGAGTTTAATAGATTTCAAAAATAAGTGGAAATATACCAAATAAAAAGAAAGGCCTTAGTCCTTCGAACATTCTAATTAGCTCAGTTATTATTTGAGAATTTGAATTTCTGACAAAACGTTTACAATGTAAAATACATTTATTGCATTTAAATTAAATTATGTTTGCTACTACTTAAATGTATGAAAAATAAATATTTACCTGTTATTGTGTTGTTGCGCTCATGAATTCCTGAACATCTTTTGTCCACGCTGTTTTATATTTGTTCAAATAATTTTCGTGTCCTGCATTTGGATAAATTCTCAGGGTTTTATGTCCCCCCAAATTCTTGAAAACTTCATCAATTTCAGCTTTACTCACTTTTTCATCTAGTTGTCCATATAGGAGAAGGGTAGGACAGTTTATACTTTTGGCATATTCTGTAGGGTTGTGTCCGAAAGCCCAAAAGCCGTTTTCCAAACCTCCCCAAAATACCAGAAGTCCTGCCATTGGAAATGTGGGTGCATTCATCGTTTTAAATCTGGCGCAAACAGTTTTGTAAAAAGAACCGAATGGACATTCGATGATAATTTCTTTTGGCTTGAGGTCCACGTAATCGTTTAAAGCTTTCATGATGGCCACCGCTCCCATGGAAGTGCCAAACATAGAAATATTCTTTTCACCCTTTTGTTTCAAATAATCGTAACACGTTTTGACTTGTTTCGCTTCATCAAAACCTATGGTGGTTTGATTTCCTTGTGATCCACCAGAACCCATGAAATCAACCAATAATGTGTTGTAACCTAGTTCTCTGAAAATTGCGGCTTTGTCGAGCATGGATGATTTTTCACCACTATACCCGTGAAAAAGTATCACAGTTCCTTTTGACTGAGGGGTGTTTATGCTCCAACATTCAAGTTCTTTGTTGCTTTGAAGCTTTATTATCTGAAATGGATTTGTGGGTAAGGATTTATTTTCAGGACGCGGATTGTTGATGCCAAAAATTAAAATGGAGATTTTCTGTTGAGGGGTTAATTTTTTTGGGTTTTGAGTTTTAATAGATTTACTATCAACAAAATGTGTGAATTTGTATGCATGGAATGCGGCCACAACATTCATCAAAATGAAAATTGAAGCAAATGTCCAAATGATTTTATTTCTGTTTTTCAAAGTCTGTTTAAATTATGGTTTTGAAATAATTTAAGCTTTAAAAATCTTTTTCAAAACATTGAGGTCCAAAAGCCCCACCACAATATTCTAAAACAACGGTGTTGTTGTAATAAATATATTGACAGCCATTATTGTATTCAAGTTTTTGATTTTCAGACAGGGGTTTGTCAAAAAGTTTGTACGAATAGATCCCCATTTTACTTCTAGCAAACCCTATAGTTGTGATATTTTTATTCTCAATAGAAATGCATTTTGCAGAATCTAATAGCTGTTTTATTTTGGATAGTGATTGCTGTGTCCACCCCAAATATTTCATGATTTTTTTAAGTTCTTTTGAATCATGTGTTAAATTCCAATTCTGAGAAACTTCCTTTAATTGATGATTAGGTTCTACATCATTGGAGTCAACTGGGGCTATTTTCTTGCCAATTTTGAAAATTTTGATGGTAATTTGATCTGGAACTGTCAATATATCACTTGCAGCTTCAAATTCTATGTAAACAATGTGTTTTTTAGGTACCATTTTCGTGAATTCAGCTTTTAATTTGAGGATTTCAGCTTTATGGGTTTCGTAGTTTTCTATTAGTTCTTTTTTGCTACTTTGTGGCAGCGAAATCATCAATAATAAGAATTCTTTTTCTTCAATAGTGCCGTTTTTGTATATTTCTAGGTATTTATTTCTTTGATCTTGGGGGATTTTATATAATGATGCTTCAAATAATGAATCTTTGTTGATATGATCTCGAAATTTAATATTTTGGGCATTGAGTTTTGTCCCCCACAAAAAAATAAAAAGTACAAATAATATTTGTTTCACAATGTAAAGTTCTTTGGATGAATTGCGAATGTACAACAAACCAATACAATTCGATGATTTTTTGTAAGTGAATGAAAATATTAGGTTTGACTATTTTTTTCGTGACACAAATCCATTCGTTTCTTTCAAAAATATTGAAACAATAAATCCAATAACTGAGAGAAGTAATGAAAATAAAGGGGCAATGTTCGCATATTCAAGTCCCTCAATTCCGGCAATATCTGTATAAAATCTTTGTTGTTTTAGAAGTATTGGTTGATTGTCTTTTTCAATGAATAAGAATTCGTAATGTGAATAATGGTCATTTGAGACTTCACCACCATTCAGTCCAACAAATATGTATTTGTAGTTGTCATGGGTAACAAATTCGGTAACGAGACCAGTTAATTGTGGCGTTGTTTTGCTGTTTATTCCCAAGTCAATGATTTTACTTTCTGTAATTTGTTGATTAATATTTTTTAAGAGTTTATTAGAGGCTTTACTCTTGGGATTTTTATAAATTTCAGGGAAGTTATAAAGGTTTGAATAAATAGTGGCTTTATCGTTAAATACCATGAAAACTCTGTCTAAAATTCCATAATAAAATTTGTCTTTGCCATCATTATATTTCAATGATCTGTTTGTGTCCCTAATTAAATGAAGCGAACTAATTCCTGAAGAATCAATATTGGAAACAGGGGAGCAAGTTATTACTGTATTTGCAGAGTGAATTTCTTTAAAAACTGCTGGTCGTTTAAAGGGGTAACCCCAGTAATGATTATTCATAATTGCCGCGGTTAAAGTAAAGGCAAGTTGAAATATGAGAATGGTCCCAAAAAGTATTCTAAATCCTTTCGTAAGATTTTTATTCTTTAATGCAAAGAAAAAAGTGAATCCAGCAAGTATCGGAACTATATAGAAAATGAAATACCAAATAAAACTATCTGAATAATGATAAGAAATGCTCTCATAAAATTGTTGATTATATACGATCAGCAATGACAGAAGTCCTTGAGCAATGGTAAATCCCGTGGCTATTGTAGTAAGGTTGAATATATTGATCAACTTCTGTTTCATTTAATACTGACTGAAAATCGCTTACACACGAATCTAAGTAAATAACCATCAATTTACAATGGTATTCAAAATTGTGGGGAATTTGAGATCATTGCGCTTTTGCTAATTTGCAATATTAAAGTTGAGTTAAACTGGATGATTTGCATTATCAAAAAGGAAGGACTTGGGATCGGTTCAATGCAACCTATCAAAAAAAAACACCCACTAGTGGGTGTTTTACTTTGGAGTAGCGAAGGGGGGAATTGAACCCCCGACCTCAGGGTTATGAATCCTGCGCTCTAACCACCTGAGCTACCTCGCCAAAGAGGGTGCAAAAATAATTCTTTGTTGTGATTTTTCCAAATAATTATTCAATTCTGATGCTAAGATTTTTGCTATTTTGCCAAAACTCGCTCTATTGATTCGAAAACTGTTTGATGGTCAATGTCTTCCATGCATGATATTCCAGTTTTACACTGTCCCAAATAAAAACACTGACAAGGTTTCGGCGGTTGTACAATTTCACCTTTATCAAATAAATCAAACTCATGGGGATTGAAAATGTTGTTCATCAACACAATTTTCTTGCCCAATCCTAAGGTTAAATGCATGCCCATGGTAACTTGTGTTACCACCAAATCACACTGATCTATCAAATTGATGAATTTGTTTAAAGGGAAATTTCCGAGGTACTCGGCACCACTTTTCGCTTGAATTTCTAAATTTCTTTCATGCTCCTGCGCACCTCCAAGTAACAATGGATGGTAACCCGCGTTTTGAATGAGCTTCACCAAGTCAACCCATTTGTCGATGCTCCACAACCTAGTGGTCCATCTGTCGCCACAGCCCGTATTCAAACCAATGATTTTTTTGGAGTGGTCTAATGTCCATTCAAATCCTTTATCGGCATGGTTGTCAAGCAAATAGGGTTCTCCGTGGTATTCTAATCCGCAAAGTTCAAAAATTTCTGTGCAGTAATTTTTGGTATTGGCCTGACTCACATCGTCAAACAAGCCAGTTTGGAACTTGTGATTGGCTAGTTCATTCACAGGCTGAGAGGCGCCGTCCCTCAAAATATAACCAAATTTTTCTTTTGCATTGACCATTTTTAGCAAACCACTGGCTTCTTTTTCCTTGTCTAGATTGATGGCAATGTCCCAATCAGTGTTTTGTACATACAAAACAGCCTCAATGCTCAATTTGTAGATCTCGTGAATTTCATTTTTTGGCAGAATGTCAGGAAAAAGTGTAATCCATGTAAATTTGGCAGACGGATAAAGTTCCTTATATCGGGTAATTAATGGCGTTGTTCGAATAACATCTCCCATTGCACCCAGTTTGATGATCAAAATTTTCTTCTCAATTGGGGTGTATTCAGGGCAATTTTCGCAGTGAAAGCCTTGTTTTTTATGGGGTTTGCAGGGAATGTGTCCCAAAAAGTGAAGGCAATCGGATTTGTAAATCATAACGCGAAAATAGTTTTTTTCATAAAAATAGTCACCATCAGTAACTTTTTAGGCATATTTTTTGTCTATATTAGTAGTGAAATTAAGATAAGTTGAAGTCGATTCTGCGAAATATACTTTTTTTAACCCTTTTTTTGGTGGTAAAAACCGCAAGTGCTTCGCATTTAGTGGGTGGATTCTTGACGTACAGATGGCTTGGTACCAATGGGTCAATTACACAATACCGCGTCAATATTTATGCGTATCGTGATTGTTCTAAAGATGGCACGAGAGATGAACGATTGTTCGATCCCGAAATTAAACTCTGTGTTTACTATGAAAACAAATCAATTTACACCAGCTATAACGTTAAAATTTTAAGCAAAAAGAAAGTTGATCCGGTTGGAAATACCAATTGCCCCGAGGTTGCAAACGCTTGTTTAGAGCAAGGTATCTATGAAGCCATTATTTCTTTGCCCGTTTCTTCTCAAGGGTTTTATTTGAAATATGAACGCTGTTGTAGAAATACACAGAATAACCTTCAAGATCAAGGGGGGACGGCTTATCAGGGACAAACCTATTTAGGTTTTATTCCGTCTACAAAAATTCAAAATAGTTCACCGTATTTTCAGGATATTCCAGTTCCTTTCATCTGTAAAAGCGATACAGCCACCATTAGAAATAGGGCAATAGATCCAGATGGTGACTCCTTGTCATATAAATTGGTTACACCTTGGCAAGGAGCCTCAATGAATTCGCCAACAGTGGATATCTGTTATGCGAATATGATGAATTCACCAAATGTAGATTACAATACAGGCTACTCTGCATCTAAACCATTTGGGAATTCGGGAATTGCAAAAGTGGATGCCTTTAATGGACTTACCACTTACATGTCCAATGTAACTGGACGTTTTGCCGTGGCCATTGAAGTTACTGAATGGAGAGCAGGAGTGGCAATTTCGACCGTGAGGTTGGATTTGCAAATTTTGGTGATTAACTGCAGTCCGAACAACAAACCCATCATGTCTTATCAAACGGGATCAAGATTTTGGACGGTGGAGGCTGGAGAGCCATTTTGTTATGATGTTTCGGCGATTGATTCAAAAGATACAGGACAAATTATTACCCTTCAGGCATATTCAGACATTATTGCTGGTACAAATGGATACTCATTCACCAAAGCTACATTAACCCCGGCTAAAAATGCCGCTAAGAAAAAGGTAACCAGTAAATTCTGCTGGAAACCAGATTGCAATATCCCAACTACAGATACGTTTAGGGTTACTTTTGAAGCATTCGACAATGGTTGTCCGTCGAAATTTATCAATGAAAACGTGATGATAAAAGTGAAGCCTTTTATCGCTACAGAAAAGATCGTAGGTCCGAATACAGCTTGTCAAAACCAGCAAAATGTGAAATATACGATGACCAATTTCGATACCGGGCATCGATATGCATGGTCTGTAACGGGTGGTTTGATTGTAGGACCGAATACCGGCGGCAGCATTGCTGTTAATTGGGGAAATGGTACGCAAGGAACTGTAACGCTATCTGTTTCAAGCAGATGGGGGTGCGCAAGTCCGCCGATAAATTATACCGTAAAGTTGACACAATCTCCTGCAAAGCCAATTTTAAAAGGCCAAGATACCATTTGTTTTGAAACTGTATTTCCGTATGAAATTACGGGGGTTACAGGTGAAAAATATACTTGGTTGGTTTCTGGAGGGACAAATAATGGCTTGGTGGCCGGGTCATTTGAAAAAATAAACGTTTATTGGACAACCTCAAACAAAGGTTTTGTGGCGGTTTTTGCCCAAAATGCCGCTGGATGTAGCAGCCCAATTGACACGATGTTTGTGGTGAAAGCACCAAATCAAAAACCGAAATTAGATGGACCAATTTCCGTTTGTCCAAACAACAAAAACATTGAATACACTATATCGAATTTAGGTTGGAAAGCAAAATACACTTGGAATATCTGGGGCGGTTCTAAAATTCAAGCTAAAAATGACTCACAAGCACTTGCAGATTGGGGCGCATTGGGAAATGGTGCAGTGCAGGTAACCATGACAGATAGATTTGGTTGTATTGATACTACTTGGTTGAGAATTCGTAAAACACATGCATTAATTGGACAGAAACCACTTGGAGATTCTAGTGTTTGCGAGTTGCAAACAAATGTTCCTTTCAGGGTAAAACCGGTTAGCGGTGAAGATTACACTTGGACAATTTTTGGTGGAAAAATTACTACTTCTGATACAATTGCCAATATTATCACAGATTGGGGAACTGCCGGAATGGGGTGGGTAGGCGTTCAATCGCGCGCATTTGATTCAATTTCTAATTTGCCGTGTTTGAGTCCGGTGCACAAAATTAATGTTACAAAACATCCAATTCCATCGTTGCAACTGTTTACTGCACCCAATCAACCTGAAATCTGCCAGGAATATAAGTGGATAGATTTATTCAAATGGACCGTTGAAAAAGGGGATTCAATTGAATTGATATTCAGTGGGTTAAATTATAAATTAAAGTCTACTGATATTGGTGGTGGATTCGAGGTGAAAACATTGTCTGTTGAAACCAATAAATTTGGAACATTTGCTTTTAAAGCCCGTCAAATATCAAGATGGGGTTGTATTGGACCTTGGTACAACACCAATCAAACTATCAATCCTAAACCAATTTTTACTCCATTGCTTGGAGATAGTGTGATTTGCTTTCCAAATTTAGGTGGATACGTTTATCAACTGAATGGAATTGCGAGCAGCACATATTCTTGGAATTTGGTTGGTGGTAAATTCACAAGCAATCCGGGTACTTCTAAATTAGGAATCGTAGAATGGGACTCATTGGCACCAATTAAAAAAATCTCAGTGGTTGAAATTTCTGATAAGGGATGTTTGGGAGATACCTTGGTTCGCGTAATTTTTTACGACAATCCAAAAATCATCAGCAAATGGGTTACCGTTTCACCTCCGCCAATGAAAGATGGAGCGAACGTTATACAATATGAGTTGATTCAGGCTCCAAGAAACCAAAGGAATTTGATTGTTCAAAGAAGGCAATATGGTTTGTCAGAATTTTGGGACATTGGGAATACACCATATAACGATACGTTGTTCAATGACAACAGTGCATCTGTTGACAATTTTGCTTACGATTATAGATTTGTTACGCTGAATGAATGCGGAGATTCTGTTTATTCCAATATCAACACGAGTATTTTACTCACAGGTAAAAAGACAGGTCCCTTGAGCATGGCATTTACATTTTCGCCATATTTGGGCTGGAACAATGGGGTAGAAAGATACGAATTATACCGTCAATTGGAAGATAAGAGTGGTTATGTGCTTTATAATACTTATCCTATTCCTGAGACCGACAGTTTCAGTAATGGTACAGATCATTATGGGCAGCGTTACAGAATTAAGGCCTACGAATTAAACGGAAATCGTATTTCATGGAGCAATGATATTGTATTGTATTATGATCCCATCATTTTTATTCCAAACGCGTTCACTCCTGATGAAAACGGAAGAAATGAAATTTTTAAACCAGAATGTTCTGGAGGGAAAGATTATCGATTTACCATTTATAACCGCTGGGGTGAAAAAATATTTGAAACAAATGATTATCAGCAAGGGTGGGACGGGACCTATAAAGGTACTATGTCACAATCTGGGGTATACGTTTATAAAGTGGAGTTTAAAGATTATAAAGATAAAATTTATCAATTCAACGGAACTTTACATTTGTTAAGATAAAATATTGTATAATTGAATTATTAATAAAAAAATAGAATATGTCTAGTCCATTATTTTCCGAAAAAGTATTTGATAGTGCAAGAAGCACGTCATACGAAGGATCAATGACCGTAAGTGGAACCGTAAACAAATCCATTTTACTTTTTGCAACATTGTTGGTGCCAGCCTTATGGGTTTGGAACAAATTTTCTGGTGTAGCTTCAATGGAAGCCGTTGACAGAATGAGCTATGCAATCAACAACGGGGTGCAAGGTTACATGATTGGTGGTTTAATCATTGGATTTATCTCAATTTTGGTGATGATGTTTAAAAAATCATGGTCTCCATATTTGGCCCCTATTTATGCTGCCGCTGAAGGCGTATTGTTGGGTTCTATCTCAATGTTTTTTGAATTGATGTATCCTGGAATTGTAATTCAAGCTGTGGGTATTACATTGTTGATATTTGCTATCATGCTTTTGGCATACAGAAGTGGTTTGTTGAGAGCAACTCCAATGTTCACAAAAGTATTGGTGTTTGCAACAATGGGTGTTGGCTTGTTTTACATGATTATGATGGTGATGAATCTTTTTGGAGCACATTCATTGTCTAATTTTTATGCTGGTAGCTCAATGTTATCAATTGGTATTTCAGCTGTGGTAGCTGGAATTGCAGCTTTTAATTTGATTTTGGATTTCACATTCATCGAACAACAAGCTGAGCAAGGTGCACCAAAATACATGGAATGGTTTGCAAGTGTTGGATTGCTTGCTACTTTGATTTGGTTGTATCTTGAAATTTTAAGATTGTTGGCAAAATTGCAAAGCAGAGACTAAACGTTTCTCAATCTCATTATAACAAAAAAAGGTGCGAGAATCGCACCTTTTTTTGTTAAATAGGTAAATGTTTAAACAATTATTCAATCGTCATCGTCATAAAGTAGTTCTAACCTAGCACTTTGAAGTTCCGCTAAGCTGTGCTGATCTTTCAAATTTTGGGCAATTGAAATTCCAAGTTCAAAAGTGCTCATAGCCGATACTTTATCTTTTAGTTCAATTTGCAATTTCCCTAAATGGTAATAAGTACCAACATAATTGGGAAATTTCTCAATGAGTTCGAGATATTTGGCCAAGGCTTCATCTTTTGAATTCATTTTATACAACTCTTGAGCCATTGCATAATGCAAAAATGGGTCGTTGGGTGTGTCTTCCAAAAAAGCTTTAATTTGATCTATACGATTCATTGTAGTTTATAACTAAAACTAAGAAAAGTTGTGGGAGTTGGTGCAATTCGAGCCGACAAATTTTGGTTAATGTCAAATTTGAAAAAATGAGCATCCACCGTTGCATCAATTACTTGAAGCACATAAACTACGCTCAATGCAATAATTGAAACATCTCGATTTATTCTATAGCCATCACGTTGGTTTGTGAGGATTTTAGACGGAGTGATTCCCCTAGCATACATATTTCTAAAGGTATCATTCATTTCATTCAGAGAATTCTGATTCTGAATCAAGGAATAAATTGAATAACCCAAAGCCCCATATACAATAGGAACTTTCCAATATTTCTGATTGTAAATTTGACCAGCACCAGGTAATGCGAGCGCTAATATGGTGGCAGTTTTAGGAGAGTGAAAAGGTGTTATAGCTGAATCTTTTTTTGTAGAATCTTTGTGTGAAAAGTTGATTGAAGCATCAACATTCAACATGAAAAGAAACATGCCAATGAAAGACAGATATAATTTTTTGAATCTCATTAATCTTTAATAAGATTTAAAATTCTTTCCAAATCTTCTTTGTTTTTGTAGGAGATAATGATTTTTCCTTTTTCTTTACTTCCTGATTTCAAATGAACAGCAGCATTTAATTTTTTGTAAAAAGCTTCTGTAATTCTATCAATTTCTGGATCCCAATCAGTTCCATTTATTGCAAAAGTGGTATTGGGATTGGCTTTTTTTGCTTTAACCAAACCTTCAACATCTCTAACACTTAAATTTTGATTCACAATTTCATTGAACATTTCAAGTTGATCATCAATATTTTCCATATTGATCATAGCCCTAGCATGTCCCATGCTTAATTTACCTTGTTTGATACCCAATTGAATTTCTTCAGGGAGTCTTAACAAACGCAAATAATTGTTTACAGTGGTTCTATCTTTTCCAACACGTTCACCAAGTGCATCTTGATTGAGGCTACACTCATCAATGAGTCGTTTATAACTCATTGCAACATCAATTGCATTTAAGTCGCTCCTTTGAATGTTCTCAATCAATGCCATTTCGAGCATATCTTGATCATTCGCAGTTCTCACGAACGCAGGAATTTGTGTTAATCCTGCCAAAATAGAAGCCCTAGTTCTTCTTTCCCCTGAAATTAATTGGTATTTATCATACCCCATTTTTCTCACGGTGATAGGTTGTATAACCCCGTGAACTTCAATAGATTGCTTGAGTTCTTCTAATGCAATTACATCAAATTCTGTTCTGGGTTGAAAAGGGTTGGCTTCAATGTCGGCCAACGCAATCATGGCAACAGAACCTACGTTATTATTTTCACTTTGAGGGTTCTCTTGATCTGCGTTTTCTAAAAGTGCACTAAGCCCTCTACCTAATCCTGTTTTTCTTTTTATAGCTTGTGTCATGCCAATACGCTTTCTTCTGTAGGTTTGATTAATCCGTTTTTCACCAATATTTCTTTGGCTAAATTTAAATAGTTTATAGAGCCTTTGCTGTCTGCATCATGGTAAATTACTGGCATACCGAAACTTGGAGCTTCCCCAAGTTTTGTGTTTCTTTGGATGATGCTGTCAAATACGATGTCTTGGAAATGTGTTTTTACATCTTCAACCACTTGATTGCACAAACGCAAACGGCTGTCGTACATTGTCAATAAAATGCCCTCAATTTCAAGTTGTTTGTTCAAATGGTTTTGAATAATTTTAATTGTATTCAGAAGCTTCCCAAGTCCCTCCAAAGCGAAATACTCACATTGTACAGGAATAACTACGCTATCCGCCGCAACCAGCGCATTTGTAGTAATCAAGCCAAGGGAAGGAGAGCAATCGATGATGATAAAATCGTATTGATTTTTAACAGATTTTAACACACCGTCCATCATTCTTTCTCTGTTGGGCATTTCCAATAATTCAATCTCAGCACCAACAAGATCAATGTTAGAAGGCATTAAATCTAAATAAGGAGTTTCGGTAGAAATAATCACATCGGTAGGCTTGATATCTTGCACCAAGCACTCATACAAACCAAATTTTACATTCTTTGGATTAAGACCAACCCCAGAAGAGGCATTTGCCTGAGGATCGGCGTCAACCAACAAGGTTTTGAATTCAAGAACAGCCAAACTTGCTGCTAGGTTGATGGCTGTAGTGGTTTTGCCTACGCCACCTTTTTGGTTTGCAATTGCGATTATTTTTCCCATTTTAAATTTAGATTTTGATTGAACTGCCTATTGGCATTAATATTAACTCTATACCTGAATTTTTGAAATTTTCAATAGCGGCTTGATGGTCAATTACAATGTATCCGAATGTATCATAATGAACCCCAATAACTTTCTTAACCCCTAATAATTTTGCACCTTCAATGGCGTCTTGTACGTCCATGGTGAAATTTCCACCAATAGGCAAAATCGCAAAATCTAAACGTCTATGTTTTGCAATTAACGCCATGTCGCTAAACAATGCTGTATCACCAGCAAAATACCCATAAAATTGCTCGGTTTCTAGAGTGAAACCTCCGGCAATTCCGCCATAAGTTCCATCTTCAAAACTACTTGAATGAACCGCTGCTGTCATTTTTACGGTGATACCATCAAAAGATTTTTTGCCGCCAATATTCATCGGGTGAATGTTTGGAGCACCCTTGCTTTGAAGGTAACTGCATACTTCATAAACCCCAATACAAACAGCATTGCTTTGTTGTGCAATTTCTACAGCATCGGCCGTATGGTCTGAATGGGCATGCGATAAAAGAATAAAATGTGGATTGATTGAGGACAGATCGATGTTTTTTGCCAATTGATTTCCTCGGATGAATGGATCAAATAGCATACTTTTGCCATTGCAATCAATTTGAAAACAAGAGTGTCCGTAGTAAGTTATCTGATTCATAAATATCGTATGAAGAGCAAATTTATCTCTTCTTGGGCTTACAATGCTATTTTTACCTTCCTCGTTTTATTCACGTTTTTTGAATTTATATGTTGTAAAAATGTGGATAATATTTATAATCCCTATGTCTTTCAATACAATGAGGATGTGTCGGTAAATACACTTGATCCGGCATACATTAAATCTCAATCGGAAATTTGGATAGGTTCTCAGATTTATGAGGGACTTGTGGGCCTTGATTTGCAGCAAAATCCGATTCCGGCCTTAGCAAAAAGCTGGGAAATTCAGGAAAATGGAAATGTGTATAAGTTTGTGATTAACTCAAAAGCTCAATTTATTTACACAGATGTCAAAAAATGGGGTTCTCCTGTTTTGGATTCACAAAAATTGTCGGTAGACGATGTTTTATACAGCTTTTATAGAATAATCAACCCCGCAACAGCATCGCCTGGTGCCTGGATATTTTCAGATAAAGTCATTGTCCCTCAAAATTTTGACTTTCAAAATATTGCGAAATCATCCATGAGGGATTCTGCGCCGTTCAAAAAAGTGAATGACTCCACTTTAATGATTCGGTTGAAATCGCCATTTCCTGCATTTTTATCTATTCTAGCCACCAATTATGCTTGGATTGTTCCTGCATTCACACAAAAATTTGAAGGAGGAAAATTGGGTAGGTCTCCCATTGGAACTGGTCCGTTTTTTCTCAAACGTTGGGAGGAAGATGTTCGTTTGGTGATGCTGAAAAATCCAATTTACAGAGAATTTGAAGGAGAAAATAGATTGCCGTATTTGCAAGCCATCAATGTAGATTTTGTGAAAAACAAACAGACAGCATTCATGCAGTTTGTGGCAAAAAAATACGATTTTTTCAATGGAATAGATGGTTCCTTCAAAGATGATTTGTTAGAGAAAAACGGAAAATTAAAGTCGAAATATGAGCAAAATATACATGCTTTAATCACTCCATTTCTCAATACAGAGTATATTGGATTCTATTTGGGAGACAGTTTAAACGGGGCCAAAAATCCATTTACCAATTTGAACCTTAGAAAAGCCTTGCAATTCTCAATTGATAGGAAATCACTGGTTAAATATTTAAGAAATGGATTAGGGGAAGAGGGGCAATCAGGATTTGTTCCACCGGCTCTGATTAAACAAACGGAAAAAGCGCAACCCTTGTATGATTTATCAAGAGCCAAAGATTTTTTAAAGCAATCGAATTACTTAAAAAATACCAAGCAGTATGCCCCTTTAAAACTGACAGTTACGGCCGATTATTTAGATATGGCGGTTTTCCTTCAGCAAAGTTGGAAGCAATTGGGAATTGCCGTAGAAATTGATTTACAAACGGGTGGAATGCTCCGTCAATTAAGAAATCAAGGCAAATTGGGAATGTTTAGAGGTTCTTGGATTGCAGATTATCCTGATGCCGAAAATTATTTATCTTGCTTTTATTCAAAATATTTTAGCCCCAATGGTCCCAATTATACCCATTACAAATCGACACAATTTGACAAATTGTTTGAAAAAGTGGCATTTGGGACGTATGAAGATGTCAACCAAAGGCATAAAGACATCCAAAATGCCAACCAAATGATATCGGAAGATGCTCCGGTATTGATATTATATTACGATAAAAGTTTGCGGTTGTACCATCCACATGTAGAAGGCTTGAACAATGATGCAAGCAACCGCTTGGATTTGAAAAGGGTAAGGAAGAAAGTTAAAAACTCGCTTTAAAAAAGGCGTCCAATTCTTTGTTTTCTTTTCTGGCCTGAGGAATTTCAGCATTGCTGCCTTCCCACCATTTTTTTCCTTTGTACATAAAGATAATGTGTTCCCCAATGTCTAACACCGTTTTCATGTCGTGGCTATTGATAACTGTGGTGATATTAAATTCCTTGGTGATATCTAAGAGCAGTTTATCAATTACACGGCTTGTTAGAGGGTCTAATCCTGAATTTGGTTCATCGCAAAACAAGTAATTGATTTCCAGGGCAATGGCGCGAGCAATGCCCACTCTTTTTTTCATACCACCGCTAATTTCCGCGGGAAATTTATCATTTACATTTTCCAAGTGAACTTTTTCAAGACAAAAATTCACCCTTTCCAATCTTTCTTCAGGAGAAAGGTTGGAAAACATTCTCAATGGGAATTCTATATTTTCTTGTACGGTAAGAGAATCGAACAACGCAGTATTTTGAAAAAGCATGCCAATTTCCTGACGAAGGTTTTGTTTTTGATGGTATTCTAGGCTAATAAAGTCTTGATTTCCATAGAGTATTTTACCATTTTCAGGGGTGAGTAGTCCCACCATACATTTGATTAAAACACTTTTTCCCCCACCAGAAGCACCAATTACAAGGTTTGCAACACCAGGTTTGAATTCGGCGTTGATATCTTCTAACACATGTTTTTCACCAAACCATTTATTTAAATTCTGAACCGTAATCATGAATTTTAAGATTTTAGGAAAAGTTGAGCAATAACAAGATCAAAAATGAGGATAAAGATACAAACTTTGGTAACGGCTTTTGTACCAGCTTCGCCCACTTCTAAGGCCCCACCAATGGTATAATAACCTTGAAAGGCACTCAAACTGGTGATGATAAATGCAAAAATTACTGATTTGGTTAACATCACTTTTAAATACAAGGGTTTGAAAACATATCTAGCTCCTTGAACCAAATCAGAAGGTGTTAGGGTTGTGGTTAGCTTACACGCCAAAAATCCCCCAAATAATAACAAAAAATTAGCAATGATGATCAAACAAGGAATCATGATAACTCCGGCAACAATTTTAGGTAAAGTAACAAAATTTGCAGAGTTAATACCCATAACTTCATAAGCATCAATTTGTTCTGAAACTTTCATGTTGCCAATTTCAGAGGCAATGTTGGCGCCAATTTTACCAGCTAAAACCAAACATGTTACCGTTGGAGCCAATTCAAGCAATGAACTGGTACCAACTACTGCGCCAATTACAAATTTTGGCATTAACTGAGTTGGAAATAAATCACTCGGTGACAATAACTGACTGGCAGTTTGAATGGTGGTTACAGCCCCGGTAAAAAATGCAATAATCATCACAATTACCAGTGAATCAATACCAATTAAATACATTTCTCTGAAGGTTGTTTTCCAAAAAACCTTTGCTTTTTCTGGTTTACGAAGAACATACTTCATAAACAGCGTGAACTTTCCGATTTCTGAGAATAAATCCATTGATTCGGTAAAATTAAAGATAAAATATGGGTTTGCTTTAATGAATTAGCTAATTTTACTCCAAATTGTTCTATTTGGTGTTTTTCCAAGTTCATTTCTGATGGGTAAGCTCTCTGGTTTCATCAACATTTCATCAAATTCTAACCACAATATAGCCTCATTGCGAGCTGCAATTAAAATGCTCTCATCGGCACGAATATCAGCCAGTTTGAGGTCGAGTACGCCACTTTGTTTGGTGCCATCTAATTCACCGGGACCTCTAAGTTCTAAATCCACCTTGGCAATTTCGAATCCATCGTTTGTTTTCACCATGGTTCCAATCCTTTTTCTACCGTTTTCAGACAATTTGGCTCCCGAAACCAAAATACAATAGCTTTGTTCTGCCCCGCGGCCTACACGTCCCCTGAGTTGATGTAATTGCGCCAATCCAAATCTCTCAGCGTTTTCAATCACCATTACAGAAGCATTTGGTACATTTACTCCCACCTCAATAACCGTAGTGGCCACCATGATATCCGTTTGTCCTAATTTGAATTTTTTCATTTCAGATTCCTTATCGGCTGGTTTCATTTTGCCGTGAATAAAACTGTATTTGAATTCTGGGGGGGATAAATATTCGCAAACCATGTCGTAACCCGACATTAAGCTCTTTAGGGCCAATTTTTCTGAATCTTCAATTAGGGGAAATACATAATATATCTGTCGGCCTTTTTTAATTTCATCCTTCAAAAAATCCATAAACAAGGGTCGAGTACTTTCATGGCGATGTACCGTCATAATAGGTTTTCTTCCAGCAGGTAATTCATCTATTACACTAACATCCAAATCACCGTAGACTGTCATTGCTAATGTTCGTGGGATAGGGGTAGCTGTCATCACCAAAATATGCGGAATCACTTGTCCTTTTTTCCATAATCTCGCTCTTTGAGCTACACCAAAACGATGCTGTTCATCAATCACAACCAACCCAAGATTTTTGAATGCAACATCTTCTTCAAGTAAAGCATGTGTACCAATGAGAATATCAATTTCACCTGCTGCCAATTGTTCGAGGATAATGGTGCGGTTCTTTTTTGTGGTAGACCCAGTCAACAAAGCCACTTTTACATTCATATTTTCCATCCATTCTGCAATTGAAATGGAATGTTGTATGGCCAATATTTCGGTAGGTGCCATTAAACAAGTTTGGTAGCCATTGTCTAAGGCAATGAGCATACTCAACATGGCGACCATGGTTTTTCCCGATCCAACATCACCCTGAAGCAATCTGTTCATTTGTCGACCAGTTTTAAGGTCGTTTCGAATTTCCTTCAAAACCCTTTTTTGAGCATTGGTGAGTGTAAAAGGAAGGTATTGGTTGTAAAAAGTATTGAAGTGTTCGCCTATTTGATCAAATACAATGCCTTTGATGGTTCTGTTTCGGTTCCCTTTAAGTTGTAAATGACGTAATTGTAAATAAAACAATTCATCGAATTTTAATCGTCGTTTTGCTTCTTCAAGTCTTTGCAGATTTGGAGGGAAATGCAAATCGAACAATGCTTGTGTTTTAGAGACAAATTTAAACTTTGAGATGATAGGTTGGGGCAAACATTCTGGTACTTGAAATCCAGGTTGAGAAACTACCATTTTTGTCAGTTGCGACAATAGCTTGTTCTCAATTTTCTTTCGTTTTAGTCCCTCCGTTAATGGATAAATTGGGGTTAAACCCAAATTAGACGGGTTAAATTCTGCGGTTAGGGCTTCTAACTCAGGATGCGCAATGCTTAGTTTTCCTTTAAAATTTGAAATTTTCCCATGGATGAGAAATGGAGCATTGGGTTTGATGTATTTTTCGATGTACTGAATGGATTTGAACCAAACCAGTTCAATTTCACCTGTATGGTCTCGGAAGTTGGCGGTGAATCTTCTGCCCGGACCTTGTCCAACAATTCCTTGAGGAAAAATGATGCCTTTTAATTGAACGTATACATCTTCTTGTCCTTGAATTTCAGAGATGGTGTAGATTTTGGATCGATCTTCATGTCTGAAAGGGTAGTGCGACAATAAATCGCCCACTGTGAAAATCCCCAATTCACTTCTCAAGGCCTCAGCTTTTATGGGGCCAACACCTTTTAAATATTCTATTTTGGTTTCAAGAAGTTGCGACATTCAAATAAAAGGTACGAATATAATGAAACCCCTTAAAATAAATTTGCCAACTCAACAGATGGTGGTTAATTTTGCCGAATGCTTTCAGGAAAAACAGCTTTAATCACAGGTGCGTCTCGAGGAATTGGGAAAGGTATTGCCGAAGTGTTCGCTAAAAATGGTTGTAACATTGCATTTACATTTGCTTCTTCTGTTGAAAAAGCAAGGGCTTTTGAAACGGAATTGCAAGCCAAATACGGAGTTAAAGTAAAAGGGTATCAAAGTAATGCCGCTGATTTCGTACAAAGCGAAAACTTAGCCAATGAAGTTATTGCAGAATTTGGAAAAGTAGATGTATTAATCAACAATGCCGGTATCACCAGAGATACCTTGATGTTGAGAATGACAGAAAATCAGTGGGATGAAGTGCTTGAAACCAACTTGAAAAGTGCATTTAATCTAACCAAAGCTTTCCTAAAGCATTTCTTGGGCAACAGGGCTGGATCCATCATCAATATGTCGAGTATTGTGGGTGTTACAGGGAATGCAGGACAGGCAAATTATGCTGCTTCAAAAGCTGGTTTAATTGGGTTTACAAAAAGTATCGCAAAAGAATTGGGTTCTAGAAATATTCGTTGCAATGCAATTGCACCAGGTTTTATTGAAACTGAAATGACAGAAACCTTGGATGAAAATGTGAAAAAAGGTTGGATGGATACCATTCCATTGAAGCGCGGTGGAAGTACTGAAGATGTAGCAAACGCTTGTTTGTTCCTTGCTTCTGATATGAGTACTTATGTAACCGGACAAACATTGTCGGTTTGCGGCGGTATGTTGATGTAATTAACAAATAGAAGATTTCAGTAGAAAATGGCGTTAGATCAGGTTGATGTAGATGAACTATATCCAGATGAGAAAAACATGGGCTTTTTCGATCATATCGATGAGCTCAGAAAACATTTGGTGAGAATCGCTTATGCGGTGCTAATTTCAACTTGTGTGGCTTTTTTCTATGTCGAGAGAATTTTTGACGCCGTAATTTTAGCCCCTTTTAAAAATGATTTTTGGGGATATCGATTTTTCTGTAAAGCAGGTCATCTAATTCTAGGAAACAATTCCTTATGTTGGGAAGCCCCAGTTTTGTCGATGCAGAGCCAACAAATACAAGGACAATTTGTAAGCGCATTTAAAATAGCCTTTGTATTAGGATTTGTCCTCGCTTTTCCGTATATTATCTATCAACTGTGGTCATTTGTTAAACCGGCCTTAAGTCAAAAAGAAATCAAACGAACCAGAAGAAGCCTATTTGTGGTTTCATTGCTGTTTTTTTCGGGTGTTTTGTTTGCCTATTTTTTCTTGGTGCCCGTAGCAACGAATTTTTTATTGGGATACAAACTGAATGAAAATATCCAAAACATTATCACCATATCCAGCGTAACAGGATTCGTTACATTCATGAGTTTGGCCACTGGATTGGTATTTGAATTGCCTGTATTAATTTACATATTGGCAACGATTGGACTTGTGAATGCAGCCTTTTTAAAGAAATACTGGCGCTATGCTGCCGTGATTATTTTTATCATTGCCGGTATTGCAACTCCATCACCAGATATATTTAGCCAATTGTTATTGGGAATGCCCTTGATGTTTTTATATGTTGTAGGGATTTATATCGCAAAACGCGTTGAAAAACGTAAATTAAAAGAAGAAAATGAATAATATGAATATTGCCATTGGTTCTGATCACGCTGGTTTCGATTTGAAAAGTGAAATCATCAACCATTTAAAAAACAAAGGATTTCAACCTCAAGACATGGGTCCGTTTTCTGCCGACAGTGTAGATTACCCAGATTTTGCCCACAAAGTGGCTCACAGTGTGGAAACTGGAAATACCCCTTTGGGAATTCTTATTTGTGGAAGTGGAAATGGCGTTTGCATCACAGCCAACAAGCACCATGGTGTGAGAGCAGCACTTGCTTGGGAGCCTGAATTGGCTTCTTTGGCACGTCAACACAACAATGCCAATGTGGTTTGCCTTCCTGCAAGATTCATCAGTCAAGAAACTGCGATGAACATCGTAGACGCCTATTTGAATAGTGAGTTTGAAGGTGGTCGTCACGAAAATAGAGTGAACAAAATCGAAACTTTATAACACAATGGAAGCTGAAGAAATCAGCAGCATCAAAATGCTTGGGCTAAAGTTGCCCACTGATCCTCGTTGGGTAAATATTGCTGAAAAATCGATTCAGGAAATTTTAATAGATCATGCTTTTTGTGAACAAAAAGCAGCAACAAATGGTATTTCTCTCATTATTCGCTATCCCGATAAAGAGAAATTGGTACAAGAAGTTACCCCTTTGGTAGCTGAGGAGTGGGGACATTTTAGGCGCGTTTTGAAAGAACTTGAAAAAAGAGGGTTCAAATTAGGTCGCACTAGAAAAGATCAATATGTCATTCAGTTAATGGCAAAACAGAAAAAAGGCGATTTTGGCATGCAATTGTTAGAGCAATTGCTGATTTGCGCCTTAATTGAAGCCAGAAGTTGCGAACGATTTAGGTTGTTGAGCTTGTACTGCGCCGATGAGGATTTACGCAAGTTTTACCATGAATTTATGGTCTCTGAGGCTGGGCATTATCGCATGTTTATCGATTTAGCCAAAACCTATTACCCAGAAGATTTGGTCAAAAAACGTTGGGATGAATGGCTCGAAATTGAAGCTGAAATTCTCCAAGGACTAGAATTGCGCGGCGATAGGGTGCATTAGTTTTTATTATTGATTTTATACTATCTTTGATGTATGGATCAAATTATCGCTTATTTTAGTGGTTTGTCGCCAATGATGCAAGGACTTTTGGGTTCTTCTTTTACTTGGTTTGTTACCGCTCTTGGTGCTGCGGTGGTATTTTTCATTAAAGATGTTCGTAAGGGGTTCATGGATACATTGCTTGGGTTCACAGCCGGTGTGATGTTGGCTGCCAGTTTCTGGAGTTTGTTAAATCCCGCAATTGAAATGGCACATTCAACTTGGGCGCACCAATGGGCTTGGATTCCAGTAGCAATAGGATTTCTTGGTGGTGCGGTTTTTTTATATTCTTTGGATCAATGGTTGCCGCATCTGCATTTGAACGAACCCATTGAAAAGTCGGAAGGTGTAAAAACCAATTGGAATAGAACCGTATTGTTGGTCCTTGCAATTACTTTACATAATATTCCTGAGGGACTTGCTGTTGGGGTGGCTTTTGGAGCCGTTGCTGAAGGCATTCCCGGTGCAGATTTGGCTGGCGCGATTGCCCTTACCATTGGAATTGGAATACAAGATTTCCCTGAAGGATTGGCCGTTTCCTTGCCTTTGAGACGCTTTGGAATGTCTAGAACCAAATCATTCTTGTACGGACAATTAAGCGGTGTTGTAGAACCCATTGCGGCCGTAGCTGGTGTTGCGCTCGTAATGATCGCCCAAAGTGTTTTGCCTTATGCATTAGCTTTTGCAGCTGGTGCCATGATTTATGTGGTTGTTGAAGAAGTAATTCCAGAATCTCAAAGTAATGGTCATAACGACAAAGCCACGCTAGGACTTATGTTTGGTTTTGTGACCATGATGGCCCTGGATGTAGGATTGGGCTAATTTGTTTTTTAGGGATATTTTTCGTATATTGGGTTGTATTTATGCTCCCAGCGAAAATTTTTATTCCCACTAAAAATGCCATAGATTTTCTATTCCATCCAAAATCTTTTGCAATCTTAGGTCTTTCTACTGAAAGAATCGACCAATTCAACCTACACAAGCGTTGGGACATAGATTCTCGTTTGGATATGGCGCATGACCATAAATTGCTATTTCCCCCAGATTTGAACTCCCAGAAACTCAATATTTCTGAGGGCCAAACTGAATCTTATTGGTTCTACCACTATCCCAAATTTAACCTAGTAGAAAAAAAACAAAGGGAAGAAATTATTGCCAAAACATTGAATGGCTTTGATATTGGTGTTGCCTCCAAACTGTTGCTTGAACAATTAAAAGTTCAAGATACTGCTCAAACCTATGTGTTGTATTTTGATAGATTTGGACATGCTTTCCTGGCGCAAATCCCCCAAGAATATACCATCGAAAATATCATCCAAATATTGATCGATGTGGCTTACTCTGGCGATTTTTGGGAAGAATGGGTAGATGCCACAAATTTTACTCCACCTAAAATTACCTATCACCATTTAGATTCACCTTGGACCAATAATTCGGTTTCTGCACGAGATGAAAACGATTCTTTGTTGAAAAGGTCTTTTCGCGGATTAGATGCTTGGCTGAGAGACGAGGAGACCTCATCTACTGAGACAAACTCAGAAGATATTGTAAGCGATTCAAAAGCATCAGCGAGCCTATCCGAAGAAGTTGACAGCAAGTCAACTCAAGATGCTGTTGAACTGTCCATAGAGCCAGAAACAACCTCAGAGGCAAATGCACATCCAACCATAGAGGAACCTTTGGAGCAATATCAACAGGTTTCGGCCTCTAGTGCAAATCCATTTAATTTTTATCATTTAGCATCAGAAGAGCAATATTACCAGAATAGGGAAGTATCGAGAGAGAAATTTCAAATTTTTAGAGACGCAATTTTAAATAAATCAGATGACCCTGAGGTGATTTTTATGTTGAAAACCATTGAAATAACAGAATCGCAAGTTGGATTTTTTAAAATATTAAATTTGTTGTTTCAATCTGTGGTTGCTCAAAATCCCAATATGGCAAAATTGTTAAATCCAGTTTTGTCGGAATTTGCTGTACTTGAAAATCAAGGAATCAGCGAACTTGTGGTATACCGATTTGCCAATAAACTAAATTTTCGAGATTATCAAGTAGACATAGATTTGAAACCTTTAGACATGGCCATTTACAGGTTGTTTCTTGAAATTGATGGAGGTTTTAAATTCAAAGATCGGGCCAGTTACAAGGAAAAGGTAGTGGATTTCTATTTGTCGTGTTCAAACAGACAAAATGAGGCCGATTTAATTGACAGAATTGAAAAAATGTTCACGCTCAGTGAAGACCGCGCTCCTTTAGATCAAGCAATCTCAAGAATCAACGCGGCCTTTAAAAAGCATTTTGCACCAGAAATAGCCTATCATTATATGATTACTGGAGCAAGGGGAGGGAACTATGGGGTTGTACTCAATAGGAATTTGTTATCATTTAAATAAATCGTCTTCTTCTGCGAGCCATTTTTTAACTCCGTTGAATAATCCAAGATATGAAGCACTGCCCACCCTCATAAATCCTACAGGGGTTTTATCAAATTTCATCGATTGCTCAATGTTTAGCTCTCTTGAAACTTTTTCAACATCGTGATCGGCGCCGTAATATTGAAAGTGCCAATTACTTTCTTTTAATCTTGTGATATTTCGAACTACTTCATTGTGTGTAAATTCACGACTCGCATTTTCCAAGCCGTCGGTGATAATGGCAACATTTACAATCACATCATCTGGTGATTCCCACAAGTTGATGGTTCTTTCTAGATTGAGCATGGCTGTTCCCATTGCATCATATAATGGAGTTCCTCCATTGGGATCGTATTTAAGCTTTGGAAAATCTGTTGATGAAACCTTGGTAAGTGGTATCTTCTCATGAATCACATTTCCTCCAAATGACCACAAACTGATGTATTGTGTCAAATCTGGAAAATCCGTTCGGCCATTATAAATTTTCTGTACCAAAGATGTGTAGGTTTCTATTGTAGCATTTTTAGAATCCATCATAGAACCACTTTCATCTAGAATAATCATGAAAACTGATTTTTTATTGCTGGAGTTTTCTTTCGTTGTTGGCATTTCGCCAATTGTTTGAGTGGGTTGTTGTTTTTTCATATAGCACAAATTGATGTTGCAAATTTGTACTGGAAAAATGCGAAAATTGGTTGCTTGTCAATCTTGACAAATTCCCAACGAATTGATTGATTTACCAGTCAATGTCCCTCAAAATGAAAAAAAAGTCCCTCAATGAAGGACTTTCGATATCAAGATTTAAGTGTGTTTTAATAGAAATACTCTTCGTTTTTCTGGAAATTACCCATGTTGAAATAGTAGGTAAATCCAATTTGTAGGTTTCCACCGCGGAAATTCATTGGAAAAGATTTTGAGAAAAATTCTCCCGTTTGAACTTGCATTTCATGAGAAACCGCAAAAGATTGTTGATAGGTCAGGTTAAATTCGTATCGGTTGCCGTTTTCGGTGTTTCCTCCCATAGCAAAACCCAAATAAAACAGGGGGTAAATTTTATTTACCTCACGTTGAACAATTCTATAATCGGTATTTGTTCCGGTGTTGTTGAAAGTATCAATGGTTGTAGAAGGCACCATGTTGTAATTCATGCAAATTCCAAATTTTTCCATAATGAAATTGCTTGAACTAAATTGTTGCTTGAATGAAATGCCAAGCATTCCGTTTAACGCAGTAAAACCATTGTTAATCGACGTGTTATATGCCAATGTATCGTTGTTGATTTTATATCCTTTATTGATGATTCCCACGCCAAAATGAATGCCTACAGCCTTGTTTAAATCGTAGTTTCCATTGATGTTAAAAAAACCACCCACCCGGTTTCTGGTAGTGAAATTGTTTGCTAGCGTATCGTAGGTTGCTGTTTTCGAAATACATACCCCAGCGGAAGGGCCAATGCTCCAACGGCTTTGAGCTTGAACCAAAGTGGTCAAACACAAACCTAAAACGAAGAGTAATGATTTGTTTTGCATTTTTTACAAAATTAACGGGAATCTCCTCAATTTGTTACATTATCACCCATTCAAAATGAAAATTACCCGTATTTTTGCAAAACAATGGAGTTTCAACGTCGCGCACTGTTTGCGCTAAGGTCAGCAATTGAGGGATTTGAATCGCAAGAAGATTGGCAAAATCAAATTCATTTGGCGCAAATAAAAAATCAATGGTTTGATAAAGCACAAATACATCTTTCTTTAAATCAATGGTTTGCGTCTTTGTCTGACGAAAATATAAACATTTGGTTGTCCCGTTATCAATGGCCTTCAGTTGTGCACCACAAAAAATTAGGCATTATCATGGCCGGAAATATTCCTATGGTGGGCATCCACGATATCATTGTGGGTGTTTTAACCGGTTTTAATGTTGTTGCAAAGTTATCATCAGATGATGAAGTATTGCCAAAATTCTGGATTCAAAAGGCGGCTGAAATTGACCCAATTTGGGGCAATCAAGTGCAGTTTACAGATCAATTGAAAAATTTAGATGCAGCAATTGCAACAGGTAGCAACAATTCTTCCAGATATTTCGAATATTATTTCAAACACATTCCCCATATTTTAAGGAAAAATAGAAACAGTGTGGCTGTGCTTACAGGAGATGAATCAGTTGATGAACTCATTGCATTTGGACACGATGTTTTTGATTATTATGGACTTGGTTGTAGAAATGTAACCAAGGTGTATTTGCCTGAGGGATATGCCTTTAAAACCTTGTTTGATGTTTGGGAAAAGCACCATGCCGAAGTTGCGTTCCATAACAAATACGTGAACAATTACAATTATCACAAAGCATTGTTGCTCATGAATTTAGATCCGCACATTGATGCTGGTTACATCCTGCTAAAAGAAAGGGCTGAGTTGTATTCTCCTGTGGGAATGTTGAATTACGAGTTTTATGCAAGTCTTGAAGAAGTAAAATCTGAGATACAGAATCTCGGAGATCAAATTCAGTGTGTTGTAAGTTCACATGACGCAATTTCTACATTGAAACTTGGTCAAAGTCAATGTCCTACCTTGTATGATTACGCCGATGGAATCGACACCGTTCAGTGGGCAATTGATGCTGTAAACAGTTAATTAAAAGACTCTTGTATCAATTTGCAAATGGTTAATGCCATTTCATTGTTTGATTCAAGGGTTGGATTGATTTCAGTAACTTCCAGAGCTTTTGTTTTATCCCATTGATATATCTTCGACAATAGCAATTTCGCTTGCTCGAAGGTAAGTCCATTGTCAACCGGAGTTCCAGTACCAACAGAAATGCTTGGATCTAGACTGTCAACATCAAAACTCACATAAACCTGATCCACCTCTTTTAAAATTCTTTGTGCTTTCAATAAAGCAGCATCAATACCATTTTGATGCACTTCTTCGGCATGAATTACGTGTATTCCTAATTTTTGGGTAAGTTCAATTTCTTGTTCTTCGAAACTGCGAATACCTATGAATACTATATTTTCCGGGCGAAATTTTTGTTCTGTGTTGTTGTTTTTGAGGGACTTTATCTGCGACCACATTTTAACTGTTTCGGCATCTAAATCGTTGATTTGATTCTCAAGATTGTCGTAATTGATTGCCGTATTTAAAGCCATCCCGTGGATATTTCCCGACGGTGTGGTATAAGGAGAATGCAGGTCTAAATGGGCATCTATCCAAATGATTCCAGAATTGTCAGCGCCAAAATGTTGAGCAAATCCAGCCAAACTTCCAACGGCATTACTATGGTCGCCACTTAGAATAATGGGTGAAAGATTTTCACTCAACTTTAGAGCAACCAAATTTGCTAATAGGGTTTGGTGCTGAATAAACGCTTTCCCTCGTTTTAAAAATTGTGGCAAAGGAATTTTTTCTTTTTCATCGATTTCTTGAGGAACAGAAAAAACATTGCAATGACTAAGAGGATGATTGTTTGCGTTTTTACAAGCTTCTAAAAGGTTGATAGGTCCAATTGAAGTGCCTTGTTTTCCTGCTCCGTATTCCCAGGTTGTTGTGATGATACACTGATTCAAATTCTTCATATACGGAGTTTGGTTTTAAGCAATTATAGGAAAAGTTTATTTTCTTTCCCAAATTACATATCCACCGACGTGTTGAAAATCTTGAAATTTTGAATAAAAAGACTCGTCTCCTTTGAAAGTGTTTTTAGTAACAACGTACATTTTTTCTTTGTTGTTGGGGTTGTGTGCGTGTAATCTTCTGGCTTCTTGTTTTGGATAAATTACCGATGCATCTAATTTGTTTTCAGGGATATGTCCCTCAAAATCTTTTGGAATTAGCTGTCCATAAAAATACAAAGCATACGTTTTATATCCCCAGGTTTCTAAGAATTTCCCAGCTCGTTTATGCTGAATTATAGATTTTGTGATAGGGTCTTGTAAAGAAACAGCGGCTGAGGGTAAAATTGTGAAATACGAAACCAAGGCAACAGCACCCGACAATACATAAAGGTATACTGGGTTGGGTTTTTTTCCAAAAAACGACATCACGATCCATGGCAGGAACAAAAATGTAAACAACGTAGCTGGTATTAAAGTAGGCCAATTCCATTTTGGAATGGAAAGCAACATCTGAGATGAAAATGCGTCCATTCGGCTTAGAAGCGCCATAGGTACAGGTCTAATGGTTGCTACCAATGGAATGAACCACAGTGCAAGCATCAATGCAATTCCAACGAAGAATAGTGGAATATTGACCCAATATGGGAAATTGCCGCGATTGGTATAAATTAGATAAACTTGATAGGCTCCAAAATAGGTGAGGGGCCACCAGCACAAACTACTATAATGAATGATTTTGGTTGTTGCAATGCTAAAGATGATTAATACCACCCAAAACAAGGTTCTCATGAACAGGTGCCATACATCTACATTTCTATCTTGGATGGTATTTTTTGCCAAATGTGGCAAGGCTAAAATGGCAGAAGGAAAGCAGAGCACCAACAAAACAACAATATGATAAAACCAAGGTTGATTGTGGTCGGGGATTTGACCTTTAAATAATGTTATTTGATATTCAATGAAATGGGTGAAAAAATCTTGTCCGTTTGCTTGAATTAAAGGCACAATCCACAATAACAAAACGGTTAAAAAACCGAAAATTGTGAGTAAGATTTTTCCATCAAAAATTTCATGCCATTTAGATCGAAACAGCGTAGTGATAATAACAATTAAACCTACAATTAAAATGGCAACAGGTCCTTTTGTTAACACCGCAAGTCCTAAAAAAATGCCCGACATTAAATAATAGATGTGAGCACGTTCGTCATTGAGACTCGCTTGTGAAATTTGATACCATTTATAAATGGATAGAAAAATAAACAAATTAAAAACCGGATCAATGATGCCTGATTTCCAATAAAGAAATGGGGCAAAGGAGAACAAAATTGCGATGGCCCAAAAGGTTCCCAACATCCGTTTTCCTGCTTTGCATCCAATGTGATAAACCAAATTAACGGAAATTATACCAGCAATTACATTGGGTAATTTAAACACCCAAGGTGAAAACATGAGTTGAGGATCAGTGGCGTTAAAGCCGCCTAATTTCATTCCTAAGGCTTGTAACCAAATAAACAAAGGGGGTTTTTCCCAAAAGGGTTCAAATCCAATTTGGGTATATAACCAGTTGTGCGATAGCACCATTTCTCTTGCACTTTCAGCAAAATTTAATTCATCCCAATCAAAAAGAGGAATAACATTTAATCCCAACATGAGCAATACGCTTGCAACGATGGTGAAAATGAGGTGTACTTGTAATTTGTTCATCTGAAAGGATTAGTTGATTTTTTTGTTAAACCAAGGGAATGAATATCCTGCAAAATAAAAGAAAGCATTTGATATAATGCAACCTGCAATAATGTCTTCGATGCTATGTTGTCCCAAATAAATTCGGCTGTAAGCAATCATAAAGGCAGAAAAGATCAAAATAAACTGAAAATAATGCTTTTTGGTATTTTCAGGGATGGCCAACAGAATCAATCCAGTAGCAAAAAAAGCCGCTGAAGTATGTCCGCTCGGAAATGCTTGAAAATGTTTCAATATTTCACCGTTGATTTGTCGAATTTGAGGACCAAATTTTTCAATTGGCCTTGGCATATTGGTGAGTACCTTTAAACCTTGAACAGTAAGGGCTTCAAGTCCGAATATCAGAGAAAACCACAATCCCATTTTCCAGTTTTTGTAAGATAAAAGTAAAATTCCAATTACAATTACGGGCCATTCTGCCCAAATGGTATAGTTTTTGAAGCAGATATCAAGAAAATGATTATCAAACTGATGAATTCCAATAGTTATTGTATCAAAACCAATGATTGCCGCCAAAATGGCTACAACGAAAATCAAAAAAATGTTGGTGAAAACGTACAATCGATAATTCATTCTTTCGCAAATATAATTACAACTTAATGTTATAATATTTTGATTTTTCAATAGAAATGATTTCTTTGCAATAATTAACACCCCGTAATAATTTAAAAATCACACAAATATGGCAGCTGAATTGAATAACCGTACCAAAATAGAATTAGAATATTCCCTGAGGTCTTCACCTCAAATATTGTTTCAATATTTATCAAACCCTTCTGGACTTCAAAGTTGGTTTGCAGATCAAGTAGACATTTCTGGAGGAGTTCGTTACAGATTTTCCTGGGAAGATGGCACTGAATATTATGCCAAAATCATTAAGAATATTCCAAATAAGTACGTTAGATTTCAAATTGAAGAAGCCGCCGAAAATGAATTTCTTGAATTTAGAATAGAGCAAGATGAAATTACGGGAGATGTAGAACTTCTAATTACCGAATTTGTAGAAACCACAGAAGTGGATATGGCTGCATCGATTTGGGATGTTGCTGTAGAAAATTTATGCAGCATCATCGGCGCATAATCAATGGTTGAGGTTTTCTAAGGCCAAAAAGGCCAATAAACCTGCCCCATTTTCAATGGCATCTTCGTCAATATCGAAGTTAGGATGGTGAACCCCAAATGTGGTGCCTTTTTCTTCATTGCGTGTTCCTAATCTATAAAAACAACTTGGAACTTCTTGCGAGTAATAAGAAAAATCTTCCGCTGCCATCCAAATATCTAAAGCCTCTACATGGTTATCCCCCAAATAATTCTTCGCAAAAGATTCGCATTTTTGCGTTAACGAAACATCATTTTTTAAGAAGGGATATCCTTTTCGAATTTCAAAATCAACCGTCCCTCCAAGTCCTTCAACAACCCCAATTGCCGCCTTCAACATTTTTTCATGTGCCTCAGCCCGCCATTTTTCATCCAAAGTTCTGAAAGTGCCTTCTAAATATACTTCATTGGGTATCACATTGGTAGAACCATTTGCAATCACCTTTCCGAAAGTTAATACACTGGGAATAATTGGGTTGGCATTTCGTGAAACAAGTTGTTGAAGTGCAACAATCATTTGAGAGGCAATGGTCACAGGGTCGGTTCCCAAATGCGGCATCGCTCCGTGTCCTCCTTTACCCTTAACCGTAACAAATATTTCATCGGCACTTGCCATATACAATCCTTGACGAAATCCTACGTTCCCAGTTTTTACAAACGGCATTACATGTTGTCCGATCATGAAATCGACTTTAGGATGGTCTAAAACGCCTTCTTTGATCAAAATACTAGCACCACCAGGTAGTTTTTCTTCTCCGGGCTGGAAAATGAGCTTTATTGTGCCTTCAAATGAGTCTTTTAATTCGTTGATAATGGTGGCTGCCCCTAGTAAACAGGTTGCATGAACATCATGTCCACAAGCATGCATCACGCCATCATTCATGCTTCTGTAAGATCTGCCATCTTCTACCTCTGTAATGGGAAGAGCGTCCATATCAGCCCTTAGACCAATGACCTTTTTGCTTGGATTTTTACCTTCAATTAGAGCCACAACACCGGTGTTGGCCATTCTTTTAGTGGTTAAGCCCAGTTCATTTTGTAAATAATTTTCAATGAACTTTTGGGTTTCAAATTCCTGAAAAGACAATTCTGGATGTGAGTGAATATGATGTCTGATGTCAATTAATTTTGCCTTTAAAACATTGGCTTTTTCTTGAATTTGCTCTTTTAACCCCATAATAATTTTGTTTTTAATAGATACCGGTGGTAATTTGCAAATCTAAATTTTGTTTGTTCAATCTCCTAAATTAAAAGAGAATTATTTCCATGATTAGCCCAAATTCCATTGATCAACTGTTAAACACAGCCATAATTGAAGATGTAGTAGGTGATTATGTGAATTTAAAACGCTCTGGTTCTCGTTACAAAGGGAACTGCCCATTTCACGATGAAAAAACACCTAGCTTTACTGTAACACCTTCTTTGGGGATATACAAATGCTTTGGCTGTCAGAAAGGTGGCAATGCCATTCAATTCATGATGGAAATTGAGAATCTTACGTTCTCAGAATCGGCTAGAATGCTGGCAAAACGCTATGGAATTGAACTGGTTGAAACCAATTCAGGGAACAAACAAGAGTATGAAGAATCACAGAAACTTCGTGAAGGTGTTCAAGCCATCAATGATTTTGCTATTGATTTCTTTGCCAAACAATTACACGATCAAGAAGAAGGGAAAAATATTGCCCTTCCATATTTTAGAGAACGTGGATTTACCCTAGAAACCATCAAAAAATGGAACTTAGGATACAGTCCCGAAGCTTGGGATGCCTTTTATAAGGCCGCTAAAAAAGCAGGTTACAAAGATGAAATGTTGTTGGCGGCCGGTTTAATTAAATCTCGAGACTCTGATGGGTCTCATTACGATTTATTTCGGCATCGTGTGATGTTCCCACTTATTGCCGTAAGTGGGAAAGTGGTAGGTTTTGCTGGACGTATTATGGGCAAAGTGGAAAATGCCCCTAAATATGTCAATTCCCCGGAAACCGAACTATACAAAAAAAGTGATTTCCTGTTTGCGCTGTTTCAGGCTAAAAACGCCATTAAAAAATTAGATAAAGTGTATTTAACGGAGGGATATACCGACGTGATTACACTGCATCAGTCTGGATTGGAAAATACCGTTGCAAGTAGTGGCACTGCACTTACTCCGGGACAAATAAAACTAATCAAGCGATTTACCCACAACGCCACTGTAATTTACGATGGTGATGCCGCAGGGATCAAAGCTTCTTTACGAGGGATAGATTTACTCCTCGCTGATGAAATAAATGTAAGGGTGGTTCCACTGCCTGAAAGGGAAGATCCCGACTCTTTCTGTAAAAAATTAGGTCCTGAAGGATTCCAAGAATATGTCCTTCAAAATGAAAAAAACTTCATTTTCTTTAAGGCGGAATTGTTATTGTCGGCCGCTAAAGATGACCCAATTTTAAAATCTGATGCCATCAAAGATATATTGCAGTCTGTTGCCCATATTGCCGATTCTTTAAAGCGCAATGCTTTGGTGAAGGAATTGGCAAGAATCTGCGATGTGCAACATGAGATTTTGGCACAAGAATTAGGCAAGTTATTGCGCCAAAGTGTGATCAAAGAGAAAAAAGAATTTCTCGATCACGTTGATGATGTTATTAAAACATTCGTTGACGATGTAAAACAAACACCGTTATCTGATGTGCATCAAGAAATTGCTATGCTCAGATTACTGCTGTTACATGGTGAAAAACCTTTTGAAGAAGGACAATCTGTATTTGAGTTTGTAATTAAAGAATACCTCGAAGATGAAAGTATTCATTTTAAAGATCCATTGGCTCAAAAATTTATGGGTGCATTGATTCAAGAAGATGGCACTTATCAGTGGCCTGGAGCCGAATTTTTTATTAGGCACATGGATCCGGATTTATCATCGTTTGCCGCAGGAATTTTTTCAAATGATCACCAATTAAGTCCGGCGTTTTTAGACAGTATGATTTACGTTAAAACAGAAAATGACAATTACCGAGAGTCTGTAATTGCGATTTTCTTGAACATACGTAGAACCAAAATTGAGGAAATTATCATAGCTGAGCAACAAAAACTATTGGATCCAGAGGAACAGCACGATGAAATTTTGGAATATTTGGATTTCCTGAATACCGTAAAAATTGAAATTGCCAATAAAATGGGCAGTGTAGTATCTAGGTTTTGATGAGATATTTGAAATTAATATCGGTATTTTTCTTTGCGTTCATTTTGATGTACGTTATCATAAACGGATTGCCGGGGATTCGCAAAGACAAACCCTTCGGAGAACCCAGGCATTTTGAAGTTGTGATTCATTCAGATACGGTGTTTCTAGATACCTTAAAAATACCCTTAAAACAAATTCCGCCAGTTTGGCAACTACATGAAGTAGCTAAGGTTTCCTTGGGCCGTTGGGCGAAATTGTTTACTGTGCTTAAAATTGAAGAAAGTGGATACGACGGACAAAATTCTGTTTATGCCAAAATGTATAATAATTTGGTGGGAATGCGTTATCCTAATTTTAGGGAAACAACTGCAAGAAGAAGGGGGTACAGTAATTATTGTGTTTTCGATCATTGGTATGACTGCATGATTGATTTTAAATATTACATAGAATATACCGAAAAATCTTTCATCAAATATTATCAAAGAAAGCCAAAGTCTGAAAAGGAAATGATCCGATTTATGCGGGGATCGTACAATGCGTATTCCAAATGGTACCGCGATGTATTTTGGCTTTTAGATAACTTTGAATACGATCAATAATTGCATTTTTTGCAAATAATTTACGCATTATTTTTTGCAGTTTTAGCAAAATTTCGAATACTCATTAGGCTAAAGATGAAGGCGATGACGAAAAAGATTAGGTTCATTAAAAATACATCTTTTGCATGAAGTCCCCACTGCATCAGCATTTTTCCGGAAAAATATCCCCCAAAAATAATACCAAATTCAAGCATCATAAACAGAGAAGCTAAAGCTTGACCTCTGGTTTTAGGCCCAGCAGTGTCGCTGGCCCAAGCAAAAAGTGATGGAGCATTAAAACCTTGTCCAATTCCATAGAAGAAGGCACTCACAAAAAATGCGAATTCAAAAGGATTTAAAATCAACAAAGCCATTGAAATAATTTGTGCAAGTGTTCCAATGGCCGTGGAATGAGCACGACCAAATGCGTCGCTAATTTTACCACTGAACATTCTGAAAATCAAAGAAAACGAAATGTAAATCGTGAGGTAAAGTCCTTTGTTCGCATAACCCAATTCAATGGTGTAATCGGGCATTACGGTGAGAATTGATCCCAACGAAATACACACCAAAAACATGAGAAATGCTGGTTTCCAAGCTTTGATATAAAAGAGGTTTTTCAGTTTGAATTCAAATTTCCTGTTCGATTCTTCAGGTTTTGTTTCTGGCAACATTGAAAACAATATCAAAGCAACAGCGGCAAACACTGCACTCGAAATAAATAAGGTTGTTGCATTAAAATATTGTACAATCAAGGCTCCCAATGCATATCCGAAACTAGTTCCTATGTTGTTGAAAGTGCCTTGCCACCCCATGGCGCGACCTCTATAATCTGGCTTAATGGTGTCTGCCGTAAATGCGGTGAATCCAGTGGGTGTGAATCCTGTTGAAAACCCATGAATGGCCCTCACCAAAAAAAAAGAAGAAACAGTTCCAACGAAAGGGTAGAAAACGCCAGCAATAATACAGAAAATACAACCACCAATCATGGTCCATTTTCGGCCTAGATTATCAGCTATCCAACCGCTAAAAGGGCGAGCTATTAGGGCAGAGATTGAAAATGCTGGAATAATCCAACCGAGATGTTGTTGCCCACCTAAAAATTTGAGGAAATTGGAAAGTTCTGGTAAAATGATATTAAACGAGAGAAAAAAGAACAATGCGCCACCGCACATGATCCAAAATTCTTTCGGATAATTTCTCTCCATTCTATTGATATTTAGCTACCAAAGGCATAATTCGTCCTTTGCCAAAAGCTTTTGAACTAACCCTGATAATTGGAGGAGCTTGATAGCGTTTGTATTCATTGGCATTTACCATGTTTACAATGCGTTCAACTACTTGAGATTCATATCCTTCCATGGTGATTTCATCCTTGCTTTTGCGTCCCTCAATATACAAACGCAATATTTCGTCTAAAACCCCATAATCTGGCAGTGAATCAGAATCCTTTTGACCCGGACGCAATTCAGCGCTTGGTGCTTTTTCTATAATTTCTTGAGGGATAATTTCTTTGTGGCGATTGATGTACCTCGCCAATGCATAGACTTGTCCTTTGTAAACATCCCCCAAAACAGATAGACTTCCACACATATCGCCGTATAGGGTGGAATATCCCACCGACATTTCGCTCTTGTTGCTGGTGTTGATTAAAATGTTCCCTAATTTATTTGAAATGGCCATCAAAAGCACTCCGCGAGAACGTGCTTGAATGTTTTCTTCGGCCAAATTAAACTCACGTCCATTGAACACTGGTTTTAAAGTGTCTTCAAACTGATTGAAAATGGATGATATCGGGAGAATTTCGAAGGTGTTTTCTAAATTGATTGATAATTGTTTGGCATCATTTACTGAGCCATCAGAACTAAATTGACTTGGCATCAAAACAGCCAGTACATTTTCTGCGCCTAGTGCTTCAGTAAGCAAAGCTTGTACCACTGCGCTATCTATTCCTCCGGAACTGCCCAAAACAGCCTTTTTGAAGCCCATTTTGTTGAAATAATCTTGAATTCCAAAGATCAAAGCTGCATGGAGGGTTTCAATTTCATCTGGTTCAACAGGAACCGTGTTGGAAGACACAAATTTGTTGTTCTCAAAATCTATATAATGTACCGCCTCTTTAAATTCAGGTAATTGAAGCGCTACTTCGCCATTTGAATTGATGGCCCTGCTGGCACCATCAAAAATCAATTCAGTATGAATTCCTACTTGATTGGCATAAATTACTGGTAAATCAAAGCGACTTGCTTGTCCACTAAATACGCGGTTTCTCAAAGATTGTTTACCTAAGTGAAAAGGAGAAGCAGAAGGATTAATGATAATATCAGCTCCCAGATCTTTCAATATAGTTCCAGGACTTTTTGGGTATTCAAAATCGTTGTAAATGTCCCAAATATCTTCACAAATGGCAACGCCAATTTGTACACCTTTGAAATTGATTAATTCGGTAGCGCTTGCTGGCTCAAAATAGCGAGATTCATTGAAAACATCGTATGTAGGCAATAGTGTTTTTGCCGTAATCTGCTGAATTCTACCATTTTGCATGAAGCAAACTACATTTTGTAGCGATCTTCCTTTATTGGGATTCCTCATTACGCCACCTACAATGGCAGCAATACCTTGGCAAGATTGGGCTACAGCCTCAAGACTTTGTTCGCATTTTTCTACAAACCAAGGGTAGTCTAAAAGGTCGTCGGGCATGTAACCGCAAACGGACATTTCAGAGAAAATAACCAAATCGGCGCCTTTTTGCTTGGCGTTAAATATGGTGTCTGCAATTTTGGCTGTGTTTCCTTCGAAATCGCCGATTTTAAAATTGAGTTGAGCTAGGCAGAATTTGATTGCCGACATGGCGTGCTTAAAATGTTATTCCCGCCTGCAAAGAAATGAAATTATTTCGAGCATTCACTCTTTCGTCAACAAAAATATCACTGAAACCATTGTCAAACTTCAAACCAGCTACAAAATTCATGTTACCAGATAAATGATATTCAATACCCGCACCTATTACCAATGATGAACGGAAAAATTTCATATCATCTGTGAATTTTAATGTGGCGTCGTTCAATGATCCTCCATTGAAATCATAATCAGAGTACTTAGTATCGTTAGGATCATGGTCTGTAATTCCTTTTTCATAAATAGAAGGATTGGAAGTTGTTGTGAGTCTGTGGCTTAAAGCGAATGACATTCCCAAACCCATTTGGAAGTAATATTTGAGTTTCTCTATTTGATCGGTTTTGAATTTCAAAGAAATTGGGATTTGTAAGTATTGGTTTTTATAATCAAATTTAACGTTTTGATAAGTTGCGTTGTTGTTGCTTGAACCTTTCAAATCGGCATTAAATATAGTTGAACTTGGAAGTGATGTTACCATGATTTCGCCGTTTAACCATAAATTTTGGTTGTTAAATAGGTTGTAATCTCCAGTTATCCCATAAGAAAATCCTAATCCCATGCCATTATTTGCCATAGGGCCGTCTACTGTTTTGACCCAAGAAAAATTAGGGCTAACTTTGAACCCGAAAGAGAATTGTTTTGTATCTTGTGCAGATAGGTTTTGAGCCATTGAAAGGCCGATTATGCTCGCGAACAACAAAAACGATTTTTTCATGTTATACAATATAATGATTTTTATGCAAAAAAACAACATTTTTAGTAGATGGGCAGTATTTCTGATAATTGGACTATTGGGGTTATCCATAAGTTGTAAACAAAACAAGAAAGAGGTGAGCCTTAAATATGTGGATATGGTTGAAGGGCTTGAAAAACTTACCACTAAGCGATGTATGGCTCCCGATATTTACGTGCTCAAAAAACAATACGGTCGTGTTTTTGATGTTTGGTTCAATGAGATTATGGATTACCAACGCTACAAAATGTATCCAGATTCTATTGTTGCAGATTACTTCAATTATTGGTTGCAAACCAATAAACCCATGTTCAAAGCATTGGATGCCCATTATAAAATTCATACCCAATGGAAAGAAGATATGAACGATGCTTGGGGCAATCTTCAATCCCAATTGCCCCAAACTCCTACGCCCATTTTATACGGATATTTTTCTCAATTTAGCAATTATAACACCTTTGTTGATTCTGCCAATGGTAAATTGATATTGGGTTTTAGCAAAGAAATGTTCATGAACGATACATTTCCGCTCTATGATATGCTTGAAGTACCGGAATTTTACGCCCGTTACAATAGCCCGTCTCAAATTCCAACCATGCTTATTTGGAATTATCTTAAGAGTAAATACGAAAATGAACATCAGTTAAAAACCATGATTGATCAGGCTGTTTTTGAAGGTAAAATTTGGTCACTACTAAAAGAAGTTCAACCCGATAAAGAAATCTACGATTTGTTAGGTTATACCAAGCAAGAATGGAACATGATGACACTAGATCAAGGTCAAATTTGGCGACATCTTCTAGAAACAAAAAACTTGTTTAGCTCTGATTTTAATGCCTACAAACGATACTTTATCTATGGAAATAGAACATTTGGTGCGGGTATCCCTCCTGAATGTCCGCCAATGATTGGCTCATTCATAGGGTATCAAATTGTTCAAGCATACCTCAAAGAATCAGGAGGCACTTATGCTGATTTGTTCAAAGAACACGATGCTTCAAAAATATTAAGAATTTCAGGATATAACCCCGTTAAATAATGCAAGAATTAAGAGAATATCTCGATGAGAGATTGAAAGAGAATCATTTTATACAATACATGGGATTGCAGTTAACCCACCTCGAAGTTGGTTACGCGGAAATGTCCCTCGATATTAAAACACATCATTTGCAACAAAATGGATTTACCCATGGGGGTGTAACAGCCACAATTTTGGACGTAGTTACCGGAATTGGGGCCTATACCACCGTTGCCAAAGGTAAAAACGTGGTAACAGCCGATTTAAAAGTTAGTTATTTAAATCCTTCTACTGCGCCAAAAATTTTGGCCACAGGTAGGGTGAAAAAATCGGGAAATTTTCTCGTTTTTTGTGAAGGCGAATTGTATGATGTTTTTGAAGATGGCACAAAGAAATTGGTGGCTTCTTGTCAATCTATCATGTGCGCTGTAGACATTCCTATTAAATATCAAACTTCATGAATTATCGCAAAACCTTATATTCAAACTATCATACCACACAAAGCGGAAGAGCAAGTGGGGTAGATGCTATTGCACTTTTTAATAGAGAAAAATGGCGATTTTCTATCGAAATTTTGCCTTTGGTTCAATCCTATAATAAATCTTCCAAAATCTATGATTTTGGTTGTGGAAGCGGGAGTTTACTGTCGGTTTTAAAGGACAATGGATTTACAAATTTATTGGGTATGGATTTAAGTTCGGAGCAGGTGCAACTTGCTCATAATCTTGGAGTTGATTGTGTGAAGGAACAGGATGCATTGGCCTATCTGAAAGAAACCAATGAAACTTATGATTTGATTTTCGGGATGGATATAATTGAGCATTTTACAAAAGACGAACTCGTTGAATTGCTCTCGTTAATCAAACAAAAGTTAAATCCTGGGGGAAAAGCTATTTTTAGAACACCCAATTTGGATGCACCTTATGCCACAGTTTTTGCGAATGGCGATTTTACCCATGAAAATTATATGAATGCTTCTTCGGCACAACAAGTTTGTTTGGCCTGCGGTTTTCATTCTGTCAATGTATTTCCAAGTAGTACCAAAGTTCAAAACCCAGTAAAAGAATTGTTGCGCAAATTTTTATGGGGGACATTGGTCTTTAGGGCCAAATTAACCTTATTTGCAACGGGAAGAAGCACACAAAATGTGTTGTTTACCCCCAATATGATTGTTGTAGCGAATTCTATTAAGTAATTGATTATGAATAAAATTGCGTTGATTACGGGCGCCACAAGTGGCATTGGTTTGGCAGCTGCTGAACTTCTGTTAGAAAATCAATTTTCTGTGATCATAACAGGTCGAAGATTGGATCGATTGAAAGAAATTCAACAGAAATACGGAGAAAACAGGGTTCATTGTTTGAACTTTGATGTTCAAAATGAATCTGAAGTTATTGCAGCATTGGCATCGTTACCTGATCAATGGAAAGCTATTGATGTTTTGGTAAACAATGCTGGTTTGGCATGGGGATTGGGTAAGTTTTTTGATGGAAATTCGCATCATTGGGATACCATGTTCGATACCAATGTAAAAGGTTTGCTATATGTTTCAAAAATTGTAGCCAATTGGATGAAAGATAGAAAATCTGGACATATTGTAAACATTGGTTCAATTGCAGGAAAAGAAGTGTATATGAATGGCAATGTTTATTGTGCCACAAAACATGCCGTAGATGCATTAACGAAGGCCATGAGATTAGAATTAGCAGAATATAAAGTTCGCGTTACCGGAATACATCCTGGTGCTGTAGAAACTGAGTTTAGCGAAGTACGATTTGACGGTGATAAAGAAAGAGCTAAAGCGGTGTACCAAGGATTTGAAAACCTCATTGCCGAAGATATTGCGGATGCTATTTTGTATGCGGTTACCAGAAAACCACATGTAAACATCAATGATTTGGTGATTATGCCAACGGCTCAACCTGCGGCTGGGGTGATTCACCGAGGTTAGGAAGGAAGGTGGGTTTATGAGAGTTTATAAAGGTTTATGAGAGTTTATAAAGGTTTATGAGAGTTTGTAACAACTCTAAACTTTAAACATTCAACTTTAAATTTAATAAAATGAGCAACAAGAATAAAAACAAAAACGGCATTGTATACAGTACCAATCCAGATTTTCAATATGATGATGGACAAGAGGAAATGGAAACATTAGAACCATCTCAGCAGAAATTATATGTTCGGAGAGAAGTTAGAAATGGAAAACCATGTGTTGTAATTAAAGAATTTGTGGGTACATCTGATGATTTGAAGCAATTAGAAAAAAGCCTCAAAAATCATTGCGGAGTTGGTGGCACAAGCAAAGAAGGAGATATCATCATTCAAGGGGATTTTGCCGACAAAGTAAAAAACTTCCTTCAACAAAAAGGGTACAAAACCAAGGGATAATTGCTTATTGTTTGAAGAATTTGCCTTTGATATTCTGTACCTCAGTGGATTTTATTATGGATATTTCATAAAAATAAATCCCTGGTTTAAGGGAAATTCCCGAATTTTGTTTGTCCTCCCAAATGAGTTGACCACTTTCATTATACCATTTCCCGCTTAAAAATTGACCATCAAATTTAGACAGGATACAATCATTGTTGAGAGTGTATCCATTTCGATTTAATTCGGAAATTCCGACATTTTTTTGGACCTTGATGGTTTTTTTGAAGGTATCGCTACATCCATAAACATAATTTGAAGCAACGAGTTTTAAATTATAAATTCCGGAATTATTGGGATATGTGAAATTGAAATCTTTTGTAGTTGCCATATCTGACGGTTTCAATGTTCCTGGATCCCATAAATATTCTAATGTGGAATTATCGGAAATAGAGGAATTGTTTATCGCCAAAATTGTAGGAGTAAGCTCGTCTATTAAAGTATCTTTGGTCCTGAAATCTGATTCTGGAGTTGGCACTATTTTGAATTCAGCATAACCAGTATCCTTGCAACGGGCTAAAGGATCAATAAAGGAAAATTTCCAAATGCCTTCAACTGCGTTTTTAGGAAAATATCTGTTTGAAATTAATCGAGTTCCATAAAATATTCCACTTGTATTTGAATTGTTGTGTGATAATAATTCGAAATTTCCAAAAACTGCCGGTTCATTGTTGTTTCTAACTAAACTCAATAAATCTATGTTTTTTTGATTCGAACAATAAAATGGATCAATTTGAAAAGTGATTTTTGGCTCATTATAAACAATAAGTTTTAAAGTATCATATTTTTCACATTGAGTGGTAAGGTCCAAGTAATAAAATTGGAATTTATATGTCCCTCCATAAATTGTATCAACTTTATTTCCGAAGGAAAAATAATGTTCAATTGTGTCGATTCCCTTGGATAATATTTGTTGGTTTTTAGATAAAATGGGCCTGTCTATTACTTTCCAACGATATTTGTTTTGGGTTAAAGAGTTAGATGACGGAATTAGAATCAATTTGTTTAAATCCTTTGAAAGTTGATTTTGACAAAGGTCATTTTGCATCAATGTTGTGTAAGGAAGTCTATTTATTGAAATTTCTGTTGAATCCTTTAATATACAATTGTTTGAATCTGAAATACTATAATAAATCATTTTACGCACCAAACTTGAGCTAATAAATTCAGCTTTTGAAACGTTTTTTGTGGCAAAAAATCTGTCACTATAGACTAATCCTTGGTAACTCCATATTTTAATGGTATCGGTTTTTGAAAGATTGCAATATCCCAACAAATCCAAATCCGGACCATTTTGACAAATTTTTACTGGAGTTGTAAATTGTTTATTTGGTAAATTCAAAGCCTTAATTGAGATTACAGTAGTTGCTTGACACCCCGAAATATCAGTTGCAATGGCTGTCATTTTTATAGATGAATCTATGTTTAATTTATTGAAATGATTAACACTGTCAATATAACTATAATCGCTGCCAACAATATATTCAACTTGAGTAATGGATTTCATCTTCACTGGAATACATGTGATATCAAGCTTTGTGCCTTTACAAATTGTTGTATCACCTGAAACACTGAATGTTGGCGCATTTTGAAGTTCTATGGTATCGTAAAAGGTAGCAAATGCGTAATTCTCATTTACCATGATTAATTTAATGTATTTTTTTCCATTCGTGAGGGATAATGAACTATCGAAAGCATTTTTTGTGGAAAACTGCAATTTCCCGGTTGTTGCATCAATGATTGTCCAAGTGTATTCTGTTGTGCCCGGTATGGATTTGTCAACTGCTGCCTTCAAAATAATTCGATTACACAATCCTTCTAAAGATTGAGCTTTATAACCACCTTGCGGTTTAATATGTATCATAATTTGCCTGGAGGAAATTGATAAATATTGGCCAAATTGATCATTGCAAAGTACTGACATCCTATACGGTACTTTTGAAATATAAGATGAATCCGGAGTTCCCTCAATAACAACTGTTTTTTCCCTATCTTTTGGGTTCTTTACATAAATATTGAATGCTTTACATCCTGAAACTACATTTACTTGCAATGTGTCGGCGCTCGATTGTTTGCCTGATTTGATATTGTCTGTAATTTTGAACTCATAATAAAATGGTTTTCCGGCAATGGCCAAAACATTTTTGTTTGAATTAATTACAGGTGGATTGTTGTTCCCACCCGTATTTAAATGAATTAACTCAAATTCTCGCATTGACCGGCTAATTAATATCCATTTTTGAATACTATCTAATCTGTATTCGAAAATATGAATGGCTGCATTTGAAAAAGCATTTGTTCCAAGTGTATTAACGATGTTTGGTTGGAAAATCATCAACCCTTCAACCGTATCAAAATAGAATCCTTTTGCCGGCGACAATGAAGGTACTGGAGAACAAAATCCCGACCCTGATGGTCCGCAATATGTTGGTATTGGTGCATTTGTTTTGTATGGACTACTTAATGTAACCGTTTTATTGGGAACATCCGATAGTACCGCATCCAATTTGCAGATGATTTTATCATTGTCAATGATATCATATGGTGCTGGTGTGTAAACATGTAATTCTTGGTCGGTAATTTTCAACTTAGGAGCAAAAGCTATCTCTGGTGCATTGTTTGTTTTCTTGATACATCGACTTAAGTTGGATAAATAAATAGTTGTACTCAAAGTGAACACTGTAGATTGTGACCCATTGCTATAAGCGGCATTTCGGCAACATTTTTGAATATAAAAATTGATTTCATTGCATGATCCACTCGACAATAAACTCGAAATTCCAGAACTCGACAAATCCACCGTATCTGTGAAAGTATGCATTTCTATTCCCATTCCAGTTCCATATGTGTTTGATGGATTACACGGAGGAGTTTGTCCTTTATATAAATAATCAATATTCTTGGTTTTAAAACTAGGTGGTGTAAGTGTAATCGACCCACAAGAGTTGTCTCCATTTTTTCCAACATAACACCCATAAGTGAAGTTTTTTGAAGAAATTGCTAGTCCTCTACAATCTCGATAAACCGATGCTTGAACCTCAATTTTATTAGAGGAAATTAAACTTGCTCTAATTTGCCCTCCAATGATTTGTGAAATCACAGTATTGAAAGAAAATGAAGCAATAAATAAAATGAAACTTAGTATTTTTTTGATCATAGGCAGTTGATACTAATTATATGACGCTTAATTCATTAAAAGTTGCAAATTTCAATTTGTATCCAAACAAATTAAGGCTATTGATGTTTCTTTTTGCAATTAATGCAACAAATAATGAGATTATTTTTCGCAATTTTCGCAATTTTGTTGACCAATTGTAGTCAAAGTCAATCCCCTCAAAAAATCACTATGAATGCATCTGAAATACAAAATATTGATCCCTCAAAATTAGATACCATTGTTCTTGGTGGTGGTTGCTTCTGGTGTTTAGATGCCGTATATCGCAGGATGCCCGGCGTTGTTGGTGTGGTGGCCGGTTACAGCAATGGTAAAATTGCCAATGTTACTTACAGAGAAGTTTGTAGCGGACTAACCGGTGCTGTGGAAGTGGTGAAAATCATGTACAATACCAACCAAATTACCTTAGATGAAATATTTAACGTTTTCTGGAGAGTCCATAATCCCACAACTTTGAATCAACAAGGAAACGACATTGGAACCCAATACAGAAGCGGCATTTATTATAAAAATGATGTACAGAAGCAAATTGCCACCCAAAGCAAACAGAATGCACAATTGAGCGGACTTTGGCCAGGTAATTTTGTAACAGAAATTCTTCCTTTAGAAAAATATTCAGATGCCGAAGATTATCATCAAAATTATTTTGAAAATAATCCCAATCAACCTTATTGCATTTATGTGGTAGGCGAGAAGGTCAGAAAGTACGAAGAGTACATGAAAAAGAAAAACTAATTTTTGTGGATTTGCGCGTTCAACAAGGAAATTCCCGTTCCAAACAAAATTCCAGTTATTACATCTGATGGGTAATGTTTCCCCGCCACAATCCTCAATGTAGCTGTAGTAATTGCAAGCAATCCTGTGCCCAACGATACATACTTAATTGAATTTGATGAATTGTTTCGAAATGCATACAACAAAGCAGTGCTGGCTGCCGCCGCTGTAATGGCACTATGTCCACTGAAAAATGAATAATGGTCGTCTTTGTTGCCATTATTCACATATCCGCTGCCGTTTGCATAAGGTCTACTTCGTTGTACCAAAATTTTTACCAGTTGAACAGTATTTCCCGTCATCCAAATATTTTGCACCAACTGATTCATATAGCCATATTGGTCTTCCTTCGGTAACATGAATGTCAAGGCCGCCGCTCCAGTTAATGTTGCACCTGCTGTAATATCTGCCGATAAGGCGGCCTTGGTGTTTAAAGAATATACCGCAAGTTTGTCTATGGGAGAAATTTCCCATTTATGCGGCTGAACATTTAATTTTTGAGTTAAAAAGTAATCTGTGGCACTCAGAACCACCATCCCCCCATAAAAATATCGATCAAATGAGGGTTTATTGCTGTAAGTTTGAGCCTTTACGCTATTTGATAACAAAAAATTAATGCACATTATCAATAGTGTCACTTTTACACTTTTAAAATTGCAATAATGGGTTAAGTGTTTGATTTTTATATGGATATGCATTATTTGGATGGATTCGATGTTTCAAATATATGAAACTTTCGTGTGCGTAAATAAACGTGGGTGTAATTGTTTAAAAATGAGCCTTTGCCCAATGTGTTTCGGTAACTTTGCACTATCAATCATTTACGAAAAAACAAAGTATGAGTAACGAAGCATTGATTGTTGACATTAAGTCGCATGCAAAGCAAGTTTTTGAAAACTTAACAACCGACGAGCTTATTGAAAAAGCTCTTGAAAGAAATGAAGGTATTATCACCGATAAAGGCGCTTTGGCTGCCGATACAGGTGAATTCACCGGAAGAAGTCCTAAAGATAAATTCTTGGTAAAAGATGAAAAATCTGCGGATACTGCTTGGTGGGGTCCAGTAAACCAACCTTTCGAACCAGAGAAATTTGATGCTTTGTTGAACAAAGTGGTAAAACACCTTGAAGACAAGGAAATCTTTGTACGTCATGCATATGCGTGTGCAGATCCAGAATACCGTTTGAACATCCAAGTGGTAACTGAAAGTGCATATCAAAATTTGTTTGCAAAAAACTTGTTTTTGCGTCCAACAGCTTCTGAAATAGCCACTCAACCTACAGAATGGTTGATCATTGCTTCTCCTTCTTTCAGAGCAAACCCTGCTGAAGATGGCACTCGTCAACATAACTTCACCATTGTAAGTTTGTCTAGAAAAATCATTTTGATTGGTGGCAGCGGATACACTGGTGAAATCAAAAAAGGTATTTTCTCAGTATTAAATTATATCCTTCCTCAAGAAAGAGGTGTGTTGAGCATGCATTGCTCTGCAAACATTGGCGAAAAAGGCGATACCGCTGTATTCTTCGGTTTGAGTGGAACTGGTAAAACTACGTTGAGCGCTGATCCTAACAGAAAACTTATCGGTGACGATGAGCACGGTTGGTCAGACAACGCAGTATTTAATTTTGAAGGCGGTTGCTACGCAAAATGTGTAAACCTTACAGAAGAAAAAGAACCTCAAATTTGGAACGCCATCAAACGCGGTGCTTTGGTTGAGAACGTGCGTTTCTTCGACGGTACCAATACCCCTGATTACGACAATATTTCTGTTACCGAAAATACACGTGTTGCTTACCCAATTGAATACATCGACAATATCGCTGTTCCTTCTGTTGGTGATGCTCCTAAGAATATTTTCTTCTTAACAGCGGATGCATTCGGTGTATTACCTCCAATTTCTAAATTAACTCCAGGACAAGCGATGTACCAATTTATCAGTGGTTACACTGCGAAAGTTGCTGGTACTGAAGCTGGTGTAACTGAGCCTCAAGCTACTTTCTCGGCTTGTTTTGGTCAAGTTTTCTTGCCTTTACATCCTGCGAAATATGCAAAAATGTTGGGTGAAAAATTGTCTGCTAACCCAGATATCAACGTTTGGTTAATCAACACTGGTTGGACAGGTGGTCCTTACGGAGTGGGCAGCCGCATGAAATTGTCTTACACTAGAGCGATGATTACCGCTGCTTTGGAGGGACAATTAAACGGTTCTTTCACCAATCACCCTATATTTGGAATGGCTATGCCTGATTCATGCCCTAACGTGCCTTCAGAATTGCTACATCCGCGCAACACTTGGGCTAATGGTGCTGAATATGACGCTCAATGTCAGAAACTTGCAAAATTATTCAACGACAATTTTGAAAAATTTGCTGACGGTGCTTCAGATGAAATCAAAGCCGCAGCGCCTAAAATGGCTACTGCTTAATTTTAAAACAACAATAACAAAAATAAAAATTGGACGTCTTCGGGCGTCCTTTTTTGTTTACACCTACGGTGGTTTACACTTCGTGGTTTACACCTTCGGTGGTTGACGCCTACGGCTGTTGACGCTGCGCTGTTTTTCATAAAATTTTATAAACACTCATAAACCTTTATAAACTCTTCCTCTAATCTTTCTAATCTTTCTAATCTGTTTATAAACCTTTCTTTTTATCTTTGCACCTAAATTATGTCATTATCATCCCAAGAAATTAAAGCCAAATTTTTAGCTTTCTTCGAAAGTAAAAATCACAGAATTGTTCCATCTGCTCCAATTGTAGTTAAAGGTGATCCAACTTTAATGTTTACAAATGCCGGGATGAACCAATTTAAAGATTATTTCTTAGGAAATGCAGTGGCTACCCATAAACGCGTTGCCAATAGTCAAAAATGTTTGCGTGTAAGCGGAAAACACAATGATTTGGATGAAGTTGGACATGATCACTACCACCATACCATGTTTGAAATGCTTGGTAACTGGAGTTTTGGCGATTACTTTAAAGCAGATGCTATTGCCTGGGCTTGGGAACTTCTTACAGAGGTTTTTGAATTGCCTAAAGATAGGCTTTATGTGACAGTGTTTGAAGGCGATACAGCTCAAAATATTCCGTTTGATAAAGAAGCTTTTGATATTTGGGCTCAAAGAATTGACGCTTCTCGCATTATTAACGGGAATAAAAAAGACAATTTTTGGGAAATGGGGGATACTGGTCCTTGTGGTCCTTGTACCGAAATTCATTTCGATATGCGCTCTAACGAAGATAGAGCAAATGTAGATGGTTCTACACTGGTAAATAAAGACAATCCTGAGGTAATTGAAATATGGAACAATGTGTTCATGGAGTTTAACAGAATGGCCGATGGGTCATTGGTGAAATTACCAGCCCAACATGTTGATACTGGAATGGGATTTGAGCGTTTGGTTAGGGTTATTCAGGGTAAATCGTCAAATTACGATACAGATATATTCCAATTTATCATCCAAAAAACAGCCTCTTTGTGCAACAAAAAATACGGTGATAACGAAGATCAAGATATTGCATTTAGGGTGATTGCAGATCATATTAGGGCGGTAAGTTTGTGTATTGCAGATGGACAGTTGCCTGCCAACAATGGTGCGGGATATGTGGTAAGAAGAATTCTTCGTAGAGCGGTTAGGTACGGATACAGTTATCTAGGTTTTACAGAACCATTCTTGTTTGAATTACTTGAAGATTTGGCGAATTATTTTGCCAATTCATTCCCTGAATTATTGAGCCAATTGGCCTTCATTCAGCGTGTAATTAAAGAAGAAGAATTGTCGTTCTTTAGAACCCTAAGTACCGGAATGCAAAAAATAAACGTTTATTTTTCTGAAAATCCGAACAAAGGTATTTCTGGGGAGATGGCGTTTGAATTATATGATACCTATGGTTTTCCTATCGATTTAACAGAGGTAATTGCTAGAGAGAAGAAGGTAAGCATTGATTTAGAAGGCTTTGAAACAGCATTAAATGCTCAAAAACAGAGAAGTAAAGCCGATGCTCAAAAGGAAACAGGCGACTGGAATTTTGCGCATGAAGGATTAGAAGAAAGCTTTGTAGGATACGATAAAACTTCCTGCGACACCCTCATTTCTAGATTTAGGTCAGTGTCCCTCAAAGGAAAAAATCTTACCCAAATAGTATTGGCTGATGCACCGTTCTATGCGGAAAGTGGTGGACATGTGGGAGATACGGGATGGTTGATCGGTGAAGATGGTGAAAAAATCGAAATTTTAGATACAACCAAAGAAAATAAATTACACATTTTGGTGTCGGCGCAAACCATCAACAATCCTTCGCAGTTGTTCAAAGCTACGGTGAATGAAAAACGCCGTTTGAAAATTTCGGCAAATCACAGTGCTACGCATTTGATGCACAGTGCCTTACAGCGCGTTTTGGGTACGCATGTGGCTCAAAAAGGAAGTTTGGTGAACGATGAAAGTTTGAGATTTGACTTTTCGCATTTTGGTAAAATGACCGATGAAGAATTGCTAAAAGTAGAATCTATGGTCAACGAAAAAATTCAGGAAGGTATTTCCTTGATTGAACATAGAAATATTCCAATTCAATCGGCCATTGACATGGGTGCAACGGCACTTTTCGGTGAAAAATATGGAGATTTTGTTCGTGTGATTGAATTTGACAGAGAGTATTCAATGGAATTGTGCGGAGGAACTCACGTTGCCAATACTTCGCAAATTGGGTATTTTAAATTGATTTCTGAGGGAAGTGTGAGCGCCGGTGTTCGAAGAATTGAAGCCATTACCAATGAAAAAGCATCTGCCTATATTCTTGAGAAATTAACTTTGTTAAACAATATTCAAGTTGCCTTAAATCAGCCGAAAGATGTGTTGCAAGCGATTGAGAAATTGAATGCCGAAATTGATGTCCTTCAGAAAAAAATAAACGTTTATGAAACAGAGAAATTGTCGGTTGTTAAAAATCAATTGTTATCTGGAGTGCAATCTCTTGGCGATATTCAGTTGATTACGTCAGAATTGGAATTGCCTTCTGCGGATGCTGCCAAACAGTTGTGTTTTCAATTGAAGCAAGAAGTGAGCAATTTGGTTTGTGTAATTGGTTTTACAGCTGATGAAAAGCCCGGGTTAGCCATTTACATCGAAGAAAATTTGGTAGAATCCAAAGGATTTGATGCGTCGAAAATGGTGAGAGAATGTGGCAAGTTTATACAAGGTGGTGGCGGAGGACAAAAGTTCTTTGCAACCGCGGGTGGTAAAGATGCTACAGGTTTGAAGGATGCCATTTCAAAGGCAAAAGAAATTTTAGGATTGTAAATTGAAATGTACAGAAATAAAAAAAAAGGTGATTACTCAATTGTAATCACCTTTTTTGTTTCAAAAAAGTCTTCTTTGAAGACTTTGGATATGTTGTAAGATTTGATTCTTAGTTTAGGGTTAACTTGAAGTAATTCATTTAGTTCCTCAGATAAGTCACCGCCTTTTAAAAGGTAGAATTTAGGTTTTTCAAGCCAGTTGTTTGTCATCCATTCATATAATTTAACTGCTGGGGCAACTGCTCTAGCAACAGCCAAATCGTAGGCGTATGCGGAAGTTTCTGTTCTTAATTGTTCGGCAATAAGGTTTGTAAGTCCAATAGAGTTTGCAACTTCGTTCACCACATTGATTTTCTTTCCAATGGAATCCACCAAATGGAATTTGACTTCAGGGAACATAATGGCTAGTGGAATTCCAGGAAATCCGCCACCGGTGCCAATGTCAATCACACTGTTGATATTTGAAAAATCGCAAAATTTCACCAAGGCAAGAGAGTGCAATACATGGTGAATGTAAAAATTGTCCATGTCTTTGCGGGAAATAACATTCACGCGTTCATTGTGGAACACATAAAGGTCGTACAACGCTGCAAAACGTTCTTTTTGTTGATCATTTAGATCCGGGAAATACTGTTCGATTAAGGCGGATGTTATTACCATACAATTTTACGTTTAAAAAATGCATTGATTGAAATTACGAGATACCAGAAGCTATAAAAGAAGTTAAACAATGGGTAATAGGGATTTGCTAGTGGCATTTGTAGTAATTTGCCTTTTTTCGAGAAAATAACCCATTCAGGGACAATTTTTATCAAAATTGGGAAAATTGGCCACAACCAACTACTTCCAATTACAAACCAAACAATGATGGCGGTCCAAAAAAGCAATTGAGAAATTGGCAACCACGCCAACCTATTTTTAACATCGGAACGGTATTGTTTCCCTATCCACAAATGACGCATTTTTTGCTGCCAATATTCTTTCCAATTTTGAGGACCATTGGTTCTGACAAAACTATTGGGGTCAATGCAAACGGATGTGTTTTCAGAATTGGATGCTTCTTGCACGAATAAATCATCGTCACCTGCTGGCAAATGATGGTGTTTAGAAAATCCCCCAACTGAATTATAAATATTTCTGGTGTAGGCAAGATTTCGGCCGACGCCCATATAGGGTTTGCCTTTGAGGGACATTCCCAAGTACTGCAGAGCGGTGAGCATATTTTCGAACTGAATGAGTCTGCCCAAAAATGTCTTTTTTGTTTTAACTGGAGAAACACCTAGAATTATTTCATTTTTCTTGGTGAAACCTGAAGCCATACTTTTTAACCATTGATCTGAATTTGGCACGCAATCTGCATCCGTCAGTAAAAAGTGATTGTATTTTGCCTTTTTAAAACCAAGGGTTAAAGCCAGTTTTTTGCCACCGGTTTTAATCACTTCTGGATCTAAAAGGACATATTTGAGTAGGGGTTCTTTTTCGGACGTTTTCACCAGGAAATAGGCAGTTTCATCTCCAGAGCGGTCATCGATGATCACCACTTCGTATTCTGGATAATCTTGATTGAGCCAGTGTGGCAAATGATCTTCAAGTTTTAAAACGGAATTTCTAGCAGCAATGATGATAGATACCGGTGGTAAATTTCCTTGTGTGGCTTGATTGGACAAGTTTACAGCCGAAAAGTAATTAAAGAAATAGAACCAACCGATTGAAAAAAATAAAACCGATAAAACACATAGTATGATATCGATTTGTTCGAAACGTAGAGAATGTATAAAAACTTGGATGTTCACAACAAAAATTTAACATTCAAATTTAAACTGAAAAACGAATCGATTTCAAGACGTTAAATATTTGGGGATAAGTATTCTGATTGTCATTTTCATTACAATCGTACTAAACGTTTTGAAATTCTATTTAAATTGCAAGACTTTAGAACTAAATGAAAAACCTAATATTTGCCTCATTTTTATTTTTAGGGACATTGACTGCCCAAACGGATTCAACCAAAACAGCTGAACCAACATCGGTTAAAGCTTCAACCGAAGATTTTTACCGCAATGAATTGGCGATTGCCAATTTCTTTCCTATGATATTCCAACAAGTTTGGTCCGGAAACATGGGAGCAATTTATCGTTATCACCTGAAAAGTCAGGGTGCTGCACTTCGATTCCAAATCAATGGGAATATCAATAATTCTAGCCGAACAGCGGTGAACAATGAAGATTATGTAAATAAAGTACCAGATATCTTTAATAATTTGAAATCATCATTTTCAACTTGGAACATTGGTTTAGGATTTCAACATGGATTGATGAAAAACAATAAAAATTCATTTTCAATGTATCATTTTATAGATATATTCATGGGAGCAACTTCATACATTCAAAAGAACATGGCTGGATACAATTATGTGAATGGTAGTAATGGCAAAACGCTTTTATATTTTAATACATATGAGAACAAGCAAACAGGAACGAATATGAACATGAATTTCGGTTTGGGGTTAAATTTCCATATTTACAAAAATATACATGTTCAAGTTGAAACTAGTATAAACGGTTCAATGAATACATCTGAGTATGCAAATCGTTCTGAAACAGTTACTTATGACATTTCGAGCAATTCATATTATGTTTCATCAATGAATGAAATCAAAAATCCTCAGGTCTCTAATTCGCTGATTTCCTTGACCCCTACATCAACTTTATATTTGTCGTATAAGTTTTAATTTGTTGAACTTTAGGTCTTTAAATATTAGATTTTTTTAAAATTCTTATTGTAAGTTTTACATTATGTTGAAAGTTTTGTAAATTGCAAAAATTATGAAACTAAAATTACTTTTATTTACAATGATTGGTGGCTGTTTTCAATTGCTAAACGGTCAATCAACACAAGATGTTACCTTTAAGGTAAACATGAATAACTACACCAATAGCTATAGTAAGGTGTACGTTAGTGGAACATTTAACAGTTGGTCGGGAAATTCTAATGAATTAACAGATGCAAATCAAGATGGTATCTATGAAGGCACGTTCTCGATCACAGCAGATTCAATTGAGTTCAAATATTCTTTGGATAATTGGTCAACCTCAGAATCGCTTACTGCGGGTTCTTCATGCACCAAGACTACTTCTGGATTCACCAATAGATTTGAAAAATTCAGTGGTTCAGCTGTAACGTTATCTACTGCGTGCTACGGTGAATGTGGAAACTGTCAAACTATTACCAATAAGAATATTACATTCTCTGTAAACATGAAACAATATACTGGTAGTTTCACAAAAGTTTATGTAAGTGGTGATTTTAATAGTTGGTCTGGTAATTCCAATGAATTAACCGATACTGATGGTGATAAAATTTACACAGGCACAATCACAACTAGTAAAGATTCAATTGAATGGAAATATACCTTAGATAATTGGACTGGTCAAGAGTCTTTGACAGCCGGTTCTAGCTGTACCAAAACTACAGGACAATATACAAACAGATTCAGTTTGATTTCCGGAAATAAAACGTTTGAAACAGTTTGTTTCAATGCTTGTGGAAATTGCACAAATGACGTTACCTTTAGTGTAGATATGAACAAATATAAAGGTGCTTCATTTACTAGCGTTTATGTAAATGGTACATTTAATGGTTGGTGTGGAAGTTGCAATGTTTTAACAGACGACAACAAAGATGGCGTTTGGGAAGTTACATTGCCATTACCTCAAGATTCAATTGAATTCAAATACACTTTAGATGGTTGGAATGCTCAAGAATCTTTACAAGAGGGATCTTCTTGCACAAAGACAACTGCAGGTTATACAAATCGTTTCACCAAAATTACTGGAACTACCAAAATGTCAACAGTTTGTTGGGAGTCTTGCGTTTCATGTGCTGATACCAAAGCAAAAGCAAATGTAAACTTTAGAGTAGATGTAAGAGGTTTTGGTGGTTCATTTACCAACATTAACTTAAATGGTACATTCAACAACTGGTGTGGCGCTTGTGCTGTAATGACAGATGACAACAAAGATTCAATTTATGAATTGTCAATCCCATTGTTTGCAGGTGACACTATTGAATATAAATTCACTGCAGACGGATGGACCAACGATGAGAAATTTAGCGGTGGTGAGTCTTGCACCAAAACAACTGGTGGGTTTACCAATCGTTACAGTGTAGTCTCTGGTGATTCAACTATGCCAGTAGTTTGTTGGGCAAAATGCACAGCGTGCAACACAGCATCAACTGAAAATATCACTTCAGAGAACATTAAATTGTATCCTAACCCTACTACAGGTTTATTCCATATTGGAATGAATTCAAATTCAACATTAGAGGTTGTAGTAATGAATGTTCAAGGTAAACAAGTTTTCAAAAACAATGTTTCTAACAACATTTTAGATATTTCTAATTTGGCAGATGGTTTATATTTCGTGAAAATCAAAACTGCAAACGGTGAATTCAATAAGGAAATTATTCTGAACAGATAATTCAGTTTAATTTTTCAAAATTAGTTTTATAAGGTCGGCATTTGCCGACCTTTTTTTTACCTAGTAATAATTTCTGACCTTGAATAAATAGATTGTATTTGCACAATAATCACAGTAAGATTGAAATGTGTGGTGAAATTCTAAACAGATTTAAAGAGTTGAAATTAAGCCTGGTATACGATGTGTATTGATTGGACTTACTTGCTCAATTCCGTTGATAAACATATTCTACCCTGACTAAACTACAATGATATCTAGGATAAAGGATTAAAGCAGTAGGAATGGATTATTATATAATTCGGTTAACTATAAAACTAAAAAATACCGGAAATCAATTTCTTAAGTAAATAAATTGATTTCCTGATAAATTAAAACTGCAACGGATATAGTAAGTTCTTTTATTAATTACTTCCATTAAATTTTTAAGAATGAAAGAGAATTATTTATGGTAAATAATCGAATCTCTCTATGATTACTTCGAATGGTTTTCCATCACTCGGTGCTCGTCCATTTAGTAGCCACAGATTAATTCTGGCATTTGTGGTATTTCCAGGTTCTGGAATGATAATTGGTTTGGATGATTTACCGCCTTCAGTTTTTACCCTTGATGGGTTGTTTAAATCAAATCGCCATTTTGCTATTTCTTCAACGCCTGGGAAAGTTTTTCCAGCATAACTATTCCATTGAATAAAATTGGCTCTCCATTCAAATGCGTGAGTTGAAGGTTTTTTTAATTTACTCACCAACATTTGCGGTTTGTGCGATCTTTCTGCAAATGGAATAGCGTTGTCAAAAACAACCGGCTGAACGCTCGTTGTTAAAAGCAATGAGTCATTGGCCTTGAACCACCTTGCAAATTCAATGTCTACCTCACTGTTTGCTTGAGAATAGAAAGTATTGTCATCCCATGTAAACAATCCTAAAACAATATTTTCATTCATGGGCGTTAAATCGGAACCAATGGTGAAAATAT
>JACCDK010489945.1_pt1 | contig 84273 bp, 27 predicted proteins | sample 7445871 | NCBI WGS metagenome assembly JACCDK01 (sample SAMN15323436, study PRJNA562643) | freshwater metagenome | isolation source: river surface water | place: USA:Blue River Watershed | collected 2017-08-15 | reverse complement strand
TGTCATTTGTGATGTTTGAGTTGTTTGAGGTCTTAATGATGAAATTCTTGAATTATTTGTTGTCATTTGTGATGTTTGAGTTGTTTGAGGTCTTAATGATGAAAATCTTGAATTATTTGTTGTCATCTGAGGTCTCTGAGATATTTGTGATTCTTGAGATGATTGCCGTTGAGGTAATCTGGAATTATCAAATGAGAAAAATGATGAAAAAAATGAATTTGATGATTCTGGTTTTGATAATCTTGAATTAGTTGTTGTTGTTGTTGTTGTAGGTGTTTGTTTATTTAAAGAAATTAGTTTTGAATTAGTTGCTGTTGTTGGTACTGGTTTTTGATTGTTTGAAGAAAATAATGAAGAGAAAAATGATTGTTGTTGTGGTTTTGTTGTTATTGGTTTTGATATCCCTTGTGTTTTAATTTTTGATAATGTTGATATATCTGATGAAAATAATGCTGGTTTTTTAATTTCTGGTTTTATATTTGTTGGTTTTAATAATTGTATTGGTTGTGCAGGTGTTGCTGCCGTTGTTATAGGAGGTGTTGATGGTGATGAAAATAAAGAATAAATAAATATTATAAGTAATATAATTAATAAAAAACCTAATACACCAATACCAATATAAATTAAAATTTTAATTTTATCCATTGGTTCTTGTGAAACAACTGGAAGACTTTGAGGGACAACAGGCAATACTGGAGGTTCCTGTTTTTTATCTTTGACATCTGCAGTATTTTGAGACATTTTCTATAACACTAAACGAAAAGAAAAATAAATAGATTTTAATAAAATAGATATGTCTTTAAAAACTGTTAATGTTATAAAATGGAATAATTATAACGAAAATCAAAAGTTTTCCATTAAAATTTTTGAAGATGATAGTATTGATGAAGGTGTTAGTAAAATAGCATTATCTATCAATAATAAAAGTCGTTTTTATGTTTGGAACACTAAATTTCCCAATCTTCAATTTTCTATTGAAGAAATTAAATGGAAAGGTTATGATATAAATCCACTGAAATCTACCGATAGAAATAATCAAATTATTAAACAACCAATAATTTATAAACCTAATTATGGTTTATGTTATTTCAATAACTTAAATATTATTTTTGAAGATGATTTTAAAGATCTTAAAAATAACCCTTATTATTTTACTGAACGTAAATTTAAATCATTAGATGATCTTAAAAAAAGAGAAAAAAAATTACTGGAATTGCAATCATTAGAATCAAAATTAACTGAAAATAGATTAAATGTTCATAGATTTGAATTATCTTCAAAATTATCATCTTATAAATATCTCGCTGATGTTTATGATAAATTAAATACTAATGAAAATATTCAATATATTCAATGGGTTAATGATAATTATACTTTAGTTCATAAATTATATATGTATCATACTATTTCTAATTCTAATCTCAAAAATTGGACTAATATTGATAAAATAACTGAAACTAAATGTATTAATTGTTATTATCCCTTATTTTCTAATTCTAATACTTATGCTCGAATAACTATTTATAGTGATATGCGAATAACCATCAATTTTATTTTAGATTTAAGACGTAATTTAACTTTTGATGCCATTGAAAAAATGGTTTTTCTTAAACATGAAAAAGATAAGAAAACTGAAAGAAAAACTATTCAAGAATATTTAGAAACATCTTTAAATGAAAAACTTACTTTTTCATCTGTTTCTATCAAAGTTTATAATGATATGAGTATTTCAAATGTTTCTTTTGATAAATTAGCAAAAATAATTTCAAGTTACCAAGATATATTTCAATCCATTAGTTTTAAAAAATCTATCAATCTTATTTATAAACGATGTTCTAATTTTACAAATACTAGTTTTGATTATAATATTTATGTTAGAAATCGTCTAATTCTTGGTGTTGATACTAAAGAAATTATTGGTGAATTAATGTCTTTAAATTTTACTGAAGATGAAGCAAATAAAATGATCGCTGATGAATTGAATTTCTTGGATGAAATGGAACAACAGAAAATAAAAGCAGATATTGTTGAACAAAAAATACATACCATTGTTATTATTAAACCTGATAAATCTGGTTTTAAAATAATCATTTATAATATTCCAAATAAAACTGAACTCGAATATTTAAATTTTTGGTTATCTAAAATTATCAGTTCTGCTCAAGAAAAAATACCCGCTAAAGAGTTAAATAAGAAAAAACAAATTATTAAACCTAAATTACCTTCACCACCATCATCTCCTGAATCTTCCGAAGATGAAGAAGATTTAGGTAAATTAAGATATTCATCATCATCATCTTCATCATCTTCATCATCGTCCGGTGGTGCATTAACTGTTCAAGAAAAAGAAAACCAGCGATATAAAATAACTCTTCTTCAAAATACTGATAAGGAATTATTCGGAGAGAATTATTCACGTCATAAATGTCAGAAAAAAAGTCAACCTTTAGTTATTTCTAAAGAAAAGAGAGATCAATTAATTAAAGATAATAAATATTATGTTGATAATGAACTTTATTATGGTAGCAAAAGTGATAATATGAATTACTATATTTGTCCTCGTTTGTGGTGTAAAACCTCCAAAGTTCCTGCTCATCCTGTAACTGGTGAATGCCCAATACCAGATGAAGATAAAATTGAAAGTTTCTTTGATAAACCTAATGAAATTGATGTGAAAAGATATGTACATTTAATTAAACCTAATGTTAATGATATATGTGCTCCTTGTTGTTTTAAAAAACCTCCTAAATCAGATGATTTAGGCAAATGTAAAAATTATGAAACATATGATCCCAAAAATGTTCTCAAAGTTAATGTTGAAGAAAAAGAAGAAAATTATCTTATGACTACAAGTGCTCCTTTAAATCCAAATAGATATGGCACTGTTCCTAAGCAATTACAAGATATATTTATAAATATCAATAATAATAATTCTGATAATAATGATAATAATGATAATTCCGATGATTCTGATGATGATTTAAAAAAAGGAGGGGTTAATACAAAAAAAATAGAATATACTAAACCTAAAAAGAAAAAAGTTCAAAAAGATAAATTAAAGGAAATTAAAGATTTGCGTATTGTTAGAAAAGGTATTATTCATAAAGCAACTACTAATGAAAAGAATATTCACACTGATAGTCTTATATTTGCTTTAGTTTATTTATTAGGTTTTGATAATGTAAATAAAAATATTAAATTAGAATTAATTAAAGATATTGAAAATAAATTAGATATTATTACTTATGTTAGTTTGGAAAATGGTAATGTATGTAAAGCATTTATGGATAGATTACCTTTAATCCCAAGTGAAAATGAAAAATTAATTAGTGAACTTAAAATTTATTTGGAAAAGTTTCCTAAAATTGATAAATTATATAATATTGATTTTAGTAATGATTATAAATTATCTAGATTTTTAGCAATCTTTAAAAGTTATAAAAAATTTCTTAATTATCTTAGTTCTAATGATTATTCTACCCCTAAAAGTCCTTATTTCTTATATGCACTCATAAGTATTATTTATAATAAACTTTTGGTTATTTTTGAAAGAACCAAAGATAATAATATTGAAATTTTATGTCCTTATTATACCTCATTTGATGATTTAATCGCTATTATGGAAATTAATCCTGATGTTATCGTTTTATTAAAAGAAGGCAAATATTATGAACCTATTGAACTTCAATATAAAAATAAAACCTTATATAAAACATTTAAATTAAATGATTATCCTAAATTGAATGCATTAGTTAATTCATGTAGTGTCAATAATAAAACTTATGAATTAAATGATATGATTTATAGAAACCTTTATAGTCTTAATAATTGGATAAACACTAAAGTTATTTTTAAAAATTATACTAAATTTTTATTTGACACCATTTTAATCAATAATGATTTAACTATTGAACATTTTTTAACTAAAGGAGGTATTCTTATAACCATTGATAAAATAGGCATTAGTTTCTTACCAAGAATTATAAAAGATTTAAATATTGAAAATATTGCTTTTTATGATGATTATATTGATACCTCTATTGAAATTAATATACATGTGAAAGATTTAGAAACTTTTAAAACTAAAACTGATTCTTTAAATATTAAATATACCATTGGAAATATTGATCCTGAAAAACCTCATGTAGAACCAATAAAACAAGTAAATACTATTCTCACTATACCTCAGAGAGAATTGGGAAATACTGATATAATTCATTCACGTATTGAAGATGATCTCTATTTTTATGATAAATCTAATCAATCTGAAAATAAAAAATGGTTTGAATTACAAATGATGGTTTTCAATACACTTCTTAAAGATTTAAATAATGATGATGAAAAACTCAAAAAACTTTTAGATTTACCACGTATTGATTATGTTAATAAAATGATGGAATCATTTGTCAATAATCCCAATAAAAATAAGATTCGTATTATTCTTGAAGAAATACCCATTTATAGTATTACACATATCAAAAATTATCTCAATAAAATGATTTTATATTATAAATATAATTTTCTTGATCCAAATATAACTATAGACACTAAAAGAAATCAATTCTTATTTTCACAGGTTGCCATTAAAAATGGAATAATTCCAAATGAAATTTTAAATTATCATAAATCTACACCTTTAAATAACTTCAATAAAATTAATTTTAATGAAAAAACTTTTAATATTGATACTGATATTATTGAAGTTGATGAAAATTTACCAACAATGATGAAAGGAACATTTAAACTTCTAAATAGTAAATGGACTATGCATAAGAAAAGTGATTGGTATCAAATGCAATATTTAAAAACCAATGATTATAAACTTGAATATTTCAATGAATTTTTTGAATGGTATGCCCAATATATCAATATTAAAACTTCTTATAAAACTCTTATTGATATATCTATACAAAAATTAAAAGATTTTAAAAATAATGAAGGTATTATGAAAACTTTATTCAGAGACAAATCAATTTTTAATCAATTCTTGAAATTCAGCAAATTAAAAATTAATAATGTCAATCTTTATTGGGAAAAATATTATTCTAAAATTACTGATGTTGAAAAACTTGAAATAATTGAAAATTTTAATAAAAAAGGATTTTATTTAAATGATTTAATTTTATTGACTATTACTCAAATATTAAATATATCTATTTTAATTATTCATCGTGCTATTTATGGTTCCGTAAATGATGATGATATTAGAGGTGATATTCGCGATTTGGTTCTTTCATCTACATTTATGCAAGCACCCAATAATTATGAAAATAGACCTCTATTAATTTTCTTTAAAAATACTCATGATTTAAGTAAATATTATCTTGTATTTAATAAAAATATTAAACCCGTTTCAAAGAAAAGTTTATATTTGAAATATAATGAAATACCTTCAGAATTTAAAGAACTTATTAATGAACATATTAAATTAAATATTTAAATATTTAAAAATGAATTAAATAAAATCTTTAACATATCTATATTTTTCTTATATTTTCTTTTATATTCATTTGTATATTTATTTGAATATCCATTTGATGCCATTACATCCAAATAATACATTATACAATCTATTTTTGTTTTTCTCGTTTTTCCCTTATTTTCCTCTACATATGTAATCATAGTTTCTGCTATAGTTGACATTATTTTTGGATATATAAATTCATCCAGTATTTTTTCCCAATAATTGAAACCGATATGAACTTTAGAATAATTATCTCTTAAATTTTTCTTAACTATTAATTGATTATTTTTGTTTTCAAATAATTTATCACAAAAATATTTGAATGCATCTGATTCATCTTTTGTAAATATTTTACATACCATTTCACTAGTAATATGTGAAATATCAAATAAAATTTTATTTTCCTCTTTATTATATGCTATCAAATTTATATTATATGTATTAATATTTATATTTATATTATTAATCTTATTATTATTAATTATTTGTGTTGCTGTAGGTATTATTTCACATGATGTAAAATTATTATTTATTGGTATTATATCCATATTTGAATTTAAATCAATCTCTGGTTCTATAATAGTAAGTTCTAAATTACTCATTTCATCATTTTGATTTTTCAATCTGCAATGTTTCATATGAACTGCTTTTGAACTACTAAATGAGAATAATTTATGACATAAATGGCATTCCAGTGAATTTAATACTCCTTTACATTTATTTAAATGTTGTTTTAAATAATATTTAGATGATAATTTCTTACCACATTTAGAACAAATAATAATATTATCAACTGAATTTGATGTAATATTAGTATTATTAAAATCAATGTTAGTATTATTAAAATCGATGTTAGTATTATTAAAATCGATGTTAGTAAAATTAAAATCATTGTTAGTATTATTAAAATTATTAGAGTCAATATTAGTATTTTTAAAATTATTTTTCTTATGTTTTCCGTCTATATGTCTGTTTAAATTATACTTTTTATTTGTCTTATATTCACATAAAAAACAATGAAACATACTCGCATTCATTATAATTATATTTTTTTATATTTATTTATTCATTTTTTCTTTATATTCCTCAGTAATGAGGAATCATTAAAAACTGATGTGTATTTTAAAATACAAAAACTATAAAACCTTATCATATTTTTTCATTTTTGCTGAGCAACTGAGCAACTCAAAATGTGTGTGTGTGTTTTTTTTGGGGATAAAAATTTCAAAAAATATTTTGATCCAATTAAATTTAACAATTAAAAATTATAATTTATTTAAATTGTATAAATGAACAATACAAAGTAAATAAATAATATTATCTTATTAAAAATGCTATTATTTTGAGTTTCACATTTATTTGAAATATCAATAATTTTATTATTTAAAGTTTCATAATTATCCTTGATGCTTTTATCTAGGTCATTTATTTTCTTATTCATTATATCAATAATAACATCATTTATATTAAAATTTTTTAATGTTTCATACAATGCTTTAAAATATACTGAATTACTATTAGATAATCTATTATTATCATCATCAGTTTTAAACAAATCAAAATCATATTCAAATTTGTTTGTATATAATTCACTGATATGTTTAATATTATTTTCAATTTCCATTTGATATATATCAGGATTTGCCAATATATATTCTTGAAAAACACATGATTTATTACTTATCATTGAAAAAATACATTCTTCATATAATTTATAAATTAAATCATAAATATTATAATTTGGATTATTATACTTAAGTTTGATAATTGAATTAAATGAATAAATTTTAGATTTAAAATTTGTTTGTGAATTGTTAGGATAATCTCGAATGATAATATCAATATTTTTAAATACATATTTTGCATTTTCAATTATTTTTTCTTTAACTTCATTATTCATTTTGCTAAGTGATAAATATAATAATATAAAAATCATTTTTTATATTAAGATTATGTCAAAAATATCATTGGTAAATAAGGCAATTACTGATAAACTCACAAAAAATACTGTTATATTAGATCCAGCAGGTCTCTCATATATGCAATCTTCTTTTTTGGGCGCAGGTGGTGCATCAGGTGCTATTTACAAATTATTAAATACAACAAAACCAAACTCTGAAGTAATAAATCATTTCAAAAAATTTAAAGATTTAGATGATTTATATAAAAATAATACTAATGATTTGAGTGTTTCTTATTATGGATCTTATAATGATAATACTATAAAATTAATTCATACTGTTGGTCCCGATTTTAGAACTTCAAAATTTTTACAAGATATTTTATGTGATACTAATAAAACTGATAAATTATTTTATAAAATATATGATGACATTTATAAAGAATTTATTAGAGTTTCTCTTTCTAATAATAAATCAAAGTTAACTTTAAGATTATTACCTATATCATCTGGTATTTTCATTAATAATGATTTAATATCAAAAATAAAAATTTTTCGATCAGTTATAATCAATTATCATAAATTAAATGATAAATATAAAAAAGAAATTAAAACAAAACCAAAAATTTATTTGTATGATAAAGAAGACTATAAATTAATGAAATTTTTATCTCAACTCAAGTTATAACGAATTCTTTAATTAAATCATCGACAGACTTCTTAACTATAACACCCTTTCGCTCATTTCTTCGACGCTCAATTGCCTTATTTAATAACTTCAATGCATTAAACTTGTCAAAGTCCATATCAATAAGTTCGTTTACTAAATTCTCCTTAATTTTTTTACAAACATTTACATGAATAGACTTCATATAATTCTTAATATGAACATTTGAATCATAATAATAATGCGAATTAAGAAACATCTTGATTGTCATTTATTCAAATAATAATCATAATCATTTTTGTTTATTTTTGCATGAATAATTAATAAAATTGATTTAAAAACAAATCGCATATTATTATAATGATGTCAAAAACTAATTATTTTTATATAATCAAAAATAATGATTGGAATCATATGAATGCAATTAAATATGGTGTTACTGCTAATCCTTATGAAAGAATTAATAAATGTGACCAACATTTAACCCGAAATGAATATTTACATTTATTTACTTTTGAGAAAATTAATGATTATATTTTAAAAGGTAAATATGATGAACCAGACAAGATTATTTCAATTATTTGTAGATATAAAGAAAAACAAAAAGAATTGATAAATAGGTTTAATTTAAAACATTTAGATAAAATTAACGAGTTTATTATAAATGAAAATGGTGGCACTGAATTTATTAATAATAAAGGAATTCAAATTTTACTTTCAATAATTATTGAAGATTTTCCTAAATTAGGATTAAAAATTACTCAAGTTGATTCAAATGAAGTTCATAAAATTAATAATGATAATCATAATAATAATAAGGATTTTATAAATAAACTTGAATTTAGTTTTAATGAAAAAGAAAAAGAAGTAGTAATTCTTAGACCTTATCAACAGGAAATTTGTAATTATATATTAGATAAATATGAAAATAATAATCATAAAATTTTTCTAGAATTGGCAACTGGTGCTGGAAAAACAGTTATTGCTAAATTTATTATGAATAAAATGAAATCTAAAATAACCAAAATTATTATTTTTTCACCCAGAATTGATATTAAAGAACAAAATAAAAGAAATATTTCTATTGATGGAATTGAAATTAAAAGTTATTGTCTTCAATCATATGAAAGAGCATATAATGAAATTATTTGTGATTATAAGGATAATCAAGATAATCATAATAATTATTTGATTTGGTTTGATGAAGCACATTGGGCATTAGAAGACTGGTGTAAATCAAATGATGAAATTAAATCTTTTTTCTTAAAGGATAATTCATTAATTAAATATAGATTATTTACCAGTGCATCTCCTAATAAAGCAATTGTTATTGAAAATAAATCAATTTTCGGTGAACTATATTCACCAATCAAAATGAAGGATTTAATGAAACCTGAAGGAAAATATTTATCTGAAATTAAATGTGATATATTTGATTTTCAAACTTCTAAAAATCATATCACTGATAATCATTATGTTAAATTTATGATTAAAACATTTCAAAATAAAAATAAAACTCTTGGATTTAGTTTTCACACTTGTTGTAAAAATGCTTTTAAATTATATAGTATTCATTTGAAATTATATGAAAAAAATAATAAAATACCTAAACCTTATTTATTAATTAATGAAAAACTTACTAAAAAAATTAAATATAATGATATTAATGATTTTGAAAAAGAAGAAAAAGCATTTGGTTATGTTGTAGGTCGTTTTACTATGGGTTATGATAATGACCGAATCGATATTCTCTTTTTTAGTGATTCTAAACATTCATATAAAGATAATAATCAAGCAATTGGTCGTGGAACAAGATTAAGAAAAGATGGTTCTAATAAAATTCTTAATGTTATTATTCCTACTAATCATAATAATGATATTGAAAAAGATTATTCTAATTTAAAAGGAACTCTTGAATATCTCATTAAAGATGTTGAATTGAATATTGATAATATTTCCTTAAATACAATAACTATTAATAAAAATCACAATAATAAAATTACTTATTTTAATGATGAAGATGATGACGATTTAAATTATATTATTAGTTATCATAATGCTAGTGCTAATGATAATGATGAAAAATCAGAAATAGGAACAATATTTTATGATATATGTAAAAGAGAAGTTAAATGGAATGAAAAAAGATTTGCAAATCAATTAATGATGAATAATATTCATAATATTAAAGATTATACTCTTTATTATAATAAAAATAAAAATGCTAATTTACCTGAACCTAATAAGATATTTGTGATAATTCCTAAATTTAAATATATAGATACTTATAGAAAAGGAGAATGCCCTTTTATAAATAAAAATGAATACCTTTCATTAATTCAAGAAAATTTATTTGAATTAATGGAACTCTTTGATGATAATGAAAAAATAAATTTATTGATTAGTAAAAATCCAAATAAAAAAATACCTAATGAATTCCCTTGGTTATTTTACGGTGACAAGAAATCTGATTATTTTTAATCAAAATACAATCTTCATCAACCCTTTATTATCTTCAATCATTTTTTCTAAATTCTTGATAATCATATCATTATTATCAAGAATTTTAACAATTTCATTTTGTCTTTCTATTGATGGTATTGGTATTTCTATATTATTAATATATTCTTTTGATAAATGTTTAATGCCCAATCCAACAAATCCATTTTCTAAAATTGATAAATTAAATTTTAAATAATAATAAATGAATATTAATTTATAATTATCTATTTTATTTTTAATTACATAAATATCATCATGAGAAATACTAAACTCTTTATCATAATGTATTGAAGGATTACCGCCACGACCTAATATTATAGAGTATTCTTGAAATTCATAATTATAATAATATAATTTTTTATTTTGACTGGATGTATAGAATTTATATTTACCTTCAATTAATCCATCAGAAGCTTTTAATTTATTTATTTTTGGCAAATATTCACAAACATCACCTAATTTTTTTACCTCACATTCAGTATTTTTTATAGTAATATCTAAAGTTATTTTACTGAGATTTTTAATATTATCAATTGATTTTTGTAATTGTTCATTTGTATCATGAATATCATATAATTTTTGAAGTTTATTTTTAAATTCAATTGGTTTTGTTAATAATAATTGAAATGAATTATCTGCATTATTACTTAAAATCTTCATATCTTTATCCTTGAAAAACTCATCAAAATAATTAACAATTTCATTTTGTCTTTCTATTGATGGTATTGGAATTTCTAAATTTGCTAAATCAATTACTTTAATTCCAGGTTGTCCTAAACCTGATTGTAATTTATATATATTATTTTGAATAGAAACCAAATAATAATATAAATAATCTTTAATAATTGTATCTAAATTATTAATTATAATACCATGATTAGTAATAAATGTTTTACTATTATATTTACTAATATATCCAGCATAAGAACCATCCTTACTAATTATAATTGTATTTTCATCACAATTATAAGTATTATGATAACCCATTGGTTTTTGACCACCGCCTATTACAGGATATTGACCTTCAATTAATTTATCTTTAGTTATATTAGTTCCATTTTTAAATTCACAAACATCACCAAGTTTCTTTATTTCAATATCATCATTATATTCAATAACTTCTTCTTTTTCTTCATTTAAATTGAAACTCAAAGTTTTATTATTCAAATCTCCAATTGCTATTAATTTAACTTCATTGCAATTCTTACCAATTTCTAAGAATTCTATTGATTTACTATTATTACCATCTGTATTATCTTGTTTCTTTATAATCATTACTTTTGTTTTAATTGATGTATGACCGAATGCACCATTATTAACACTAATAATTTTAAGAATCTTACATTTATCAACAATAAACTTTCGCAATTTATAGAAACTCATAGAATCCATCATTTTACCATCAGGTAAAATAATTGCACATATTCCATTAGTATTCAATAGATAAATAACTAATTCAATAAACATTACTGTTCCATCACTTATATTTAATGGATATATATCCTCAAATTTAATATCACTATCTTGATAATCGCTTTGCTTAAAATCCTCAAATTCTTTCTTTTTGTCTTTATAATTATTTTTGATTCCAAATGGTGGATTAGTGAAAATAATATCAAATTTCTTATTTTGAAATACATATGGATTTTTAGATAATGAATTACAATTAAGAATATTTGTATTTAATTCATTTGTGTTTATCATGAAAGAACCTAATGCATATTTAATTGTCTTTTTCTCAACTTCACAACCATAAATACAATTACTATTAATGAAATCTTTGTTTTCTTTATAAGTAATACAAAGCAAACCACCAGAACCACAACACGGATCATATAATTCTGGATTAGTTAAGGTTCTGATTAAATCATTAAAACCACAACCTTTTAGAATAGCTTGAATGAGACTAAAAGGAGTAAAGAATTGTCCAAGGTCTTTAGATGTATTACTACCTTTAGTATAATTATTGGTGAAATATTCATAAATATTACCACCTTGAGTAGAGAAATAATCACTAATATTAGTATTAGTCAAAGTAATAACTTCACAAATTTCTGTAATAATCTTATAAATATTTAACTGCTCATCTCGAGTATTAAGAAAACCATCTTGAGTATTAAAGATATGTGGAAGAATTTTAGAAAGAAATGAACCAATATAAACTTTAATCTCATTTTCATAATTACCATTATCAACTTTAAGAATTTTACTTATATCAATAATGTATGGAAGAAATCTTTCTTTTATTTTATCACTTTCTTTTTCAAGTAATTCATCTATTTTAACTTTACCTTTTTCTGAATTATAAATGATATTAATAAATCTTAAAAGAAGAAGTTTAATAATATCATTACTGGCATCAGTACCAACAATAGATCCATTAGAATAAAGGATATTATGACACTTTTTAACTAAATTAAGAAGTTTATTTTCATATTCAGAATAATCTTTATTTTCAATACCAGTCCAAATAACTTCATTTTTATATTCAATTATAGATTTTTGAACTTCTTGAACTTCTTCAGTTGTTTTACTTACTGATTGAGGAGAACTATTATCAGCAATCTTTTTGACTAAAGTAGCTTTACCAAATGGTTTATTAGTTTTCTTATTGATATAATCAATACCTAAAACTTGACATTTAGCAATTAATTCATCCATTGATATAAAATAAGTAGTTTAAATAATACTTAAATAACAAAAATAAATAATCAATTTTTTTGTTATTTATTTAACCATCTCATTTTAGATAGACATATAAAGTTCATCTGCATCCTCGAGAGAATGAAATATTTTCGCATTAAAGGTAGTGGTTTGCATATTAACACTATAATATAATACAATGAACACGTCAAAATATTCAAATATCACCTTACAATAATCAGATTGAATCACACCAATATTTTCACTAAAAACTTCAATGAAATTTCCAAGACCATCCTTTCCTGCATCCTCTATCAAACCAACATTTACATTTTGAAGTGCAAGTGTTAGTTCATACTTATCATGTGAATCAACCATATCAAATAATTCATCAAAAACAACATCAAAATCACAATAAATATCTTCCATTTTATGGATAAATAAAAATCAAAAAAAAATAATTCAATTTTTAAAAAAAATAGATTGAAAATCCCACAAATGACAAAAAACTTCGCCATTTTATAAATATCAACATCCTCAGGCAGGAACACAAGCAAGCGAGTCAAAGACAACTGCAGAAACAGTCGTAGACATTTCCCACTCACAGGTATAACTCAAAGCAACATAACAATCATCGACCTTAAAAAGTCCATAACCAAAGTTACCCCGAACTACCTCAAAATCCTCATCACATTCAGCGATAAAATCCGCAAAACCATCAGCACCTGGCATCTCAAAAATCCCCACTTGCAAATAAGGAACAGTCTTACGAAAAACTTTGCTGTCCTTTCTCGCTACCATCTCACGAACAGTCTCGATAATCTCGCCAAATTCTTCGCAAATCTCATTCATATCCGCAGGAGTGGTGAACATTTCAATGTCAAATTTCTAACTTAAAAATTATAAAATCATTCTTTGAAAATATTTATTTAAATAAATACAAATTTATATATTTATAAATAATTTTAAATAATATAAATATCCATAAAAAATTTGAAAAATAACACCACATAGTGCCCCAAGTTTTATATCTCCAATAGAAATATAAACTGATGCTCAAAATAACAATTGTTGAAATTATTATTGATAAATTTTTGGTTAAAAATACAGGTATCAAATAAAAAGTAATACCAATAATAATCCAAATAATAGGCAAATCTAACCAATACCAAATTAAATGTTTATTTTTTCCTTTTTTCATACTAAAATTAACATTGCGAAATTCGAAAATTAAAAATAATAAAATGAATATAAACATAAATGATAATAATATTTTACTGGTTTTAGGATCAGGATAATAATAATTCAATAATAATACTTGAATAAATATAATAAATAAACCAATTAAACTTAAAATTTTATTGATCAAAGGATTATCATAATAAGTCCATGCAAAATATTCTAACAATTGCATCGATGTTATCGATAATAAAATTAGGATTCCATAATAAGGTATTATTTTAGTATAATGAGCGAGTATTGCAACACTAACACCAAATATAAATGTATTTAAGGAAACTGTTGCATTATAACACATTTATTTATTTATACTAATATTAATTAATTTTTGGGGATATTCATAAGTTCTGTAAATAATTATAATTAAAACAAAAATCCAATATAAATTCAAAAAATAACACCACATAGTGCCCCAAGTTTTATATTTCCAATAAAAAAAGATACTAGTAATTAACATAAATAAAGAAAAAAAGGTAGACAAATAATTATTTAAATGTAATAATGGTATTATATAAAAAATGAGAATAAAAACTATCCAAATAAGAGGCAAATCTAACCAATGCCAAATTAAATGTTTATTTTTGCCAACTGTCATATCAAAATTCATATAAGGTAATTGTAAAAATATAAATAATATTATAAAAACACCTAAGGATATAAATAAAAATTTGCGAATTTTATCATGAGTAAAATAATAAATAAGTAAGATTATTTGAAGAAGTAATAATAATAATCCTAATACACTTAGAATTTTAATTATTTTTTTATTATTATAATAAGTCCATGCAAAATATTCTAATAATTGCATTGCTGTTATTGAAAGAAAAACAATAATAGCACGTTTATTTTTAATTTTATCACTTAAAAATGCTAGTATTGCAACACTAACACCAAAAATAAATGTTCCAATAGAAACAGTGGGATTATAACACATATCTATATTATACTTCACCAAAAATAAATTTATTCAATGTTGTGTTTACACAAAAAAGACGATGAAGAATTATTCCAATTAAAAAGGCAATAAAAATAATGATAAAAGGATTTAAATTAAAAATTTTAGCAATCATATATGCGATAATAATTGTTCCTAATACATCAACAACTGCCAAATTTAAAAATCTATAGGAATGAACACCTTCATTAGGACGACCAAAAATTTCACTAAATTTCTTAAAAGGACACAAACAAGACATTTAAAATTACTTATTATATTTATTTATATTGTTTTTCTTTTAGCAAATTTAAATTTTATGAATTTATCCAAATTTCTATTATAAGGGATTATATATGTTTTTTTTTCATCAAAATACTTCTTATATAATTTGACAGTATCTTCCATTGTTAATTTTTGATATGGTATGATATTTACATGATTATCTAATTTAATATCATATATAGATGAACTTCTTTTTCTTATAGATGATGATGATGATTTACTTTGACTGATATTAGTCAAACCACCTGTTTGTGGAATAAATAAAGCTAAGAAACTATCAATTGGTCTTATTTCATTTGCAAATGGAGTTAATACTGTTAATACATATGTGTGAAAATCTTTCAAATTATCTCTTAATATATGAAATCCATTAAAAATATAATAATTGTTTTTAACATTAACTGTTGTTAATTTTAAAAAATGCATATATAATCCCATATAAAATGAACCTTCACAAATAAAATTAATTAATTTTTTTACTTTTTCATCATTAAATCTCAAAACAAATGTTTGTTTTAATGATATATAATTTTGAATCAATTCTTCAACTGTTGCAGGAACATTTAATATAACTTCATTATGTAATAAATCTTGCGGAAAAAAATTATCATAATTAACTTTTATTAATTTAAAAAAATCAGTCATTAAAATAGCAAATATATTTGGAGGATATGCTCTTTTAAAATAAAAAATAGTTTTCATGTAAACATTCATTGAAAATGTGATTAAATCAAAAATAACACCAAAATAATAACCATTACATTCTATTGAAAGTGTATTATTATATAAACTATTATTATTAAATAAATCCACATAATTTTTAATTTTGGCATTTTTTAATAATTCAGAACAATCCAATTTGCTGAATTCACTCATCAAAGAATTATTTAATTCAGGATCCATATTTAACAAGAATTTTTTAAAAGCACTTCTTCCAAAATCTATTAATACTAATCTATCATTTGATATATCATATACTACATTTCCCATATGTAAATCATTGTGCATAAATCCATATGTACAACCAATATATTTAATGAAATCATATAAATCAGCAAATTTACCCATAACACTAGATACTCTATTAATTTGTAATGGATTTGATAAGTCAAAATTATATTCTAAAAATAATGTTAAAACACTAACAATATTAATAGATTCTGTCATAAATATTAATGCTTTTTGTCTATAATAAGGTGAATTGCCAGATAATATATTATCATAATAATAAGGTGATAACAGATTTTCATAATTTATTTCATTATAATTCCAATTATTTTTAATATATGAAACAAATGAACCTTTAAATTTAGGAATAAAACTTCTGTATTTTTGATTTTCTGAAAGTAATAATAATTTTTCAAAAATAATTGCATTAAAAACATCAAAAATTAATAAATCATTATCATGATACATTGTTTGTGAGTGATAATCAACAACTTTAATAAAAATTTTTTCAGGTGTTGTTTCTTTTTCCATTATTACTTCTGATATTGTATATTTACAATTTTCTGAACTTACTATTAAATTACCATTATCAGTTGGTGTATAACTTTTAAATTTTAATAATTGTGTTAACATAGATTTACAAAAAAAAGATGTTGATAATAATAAATCTTTATTAGGAGAATCATTTATTTCTTTACTAATTAGTTTTTTTATTTCAATAAAATATCGATTTAACTTAATATAATTATCATTAATTGTCAAAAAATTATTTTTTGTTATTATTTGTTTTAATTTATCATTATAATTATCCATAACTATAATTAAAAAGGATATTTATTTTTTATAAGGTGAAACAGGACAGAAATCATTAAGATTTTTATCAATACAATCTTTTATTAAAGGTATTATTTCTAATTTATCAAAATCTTTGAAATCATCAGTTTCCAATAATTTTAAATTTTTTTCATTGGGAACTAATCCCTTATAAAATAACGGAATTGTTGATTGCATATCAGCAAGTTTATGATAAAAAATAATTAAAGATTTATCTTCAAAATAACGTCTACCACTATCTATTAAATTTTTATTTTTTGGATAATATTTATTCATTATCTCAATTTCTTCTTTAGTTAATACATATGAACTATTTTTAATTTTATTTTTATTTTTATTAAATATTAATTTAAATTTTTTATTTTGATTATTATTTTTATATATTTCTTTAATATTTTTTTCACCTGATTTTGAAATATAAGGAACTAAAATATATAATATTAAACGATTATTATTATTATTATTATTATTTTCATTTATTATATTCATAAAATTTCCAATTAAACCTCCTAATTGATTACCTGAATATATACAATCATCTATAAATATTATTATATCATCTTTTTGTAATTTCTTTGAAATTTTATTGACATTACCAAAATCTATTATTGTAATTTTAATTTTCAATAAAAACTTTAAATATTTCAATAACCAATAATTTGATTTCTTTTTATAATCTGTTTTTCTATCAATAAATACATATAACTTTTTATTTTTCATAACAGACAATAAATGTTTAATATTTAAACGAAAAGATTTAAAGAATTCCTTCTTTGAAATAACTGATGTATTTTTAATAATTTTCTTAACAATTCCTCTTATACTTTCTTCAGATTTTTGAATAAATTTTTTGACATTTATAAGTATCATTATTATTATTATTATTATAATTATATTTTTTTTAATTTAATTTATAAATTGACCATGCTAAATAATTCGCAAATATTAACCATAATATATATGGTATCATTAAATAAACTGAAATTAAATTTTTATTTGTCATTGCAAATTGAATCATTGTCATCAAAGCAAATATAAGAATAATGAAAGCGACAATTGCTGCACCTAAAATCTTCTTAAAATAAAAAAAGATTGGTGTATAAAAGAAATTTAAAATTAAATGAATAAAAGGTATTATAAAATAAATAAAATTCTTTTTATATAATCCATAATAATAAGAAATACCTAATAAGATATAAAGGATTGTCCAAGCAATCGGAAAAACTATTCTAGGAGGATTAAAACGAGGTTTATTTAATTCTTGATACCATTGATCTGGTTTTCCAATAGAACCTGCTATAAATCCAAAAATAATAGGTATAAAAATAAGTATTAAATAAATATCTATTTTCATTCTAATTTAAACAATTTTAATTTCTTGCTTCTTTAGATTGAAACATTTATCTTTTGGTTTAAGACTATAATTAAATGATGGAACAATATCATTTCCTTCATATTCATCTTCATTGTCTTCTTCTTCAATATGACTTTCATCTATTTCTTGTATTTCTTGTAAATCTTTAGCAATCTTCTTAATTTTATTTTTATCAACTGATTTCATTAATTCAGACATATATTCTTCATCAAGAACTATATCAAAGTTACCTGAACCACAATTGGGAACTTTACCCAACATAACTTGAGGTGATATACCTGAGATATTATCATATTCTGAAAATATACTACCATTGATGAGCATATCTACACTTTCTTCAAATGATGATTTACTCAATGCACTACTAGAATTTCTATTAATACCATGTCTATCAATAGACATCAATGAACCTTTATAAGTCATTGTATCAATTAATAATGATAAATGTCTATAATTCATAGAACCTTCACCGATGATGTTAACTAATTCACGAGCAAGACCATTTCTTGCTGCTTCAATACCTAACACCGCATGAATTTCTCGAATATCATTTGATATTGTTCTTGTTGAATCGATATTTGGATTTGCCAATATTTCCATTAAATTAGTACCATCAGAATCAATGACCCATTCAACAACTTTTTCGAATTTACCTTTTTCGTCATTATAAATCTCATTTTGTTTTTTATTTAATGAAACCTTATTAATTCCTTTATAACCTTTCAATAATACTTGATAAACTATATTATGTTCCATTGCTTTAATTGCAGCAATTTCATCTTTACTTTCAATATCTTTACATGCAAATTCAGTTAAACGAATTCTAAATATACATTCCTCTGCATTATCATCACTGTAAACACAATCAATATATTTATTATAAGTTTTATTTAATTTAGTATAAATATCAATCATACGTAATCCATAAGTAACCATTTTTTCTTTATTAAATTTCATTCGCAATACCCATGGAGATTTACTTCTATGTTTATTTACTAAATCATATAACCCTTGAAATTTATTATAAATATCTAACATTGGTTGATCTCGTTCAATTGTATTATCACTATCCCAATAAATTTCACTATATTCAAGAATATCAGATAATCTTGTAATTTCAATACTATTTTTGATATTTAATGCACTTTTCTTTGCATCATTAATTCTTTCATCATCATAATCACCATTTTCATTCATTTTAGGATTTACAATTGTTGCCACATCAGGTTTCATATAAATGATTAATGTTGGTGTTTTAGTTTTCTTTGTAGCACTCAATATTTCTTTCAATCGAGGAATACCACTAGTTGCCTTAACTGCCGCAGCAGTTCCTGACACATGGAATGAATCTAATGTCAATTGAGTACCCATTTCACCAATAGTTTGTGCTGAAACAACACCAACCATTTCACTTGGTTGTGCTAATGCTTGATTAAAATATTCATAAATTTGTTTAACTAACCAATCAAACATAACTTTTGAAAAATTATATTTAATTATTAATCGTTTTGGTGATAAGAAACTTCGCAATAATATATGAAAGAATTTCATTCCTTGTTCCTTATCTTTAATGTATAAATCTTCTATTATTTTATCAATTTTATCTAAAATATAATCAGGTGTTAAATCAGTTAATGATTTTGTAACACCAATAGATTCACGACGTTTAATAGCAGTATTAATTAATCGATTAAAAGGAATTGGATAAGTAATTTTACTATTTTTCATATTAAGTTTTTTAATTAAAAAGATCTTGTCTTCAATTAAAACATTAAAATGTTTTTCAAGTCTACTATAAGTTTTTCCTGTAATCTCTTTTAATGCATCTGGTGTTAAATACATATTCAATTTATCAACTTCTGTTAAATTAAATTCTTCTTCTAATTTCATAAAAGTTAATTCAATAGTAGGTATAAATTGATTTTCAATTTTAGAACCATCCATTCCATCCTCGCCATAAATATATTGAATAATTGTTCCACTTGAATTTCTCACAGTATTATCATAATAAATTTTAGCATCTTCCATTGCTTTAACTAAACGTCTTTGAATATACCCTGAGTCAGATGTTTTAACAGCAGTATCAATAAGACCTTCACGACCTCCCATAGCATGAAAGAAAACCTCTTGAGGTGAAAGACCACTAATAAAACTGTTTTCAACAAAACCACGTGCTTCAGGTCCATCATCATATTTAGTAAAATGGGGAAGAGTTCTATCAGTAAAACCATAAGAAATTCTCTTACCATCTACATTTTGTTGCCCAACACAACCCATAATTTGAGCAATATTTGTTTGTTTACCTTTAGAACCAGAATTAACCATATTAAACATACGATTAGTTCTTTCATCAATTTTATCTAAACTAATACGAGCAACCTCATTAGTAGTTTGATTTAAAATACCAATAATTTCTCTTTCAATAAATTCTTCATTTTTGAATATACTAATATTTTCCAATTCTCCTTTTCGCATTTCTTCCAATTTTTTATAAGCATCTGCTTTCATTTCCTTAATCTTATTATTTAATTCAGTATCTGTGTTTTTGTCTGTGACTAAATCACTAATACCAATACTGAAACCTGCAGTTAATAACCATCTACAAACAAGTCTTTGTGTATTATCTAAAAATTTCTTAATTTCAATTGGTCCATAATCATGATAAATAACTGGAATTAAACCATTAGTAATATTATGAAAAACTGCTTTATCTAAATTACCTGCAGTTAAAACACTATTATTAATAATGACTTTCTGTCCTGCCTTGTTTTTCTCTTCTATGAAAAGAGAGGGAGGCAAGATTTCTGAGAATACTTCACGACCAGTATAAGTATAATCTTTGCTAGGTTTATGTAATTTTCCTTTGAAATAACTATTACACATTTGCAAATTTGCCATTTGCTTATCACCGACAATTGTATAATCCTTAGTCAATCTAAATGATCCGACTAAAGTATCTTGAACAACTTCAATACTAGGTTTACCATTTTTCTGAGTAAGAATTAAATATGGCACTGCTGCCAAATCTTTCAATTCACTCATTGTTTGAATATTTTGAGGACAATGAAGATTCATTTCATCACCGTCAAAATCTGCATTATATGGAGGTGTATCTAAAACATTTAATCTGAATGTTTGATAGGGCATAATAATAACTTTATGACACATCATACTCATCTTATGTAATGATGGTTGACGATTAAATAATACATAATCACCATTATTAAGATGTCTGTGAATTATATCACCAATTTTGAGATCATCAGCAACTTTATCAAGAGTTCCTTTTGATTCCGGAATATTAAGATTAATAGTATTCATATCTTTTGCTTTTTTTACATATTTAGCACCTGGCCACTTGTTTGGACCATTCAAAATTAAACTTTTCATTTGATCAATATTATATTCATTTACAACTTCTTGAAATGTAATATTTAAGGCAACTTTAATAGGCACTCCTAATTCATCAATACTAATATAAGGATCTGGGGTAATTACTGAACGCGCAGATTGATCAACACGTTTACCATTTAAATTACCTCTAATTCTACCATCTTTCTTTCTCATTCTATCACAAATTGATTTAAGTTTGCGACCATTTCTCTGCTGAGATGGTGCTAAACCTGGTATTTGATTATCAATGAAAGTAAATATATGATATTGAAGAACCATTGCAATTAATTTAATTGTTTCTTCATTTGCACCTTTATTAATTTTATCAATAATACTATTATTAGTTTTAACAATATCTCCTAGTTTATGTGTCAAATCATCTTCACGACGTTGACCATTTTCTTCAATAATACTTGGACGAACAGCAGGAGGTGGAACAGGAAGAACTGAACAAATCATCCATTCAGGACGATTCCATTGTGGATTAAAACCCATAACTTCCATATCCTCCTCCGTAATTCTTTTGAAAATTCTTAAAACGTCTTCTGCTGTAAATTCTAATTGTGTTGATGTTTCTTTTGATTTATCTTTCCATTCAGCAATAATTTTCATAGATGATTCCTTATTATAACGATCAGGTTGTTTAGCACCACAACCAATATGTTTATCATCACCACAACTTTTAATTTTAGTAGTAGTATTACACAATTTAAAATATGCTTCCCATCTCTTTTGACGATTTTTAATGGCAAGAATTTTATTCATGTCATTTTTCAAATCTTCATTACCTGTATTAGGTGAAATGAGAATTCTAGAACATCTATAACAAACACATTTTAAAATCTTTTTAGTTATATCGAAAAACATTGCATGAAATACCGGTTTTGCTAAATCAATATGTCCAAAATGTCCTGGACAAAATACATTTTTCTGTTCACATGTACTACATATCTTATTGTGTTCTAATACACCCATTCTAGGATCAAATAGACCACCGGCAACTGGTTCATTACCTGCATAAGTGTCAGTTTTAGTAACATTTACAACAGAACGTTTTCTAATTTCTTCAGGACTTAAAATTGAAAATTGAATTCCTTTGACTTCTTGAATTTCAACTTTTTGATCATTATATGATAATTCAGCATATATCGACATATCTATTATTTATATAAGTTAATTTTAAATAAAATAATCATTTTTTTTTAAAATAAAAACAAAAACAAAAATTACATACGATAGTATTTAATATAATTTCCATATTCACTATCAAGTTCTGAAAAAATCTCATGATATTTAATATCATTCAAATTATCATAAGATAATATCCAAAATATATAATCGTCACTTCTTTCAACTGTAAAAACTGCGAAATAATAATCATCACCCCTTTTAATAATGAAATAATCACCATGACTAACCTCAATAACAACACCATCGAGATAATTAACAAATGAATTCATTACTTTTCCAAAATCATGAGACTTATTGAAATCTTCATGAGATATAGAATAACCTATAAAGGAATTACATTGAGGAATATTAATATCTATATTATCAAAAATATTGAGCAAATAACAAGGATATTCATTTGCCATTATGTTGACAATAATTTATAAATATTCAAAAAATCAAATTTTATTTTATTTTAGATATCTTATCATAATATTTATTTTTTATATCATTATATTCTTTAATGATACCTTCATTAAATAACCATCGTTTTGAAAAAATATTGTATTTATGGTTTTCATTAAATAAAACATAAATCGTAAAATAGATTAAAAAAACAATGAAAATTGTTTTAGGTAAACTACGTACAGGAATATAAATAATTCCGAATAATATTAATGCCTGAATAACATTATTTTTTAATAATTTTTTTTGAAAATCAGTTAATTCTAAGTCCAAATATTTTGCACCTACTTGCATTGATATAAATGAAAGTATAAGAATAGGGTCAAACGATAACACATCCATTTTTAATAACTGATTATATAAAAATTAAATTTTATCAGAACTGTCAAATTCAAATAATTTGATTTCTTCTAAAGATAATATACCTAATTGCTCAGTAGAAGATGAACCAATTGTACTATGAAAAACAAATAAAAATTCATTTGATAATACCATTTGTGATTCATTTTCATATGTTATATCAACCACTAATTTTCTTTGATTATTTATACAATAACTATTTGGTGTAATTTTTAAATTAGAATCTGCTGGTGGAAAAGAAAAAGTATTAGGTTGATTATTTACATTATATATATATAAAGTCCAACTACTTGGTGCTCTATTTACAAAACCAGAAACTGCTTTAAAAGAATATCTGCTAAGTAAAATTGTTTTAGGAGTTTTAATATAAATATAATCTCCACGTGGTCTTGCAGCATCACTTCTAAATTTAATATTTCCACAATCTGGGACTAATAAATCAAGTGCATATTTACCAACTGAATCATAATTATAAATAAATGTATTATTATTAACAGTTGTTTCCAATGCATTTACACTTAAAAATGCACAATATGTAATATTATCATTTGGAAATAAATTATAAACAGAATTTGTAAATAATTTAACAGGAGAATATGGATTTCTTTTTGAATTTTCATTAAATAATGGTTGTGAAAATAAAAGAACATATTCATCAGATGGAGCATTTGTATATGTAAATGTCTGTTTATATTGTGGATTATTTTCAAAAATTGTTTGAATAATTGAAATATCAGAAATGGTATTTAATGATCCAGTTGCTGGTGGAATAGAAATTAAATTTTTAGTCATTAATAATGAATAATCATCACATTCAGTTGTTTCAATTGCATTATTTTCAAGAGAAGATGTTGATGTAGATGTAACAATAGATGTTCCATAATATAAGGTTTTAACTTGCATGTCAGTAACAGCAAAATCATATATTCTTAAATCATCTAATAATGTATTTTCAGGCAAAACATTTGTAGGTGTATATGAAAAACCTGAATTAATTTTATAAATAGTTTGATTATTTATAATAAAATCACTTAATTTAAATCTAAAAATAACAACACCTGAACCACCATTTCCACCATTTTCAAATATTATTTTATTACCTGTATAAGTTCCTCCACCACCTCCACCACCTGTATTTTTTATTCCAGGTTTTGCAGAATTATATGATGTACCACCATCACCACCACCATGATAACCTATACCACCTAAACAATAAGTTTTTGCTGATAAACCAGCACTACCACCTCCCCCACCACCTCCATAACCAATACTAGTACCAGTTATATCAATATTTTCACCACGACCACCATTACCTTCACCACACATACCACCTGTGGAATTAGTTCCATCTTTTAATGATGAAGGTAATGGTTTAAAACCACCTCCACCTCCACTTCCTCCTGAATAATAATTTGTAGACGGTTTTGAATATGTACCTGGTAAAAATGCACTGCCTCCACCATTAATTGATGTAACAATTGTATTACTTTTACTATTTACATTTGCACCTATACCTCCAGCACCTCCAACATCCCCGCCATTTCCACTCATATTATATGAACCGCCTCCACCACCTCCTTTTGCAATTGCAATCATTTGATTATTATTTGTATAAGTTATTTTTGATGAAAAACCATTTAATCCTTTACTTGATAATCCTTTACTTCTTGAAGATCTACTTATATCACTACCATTTCCACCATTTCCAACAGTAACTTCATATTTACCTGCAGTAAGTGATATTGCACCTCCTGTTTTAAATTTAACATCAGATCTATTAGTATAATATAAAACTTCTCCACCACCACCACCACCACCTGCAGCATAACCGCCACCACCACCACCACCAACTATTAAAATATCTGCTGTGCAAGTAATAGGCAAAGAAAATGTTTGAGTTTCATTAAAAAATCTTAAATAAAAAAATTCATTTCCACTAATATAATTAATATCATAATTTTTATTTTCAATACCACTTACATTTAAATTTAAAAATTTTTTATTAGTTAATATAGAATTTCTTTCTACTGTAACATAATAAGGCATATCATAATAAGAACCTATAAAAATTCCACAAGTTTCACTAGCAGGTAGTTTTTGTGTTATAATACTATAATCTTTATTTTCTACTATTTCATTTTTTGGAGTATTTAAATTTAATAATGTCATATTTGTTGTAGTATCTGAAGCAGTTATAAATTGTTTTAAACCATCTATATAAATATTCCATTTTGGATTTGTATTAATATTATATGTTAATATCACATGTGACCAATCAATATTTGTAGCATTTACAAAATTATTAATTATTATAATTGTTTGCCAAATATCATTTTGATTTGTTCCCAATAAAACTTTTAAATTTGCATCTTCAACAATGATTCTCCATCCTAATGTAGGATTTTTAACAGATTGACTAATTAAAGGTTTAAAACCTTTAGCATCTGTTATTTTAATAAAAAAAGAAACTGTAAAAGCATTTGTAATTCCTGTTTGTGGAAATTGTTGATAAATCCAACTTGTACCTGAAAATCTTATACTACCATTACCTTTAATATAATCTGTTGTATTAACTGTAACAAAATTTTCATTATTATTTAATTTCATTTTATGATTAATTGAATTATTCAATTTTCTCGAACCATTATTTATAATATAAAGATTATTATCTATTATTATTAAATCGTTTTCATTACATTTTAAATAAACAAGAATATCATTTAATTTTTCATTTTTAAGATTAGCATCGCTTTTAACAACAGATAGTTTATCTACCGCAAATTGTTCAATTTTTATATTAATTATATTTATAGTATTCAATAGAATAAATATAACAAATATAATAGATACAATAATAAATATCAATAACATAAAATAAATATTTAAATTCATTTTAATTTTTATAAATATAAATAATAATTAAACAATACTTGAATTATTTTCAGAAAATAAATTTAATTCATCAAAAGATAAAATACCAAACTTATCAGTATCAGAATTACCTATTGTACTATGAAATACAAATAAAAATTCATTTGATGAAATTTTTTGAGATGAATTAGTATAATTTAAATCAACAATTAAAGTTCTTTGGTTAATAGCACAATAATTTTTTTCAGTTATTTTTTCTCCGACAGGTGGAAATGAATATGACATATAATTATTTACTTTTGAATTATAGACAAATAAAGTCCATGATGCCGGTGCTCTATTAATAAAACCTGTAACTGCTTTTATTGAATATCTACTAATTACAAAAGAAGTTGGTGTTTTAATATAAATATAATCACCAGAAGGTCTAGTTGGTTCTTTAAATATAATATTACCACAATCATGAACTTTAAAATCAAGTGCATATTTACCATCAACATCATAATTATATAAAAATTTATCATTATTTACAGTTTTTTCTAAAGCATTTAAACTTAAAAATGCAGTGAAATTTATTTCATCATTAGGAAATAAATCATTAATTGATTTATTAAATAATTTAATTGGCGAATAAGGATTTCTTACTGAATTCTCATGAAATAATGGTTGTGAAAATAATAAAACATATTCAGAATTTGGATTGTCACTATATGTAAAAATTTGTTTATATTGCGGATGATTAGTTATAGTATTTACAGTAATACTTGAAATAAATGTCAATTTAGCATTATTCGCAGGTATTGATATTAAATTTTTTGATTCTAATATACTATTGTTTACACATTCATTATCTTCTTTTCCTTTAGCAGAAGAACTAATAGACGCTAATGTATTACCATAATATAAAGTCTTAATTTCATTTTCATTTAATGCAAAATCATATAATCTAAAATCATCCATTAATGTTCCTTCTGGCAAAAAATTTGTGAAACCTATATTTGTTTGATCTGTCATATTATATACAGGTTGATTTGCAACTTTAAAATCAGAAATTCTAAATTTTATTATAACAACACCAGAACCACCATTACCACCCACACTTCCACTTCCCCATGGAACAGATGCACCACCACCACCTCCTCCAGTATTTGGTTGTCCATTAACTCCATTACTTATTTGTGTTGGAACACCGCCTGCACCACCACCACCTAAACCACCTTCACTTCTCATACTTGAATTTGTTGGAAATGAACCATTATCACTATTATGAGATCCACCACCTCCACCACCTGCATACCATACATCCAATCCTGTAATATTAATTTGTCTTCCTATACCTCCATTACCACATTTAGTAAATGTACCAGATATTCCTGCACTTCCTGCACCACCTCCTCCTCCATGTTTATATGTAGAAGAACCAGAAACAGTTCCACCATTATTACCTTGATTTGTAGTTCCAATTGCACCGCCGAAACCACCGCCACCACCTGAACCTCCAGTTCTACCAGCACCAGTATCCCATGAACCACCTGCACCACCTCCTATTGCATTAAAAATATCATTATTATTAAATTTAATTGAACTATTTTGACCATTAGCACCACTGCCACCTCCATTTCCAACAGTTATAAAATAAGATCCAGAAACAAGAGTATAATTTTGAACATAAATCAAACCACCTGCACCACCACCACCACCATGTCTTGTGCCACCACCACCGCCACCTCCAACAACTAAAATATCTACAATACAATTAACTGGAATGGTTATTGTTTGAGTATTTGTTGATATAAATGAAACATGAAAACTATCACTAATTGGAATATATTTTATGATGTAATTTGTATTACGAGTTCCTGAGAAACCCAAATTATAAAAATCTTGATTATTTTCAACTAAACTTGCTAAGGTATTATTATCAACTAATGAAAAAAGGGGTTTATTAAATTCAAATCCAATAAATAAGGATTGTAAATCTAAACCAACACTAACATTATTAATTTGTTTACAATTTGTATTTGATTGACAATTCATAAATAAAAAACGTTTTGTATTTACGTCAATTAAATTCATATTTATGTTTTGAGTATTTAAATTATCAGTAAATTTAAAACCATCAATATAAATATTCCATTTTGGATTTTGAGTTATATCATATGTTAAAACAACATGTGACCAATCAATATTAATTTGATTTATAAAATTCGGAACCACTATGATTTCTTTCCAATTATTATCCTGATTAGTGCCAATAATAACTTTTAAATTATTGCCATCAACTCTGATAATCCATCCCATAGTAGGATTACTATTTGCCTGACATACAATAACTTTATTTCCTGTTACATTTGATAATTTAATAAAAAAACAAACAGAAAATTTTTGATTAATTGTACTTATCGGTATTAATTGAAGTAATATATTTGAATTATTAAATTCTAAACTTCCAGACCCTTTAACATAATCATTTGTATTTATAATAGGATGTTTATATGATGTGCTTTTAGTTATATTTAAAGACATAGCATTATATTGTTTATTTTTACTATGATTTGTAATCATATATCTATTGTCTATAATTTCTATGTCATTTACATTAAATTTTAAATATACAACTGAATTATTTAATGATTCTAATAATATTAAATTATCATTTATTGCAATATTTTCTTTATTAATTACAAATAATTCAAATCTTGTTTTAATAAATAAAGTTGCTAGTAAAATAATCACAGAAATAATAACAAATGATAAAATTAAAGAAAATATCAATGATAAATAATAATTAATATATTTCATTTCTTATTATAATATTTTTATTAAATTTTTGCAACATTGTCTTCTCCATATAAATTCAATTCTTCAAAGGATAAAATACCAACATTTTCAAATCTATTTTTTCCTACTGTAGTATGGAATACAAATAAAAATTCATTTGATTGTAATTTTTGTGTTGCGTCTGGATAATTTAAATCAACCGTTAATGTTCTTTGATTCTTTTTACAATAATTATTTTTATCAACAGTAGATCCAGATGGAGGATATGAATATGAACGTATATTACCGGGTCCATGATATACAAATAATGTCCATGATGCAGGTGCTCTATTTACATAAGTTGAAATAGCTTTTATAGAATATCTACTAAGAATATATGATTTAGGTGTTTTAATATAAACATAATCACCAGAAGGTCTTATTGCTTCACTAAATGTAATATTACCACAATTTGGAACTTTTAAGTTAAGTTTATAATTTCCATCTAAATCATAATTATATATAAAATTTTCATTATTATCATTAGTTCCATCTAATGCATTAGTACTTAAAAATGCAGCAAAATTAACATCATCATTTGGAAATAATGTATTAATTGATTTGTTAAATAACTTGACGGGTGAAAAAGGATTCTTTTTAATATCTTGAGTAAATAATGGTTGTGAAAATAATAATATATATTCAGCATTTTTATTATCACTAAGTGTAAATATTTGTCTATATTGAGGATTGCTTGGATAATCTTGAACATTTATTGTAATGTCAGAAACTGAAAATAAACTTGCACTTTCTGAGAAAACAGCAACAAGACTTTTAGTAGGTAATAATGCATTATCTGCACAATCAATATTTTCCTCACTTTCTGGTGTTCTATCATATAATAATGATGTTGTAGTTGCAGCAATATTAACACCATAATAAAGTGTTTTAATTTGTGATTCTTGAACAGCAAAATCATATACTCTAAAATCATCAATTAAAGTTCCTGTTGGAACCATATTAGTTGGTTTAATATTAAAAGTACTACTAGCAGAACTTTCTGTATATGTAGGTGTTTCATAAGTATTAAAAATACGTGTTTCACAATATAATATTACAATTCCAGAACCACCTTTACCTGCAGAACCATTAGCACCATGCCAATTACCTCCTCCACCGCCACCTCCTGTATTTGGTGCTCCAGATGCAGCGCGTAAACCACCATTTCCATGTGCTCCTCTTGCACCACCACCAGCACCACCCCATGCAAAAGAACCCCAACCCCATGCACCTCCACCAGCACCACCACCACCTCCACCATAAACACCTCCATTAACAGGCCAAGTTATACCATTACCTCCTCTGTGTGCGTGGAAATTCCAATAATATCCATAACTTGTATCTGGATAACCAACTTCACCAGCACCACCACCGCCACCACCACCTGCAATCCACCATCCAAAACCTCCTCTATTACCATAATAAGTCATTGCTGCTCGTCCTGCTTGTGAATTTGATGCACCTCTTTGAGGATTACCCCACCATCTATTAGCACAATAACCAGAACCACCACCACCAGAACCACCATCTGTACCCCACACGTGTCCTGCTGTACCTCCACCATAAGCAATTTCATTTATTGCTCCTCCTACTATCGATGAATGTTGTCCTTGTTCACCATAATCACAACCCCAACGAGATGGTCTTCCTCCTTCACCTACAGTTATAGTATAATCAATTCCACCTTCAAATGTTATAGTTCCCATTCCTACACCACCACCTCCACCACCTCCACCTCCTTCCCAACCGCAATTTTGACCACCGCCACCACCACCAGCAACTATTAAAACATCCGCAGTTACTCTTGTTGGAAATCTTATTACACTTGTACCCAATATGAAGTTTATGTAAAAATATTTATTACCATTTGTTAATGCTGTTGTATAATTCACATCTTTTTGAGTATTTACATTGATTTTTAAATTTTGAATATTAACAGGTATATTATCAGGATGCACAAATTCATAAATACGATCTTGAAATACACCACCTATTAGTAATGGTTGTGATGTTAAACTTAATACAACATCACACATACATTTTAAATCCCTAAAAGGAGTATTTGTGCTAATTAATGTTCTATTTGTAGTTGCATCTGTTGTAGGAAGAGATTTCTTTAATCCATCTATATATATATTCCATTTAGGATTTGATGCGACATTATAAGTCAATACGACATGAGACCATGTTGCTGGTTCAGTTGCAAAATCACTTATTGAAAATACTTCTTGCCAATTATCATTTTCTTTTTTTCCTAATAAAAGTTTTAATGTTGCTCCATGTAATTCAAGTTTCCATCCTAAAGTTGGATTTTGAAAACATTGGGCAACTATTGTTTTTATACCAGGTCTTGCGCTAATTTTAATGAAAAATACAATACTAAATTCTCCTCTATCAAAAGTCTCTCTATTAACATATTGAAATATAACACTACTACCTGAAAATTCAAGACTACCACTTCCTTTAACATAATCATTTGTATTTATTGTACACGGCAAACCTGTTGAATGATTATAATTTACAGCACTTGTTAAATTTCTTAAACCGTAATTTTTAAATGTAAATTTTTGATCTAATACAACTCTGTCACCGTCATTCAATTTTAAATAAACAACACAATCTTTTAATTTTTCTCCCAATTTAGTTGTGTCGCTTCTGCTAATATTCACTGAATCTATGGCAAATGTTTCTATTTTTGTTTTTGTTAATGATATAAACACCAAGAAAACTATACATATAACTATAAAAACTACAATTAATGTTATTAAATATCTACTGGCATTAATCATAATTATAATAACTCTATTATTTTAATTAGAATAAATATAAATAAAAATTATAACCTCGATTATTTAACTTCCATTAAAAATGAAATATTTAAGGAGTATCTAGACGATGCTGTAAGTGATGAAATAGGACTTGTTTTAATTCTTATAACATCTGTTGCGTCCAATATACCTCTAAATGATATTGTATCATCATTTGATACTCCTTTTGATTTAATAATAATTGTATTAGTATCATTTAAACAATTAACAGTACTTGCTTTATTTTTATCCATCCAAAAATAACTACTTCCATTAGAATTTCCTAATATAGCATTTATAAGATATAAACCTGTTTTATTTATTGTGAAATAATCTCCATTTGTTGCATCTGATGTATATGTAATTATATTGGTATCCATATTTAAATTTCTTACCAAATTTGTAAATCGTATTGTAAATGATGTTGTATCTGTTGGTATTGCTGTTGTTGTTCTACTGTAATAATAAGTAGGGGTTGTTAAATGTCCATTTATTTCAAATAAAGATTGGGGATTAATTACACCAACACCAATATTACCATTACTTGAAATTTTAAAATCTTCCATTTTATTTATAATATTTCTAATTGAAATACCCTTATCAGTATAATCAGATACTAATTTATTTAAATAAAAAACTTCTGTGTCTGTTAAAAATTGATCCCATATCATTACTAAACTAAATGCCCAATCACTTACTTCTGATGTGTTAATAGTTAAATTATAACCACCAACACCTCCAACATTTCCACCAACTGGAATACCATCACAGATAATATTTGTAGGTATTGAATTATTATTTCTACCAATACAACATAACCAATCATTTTGATTTCCTAAAGTTCTATCACCATAAATAGTCTTCCAACCATCATAATGACAAACACCTTTATAAGTATTCCAATGTCCATGAATAAAATTACCAGGTGTTGAATTAATTATACGACCTTTTGTTGCTCCATTATATCTAGTTAAACTACAAAGAGTAAAATTAGGTGGCAAAGATCCAGTCCCAAAATTAATAGTTGCTGTAGTTCCACCAGTAATATAAAAAATATTGCTGTTTGCTCCATTTCCATTTCCCCATGAACTAGTTATAGTTCCTGTACATGTTGCATTTCTACCATTATTTCTAATATAATTATAAAGAATATTTGTGCTTGATTCATAATCCTCTGCAAAATAAATCCCCCAAGGTATTTTTTTTTGAAAAATTGAATATAATAAATTGTTTTCTGAAATTCTGAAATTTATATCAGCATTATAATAATTCCAAAATAAACAATCATTATTTGCATTTTTTCCAAAAATTAAACCATTATTTGAATTAAAACCAGTTGTATTATCAGTAAATCTAATCATTAATTCTTGATTAGCAACTGAATTTGATAAATTTAAAATGGCATTTGCATTACTTATATTAGCAATTCTAACATTTGATAAATTAATTGCCAATAAATTACTTATATTTGAATTTAATTGTTGTTGACCTATTAAATTACTTATTGATGATATTTTGCCTGAAAATAAATAACTGTTACTATTATTGCTGTTAATAACACTAATTTGCTTTAATGAAAATTTATTATTTGAATCTATTTCAAAAATATTTGAATTATAATTTAATTTTAATTCATTATTTGTATTTAAAATAATTGGATTTTGTGTTTTAATATCTATAATTCTATTCCAATAAACTGTATTATCAAAAATATTATTTGATGTATATAAATTATTTATATTGAAAGATTTATTATTTATAATTAAATTTGAACAATTAATAATACCATTTACATCTAATTTATATTTGGGATTATTAGTATTAATTCCAATATTTTGAGTAGTATTATTAAATATATTTGGGGTATTTAAATAAGTTGTATAATCATAATTACTAAATGTAATCGGTAAATTACTTAAATTAGAATTTTTAAATATATTACTATATAAATTTTCAAAATTCATTATTATTTATATCAATCATAATAATAATAAAAAAAATAATTTGTTTTTTTAATTTTAATTAAATGCCATTATAAATTCAATCGTTATTCTTGATTGTACACCGCTTGAGTAACTGAATTTAGGATTTGCTTTTACCCTTATAACATCATTTTTTTCCAATAAACCCATATATAATAATGTATGTTCGTAATATGCTGTTCCTCTTGAAGTTATTGCTAATAAGTCAGTTCCATTTACACCTGTTTCCGATGTAGTTGCCAATTGATTTTTATCAATCCAAAATACAATATTCAATATTGATGTTCCTAAATTTACATGTATTGAATATATTCCAGTTCTATTAATTGTAAAATTATCACCATTTACTTGATCTGCAGTATATGTAATTATAGAATTATCAAGAAATAAATTATAATTATTTATATTTAAATTTATAAAGGCAATACCATAACTGCTTGCATTTGTTGATGCTTGAATAACTGTTCTATTTATATTTAAATCATTTCTTGTAATAAAATTATTAATTTCAAATTTTGATGTAGGATTTGATGTTCCTATACCAATATTACTTGAATTTTTAATTCTTAATCTTTCCACATTTGAAGTTCCTATTATAATATCTTTATTTTGATTATTATTAATAATTGTATTATGATTTGTTGATTTAGATAATGTAACAACTCCATCTATATTTATAGCAATTGTTCGATTATTATTGTTATCTGCTAAATGAAGTAAAGATTGAGGATTATTTACACCAATACCTACATAATTATTATAATTATAATAATCATAAAATTCTATTTGACTAAAATTTAAAATTTCATCTCCTTGTGGAACTGCTTTGCGATTAACTGTTATTCCATAAAATTGATAGAATGTTGTTGAATTTGGTAAATATCCCTTATATTTATTACTAACATATTGTTCTTGAGTTATTGAAACAGTGTCTAATTCAACAAAAGTATTACCATCAACAGAAGCATAAACTTTAAATTCTCCAGGTGCTCTATATACTAGTCCTGGTCTTGCATAAATTACATATTCTCTAACAATTATTGGATAAGGGAATCTGAGAATCACCCAATCTCCTTTATAATCAGGATTTATATAATTATTTAAATCATATCTATAATAATTATCAGTACTTCTATATTGATAAGCACCAAAATGTGGATCAGTATTTGTTGTATTACCATTAAATAATAGTCTCATTCCCCATGCGTCACTATAAGCAGTAGACATATAAACATTATATGTTCCTATATCATATGTATTTCCTCTATAATTTGTAATTGTAAATGTTTGCATTGAACAACTTCTGCCTCCTAAAATAGATGTTGTTGAAACAAGACTAGTTGTTGACGTATATGGAACAGATGGGAATTTTCTTATTATATTAGAATTATTATTATATCCAATTAAATATTCATTTTGATTATTTATTATGTTTATATTTGTATCTGAATAATAATAATCATATAATTCTATTTCACTTAATTGTAATATGGTATCTCCTGTAATTGGTGATAGTAAAATTCTGCCAAAAGTAAAACCATAATAATTATAGTATTTATTATTATTTATGTTTTTTTCATATTTATGATTAATATAATCATCTTGTTTTATTTTTACATCATCTAATTCCTCAAAATTATTTCCATCATTTGAACCATATAATTTCCATTCACTTGCTGCTCTATAAAGAACATTAATTCGCGCATAAATAATATATTTCTTTAAAATAATTGCATAAGGTAATTTTAATATTACCCAATCACCTTTATAATCTTCTTTAATATAATTATTCCATTTTGATATATAAAATCCTGTTGTTCCGTCATATTGATTGTATCCAAATATACCATCATTACCATCATTAAAATCTGCATCAAAAACTGTTTTAAGTGTATTAAGATTATTGTCTACAATAGATGAAGAACAATAAATCTGATATAATCCCTTATCATATGTATTAGTAGTTACTTGAAAAATTTGATAATAACATTCACGACCATTTAATATTTGCGAATTTTGAATTTCAAGTGTTGACGATGAATGATAACCTGTTGAAGGAAATTTGCGTAATATATAATTAAATCCGGATGAATAATTTAAATAAGGTGCTAATAAATTTGAAGTATTTGAATTTATATCAAGAATATTATTATTATTAGTGAGTGTTATATTTGAAAAAATATTTGAAAAATTAAAATTATTACTATTGTCAATATAAAAAATATTTGAATTATAATTTAAATTTATTAAATTTGTTTTGTCTGCAATTAAAGGTGACGCAGTATTTATATTTTTAATTTGTTTCCAATTAAAATTGACATTACTCCATGTATAATTAGGGATTTTAATAATAACTAATCCAGAACCTCCAAAATAACCAGCACCATGACCACCACTGCCATATGACGGAGTTAAATTCGAAAAATAATTATAATAATTTGCACCAACCCCTTTTTTGCCTAAAACTAAATTTGATCCAGTTAAATTTTCAATAAATTGTGAATCATTATTTATAGGTGTTATTATTTCAAGTCTTCCTTTATATAATTCTTGAATTTGATTTATAGTTAGTTCAGTTTCATAAAATCTAAAATCATCCATATTACCATTGATAAATGATCCCTGTCTTGCACCTCCTGCAAACCAATAACCAATATGACTATTAGTTACTGCAGTTGCATTTGGTAAACTATAATCTCCATTAGTTGAACTATCTAATAAACCATTTATATAAATTTGACATTTAGTATTTGATGCAACTATTGTAAAAAAATACCATCTATTGATTAATAAAGTAGATGTTGATACTGCTTCTGTAACATTATTTTTACCATGATAATATAATTTACCTGCAGTTCCAGATGCAAATATACCACCAGTATTTGAATAACAACCAATTGAAATAACACAATAAGTATTATTACCATCATGTTGTTTTGATGTCAATATATAAGTTCCTAAAGCATTCATATAAAACCATAATGATATTGAATAAGAAGTTATATTATTGAATAATGATGTTGATGTTACAAAATAACCAGCACTATTAAAATTAACAGAACTCAAACTTTTTGCACTTTTAGAATAATCAATAAGTGCACTTGTATTTGTAATATTATAATTATTCATTGTATCAATACCTAAATTTACAGAATTGTCAAATTTATACCAGGCACGTGGATTTAAACCAGATAAAATTGGATATGATTTATCTGTATATCTTCCTGAATACAGTTCATATACTTGTTCAGGTGTCAATACTTTATTATAAATTCTAAAATCATCTATAAAACCTTTAAAATACCATCTTGTACTATTAACATATACAGAACCAATATTCCAATTTGCATAAGGTAATAAATTTATTTCATTTCTTGTTCCTGAAACTTGTAAAATACCATTTTTATAAATATATGCAGTTTTTAATGAATCATCATATATAAATGTATAATAATTCCAATTATTCAATTCAGATGAAGTTACTGATAATGTAAGTGCGTAATTCCAATTAAAATCTATTCTAATTTGATTTAAAGAAAATTCATATACAATTGCAAAAACTCTATCGCGATCACTAACCGCAGAAGCATTATCTGTATTGCAAAATATAGGTCTTTTACCTGTAATATCTGTTGGTTTTACCCAAAATGAAAAAGTAAAACTCATATTAGAAAAATCAAAAGTGCTTTGTGATAAATAATCATTTACACCATCAAATAATGCACTACCAGTCCCTCTTCTATAATCATTTATTTCATAACTAACACCATTATTATTAATCATATTATATTTGCCAATTTCATCTTTGCCTAAATCACTTGAATCAAATTTATACCATGCTATTGGATTAAAAACAGAACCATCTGGATTTTTTAGAATTGGATAACCATAATTATATGCACTAAAAAATATTTTTGGATTAAGTATTCCATTTTTATAATCATTAATTAATGAATTTAATGATATCATTTCACTATCTGTCAAATTTCTATCCCATATCATTACAACTGATAATGCCCAATCAGATAATTGTGAATTCCCACTACCAGATGCCCAACCAGTATTTAAAGTTAATATATTATTACCAGTACCATTTGTAAATATACCACTTGGAATACCATCAAATAAGATATTATTAGGAATACTACCACTATTTTTACCAATACAAGATAACCAATCTAATTTATTTCCTAAATTATTTGTTGTATTTGTTTTATAACCATCACCATAATAACAAATACCTTTAATACCATTTAAATCAGATGAAGAAACAGCAGTAACATTTAAATGACCATGAGCAAAATTTATTGTAGATGCTTGTAAAATTCTTTGTTGATTTGCACTAGAATTTGTATATCTTGTTAATGATAATAAAGTAAAATTTGTAGGAATACTACCAGAAGGCCAAGTTATTGTCGCTGAAGTTCCACCACTTATATAAGTAATTGGAGCACTTGCACCATTTCCACTTGCAGTAGTTTTTGTGATAGTTCCTGCAGTGGTTGCATGACGATTATTTCCACTGATATCTAATAAAGTTGTTCCACTCCAATCATCTGCAAAATAAACACCCCAAGGAGGATTATTTTTAAATATTGAATTGTATGTTGCAAATTTGCTGGATTCTATTGATGTCATATTTATTTCACCATCATTAAATGCAATATTTGAATTAAAATCTGTAATAGTTCTTCTTGTTGTATTATTATAAATAATTATATCATTTGTATTATTACCATTATTAGTATTGTCAAATATAAATTTATTTGTGAAATTTAATGGTAATGGATATTTCCATAAATTATAATTAATATTATTTGTAAAAATAGATCTTGGATTAAATACACCAGATTTATAATCATTTATTAAATTATTCAATCTAAACATTTCACTATCTGATAAATGTTTATTCCAAATCATAACTGTTGACAATGCCCAATCAGATAATTGTGATGATGATAAACCTGTATTTAATGTTAATGTATTATTACCTGTTCCTCCTGTTCCTGTTCCATATCCAACACCATCTAATAAAACATTATTTGGGTTTGTTCCTCCATTTTTTCCAATACAACATAACCAATCATCAATTGTTCCTACTTGTAATGTACCACTTGTTAAATAACTGCCATAAAAAACAACACCTCTATATCCAGAACCCAAATTTTGATTTAAAAATCCATGACAGAAATTAATACTTGATGCTTGTAATATTCGTTGTCTATTTGTGCCATTATATTTGGCGAGACATAAAAGGGTAAAATTAATCGGAATACTTCCTGATGGCCAAGTTATACTTGCTGATGTTCCACCACTTATATAAGTAATTGGTGCACTTGCACCATAACCACTTGCAGTTGTTTTTGTAATTGTTCCTGAAGTAGTAGCATGTCGATTATTACCACTAACATCTAATAAAGTTGTTCCACTCCAATCATCTGCAAAATAAACACCCCATGGTGGATTATTTTCAAATAATGAATAATAATTTGCAAATTGATTTGAAGTATTTATCATTGAATATGATGTTGAACCTTCAGAACCACTCATATAAACTCTTGAAGTGCTATCAGAAAACATTGTTGTTTTATTTGAATTAGTTATATACGAATAACCAGCAATACCGCCATTATTTAAAGTATTATCTTCAACTGTTTTTTTTTTAAAAATAATAGCATTTCCATTAAATAATTCAAAAACTTCATCTATTAAAATAATTCTGTTATATAATCTAAAATCAGTTATATTACCAACGAAATAATTACCTGATATATTTCTACCCATAAAATTTTTGTTAAATTGAAAATTAGTTATTTCTTGTATAATCGGATTTCCTTGAAATGATGTTGCTGTAAAAGGTCTATCATTATATACTAAACTGGAATTTATATAAATTCTCCAATAACCTTTATTTGGAATAGTCCAACATAAATGTGCCCATTCATCCATTGTTATGGTAATTGTTGCTGTAAATACATATGCTGTTGTTTGATTTTCAAATCCACCACCAATTTCACATATTAATTGTGATGTCAATGCATTTCTTCTTATAGATATATATCTTGAAGGTGTACCAGATAAATCAGTTGTTGTATTAGTTCCAAAATGAATTATTTGACCATTACTTTGAGTGAGTGAATTCATACAGAACCAAAAAGAAATTGATAAACCATTATTAATAATAAAATTATTGAAATTTATATTATTGGGTATTAATGCATAATTAGTAGAATTTGGTGCGAAATATAATGAACCTTGACCTTTAACTGAAAAATAATTTTCCCTTATTGATGGATATGATTTATCAGTATGACCATTTAAATATAATGTTCTAACATCATCAGGTGTTAAAATTCTATTTCTATAAAATCTAAAATCATCTAAATAATAACTTTTAGCATTACCTGATGTAGTTGTTCCATATCTACCTATATTAAAATAGGTGTCTGCGATACTTGAAACTTGACCATTTGCAATTCTTGTTTGTTTAAATAAACCGTTCATATAAACAATTTGCTGTCTTGTCACGGTATTGAATGTATAACACCAAAAAGTCCATTTATTTAAAAATTCATTATTATTTGTTGCATATACATAAATACCATCACTACCATTGTCAAATTGTATTTGTGGTGGTAATGTTTGACATCTATAAAAAATATGAAATGAACCACCAACACCGTATGAAAAAATATTATTTAATCCTTGACTATTATCTGTTGGATAATGCCAAAAACAAACACTAAAATTTAAATTTTGAAAAAGACTCACATTTGCTTGTCCTGAAGGTAATTGTAAATAATCACCTAAAGTAGCATCAAAAAATGCACAACCTGTTCCTTTAATAACATAAGTAGTATCATAAGCAACTAAACCATTATTAGTTAAATTATAACCTGATAAAGAACCACTATTAAGACCTAAATTAGTACTGTCATCAAATCGATACCATAAATCAGGTTGAATAATTGTATTAATATCTCTATATAAAACATTACTATTCCACAAATTATTATTTGAAATAGAATCTGTTAGGAAATTATTGCTATTCTCAAATTTATACCATAAAATAGGTGTTAAATTTTGAATAATTGGATAATTTCTAATAGTTGGATAATTCAAACCAATACTGCCTCTAAAAAACTTAACGTAATAATTATTTGGAGGTATAATTAAATTATTACTATAATTAAAAATAGCCAATGAATTTGAGGATAATGAATATAAATTACTCGAATCCATTAACAAATCACAGTTAGAATAAACATTAGTTGAATTATTATATAATTGAGTAACCTGTTTTTGATTTAATTCAATATTATAAAATTTAAAATCACCTATTAAAGTTCCAGAAGGAAGATACCAAAAATCAATACCTGCTTGACCTATAGTATATTCATTTGATGCACCACCTATTCGTAAATTAGTTGTTGTATTTTTATAATAAGTATAATTTCTTGATTTTACAAATAAACCATTAATATAACAATTCATTGTTACTTGATTTGTTGCAATTGTTTTAAAAGTAACTACTAAATGTTTCCATAATGCTGTTGCAGTTGTTGTATGTGAAGAATCAACAAAATTATAATAAGTGACATCGCCTCCATCCCATGCAGTCGAATTACCAGTCCATATTTCTAAATTGGTTCCATTTACATATATAATCCAACCTCCTGTTGATGGTGAACCTGCTCTACAACTTGCAATTCCTTTATAAGTATTATTGTAAATTAATTTAACCCAAATTGCAATTGAAAAATTATCAGGACTAAAAACAGATGGTTGATTTATTTGAAATAAATTGGCACCATTAAATTGAGCACATGATTGTTCTGTTGAACTTGATGTTACTGTTCCAACATTAGTCAATGTATATGAGTTACCACTGCTATCAGTAGTTAAATTATTTAAATCAAATTTATACCATGCAACAGGTGCTACAATTCCTGTTGTTATTGAATTAGGAAATATTTCTACTCTTCCTTCAAATAATTCATTTACTTGAATAGGTGTTAAAACTAAATCTCTATAAACTCTAAAATCATCAATCTTACCTTTTAATTTATATTCATTATACCACCAAGAACCTATCGATAATTCAGTTGTTCCATTAAATTGACCATTAAAAATACCATAACCTACTTCAAGTCCATTTCTATAAATTCTTATTGCTCTTGTTGTAGTATCAAATGTGTAAACAATATGTGTCCATACAAATGCATCCTCATAATATGATGAAGATAAAATTCTTGATTGATAATTATCAATATAAATTTGTCTTGATGTATTATAACCTGCATACATATTTTGATAAACACTTCTAACACTGCCCCAACTAAATAGAGGTTCATCATAATAATTATAACCTCTTTCAAAAAATACCCATAATGAAATTGAAAAACTAACACTATTTATATTAACATTAGTAGTTCGACTTAGATAATGAGATTGAATACTAAAGTTTTCTTGACTTGTTCCTCCACCATGTCCTTGATATGAATATAAACCTTTACAAGATTCAGTTGTATAAATATTATAATTGCTATTATAACTATAAATAAATAATGAATTAGATAATGGATCATAAGTTTCTTGACCAATATTTAAAGGATTGTCAAATTTATACCACAAAATAGGATTTAAATCATTACCTGATGTATCTTTTAAAATTGGATAAGATTTACTGACATTACTAACATTAACAAAATCAATATTTCCTGTTTTAAGTAAAAAATTTGCATTATAATAACTAGGATTTAAATTTATATTTGATTCATTATTAAAAATAATAGTTGCATCTTGATTTAATTTTAAATTAGGTGTGTCTTTATTTAAATATAATAATAATTCACCATCACCTCCTCCTTTTGCTGCAAATAAATCTAAATTACTTCTTGTTATAGATGACAATTTATTTGTATTTAATAATGCATTTGAATTATTTAAAGTAATAATATTATTTAAATTACTTGTATTTGTATCGATTCTGTATCTCATAATTACTATTCCTGAACCTCCATTTCCGCCTTTACCATATCCATTAGTTCCACCACCACCACCTGAACCTGTTCCACTTACACCATCACCTGAAAATGTTCCCGATGCAGTTTTTGTATTACCTGCAATTATATATGCACCTATACTGCCTGTGATACCACTAATATCACCAACATCTATCCATGTACCACCACCACCACCTGCACCAAATGGTAAATTTTCACCTGTAATATTTATCAATAATCCAGAACCACCAGTTCCTCCTTGAGTTCCTGTTCCATTTGTTCCTGCACCTCCTATACCTCCTCCACCACCACCGCTAAGAGACCCACCATTAAAATTTTCAATTCCAGTACCACCACCAAAACCAGTTCCATTAGTACCAGTATTTATCGCTGAACCTCCTGAAATAGTTGCAACAGTTCCTGTATTACCATTCCAACTACCAGCACCACCACCACAACCACCATTACCACCTAAACGAATTAATTGATTATTACCATTACCATTTTCACCACCGCCAGAACCACCACCATTTACAATTAAAATATTACTACCATTAATTGAAATAGTTGTATTACCTCCATTAGATGCTCCATTTGTTGATGATATTCCACCTTTTCCACCTTCTCCAACAGTTATATTATAAGTACCTGCTGTTAATGTTTGAGTTCCTCTATAATAAGCACCAGCACCACCACCACCACCATGATTAAAACCTCCACCACCACCACCACCAATCATAAATATATCACAAATAACAGGAGTTGTAAAGGTAATAGAACCATTACCTAAAAACATACAATAATTACTAGTATTATCAGTTATTACAGGTGCAATTATTGCATTATTTGCAGATACAAAATTAGGTAATAATGAATTTATCAATTTTCCACCAACTTGAATATTATATGTACCTGATGTTAATTTATAGTTTGGTATATAAGTTATTTCACCACTGCCACCACCTCCACTGATATTATTATAAATATTATTGTTTTGCAAAAAATTACCAAATAAAAAAATTTCTTGAATTGATATATATGTACTAGTGGTTGAAGAAATTGCCTTTTTAAATAAAAAAGCAAAATAAATAAATGAAAGACTGTTATTTATAAATTTATTATTAAAATCACCTTTTGAAGAATCTAATTCAATTATAATAGTCCAATTAACACCATCATTTGAACCATATAAAATTCCTACTCCGATAGCATGAAGAGTTGATAAATTTGAAAAAATATTAATTCTTTTAATTATGAATGGTAATAATGATTTTATAAATAGATATTCACCTTTTGCATCAAATTCTAAAAATCTTGCACCTGTATACATACCCGAAGAACCATCATAAATACTTATAGCACTTGCACCAGGTGTTAAAGTTTTTGTAAATGAATTCCAAAAATTACCTCCTACAGATGCTCCATCTAAAGATGAATAATAAATTTCATATATTCCTGATCCTATACTAAAATTATTAATAAATATTTCAGTTTTATAACCTGAATTTATATTACTAGTATTATTAATATTCATATTAGTTGTATATAAAGAACCATTATTACGTGAAAAAGTATTTCCTATAGGAGGCAATTCATATAAAAATCCATCATTATAATAACTATTGTCAGATTGGGCATTTCCACCATTTCCACCTGCACCTACAAGAATTATATCACAATTTAAATCTTGAGGTATATTTAAAAAACCATTTGATGTAAAAATAATATAATAACTATTACTATCATTTAACATACTATTTATCAGTCCATTTGTTTGAATATTTAAATTTGTTATTCCTAAATTTGAGGATATATTTTTGATATTTATATTATTTATCAGTAAATCTGTACATTTAATATTACCACCTATATTTAGAGTATTGCTTGTTAAATTAAAAATATTTGTTCCATTTCTATCCCATTCTTCATTTAAAAGATTGTCATAATTTTCTATTTTTTTATTACTAGTAATTATACTTGTAATAGGTGGAAGGTTAGTTAAAGTTGAACTAGTAAATGTAGGTACTATTGAATTTAAATTTTGTGGAATTGGTTTTACATTTGACCAAGTAATTACATTCAAATCAATATTAAAAAGTTTTTGATTTGAATTAAAAATATTTGAATTCAAATTCATTTTTAATCTTAGTTTATAATTTTTTTTATTTATATTATACCTGATAATAATGTTATTGTTAATGTATGATTTGCTGACGCTGTAAAAGTAGCTATATTTGATGATTTTACTCTTATTACATCATTTACATTTAACAAACCAGTATAAACTAAACTTGAATGATTATAATTACCTATTGATGTCCAAGCAAGTAAATTTTGATTTCCATAACCGTTATTTGATGCTTCATTTTTATCTAACCAAATTAAAAATCCACCACTATAAGAATTTCCAACCATTGCATTTATAATATATATACCCTTTCTATTGATAGTTATTGTATCTCCAGTTCCGCTATTTGTAGTATAAGTAATTATTGATGGACTCATATTATTATTTGTAAGTAAAGTTGTATAACAAACAGCAAAATTACCGGCAGTAGTTGGTGCTGCAGATGTAGAACGTCTATAATCATAACGTTTCACAGTTATAAAACTATTTATTTCTAATATAGATGTGGGGTTTTGTATTCCAACACCAATATTACCATTACTAGTTATTCTCATAATTTCAGAATTATTTGTTTGAAGAATTATATTGCTATTTTGAAGATTCCATAAAATACCTGCACTTGTATTATCTTTTTCTAATGTCATACCATTATCAATTGTATGACCTGTTGAATTATCAGTAAATTTAATTAATATATCACTATTTGAATAAGAACTATAACCCAAATGTAATTTTGATTGCGGATTTGTAATACCAATACCCACTGCTATTTGATTATTAATTTGTTTCACTGGAATATTTGAAAATAAATTTGAAAAACTATAAATATTATTTGTTATTTTTGCACTACCTGAATAAATAATATCATTATTACTAAATGTGATATTTGAAATATTAAGTTTATTATAATTATCCAAATAAAAAACATTTGAATTATAATTTAATTTTATTTGCTTATTTTCATTTACTGTTATTAAATTATTTGATGCAATATTATTAATATTAATAACATTATTCCAATTTACATAACCTTTGAATTCCTTAGGTTCTTCGATTGTTTCATTTATTTTTATTATTACCAATCCATTACCTGCATTACCATTATTACCATCACCACCTATACCATAATTATTTTTAATTAAAGGTAATGAATTTGAATTTGCACCTGATCCACCTGCACCTAGAGTCAAATTAAATAAATTTATATTTGATGTTGGTGCATCAAAACCTTTTGAATTACCATAAGTGGTATAATAGATATTAACTTTACCATTATAAAGTTCTTGAACTTGGATTGGAGTTAAAATAAAATCATAAATTCTAAAATCATCTATTAGACTTCCATCCGGAAGATTATAAATATTTGTTCCATTTATTTGTCCACCGCCCAATCTAATAATATAATTATCTGTTATAAATTGTCTTATTGCAATAATTGAAAATCCACTTGTATTAGTATCAACACCATTTATGTAACATTTCAAAAATCTGTTTGAATTATCGTATGTAAATACTAAATGTTGCCATGTTGAAGATGTGTTTGAAATAAAATTAGTTTTAATTAAATAATTGCTTGTTGAAACAGCAAATTCAAGATTAGTGTTATTAACATTTAATTCATAACCTGCATTATGATCTTTAAAATTTTTAGCACTAAAAATTGTTTTTATATTTGCATTATAATTTAATTTAATCCATAAAGAAATAGTAAAATTAGTCGGTATAAAATAAAAATTGGGATTTGGTATTGGTGTTTTAATAATAACTAATCCATTTGTACCAATACCTCCATTATTAAAACCACCAAAACCATAACTTTTAGCAAATAATGGTAATGTAAAATCATTTATATTAAGTCTTATAATGACTAATCCCGATCCACCAGCACCACCACTATAAGTACCTTGACCAGCACCACCACCTCCAGAACCAGTATTTGCAATTGCCGCATTACCATTATTACCTTGCTCAGCACCATTACCACCACCTCCTAAACCGCCAGTTGCACCACCTGGACCAACCACACAATTACCACCACCACCACCACCACCTATATAAAATAAAGATCCTGATTGAACACCAAAAGGAGTATTTGGACTAAAATAATTTTTAAGATTATATTCAATATTATTTATAATTGCTTTTTCTAATCCATTCCCGCCTTTTCCTGGTGAATTTGCTGTTTTTTGACTATATTCACCTATTGCACCTATACCACCACCACCTGCACCATCCATTGCCGATAAATTTGCACCTGTCCATGCTGTTAAATTATCACCTCCTTTATTACCATAAACAACGTAATTACTACTTGAATTATTCGGATTGACTGCAAATCGATTTACTATATTTGTATATACAACACTGCCTCCTGAACTAACTGCTTGAGATCCTGCACCACCACCACAACCACCAGATGTTGGATATGAATTTCCAGCACCACCAACACCGCCTCCTTTTGCTCTATAGATAGTTATACCATTCAAATTAATTTCACTATCACTTCCATTTGGAGGAGGTGTATATGAGGAACCACCTGTACCACCACTACCTACAGTAATTGAATAAATACCTGGATTTAATGTTTGATTTACTGCTATAATAGCAGAACCTGCACCACCACCACCACCTCTATCATAACCACCACCACCTCCACCACCAATAAGAAAAATGTCTGCAGTACAATTATTTGGAATTGTTATTGAATTATTAGAACCAGAAGTAAACATTACATAGAAATTACTATTATTTACATATGAAGTCAAATAATTACCTGATAATCTTGATGAAATATTTAACAAAAAATTTCTTTCAAAAATTGGAATAGCAAATTCATTTATATTAAATCTTATTATCACTATTCCTGAACCTCCTGAACCACCACTATTATTATCATTTGCAGTATAATTATAACCACCACCACCACCGCCACTTCCTGTTCCATCTGTACCAGAATGTCTGACAGATATTAATGCAGGATTTGCTTGATATCCATCACCTCCAATTCCATTACCTCCAATACCATAAATAACAGATATTGAACCACCACCACCACCTGCTGCATACCATTGATTAATACCTGTAATATCAATTTGAACACCTGTTCCACCATTTTTAGTTGATGTTGGTTGACCACCTGCACCACCACCACCGCCACCTACATAAAGTAATGATGTATTTGCAGTATTTGCAGAATTACCACCTACAGTTGTAATTGTTCCATTAAAATAAGTATTTCCTTGTGTTGAAGAACCACCTGCCCTAGTTCCATTACCATTTGCACCACCACCTGTTTCATCACCACCACCGCCACCACCAGAACCACCATTTTTACCAATTGTTGCATAAACACCTGCACCTTCATTATAATTACCACCACCGCCACCGCCAATTCCTCTATAAGTTATACCATTTATTACTAAATCATTATTATTAATTTGTATAAAACTATCATTACCATTTTGACCATCATTTCTATTAGGTGTTGCGGTTGCTGATCTAGTTGTTCCAATTCCACCATTTCCAACATTAATCATATAAATTCCAGATTGCAATAATATTGATTTTTGATACACAACACCTCCTGCACCACCACCACCACCAATATCTCCACCACCTGCACCACCACCACCTATAACAAGAATATCTGTTGTATAACTATTAGGCAATGATAATACATTTGACCCATTTGTAAACATAACATAAAAATTACTTGAATTTGCATAAGATGCAAAATAATTGCCAAAAATACTGGGCATATTACGTGATAAAGTTTTATTAAATACAGGTATTGGTAACATAAAATCATTTATGTTAAATTTAATAATTACGACTCCTGAACCACCTGCACCACCTGTTGGACCATTACCAAACCAACCACCACCTCCTCCACCTGACCCAGTATTAGTTCCACCACTTCCACCTATTTGCGAGTTTGCATTACCACCATTATTTATTCCACCTATTCCAGCAAAACCACCATATCCACTAGCAGATGCACCACCACCACCTCCTCCTAATCCACCATTACCTGCACGAGATATTACACCACTATCTGAAGAACTATATTGAGCACCACCTCCACCTGCACCCCAATAAACATTAGATCCAATTATATTTATAATTACACCATTACCTCCTCTACCTCCGGCACCATTATAATTAGGATTTCCATTTAATCCAATTTCACCAGCACCACCACCTCCTCCTCCTCCTAAATAACCTCCTAAACCTCCATTACCTGTTCTTTCTAAACCATTACCGCCTCTATTTCCATAAATAAATCCTGAAAAATTACCTAAAGAACTTTCTGTTCCTCTAGAACCACCAAATGGTTCAGCAACACCTATTTCATCACCACCAGAACCACCACCAGAACCACCAATACCTCCATTATAAGGATAACTATTACCTGGTCCACCTCCTTCTGCAATTATTCCCGCAAATAAAGAATTGTTTCCTTTATTTCCAATTCCACTTGTACTTACAGCATTACCACCATTACCAATAGTTACAGAATAATTTCCTGATAAAATTGTTCCATTTTGAACATATACAACTGCACCACCACCTCCTCCTCCTCCTATTTGTGGTCCACCACTACCACCACCGCCAACAACAAGAATATCTGCTTTACATGTATTTGGTATTGATATTAAATTATTTGAACCACTTGTGAACATAACATAAAAATTATCGGAATTTATATATGATGTTAAATAATTGCCAAAAATACTGGGCATATTAAATGATAAATTTTTACTTAAAGTTTGAATTGGTAATGTAAAATTATTTATATTAAATTTAATAATTACAACTCCTGAACCGCCATTACCTCCTTTTGTCTGAAAGCGACTGCCGCCACCACCACCACCTGTATTTACTAAACCATCGCTTCCTGTTACACCAGCATTTCCTCCACCACCTAATAATCCATAACCTCCATTACCATACCCGTCAGTTCCAGTTAAATAACTACAACCACCACCACCGCCTGCAAACCAACCATTATGACCCACATTTGCACCAAATAATGAAGAAAGATTTATAGCAGTTCCACCATTACCCGCAACACTACCTGATGCATTTCCACCTGCACTACCTGCACCGCCTCCACCTCCTGAACCATAACCAGTTCCATAATCATCTTTTCCAAAACCTCCTGAATTACCATAAGAAACCCAACCTGTATAATTATATTTAATTGATAATCCACCATCATTTACTGCTCCACTATCACTATGTGCTGCACCACCACCAGAACCACCATCAACACCTGAATTTCCTGTTCCAGAACTAATTCTACTTCCTCCACCGCCTCCTCCTAAAGCAATATAAGTGATACCATTAATAGTTATTGTTGAATTACCACCATTTGCACCAGTAATAGTGCTTGAACTACTACCAATACCACCAGAACCCACTGTAATTGAATAAGTTCCAGGAGTTATGATAAGATTACTTGTCAATAAAACGGCACCACTTCCACCACCACCTGATATATCATAACCAGCACCACCACCACCACCAACTAAAAGGATATCTACAGTACAATTATTATTGATAGTAATGGTATTGTCAGAACCAGATGTAAACATAACAATAAAGTTGCTGGAACTTATATAAGATGTATTATAAGTTCCTGTAATAGTTGGAAAATTAAATGAAGAAGAATTTTTTAAATTTTGATTTATAAATCCTTTTTCTGATAATATTAAATTATTTCCAGAAAATGATTCGATATTACTTCCAATAGTTGAAATTATACCTGAATTACCATCAGAACCATTACTATTAATTAAATTAGATGATGTAATATTTATAATATCTTCAATACCATATAAAATTAATTCATCAAAAAGTAAAACAGTTTCACCTGTGAATATTTGATTAACTGTTAAACAATAATTATCATAATAAGTAATATTATTAGTTAATATTTTTTGATAAAAAGGAACATATATAGAACTTGAAGATTGATTTACATTATCAATAACAGACCATGAATTTGTTACAGCAGAATTTGAACCATAAATTTTAAAATTTTTCGGACATCTATTTAAATTAGTGGTTCTTGGATAAATTTCATATTGAGTTAAAATAATTGGTTTAGGTAATTTAATTGATATCCATGAACCTTTGTAACTATTTTCAAATAAATATTCATTTAAATTATTGACATTTCCACTAAAATAACCAGTTGTAGTATTATATGTATTAAAACGAAAAGTTCCAAAACTACTATTACTATAATTAAATACATTCAAAGGACTTTGATTATTTGTAGTAACATTGGTATATCCTACACCATTATAATTAATTTCATATATACCAGAACCATAAGTAATATTTGAATTATCTAAAGTAATATTTGCACCATATACAGATAAACCATTTAAAGTCCTGGTTGTTTCATTTGCTCCTAAAGTAGTACTTGTATATGGTTTAGGTGGATATCTTCTGTGATTTGATGTTAAATTATAACCATTTATTCCACCATTTAATGTTGGTAAAGTTGATAAATCTTCAATTCCTTTTAACTCCCATTCAAGAAAATTTAATAGTTGTCCAGAACCCAATATTTGATTGACTGTTAAACAATAATATTGATATTTATTGATATTTGAATGCAAATATTTAGTATAATTTAAATAATTATCAAAATAATATTGACTTGTTAAATTTGTGACATTATCAATAGTTGCCCAATTTTTACCATTTGTTGAACCATAAATTTTATAAGTTTTTGGTGCTCTTGAAATAAAACTTGATCGTGAATAAAAAGTATATGATTTTAATATTATCGGTGTAGGTAATTTAATTAATATCCATTCACCATTATAAGTTGATTCAACTAAATTTGATGTATATAAAAAATTACCATTTGTAGCAAAATTATTAGCAAAATGAGGTGTATTTCCTAAATCTGAATAATTAGTTATACTATCAAATAATAATACAGGATTTCTTGCAGCATTATTGAGAGATCCATATGATGAAAAATAAGTTTCATATGTTCCGCCTCCATAACTGACATTACTGGGACTTATAAATAAATCACATCTAAAACAATTACATGTATTAAATGCTGATTGAATTGGAAACTTAGATGAAATAGCATCATAAGTTTTAGGAGGATATCTTCTTTCCAATGAATAAAAACCACCATCACCACCACCTGTTGCAATAATTAAATCATTATAACTAGTATCCTTTATTTTTGTATTTCTATTAATTGAATTATCAGAATCAATACCTATATTTATGTTATAAGTTCCTGGTGTAAATTTATAATTATTTATAGTTGTAATTTGACCTCCACCACCTGCACCACTTCCATAATTTAATTTTGGATAAGTAATATTAATTCTTCCATTATATAATTCAAGAATTTGAGATACATTTAATTCAATATCATAAAATCTAAAATCATCTATTAAACCTTGAAAATAAAAACTTCCCAAAATACCAATTCTGATATTAGTATTTGTATTTGGTATTACAGCAGAAACATTATTTATTATTTGTATACCATTACGATATAATCTTCTTATTTTTGTAAGATAATTATATGTGAGAAGTATATGAACCCAATTACCAGCATCACTATAAGTATTAGCAGAATCTACGTCATCATTAAAAAATGTTATTGATATGGCATTTGTAGATTTATAATAAATACCTACATATGCTCCTTGACCAGTTCCATCACCAAATTGAAATAAACCATCACTTCTTCCATTAGCAGTTTTCTTTATCCAACAACTAACAGTCCAATTTTTATTATTAAAATTAAATCCACCTGTTTTATTTAAATATTGTGTTGTTCCATTTAATGACATACTTGCATTTCCTTTGATAAAATCACTTATATTTAAAGTAATTGTACCATTATTTGTAAGATTATGATTTCCAGTTGAATCATAACCAATATTTGTTGAATTATCAAATTGATACCATACTAATGGAATAATTTCAAAATTATTAGTAATATTTCTTAAAATAGGATATGATTTATCTGTTAAATTAGAATAATAAGTACTATTATTATAAAGTTGATTAATTTGAGTTTGATTTAAAACAACACCAGCATAAATTCTAAAATCATCTATTAATCCATTCATCATATATGTAGTTGTTGTTAGAGTTCCAATATATAAAATATTATTGGTTATTGTTGAAGATGCTAATGTTCCAGTTGTAATTAATATACCATTTCTATAAATATTTCTTTCTTGTGTAAATGAATTATAAGTAAAACATACATGAACCCATTGATTGGTATCTGTATAATTTCCCGAATACATACCGTCTCCCCATGTACTAAAACCATATTGAGAAGCATTATTAATACCATATCCAACCCAATAACCTGTATTTAAAGTAGTTGCACCAATTTGTATGCTACTTCCATTAGTAGTTGATAATGCATATTGAAAATATGAAATTGTAAAACTTTTATTTGATAAAATTGAAGAAAAACTAGTATTTGTTAAATATGAACTTGAACCATTAAATGATACAGATGAAGAACCTTTTATAAAAGTTGAATTATTTAAAGTGCAATTAGTATTCGTTAAATTATATTTATTTAATTCATCCTTGCCTATGTTAGTCGAATCATCAAATTTATACCAAAGAACTGGATCTGTAGTGTCTTTTAATGAATCTTCATATCCAAATAATTGCCATTCAGTAAAATTAGTAACAGTATCAGCAACACCACCATCAGTACCATAAATTTTATTTACAACAATGCCATAATAATTAAAATAAGTGTTATTAGTTGTCAAAAATTTTTGAAAAACATTTGATGGATATGCTGCATTTATATTAGAATCTAATAAAGTCCAAGTTTGTCCATTTGTAGAACCGTAAAGATTAAAATTATTAGGTCTTCTTCTATTTGCATCAGTTCTTTGAAAAATTTTATAATTTTGTAAAACTATTGAAACAGGTAATTTAATAACTATAAAAGAACCTTTATAATCTTCAACTAAATACTTAGAACCAACATAAAAATTAGTAGATGTTGAATAACCCCCCATTTCAAATAAACCACCTGCTGCATTACCTGTGTCAGCATTAAAGACATTAAAAGTGTATTCTGAACCTTGATTGTCACTATACGGTGTTGAATAAATTTCATAAATACCACTACCATAAGTAATTCCTGTTGTTGTAAGAGTTATATCTGTTCTTCTACATGAAACATTGCCACTAATTGTTGCCGCTATTTCAGTAGAATATGAATCATAACCTTTTGGTGGATATTGTCTTATAATTCCTGATTTTATTTGAGGATAATTTCTATCAATTCTTTTATTTACATTAATAATTCCATTGTTAAATATAAAATCATAATTACCCATTGGAATATTTGAATATTCACCATCATTTATATCAATAATTGCTTGATCATTTATAATTAAATTTGAAGTTGTTTGATAAAGTGTAATATCCATATTTGGATTACCACCACCTCTACCTCCAGCACCAACTAACATTACATCACAAATAGTATCTTGATTAAAAGTAATAGAACCATCATTCGGATAAATAACATAAGCATAATTGCTGTTAAATGAAACTATTCCATTTGAATTAACAATATTTGAATTATAATTTAAATAATTATTGCTATTAAATCTTGCTGAATAATTACCTTTAATTATGTCATTTGATGTGATAACATTACTAACATTAAATAAACTGACATTATTGGGACTACTATCATTACCTAAATTAGTATAATTATCAAATTTATACCATACTGTAGGATTAACATCAATTAAATCACCATTTTTTAATATCGGATAAGTTGAATTGGTATAAATATTAACACCATTATTATAAATTTCTCTAATTTGATTTGCATTTAATTCAAAATCATAAATTCTAAAATCATCTATGTTACCTGTATAATATTCTGTATAACTTCCACTTACATAACCTAATCCTATTAAATTTTCACTTGACGCTACTGTATATGTTGGATATGTACCTGTTTTAATTCCTGAAAATGCTAAAACACCGTCATAATAAGATATCCAAGTTTGATTTTTAATACTCCATGTAATATGATGCCATACATTTAAAGTTGGATTTGCTGCAATTGTAGCAGTTCCTGTTGTTCCCATTTCTATATATAAAGAGGTTTGGTTAGGTGTTGTAATTATTGCTATATAATTATTGTTATTTCCTCTTCCATTTGCAAAAAAAGAAATTAATCTAAAATATGCATTTACAGATGCTGATAATCTAAACCAAAATGAAATTGTAAAACCATTTGCATAATAATTTTGAAAAGGTATAAATGGAATAGATATATATTGACTATTTGCTGTTAAAAATCTTATACTACCATTACCTTTAATGAAATTATTGGAGTCAAATGTTGCACCAAAATTATTTAAATTATAATTATTACCTGAATTGTCTAATAACATTTGTGTTGAATTATCATCAAATTTATACCATACTAATGGATTTAAATTCGTAGTAGTAGTTGTTTTTAATATTGCATAACTTGAATTATTGTAAATTTCCTGAACTTGAGTTGCATTTAAAACAAAATTATAAATTCTAAAGTCATCTATATTACCTTCTAATCTATAAGTTTCATGAATTGCTTTTCCTATGAATCCTAATAAATCTCCACCTTCAAAAGCATTTGTAGGAAAATTCGTGTTTGCTGAATTTATTAAAATTGCTTTTCCATTTACATAAATATTCCATATTCCATTATTTGATATTGTCCAAACAAAATGATTCCATGTATTATTAAAAAAATTAATTCCTGATGTAGTATATGAAAAAGATATTAATGGCGTTTTTTGATAAACCATAAATGCAATGTCAGTTGAACTACCACTTTTGTAACATAAAATACTTGCTTTTGTTGTTGTTGTTGAACCAGATACCATAGAACCTAATTCAAATATTCTTTCAAAATAGTTTGCACCAAGTCCAAATCTACCCCACCAAGTAAATGATATTCCTTGTTGATTTAATATTATGGGAATTAAAGATAAAAAATTATCAGGTACTCGAATATATTGAGTTACTGAAGCAGAAAAACTCACACTACCATTACCTTTAATGAAATTATTGGAATCAAATGTTGCACCAAGATTAATTAAATTATAATTATTACCTGAATTGTCTAATAACATTTGTGTTGAATTATCATCAAATTTATACCATACTAATGGATTTAAAATAATAGATTCTTGATTTTTTAAAATGTGATATGTAGAAGTTAAATTAATATTATTAACTGTTGTTAATCCTTGATTAAAATTGATTGTGTAATTATTTGATGTTAATGTTATTAAATCTGTATTATTAATCACTAAAGAAGTTTTTATTGGAATATTTAAATTACTGGTATTACTTGTTATTGCATAATTATAATTAAAATCGTCTAAAAATTTTCCTGCATTATTTCTAGCGTCTGTATTTGTAAATTTAATATTTCCATTATATAATTCAATAACTTGATTTGATGTCAACACAAAATCATAAATTCTAAAATCATCTAAATAACCATTTAAATAATAATTGGCATTTTGATTTCTTTCAAAAGTTTTACCTATATAATTATATTGATATAATGAATTAAAATAAGGAATTATAATTTGATTATTTATATTATAAACCATTATTCCATTTACATATATTGACCATTCGCCAGTTGGTGAAATACTCCAAATAAAATGACGCCAAACACCATCAAAATAATTAAAGTTTCTCAAATAAATTTCATTGAAAGCATAAGGATAACTTAAATTTCCATAATCAGAATTAAGAGGTGCTCTAGTAATTCTAAAATTTAAATTACCACTTGTACCTTCACGAGCAATTCTGATATAATTCGAAGGAACTTCCGAATTAGTTGTATAAACTTGACCAAAATCAAAAATCCTACCCCAATTGGTTGTTGATGAATTTAATTTTACCCAAAATGAAAATGATATACCTTTATTTTTATTAATAGCATTCATATCTATTACATTTGGAATTCTAAGATTTGCATATAAACTTGAATCAAAATAAATAGAACCAGAACCTTTAACATAATCACTTGTATGAAATATACATTTTGAATTATATAATTTATTAAATGGATTATTTAAGGAATCACTTTCAAAATTAGTGGAATTTTCAAATTTATACCATAAAACAGGATTTAATATTTGATTATTACTGTCATATAAAATTGGATAAGATCTATCTATATTTTGAATATAAGTTCCTATTGCATAATTACCATTTGAGTTTATGATGTTATAATTATTTCGTAAAATATAATTTTCACTTTCTTCATTAAATTTTATTAATGTATTACTATTTATTTTATAATTATTACCATAATATAATCCATTAATTTGTTTATCAGATAATTCAAAATCATAAACTCTAACATCATCCATTTTTCCATCAAAACCTCTGCCTGAATCTCCAGATTTACCCAAATAAATTGTTCCTATATTTGGAAATTCTGCACCAACAACACCTGTACCAGTACCAATTAAATTACCATTTATATATAATTTAACAATTGATCCAGTTGTATTTAAACCATATGTTAAACTTACAAAATACCATTTATTTACATATAATTGATATGAATAACCAGATACTTGAACATTCCATCTTGTTGGTAAAGCAGTATATATGTAAAAAAATCCAGTGGTTGATGATAAATTACTGATATCCATTTGTAACGAGGAAATATTATTGTCACTATTATAACTAAAAACACACCATGAACTAAATGAATTAAATCTTATCCAATAACAAAAACTTATGGGTGGTTGTTTAGTTAAAGCGAATTTATAATAACAAGTGTTAACACTTGTATTATTTAAAGAAGCATTACCTTTGATAAAATTAGTTGTGTCCAATGTAAGTATAGTTGATGCATTAGTTCCATTTAAAGATGCTGTTATATTATTACCACTACTATCTAATAATAGACCATTAACATCAAATTTATACCATCTTATGGGATTTATAAATTTATTATCATTATCTCGTAAAATAACAAATTCAGGAGATATATATGTATCAGATAAAGTTGTTGTAGATGTTATTAAATTATTATTAAATGTAATAATTTTACATTCTCCTTTATATAATTTTGTAACTTCTGCTTGTGATAAAACCTTATTATAAATTCTAAAATCATCTATATTGCCATCCAAATAATTATCTTGTTGTAATGATTTACCTAAATAATAAAATTGACTACCAGCAGTAAAAACAGGAATTACTATTCTTGCTGAATTTGATAAAATTACTTCACCATCTATATAAATATTCCATACACCAGTTGTTGAAATAGTCCATGTATAATGATGCCAATTACCATCTCTAAAATTAGCAGTAGAATGATCATATGTATTACCAGTACCTTGATTATATATTTGAAATCTTAAATTTTGACCTGTACCAATAATACCTATAAATATGAAATTATTACTAATTTGAGGATTAGCACTATCTGGAAAACCGAAGTCAAAAATACGACTCCAACTATATGCACGTGTTGAAAAACGCGCCCAAACTGAAAATGATATTCCAGTAGTTGTATTGACTGTATTTAAATTAATATTATGAGGTACTCTTGCAAATTGTGAATATTCTGCATTAAATGCTAATGAACCAGAACCTTTTATGAAATAATCACTGCTAAACGTACAATTACTAGTCCATAAATTATTGCTAGAATAATATTCATCATTAGTAAAATTTGAAGAATTATTGAATTTATACCATAACAATGGTTTAATAATATTACTACTTGAATCCAATAAATTAGGATATGATCTATCAAAAGTATTATTAATTATCAGAGTTCCTTGATTAAAAATAAAATCATAAGAACCTGGAGAAAGATATTTATAAGTTGTATTATTGACATTATAATAAGTGCCAAACTTAAAATTTTTATTATAAATTGAAATAATTGACGAATCTATATAATTAAAACTAGGTTCGCCGTCATTACCACCTTTAGCAATTACACCATTGAGATTTGAATCATAAATATAAGTGTCTCGTAAAATTGGTGTAACACTGTCTTTTCCAATTTTAATATTATAAAACCCTTTATTAAAATTATAATTTTGATAGTAAATAATTTCACCTGCACCACCACCACCAAAATTATTAAAAATTGGTGAAATTATTGTTACTTTGCCTCTGTAAAGTTCTTGCACTTGTGATGGAGATAATTCAAAATTATAAATTCTAAAATCATCTATGTTACCATCATAAAACCCATCACCTGATGCTTTTGATTTTCCAAAAAAATATGCTCTATTTGCTAATGTAAAAGGTGGAATAACTAATCTTTGAGAATTTAATAAAATTGTTTCACCATTTCTGTAAATATTCCATATACCAGTTTTTGAAATAGTCCATACATAATGTTTCCATGTATTATCTATTACACCATTATCATAATAAATACTTAAAGTTGTTGATGTTCCATCATGAACATTGCCGTCAGTTGTTGGTGAAAAAATACCTAATTCTAGATTTGTAGTAGTTGAACTTCTATTAATCATAATTGATCTTGAAGAACCATTACCACTACTTAATGTAGTTCCAAATTCAAAAACTCTACCCCAAATACCTGTAGAAGTTGTCATACGAATCCATAATGAAAATGATATTCCATTAGTAATATTGATATTATTTAAATCAATATTGTTATTTGAAATTGTTGCAAATTGTGATGATGATGCTACAAAACTTATTGAACCATTACCTTTAATATAATTAGAGGAATCAAATGTGGAACCTGAATTTATTAAATTAACATTTGAAGTTCCATTATCATTAAGCATTAATAATGAACTATCATTGAATTTATACCAAAAAACAGGATTTATAATAGAATCATTTAAATCTTTTAATATTGGATATGAATTATCTTTAGTAATAAAATAACTAGAATTGGTATTTTGAATAATTGTTGTAGGTGTTGAAACATTGTATAATCCTTGAATTTCATAATCCCATAATTGTCTTCTATAAATTCTTAAATCATCTATTAAACCATAAAAACTATTTATACCTGACTGATTATTGGTACCTATGAAAAAATTATTATCAAAATTTATTGCAACATTTACAGTAGTGTCGAAATAAACACTTGATCCATTTCTATAAATTTGAATAGTTCTATTTGTATAATTGTAACTAAAAACCCAATGAATCCATTTATTAGCATCTGTAGGATAAGCAATTGTTTGATTATATTTACCAAATAAACCAAATTCCATGAGATTTCCAGTTGTATATAAAATAATTAAACGTTGTCCATTATTCGAAATAGTTCCAATTTGAAGAATACTTTCTTGTCTATCATTTAATAATCTGTAAACCCAGAAAGAAATAGTAAAATCAGTATTATTTAATCCTAAATTATTATTTGTTGATAAATTTTGACCAGATCCATAATAATAACTGCTATAATCACCAAAAACTGAATTTATTGATGCCAATGTAGTACTATTATTTGTCAAATGATAATTACCTTGAGTATCAAAACCCAAATTATTTTGATCATCAAATTTATACCAAGCAATAGGATTATTATTTTTAATTATTAAATAATTTTTATTTTTTTGTTGATAACTATTTGAAATATTATATAATTCTTGTACTTGTGTTTCAGTTAATTCCACATTATAAATTCTTAAATCATCTAATAAACCATTAAAATTACTTATACCTGCTTGATTATTAGTTCCTATATAAAAAGTATTATCAAAAAATATTAAATTATTAACGGTTTGATCAAAATAAACACTAATACCATTTCTATAAACCTGAATAGTCCTATTTGTAAAATTATAACAGAAAGTCCAATGAACCCAATTAAATGCATCATTTGCATATGCAATTGTTCTATTTTCCTTACCATATAAACCAAATTCCATAAAATTTCCAGTTGTATATAAAATAATTAATCTTTGTCCAAGATTTGTAAGACTACCTAATTGAATAATACTTTCTTGTCGATTATTATTAAATCTATAAACCCAAAATGAAATAGTAAAATTAGTACTGTTTAATCCTAAATTATTTGTTAATGATAAATATTGATTAGTTCCATTAAATGATGCACTATAAGACCCGTAAATTGAATTAATTGATGTTGAAACTGAATTATTATTAGTTAAATTATAGGTATTTATTGAATCTAATCCCAAATTATTTAAATTGTCAAATTTATACCATGCAATTGGTGTAGCATTATTTAAAATTTTATATTTAGTATCACTTATATTATTTAAAATTATAGAACCATTATTAAAAATTATATTGAAAATACCATCTTCTATATTTAAAATTTTTTCTGAATTTATTTGATATTTACTGTTTTTAGGAATTATTATATTACTGTTATTATTACTATAAATATTTGAATCATTTAAAATAAAACCACCACCTCTACCACCTGCACCTACCAATAAAATACTTGCAGATGTTGGTTTTGGAAAATTAATAAAACCGTCATTACTATAAAAGTAATAGTTATTTGATAAAATACCATTAGTTTGAATTGAATAAGATTCAATATTTACATTAGAATTATAAATATCAAAAATATTTGAATCATTTATGAACAGTTTTTGACATGAAAGAGTTCCTGTTAAATCTAAAGCAGATGATGGATTTATTTTTCCGATACCTATATTTGAAAAGGTTGTAATTGAATTATTAGCAGAGTAATTCCATGGAATATTTGAAAGAAGATTATAATTTCCTTGCGTAATTAAATAATCGGAAAAATTAACCGTTGCAATATTACACGTAAATTTTGATGGATATGAAATAGTCTGAATGTTATTCATTTAATTAAATAAATATAAAAATAAATTATACTTCTAAACTCTTGAATTCAAATATAGAAGGATTTTTTGATATTAAAATCCAATCAATTTTATTTTGATTGGAATGTAATAATTCGATAGCATTTTCATTTACACATAAATTATTCCAATTAATTTTATTTTGATTAGAAGTTAATAATTCAATTGCATTACTATTAAATGATAACATATCCCAATTGATTTTATCTTGATTAGAAGTTAAAAAAACAGTTGCATTTATATTTGCACTTAAATAATTCCAATTAATTTTTTCTTGATTTGATAATAATAAATCAACTGCATTAATATTTAATGATAAATAATCCCAACTAATTTCATTTTGGTTTTCTTTAAGTAAATCAATTGCATTTTCATTTAATGATAATGGAATCCAATTAATTTTATCAGGATTTGATGTTAAAAGATGAATAGCATTTTTATTAAAATTTAAATTATCCCAATTTATTTTATCTTGATTTGATGTCAATAATTCAATAGCATTAGGATTTTTTGATAAATTATCCCAATTTATTTTATCTTGATTGGAAGTCAATAAATTAATTGCATTTTCATTTAAAGATAATAAAAACCATTCAATTTTATCTTGATTTATAGTTAATAAATCAATAGCATGCTTATTTAATGATAAATTAGTCCAATTTAATTTATTGTGATTAATCCAATTTAACAATTTATACATTTATTTTTAATTAAATAAAAATAAATTTAAATTTTTAGCGCCCATATAATCTTACTTTCATTTCCCTATTTAAAGCTGCTGAACCACAACAACCATAATTATCACCTGCACTTTTTCCTGTATTTCCAAATGCTGCAAATGCTCTTGAAACACCAATACCATTCCATGCATCACAAGAATTAAAATCATTAGCACCATTTTCATTCCAAACAAACCCCCATCGTACTGTTCCCCAATTATTATTACCTATATGTGAATGACCGCCAAATACATGTCTATATGCTGGACTTTGAGTTGAAAAGGTACCTGATCTAAAACCCGCAAATGAATATGGATTTGATGGATTTGCATCTCTTGGTAATTGAAAACCGTCTAATGCTTTTGGATAACCTCCATTATTATAATAATTGTTAACTAACCATACCCAACCATCACTAATATTTAATGAACCACCTGTTGAATTACCAAAATCATTTGCAATATCTGGCCAAATTGCCATGACATCTTTTATAGGTACATGATTGAAAGCATCATATTTTGCATCTGAATCATTTATAGTTAAATCTCTCTCATTTAATGTATTTATAGTAGTCCAATAATTTGCTTCGTAATTAAAAGTTGCTGATCTTGTTGCTTTCATAATCATCATCCAACCACCTCCATCATATTTAGTTTGCATTAAACAATAAGTTAAAATAGGTGTATTATTACAACTAATATAATAATTTCCATCTACAGTTAAACCTGTATTATTTTTAATATCTAATGCATTTTTTGCAGGATTAGAACCTATTAAACCCATAAATCTTTTAGATGCAATATGATCAGATAAATTTATTTGTGTTGAAGTTGCATTAGGAGATTTATTTCTAAAATTAGAAAGTCTATATTCTCTATTTATATTACCTCTATATAATGTATTAATTTGACTTTGACTTAATTCTAAATTTGTATAAATGCGAAAGTCACTTAAATACATATTATTTCCAGATGCTTGAGCGCCAACACCTCCATATCTTCTTCCTATTGAATAAGATGTTGTACTACTTCCTGTATTAAATACTTGTGTTCCTGAAGTATTTGTGGCAACTAATACACCATTTCTATATAATTTCATTACATATCCGGTGATATTATAAGTATATGTATAATGAACCCATTCATTTAAAGTTGTATCATTATATGTAACTTCTGGACCATAATAATTAACATATATCCAATTAGTTGAATACCAACCAAATATAAATGTTATATATCCACCATAATTACCATCACTTGCATAAATATTACAATCAACTGCTGATGTTCGATATATCCAAACAGAAATACTAAAATTTTTATTATTTAAATTGACTCCTGTTCCAGTTATCCATCCTCCCGTTAAATATAGACTACCAGTTCCTTTTATTGTAACTAAATTGCTATATGCAACACTTGATCCTGAAGAAGTAAGTGTAAAACTATTCATAGAATCAGATCCGATAGCAGTAGAATTTTCAAACTTATACCATGCAGCAGGATTAATATCTGCATTTGAGGCATCTTTTAAAATAGTGAATGTATTATCTTCTGTGATATTTAATGTATTTCTTAAATTTGATAAATATACTGTAGAAATTCGTTCACCTGTTGTTTGAACTAATGAAAATCTTATTATTACTATACCTGATCCACCACTTCCACCAGCAGACCAATTAGATGCACCACCTCCACCACCACCACCTGTATTTGCAGTGGCATTTCCTCCAATACCGCCATATGAATTTCCTCCATTTGCACCACCACCTGCACCACCTGCACCGCCAGCATTTCCATAACCTCCACCACCACCTCCACCACCTCCATATCTAGTATTATTAAATATCCATAAAAATCCTGTTCCTCCATTTTTACCAGCAGCATCAAAACAACTTATACCCATTGTTTCTCCTCCTCCTCCACCAGAACTTCCACCTGTCTGTCTTGCTAATCCACCATCATTACCATAATAAATAATTGATGTATTATTTGTAGATGTTGAACTTCCAAAAGTTGCTCTGCCACCAAAAAATGCACCCATATAACCGCCAGCACCACCACCACTACCACCATTACCTCCTGTTTGTGCACCACCATTTCCACCTCCAAAAGCAACTTCATTTATAATATCACCTACTATAGATGTATTTCCACCAGCAGTATTTTGAGCACCACCATTACCAATCGTTATCGTATAAGTTATATTTGGTTTAAATAATATTTTTCCAACTCCAACACCACCACCACCTCCACCGCCACCACCTTCATTTTGACCAGCAGATCCACCACCACCACCGCCACCAACCAATAAAACATCACATACTGTTGGTGCATTAAATACAACAGATCCTGATGTTGTATATGTTAAATATTTAACATTATTTATAATATTATCTGCATTTTTAAATCTAATAATTACTATACCTGAACCACCAGCACCTCCTGGTTGATTTCCGTTATAGGTATAACCACCTCCACCACCACCACCAGTATTTGGCAATCCAATTGAATCGTTTGCAGTTCCATTTTGAAGACCTCCTCCACCATCACTTCTTGTTGAAGTTGTATTAGGATAAGCATTACCACCACCTGCATAAAAAACACTTGAACCTGTTATATTTACTGAAACACCATCACCACCATAACCTGTTCCATCTGTATTTCCTACTTCTCCTGCACCACCGCCACCACCTCCACCACCTTGAATACCTGCAGCACCATTATATCCTCCTGCAACATATGTACTACCATTCCAAAAAGTATTTCCTTGTGTTGCAGTTCCACCTGAAGTATAATAATGACATCCACCACCACCTGAACCTCCAGAACCACCTGAATTACCATTACCACTTGCACCTTTTCCTCCACCTCTTGCAATCAATCTTATATTATCAAACATTAATTCACTATTATTAAATGCAATAGTTGTATCATTTCCATTAGTATTTGCAGCACCACCTGAACCTACTGAAATAGTATACCTTCCTTTTGGCAATGTTTTACTAACCATATACACAACACCTCCTGCACCACCACCACCTGCTTCATCACTAAACCCAACACCACTACCACCACCACCTCCTCCTCCCACTAATAATAAATCAACAGTTATATCATTTGTTACTTGCAATGTTGATATTCCTGATGTAAAACTAATATATGAATCTGTTGAATTAATTTGTTGAAGGGTTGATGTACCACTACCTGATGTAATTAAATTAACTGAACTAAAAAAAGATTGAGTTCTAAATTTAATTATTACTACTCCTGAACCACCAGTTCCGCCTATATTTCCTCCATATATATCAGAACCACCACCGCCACCACCTGTATTTGCTAATCCACTAATACCACTTCCATTTATTACTCCATTTCCTCCACCTCCCAATAAACCACTTCCACCATTCGCAAATCCAGCAGTTCCAACAGAACCACTATGACTACTACCTCCACCACCACCTCCAAACCAACCAGAATGACCTACATTAGAACCAAACATGGAAATTAAATTAATACCTGATCCACCATTACCACCTGAATTAGTACCACCATTTCCACCAACACTACCAGCACCTCCTCCCCCTGCAGAACCATATCCGCCACCAGTTCCATCTTTACCTTCTCCGCCATTATTACCCAAAGAAGTCCAATTTGTATAAATATTTTTCAATGATAATCCACCAATATTTACACTTGTTGAATTATCACTATGTGAACCTCCGCCACCTGAACCACCATTATTACCTCCTCTACCTGTTGCACCTGCTGGATCATTTCTGCTTCCACCACCTCCACCGCCAATTGCATTATATACATAACCATTTATACTAAATATAGTATCATTACCATTTGTTCCATTATTATTTTGATCTGTTGCACCTATACCACCTGCACCCACAGATATTATATGAGTTCCTATTGGTATATTAAAATTACTTGTATATAATACTGCACCTGCACCACCTCCTGCACCAAATCTACCACCACCTCCACCTCCTCCAACTATTAATACATCTGCAATTACACTTTGCGAAACAGTTAATGTTGAAATACCTGAAGTAAATAACATACAAGAATTTGCACTGTCAAATTCTTGAGTTATTGATGTTCCAGTTCCTGTTATTAATAAATTAGTATTATAACTTACTGATGTATTATCTGCAACTTTATATCTAATAATAACTATTCCTGAACCACCTGTACCACCTGAACTTCCACTACCATATGGTACAGATGCACCACCACCACCGCCACCAGTATTTGCTTGTCCATTACCACCATTACTTACTTGTGTAGGTGTTCCACCAGCACCTCCACCTCCTAAACCACCTACACTTCCCATACTTGAATTAGTAGGATAAGAACCATTATCACTATTATGTGATCCACCACCACCACCACCTGCATAATATGTATTTGTTCCAGTTATATTTATTTGTCTTCCTATTCCACCATCACCTGCTTTAGTAAAAGTTCCTGATACACCTGCACCTCCTGCACCACCACCACCGCCATGTTTATATGTTTGAGATGATGAAACATTGCCACCATTAAATCCTTGTCCAGTTATTCCTGAACCACCTATGCTTCCATCACTTCCAGAACCTCCACCTGAACCACCTGAACCTCCACCACCAGTATCCCAAGAACCACCTGCACCTCCACCATATGCTATAAAATTTCCAAATGTAGTATTTTGCCCAGTAGAACCTGCTCCTCCGCCATTTCCAATTGTAACAGAATAATTGCCAGCAGAAATTATAGTATTTGCAATATAAATTAAACCGCCTGCACCACCACCTGCACCATGTCTCGAACCACCACCACCACCACCACCAACCATTAATAAATCAACTCTGATTGCTTCTCTTACAGTTAATGTTGATGTACCTCCTGTAAAACTAATATAAGAATCTGTTGCATTTATTGATGTTGTTGTATATGTACCACCTCCTGAAAGTGATATTTTAGTTCCTGATAATGTATCTGTCCCACCTGTAAAACTAGTTATAGGACTGCTCATTATTATAAAAAAATAAAATTAAATTTGATTTGTGTGAATTTTTAATGCTTCTTCATATGTAATTCTTGATTTATTTAATTTTTCATTTATTTTATTGTGAAATTTCCAAGACCATTCAAATAAATACATTGATTTAGTAAAGAAAGTTATATCTATTTCATTAATTTGATTTTCATATTCAATTTGACATTTTTTACATGGAAATTTAAGATTTTTAAGAATATCATAGGCAATTTCTGAAAATCTTTTATTATCTTCTGGATATTCAAAATCAATTATTGTAATATTATGAATATAATTCCATAAATGTGTACCCCAATTAGAATTAGTTCTATAATACATTTATTTATTATTAATTAATTTTTTTAATAATTTTATTTCTTCTTTTAATTCATTAATAGTTTTATTATTTTCTTTTAATGCTTCTATCATAACAGGAACTAATCTTTCATATGATACTGTTAAATAATCTTCTTGTGATTTTGATTTAAGTTCTCCATTTTCATCTAATGTTATGTCAAATGGTGCTTTATTTACTATTTCTGGTAGCACTTTTTGAACTTCTTGTGCACTTAAACCAATTTGAACTTTATCTTTCATTCCATATGATAAACCTAATTCATTTGGTGAATAATAAAATCCATTCAAATTATTGATAATTTCAAATGGTTTTTCAATATTAGAATGAACTTTTTTAAGACGAATATCTGAATAGTAACCAATTAAATCACCTGTTGCCGCAATATCACCTACTACATGTAGAGCGACTGCTGGATTATTAGTTCCAATACCAACATTACCACCTGCAGTAATTCTCATTCTTTCATATGACATTGTGACTGTTTGATCATCCGCTGTATTTCTACATAAAAATACAATAGAACCTTGATCATAACTTCCTGTTCTAACATGACCAATTGCACATTTACTCCAACTAGAATCCTCTGTATTTAAACCTATAAAAGTTCCAGTATTATTGCCTAAATTTTCAATAGCAGATGCACTAATTTTCAATGGAAAACTCATACCTGCTGTTGCTAAACCAGTTGAAATATGAAGTTTATTTCGCGGATTATTAGTTCCTATACCAACATTACCAGATGAATTTTGAAGATATATATATGGACTATCTGATTTTGCTGACAAACGCAAATCGCCAGCATCATTTCTTAAAGTTAATGTATTTACACCTCCATCTGCTGATCTTGATGGTGAATTTAAGAAAAGACCTGCCCAATTATTGGCAGAATTGTAAACACCAATTTGTGAAAATGCATTTCCACCACTTGAATTATTTTTAACATTAAATGAAACACCTGCATCAGTACCATTTGTAATTTGATTTGTTTGACCACTTCCTGTGAAAGTTCCATTAATTGATAAATTACCACTATTATTTAAAGTCATTACATCTGTTCCGGTTGCATCCCATGTAGGATTAAATCGAAGTAATTTGTTTGCCATATCATTACCATTAATTGATACAGACCAACCAAATTGTCCTGAAACATCCCATGAATAACCACATTTATTTGCTGATGAACCACCTATTCTAGTTCCTATAACAGAACAACTATTTGCAGTATTATTAGGATTAAATACATATAAACCACCACCTGCACCTTGTGCACTTGTGGAAGAATGTTCAATATGTAGTGTTGTATTTGGATTATTAGTACCAATACCAATTCTTCCAGAACTATGTAAATAGAAAGAATTTGCAGGTGCTCCATAATTTAATGCAAATTGTTTTAACCATGTTCCTGCACTATTATTATTTCCAAAATCTCCAATAATAAAATCATAATTTGCATCAATACCTATTTTATAATGTCTACTTGCACCCCCTCCTGTATTTTTACCAATTACTATATTACCATCACTTCCAACAACAGATGAATCACCTATTGTCAATAAACCAATTGGATTATTATTTCCAATACCAACATTACCACCTGCAGCAATTCTCATTCTTTCTGCATTATTTGTTGCTAATGATAAATAAGTATTTTCATAATTCCATAATAAACAATTTTCAGAAGAATCTTTAATTATAGCAAAACCATCAGTTGTTGCTACACCCGAATTACCGTCTGTTAAACTTAATCTAACTTCTCCAGCTGCGTTAGTATTATGAAGATGTAATAATGAATTTGGATTTGTAGTACCAATACCAATGTTACCTGAAAATCTAGAATTTCCTTGAACTGATAAACCATAATTTCTATCAGGCATTGTACCTATACCAACATATGGTGCGCCGTAGAAATAAAATCCATTATTTAAACATCCACCAATATCTACACACCATAATTCTAAACGATTTGCATAACCAGTTCCTGAATTAAATTGTGATCCAACTCTTTCGATACTTGCACCAGGATATGTTTGCCATGTTCCTACACCAAATTGAATTTTACCACTAGTGTACCAATTAGTAACAAAACTTAATAATCCATCTTGTAAATATGTTTGTCCAATTGTAAGTTTAGTATCAGTTTTAATTTCACCTGTAACATCTAATGGTACAGATGGATTAGTGTTTCTAACACCAACATTACCAGTATCACCTCTACAAGCTAAAATTGCACCAATACCACTTTTATCACTCCATACATGCCAAAAACAACCAGTAGTATTAGTTTGATTCATTAAATCAAATGACCATTCTTGACCATTAGCAGTTGCATTTAATAAATAATTTGCTCCTTGTGTCCATGTCCAATTACCAGTATTATTAATACTAGTGCAAGTGATACCACCTGAATTAATAGTTCCTGTTGTTTTAAAATTACCACTTCCTAAGTCAAGTCTTTCTCCTGGACTAGCACTTCCAATACCGACATTACCTCCAGATAAAATAGTAAATCTTTCAGTTCCATAAGCACTTGATGTTGTTCCTGTATAAAATCTATGATTTAAACCTGATTGATATACAAGAGCACTTGTTTCTATTCCAAAACCTGCATTGAATGATGATGTATTATGTAAAAGAATTTTATTGCAAATATTACCGGTTCCTACTGTTGAATTATAACTGTTATCAAATATTAATTTATAACCATTTGGAGTGGTAGACGTTGTTGTTACAAATGCTGAATCACCAATAAATAATGATCCATCTTCAACATGAAGTTTTTGTAAAGGACTATTAGTACCAATACCAACATTACCATCACTTGTTAATCTCATTCTTTCAGTTGTAACACTTGAACCATCATTAGTATTCCAAATATGGAAACCATTATTAGTTGCATTATATTGAATATAACCACTAGTTGAAGTTCTTGAACGTCCATTTAAAACAATAGATGTATTATTTATACTATCAATTACATCATTGGTACCTATAATAGTTCTATCGACATCATTTGATGAAATTGAAAATCTTCCACCATTACCAATTTGGAATGGTGATGTTGGATTACTAATACCAATACCAATTCTAAAATTACTTAATGAATAAATATTTGAACCAGAATTAAAAAATGGTTCATTGAGTAAATTATTGTAATTAACTAAGAAATTTGAATTATTTGAAGCAGTAAATGCAACATTACTGAAATTGATATTAGTTAAATAAACTAAATTAGAATTTATATTATTGTTATATTCAACATAATAATTAAGAAGTAAAATATTATTTTTAATTTCATTTGAAATATTTAAATCATTAACTATTAAATTACTAGCAAAGACAGTTCCATTAACATCCAATAAATATGAAGGGATCGATCTACCAATACCAATATTACCAGCAGAATCTATTCTCAATCTTTCTGTAGGTGTTGATGATCCAGTTGAAAATAGGATTGGTTGAGTGTTACTAGTTTGAATATTTAAAGGATTTGTTTGACTGTTATTAATTAAATTTGTAAAAATACCTCCAACTGTATATTGACTACTTGCATTTAATGATGAACTTCCTGCTGTAACTGCAGAACCATTAACAAGAATACTAGTGCAATTTATTGTTCCATTAACATCTAAACTATAATTAACATTTGGATTAGTTGTACCAATACCAATATTACCATTTGAATTTATTGTAAATCTTTCTAAATTATTTGTTGCCAATGATAATGAAGTATTTTCATAATTCCATAATAATGCTTTTTCATTTGAATCTTTAATTATAGCAAAACCATCAGTAGTTGTTGTTCCTGAATTGCCATCACTTAAACTTATTCTAACTTCACCAGAAGCATTAGTATTATGAAGATGTAATAATGAATTTGCATTTGGATTATTAGTACCAATTCCTAATGATCCTGTTGATGTTAAACGCATTTTTTCAGTACCTGAATCGGTTGTATTCCATACATGTGCACCAGTTGATGTTGCAAAATAATCAATTCTACCATTATACGAAGTTCTGGTATTACCACTTACAACAATTCTTGTATTTGTACCTCCATCTGTATCTATAGTTCCCAATAATGAGAAATCAGTGGTTCCATTAGAAATTCTTAACCTTCCAGCATTTCCAACTTGGAATATTTGTGTTGGTGTAACATTACCTATTGCAACATTACCTAAATCACTAAATGTTAAACCATCATTAATATTTGTAGTATTACTAATAATTCTAAATTTATATCCAATTTGACCACCATTAATATAATAAGGATAAATTTTAAAATTATATTTATTATTTACTCCAGTAACATCGCTAGCATCCAAACAAAAATTATCATCAAGATTAACATAACTACCTCTTATTGTTAATTTTGAAATAGGATTAGTAGTTCCAATACCAATAAAACCAGATGAATTTATTCTTAATCGTTCAGTTGCTGAATTATTTGCTGTTGTTGATCTTGTTGAAAACAGTAAATCACCTGTTTCAGAACCAGTTTTATCAGTTATAATGCATCCAATTTCACAACAATTTTTATCTGTAAGTGATGGTGCATAACCAAAACCAATACCATAATAATCACCTGCTGTTGTTGAATATGAATTTTTACCAATTTTTAACATAGGTTGTCCTATTGAACGCGGCATTTGTGTTGTTGCATTAAGAATACCAGTATCAATTGTTAAAAGTGGTCCAGTATAATTATTATTAATTATTTCAAATAATGATAATGGATTTGTTATACCTATACCTAATTTACCACTTGAATCAATTCTTATTTTTTCATTTCCTGATGTTCCAAAAATAATACTGTTAGCGGTTGAGGTTTGAATATTTAAATCTGCATTATTACTTAAATTAGTTGTTTTTATTGTTCCTAATGCCATATCAAGATTAGCAATAGGAATAGTTGAACCAATACCAACAAAACCTGATGAATTTATTCTTAATCTTTCATTTGCACCATTGGTATTAAAGATTATATCATTTAAAGTTGAAGTTTGGATAGTTAAATTTGCATTATTACTTAAATTAGTTGTTTTTATTGTTCCTAATGCCATATCAAGATTAGCAATAGGAATAGTTGAACCAATACCAACAAAACCTGATGAATTTATTGTAAATCTTTCTAAATTATTTGTTGCCAATGATAATGAAGTATTTTCATAATTCCATAATAAAGCATTTTCATTTGCATCTTTAATTATAGCAAAACCATCAGTAGTTGTTGTTCCTGAATTACCATCTGTTAAACTTATTCTAACTTGTCCAGAAGCATTAGTATTATGAATATGTAATAATGAATTTGCATTATTAGTTCCTATACCAACATTACCATTTGCATAAAGATTATTAAGTGTTGTATTGTCACCATCAACTGAAAACTTCTCGGTTATTATATCAGGATCTGCTGCTGCAGATTGAACAGAACGTAATACAAATCTACAATCATTATTATCATCAAGAAAATCAAATGCTAATTTGTACGCATTTGTGCCTCCTATTTGTCTCAAATAACACCAATCACTACCAGTTCCTGCAAATTTAAAATTAATATAAGTATTAGTTTCATTTGCATCAGTCACAGCACCTGTTTCAAAAAATGCATTTGCACCAGTAATAGCAAGACCTCCACCAACATCGAGATTATTTGCAGTGGTTATTGCGCCATTATGATCAATAGTTAAAGCATCTGTTTCTGTTGTTGTTGCATTTACAACTCTAAATTTATATCCAACTTGACCACCACCAATAACATATGGATAAATTTTTAAATTATATTGACTATTTAATCCAGTAGTATCACTTGCATCCAAACAAAAATTATTATTAATATTATTATAATCTCCTCTTATTGTGAATCTTGATATAGGATTAGTAGTTCCTATACCAACTAAACCACTTGAAGTTATTCTTAATCTTTCATTTGCACCATTAGTATTTAAAACAATATTATTAGAATTATTTGTTTGAATAGTTAAAGTGCTTGAAGATAAAAATGATGTTGCTGTTAAAGTTCCTGTTGTTGTAAAATTACCAGAACCTAAATCTAATCTTTGTGTTGGTATTTGACTTCCTATACCAACTCTACCATCAGTTCTAATTGTCATAACATTAACATCATCATTACTTATATCACTCAAATCTAAGTCTAATCTTGTTCTTGAATGAATACTTGAATTTTCCCATCTAGATAATTTAAATGTTGCTGTTTGTCCATGACTTTGTGAATTAGTTCCTTGTCTTACTAATGCCAAAACTCTTTGTGGATCATTAAGAACAGTTGATGATGATGCAGTTTGATTAAAAACAGTTAATGGTGTAGAAGTATAATCATTATTACCAAAATCATTAATTCTATTATTAATCCAAAAATATTTATTAGTTGAACTTGGGAAATGAGTATAAATTGCTGATAATCTTAAACAATGTCTATCACCTTCATCATTTACTCCTTGACCTTGTCTCCAAGTGTAAAAATCAAAATGATTTCCTGAATCTGCATTTGCATTATGAGATGTATAAATTCTATGTCTATAATCATTATTTGTATATGAAAATAATAGTTTGTTGCCATTTGCAGAAGCAAATTCTGCTGGACCATTTACAGATAATAATTGTTGTGGATTAGTAAATCCAATACCAACATTACCATTATTAGAAATTCTCATTTTTTCACTGGAAACACCAGTATAAAAAGTAATTCTATTATTATCATAAATTCCTGTACCTTTATCATAATCAAATTCAAGTCTTTTACCTGAATTATATCCATGAATACTATAACTTGATCCAGATACCCATGTTCCTGTTAATAATAAATTTCCATTATTTAATGTTAATAATTCGGATGGATTATTAGTACCTATACCTAATTTACCATTTGCATCGATTCTTATTTTTTCACTACCATTAGTATTAAAAATTAAATTATTTGTTGAACCTGTTACGGTTAAATTTAAATTTGCATTGTTACTTAAAATACTTGTTTTAATTGAACCTGATCCTAAATCTAGATTTGCTGTTGGATTTGTAATACCAATACCAATATTACCATCTTTATTTATAATTAAATTTAAATTATTTGAATTATTATAAAACTCTGCAACATTTTGATTTACATTTACTTGTCTTATTATCATTGATGTTGCTGTTGTATCATTTACAACTTGTAATTGTTCAGTTTGATAAACAGTTGTATTTAAAATAGTAGTATCACCAAAAACATTTAAATTAGAAGTTGATATATTACATGAAAATAATTGAGTTGTATTTATTATTCCATTTACATCTAAATTAAAATTTGGATTTGTTTTTGCAATACCAACATTATTACCTTTGATAAATAATGTTCCATTTCCAGATCCATTTAATAATATTAATGATTTACTAGTATCACTTCTTATTACCATATCTCCAGCAATTGCAGATGATGTAAAATTACCAGCAACACCTGCAACACCTATAGCAGATGATCCTTGATTATTCCAAGTAATTCCTGAAGCAGTTGATGATGATGCAGATATATTATAACCTGTATTTGTATTGATTATACCATTTGCATCTAATATATATAATGATGACGGATTTATATTATTAATACCTATATGACCTTCTGGACGTAAAGTTAATATATTTCTTGTTGTAATAGTACCACCACTATTAAAATCTCTTGAATTAAATGTTATGGTATTTCCTCTTGAATTTATTGATGTTGTAGTAGAATATATACCATAACCATTAATATTTTTAAAATCTAAAAGGTTTGTTGTTGTAGAATCAGAATCAGGTGTTGGAATATGTAATAATGCTTGTGGATTTGTAATACCTACACCAATTTTACCGTCATTTGTAATTGTTAATTTTGATGTTCCATTAGTATTAAAAATTATATTATTAGCACCACTAGCAGTAATATTTAAATCTGCATTATTACTTAAAATAGATGTTTTAATTGTTCCTGTACCCATATCAAGATTAGCAATTGGAATAGTTGAACCAATACCAACAAAACCATTTGAAGTAATTCTAAATCTTTCAGTATTTGAAGTTGCAAATGATAATGATGTATTTTCATAATTCCAAATTGAACAATTTTCATTGGCATCTTTAATTATAGCGAAACCATCTGTAGTAGTAGTTCCAGAATTACCATCAGTTAAACTTATTCTGACTTCTCCAGAAGCATTATTATTATGAAGATGAAATAAAGAATTTGGATTAGTAGTACCAATACCTACATTATTGTTATTTATAAATACAGCACCTGTTGAAGCACCTGTTTGTAAAATTAATTTTTTTCCAGTATTTGCTCTTATAATCATATCGCCTCCATCTGCAGATGCTGAATATTGACCACCAACACCAGCAACACCAATTGCTGATACTCCTTGATTTTGCCAAATAAGACCAGATGCAGTTGATGATGATGCAGAAATATTAAAATAATTATTTGTATTAATTATTCCACTTACATCCAATTTAAAACTTGGATTTACACCAATACCCACATCACCTCCTGATGTAATTCGCATTTTTTCAGTACTTGTTGCTCCAGTTGTAAATATAATTGATTGATTATTGAATGTTCCCATTAATAAAGCGCCTCTTTCAATGTCGCATAAACCTAAACCATCAATACCAACATAGCAAGTTTTATTATCAGTTGAATTTTGAAATCCAATATAAGAACTATAAGTAGTTGTAGTTGATCTAAGAGTTACTAATCTTGCTTGATTTGTGCCACCAGTAACAGATAAATTTTCTAATGGATTATTTGTTCCTATACCTAAATAACCTGAATTATTAATTCTTATTTTTTCTGTTCCAGATGTTTTAAATATTATACTATTTGCTGTTGAAGTTTGGATATTTAGATCAGCATTATTATTTGTCACTGTATTTGTTGCTAAATTACCAGATCCTAAATCTAATCTTTGTGTAGGTGTTTGTGTTCCTAAACCAACATTACCATCACTTCTTATAGTCATAACATTTACATTATCCATTATGCCATGTGACATAGTTAAATCCATTCGTGTTCGTGAATTAGTTCCATTATTTTCCCATCTAGATAAATTAAAAATAGCAGTGCAAGCATAATTAGTTCCTGAAGTTCCATCTCTTGCCATATTAAATACTGGTTTTGGATCATTTAAAACAGAACCTGATGTTAAAACTTTACTATAAAAGACACTTAAAGGTGCTTCTCTAAAATCATATGATCCTGGATCTAAAATTCTATCACATATATAAACAGATTTTGCATTTGCACCATAACCAGTAAAAGTAACATTACCATCATTAAAAATTCTTAATCTTTCAGTATCATTTGTGCCAAAAATTAAATGATTTTGTCCAGATGTATTAATTCGCAAATTTGCATTATTACTTAAATTAGAAGTTCTAATTGTTCCAACTAGACCCATATCAAGATTAGCAATGGGAATTGTTGAACCAATACCAACAAAACCATTTGAAGTTATCCTTAATCTTTCAATATTACTTGTATTTATAATAATGGAATTTGATGATTCAAATGTTAAATTACTTTCACTCGATAATTTAGATGTAATTATTGAACCTGATACAACATTTTTAAGATTACCTGATGTATCTTTAATTTCAAAAGATTCAGAAACAGATTTTGATAATAATAATCCACCTAAATTAATGGTATTTCCAGATAAATATAAATCTCTCCATCGTTTTGATGAGGTACCTAAATCATAAGTAATATCAGTTAAAGGATATAAATTACCACCAATTACAGCATTGCCACCTCTTAGATCTAATTTCTCAGTGGGATTAGTAGTACCAATGCCTAAATTACCACTTGAATCAATTCTTATTTTTTCACTTCCTGATGTTCCAAAAATAATACCATTGGCAGTTGAAGTTTGAATATTTAAATCTGCATTATTACTCAAAATACTTGTTTTAATGGTTCCAGTTCCCATATCAAGATTAGCAAGTGGATTTGTAGTTCCAATACCAACAAAACCAGTTGCTGTAATTCTTACTTTTTCTGAATTATTAGTAGCAAACGCCAAATAAGTATTTTCATAATTCCATAATAAAGAATTTTCATTTGTATCTTTAATTATTGCAAAACCATCCGTTGATGTAATACCTGAATTACCATCACTTAAACTTATTCTTACTTCACCAGAAGCATTAGTATTATGAAGATGTAATAATGAATTAGGATTATTTAAACCAATACCAACATTACCATTAGTTAAAATTCGCATTTTTTCAGGATATGAAGTTGCAGGATAGCTATTTGCAAGACCATCAATTCTAAATGCTAAACCATTTTCAGCACCGCCAGCATCTATAAAACCTGTTTGTCCATCATTCCACATACGTATATGATCCCATGTAGCAGCATTGATACTTGCAATTTTTCCTAATACATCTAATGTTTCTAATGGTTGTCGTGTTGTTCCAACAGATAATGAAATTGGTATATTTACATTTCCATTATTATATATAATAAATCTATCATTTCCTCCTCCTGCAGTGAATGAATTATTAAATCTTAATCCTTTATCTGTTGTATCATTACCATTTATATATGCAGACCATCCATAAAAACCGGATACATCCCATGCATAACCACATTTATTTGCAGAATTACCAGCAATACGAGTGCCAACAATAGATGAGTTATTTGCAGAATTATTTGGATTATAAATATATAATCCAGCATTATCACCTGCTGCTGAAGTTGATGTATGATGAATATGTAATGATGTATTTGGATTTGTAGTTCCAATACCAACAAAACCTGATGATTTAATTCTTACTTTTTCTGAATTATTAGTATTTAAAATAATATCAGAAGCAGTTGAAGTTTGGATAGTTAAATTTGCATTATTTATCAATGAATTTGCTGTTAAGGTTCCTGAAGTAATTAAATTACCTGTTCCTAAATCTAATCTTTGTGTTGGATTTTCACTACCAATACCAACATTACCATTTCCTAAAATTCTTAATGAATTATTTGGTGCATTATATGCAATAGATATTTGTTTAGTCCAAGGTTCTGTATCTAAATTACCACCACCCCAATCACCTAATATGAAATTATATGAACTATCATAACCAAATTTAAATTTACGATTATTTCCAACACCATCTGATTTACCTACTGATATACTGCCATCATTATTTACACTTGATAAACTAGTTCCTATTGATAATGTTGCAATGGGAATTGTATTAGCAATACCAACATTACCATTTGAAGAAACAGTTAATCTATCTAAATTATTTGTTCCTAATATTAATGAAGTATTTTCATAATTCCATATTCGACAGGAATCATCACCATTTTTAATTATTGAAAATCCATCAGTAGAACCAGTTCCTGTATTGCCATCGCTTAAAGTTATTTTAACTTCTCCACTTGCATTTGCATTATGAAGATGTAATAATGAAGTTGGATTATTAGTGCCAATACCTACATTACCACTATTAGCAATTCTTAACTTTTCAGAAGTGCTATCTGTTGTGAAAAAAAGATGATTACCTGCACTTCCTGTTGATACATATTCAATATTACCATTCACATTTGTTCCACCTCTATCTCTACCGCTAATGACAATTCTTGTATTTGTTGCACCGTCTGTATCTATAGTTCCTAATAATGAATAATCACCACTTCCATTTGCTATTCGTAATCTACCTGCATTACCTACTTGTAAAATTTGTGAAGGAGCAATATTTCCAATACCTACGTTACCATCTTTAGTAATTGTCAATCTCAATGTTGAATTGATTGTACTTGGTGAAGTATAAAATTGTAAATCACTTGCATCTCCAGATAAAGTCGTTGATGTAATTTTACTTCTAGTTGCAGATGCAAATGCTGGTATACCAAATTCAATACCACTTGTTTGACCTATATTATTTGTATCTGTTTCAATTCTAATTAAATTATTATTTGTATGAACTATATGTAATTTTTGTTGAGGATTATTAGTACCAATACCTATATTACCTCCACTTAAAATAGTTAATCTATCTAAATTATTTGTTCCCAATGTTAATGATGTATTTTCATAATTCCATATTCTGCAAGATTCATCTCCATTTTTAATAATTGCAAAACCGTCAGTTGTTGTAACACTTGAATTACCATCAGTTAAACTTATTCTTACCTCACCTGAAGCATTATTATTATGCAAATGTAATAATGAATTAGGGTTTGTTGTTCCAATACCTACATTTCCTAAATAATCAAGAGTTAAACTATTACCAGAATATGTTGTATCTTGTCTAAGAAAATTGAGATTACCTGTATTATTTTCAATTCTCCAATCAGTAAATATATCACTGCCAAAAGTATTTGTTCCTCTTAATAATTCTATTCTAGGTAATCTATTTGCACTTACATCAACTATTTTTAATGTAGGTGTAGAAGCATTTAATTCTAATAATGAAGTTGGATTATTAGTACCAATACCCAAATTACCACTTGAATCTATTCTTATTCTTTCATTTCCATTTGTATTGAATAATAAGTTATTGGTTCCTGTTGCGCTAATATTTAAATTTCCCGCATTGCTTAAAATAGGTGTATTTATAGAAACACTTGCTACTAATGCACCAGTAGTTATAGTTGCTATTCCTGCATTTATATTATTGTTATTAGTTGTGATACTAGCACTAGTAATAGAACCACTTGTAATAGATCCAGTAGTTTTAAAATTGCCAGAACCTAAATCAAGTTTTTCTGTAGGATTTGTACTACCTATACCAACATTACCATTATTTTTTATAATCAAACTTAAATTATTTGAATTATTATAAAACTCTGCCACATTTTGATTTACATTTACTTGTCTAATTATCATTGATGTTGCTGTTGTATCATTTACAACTTGCAATTGTTCCGTTTGGTAAACAGTTGTATTAAGAATAGTTGTGTCCCCAAAAACACTTAAATTTGAAGTAGTAATATTACATGAAAATAATTGTGTTGTATTAGTTACACCATTCACATCTAATTTATATTGTGGATTATTAGTTCCAACACCCAAATTACCATTAGCATCTATTCTTATTCTTTCATTTCCATTAGTATTAAAAATTAAGTTATTTGCACCAGTAGTAGTTATATTTAAATTTCCTGTTGTTGTTAATGTTGGTGTTGATAATAATGTTGAACCAGTAATAGTGGTTGCAGTAATGCCCGCAGTTCCAGTATTTATTGAATGATTATTAGTTGTTATTGAACCATCAGAAGCGATCTTAAATCTTTCAACTGAATTAGTACTTAAAATAACTTGATTGGCACCACTTGCACTAATATTTAAATCAGCGTTGTTACTCAATCGAGTTGTTTTTATGGTTCCTAAACCAACATCAAGAGTAGTAATTGGAGCATTAGTACTAATACCAACATTACCATTAGCATCTACTCTTATTTTTTCACTTCCATTAGTGTTAAATAATAAGTTATTGGCACCAGTAGCAGTAATATTTAAATTTCCTGCATTACTTAAAATAGGTGTACTTATTGAAACACTAGTTACTAATGCGCCATTAGTTATAGTTCCAGTACCTACAGTGATATTATTATTGTTAGTAGTTATTGTTGTACAAGTAATGGCACCTGAATTGATTGATCCAGTTGTTTTAAAATTACCTGATCCAATATCAAGTCTTTCACTTGGACTACCACTTCCTATACCAACATTACCTCCATTTAGAATAGTAAATCTTTCAGTTCCATAAACACTTGATGTTGTTCCTGTATAAAATCTATGATTTTCACCTGATTGATATACAAGTGCTCCTTGTTCTATTCCAAAACCAGCATTAAACACTGTTTGATTATGAAGAAGTATTTTATTACATATATTACCACTTCCAGGTGTTGCATTATAAGTAGAATCAAACATTAATCTATAAGTATTTGGCGTACTTAATGGTGTTGATATATATGCTGCATCGCCAATAAATAATGATCCATCTTCAACATGTAATTTTTGCTGAGGATTATTAGTACCAATACCCACATTTCCACCAGATGTTACTCTCATTCTTTCATTTGTCATATCAACAGTAACATCATCTTGTGTATTTCTACATAAAAATACAATAGCACCTTGATCAAATGTTCCAGTTCGTACATGACCAATTGCACATTTACTCCATGAACTATCTTCAGTATTTAATCCAATAAAGGTTCCTGATAATCCTGCGCCATTATAAGCAGTTGCACTAATTTTTAATGGAAAAGACATACCAACAGTAGATAAACCTGATGATATATGAAGTTTATTTCTGGGATTTACAATACCAATACCAACATTACCATCATTTAAAATAGTTAATCTATCTAAATTATTTGTTCCCAATGTTAATGATGTATTTTCATAATTCCATATTCTGCAAGATTCATCTGTATTTTTAATAATTGCAAATCCATCAGTTGATGTGGTACCTGAATCATTATCAGTTAAACTTATTTTAACTTCTCCTGCACTTATTGGATTATGAATGTGTAATTGTGAAATTGGTGTATTTGTACCAATAGCAACATTACCTTGATTATAATAGATATTATTTGCATTAGCAGGTGAATTTATAAAAAAATTATTTTTAAGATTTATATTTGAATTATTACTCAAAGTAAAATGAGAAGAATTTACTGTATAATTTAAAGGCAAACTTGCTAATGTATTTTTTTGTTCAACAATGAAATATTGAATACCAGTTAAAGTAACTGGATCATTTGCACTTACATTACTTATCATAAATGAAATAGTTACATTTGAACCAGATGTATTATTTTGTGCATACATTCCTGTTAATGTTCCACTACGTGTTCCACCACCTGCATATGTATCACTTGCAAATTTTTGATTATTTTCAAGACTATATGTTGTAATACTATTTGTAACTAATTTTAATCTGCTTTTAAATGTATCAGCACCCCAACCAGCAATGCTATAAATAATATTTGCTGTTACTATTACCGTACTTTCATTAAAACGTTTATTATAAGTATATGAATAATATTCACCATAAACATTATTAGCAAGACTATGCGTAACAGTAGAATTTAATTCATACAATTCAGAATTTAAAATTAAATAATTACCATTTGCAACATTACTGGTAACAAAATTCATAATATTATTTGAAGTTGTATAAATATTATTACTTGAAATATTTGAAGTTACGAATATGTTACTTAAATTTAATCCTCCTTTTAGTATTTCAGTAGCATTTATATTACCAATAACATCTAACTTATTTTGTGGATTTGTGGTTCCAATACCTATGCTACTAATAGTATTATAAACAAGACTATTATCACCAGAATTACTCCATGGTTTATTAGTAAAATTATTATAATTTAATGATGTACTAGATTGAAGGATATTTGAAGTTACGAATATGTTACTTAAATTTAATCCTCCTTTTAGTATTTCAGTAGCATTTATATTACCAATAACATCTAACTTAT
>JACCDK010393722.1_pt1 | contig 85315 bp, 75 predicted proteins | sample 7445871 | NCBI WGS metagenome assembly JACCDK01 (sample SAMN15323436, study PRJNA562643) | freshwater metagenome | isolation source: river surface water | place: USA:Blue River Watershed | collected 2017-08-15 | reverse complement strand
GGCGCCCGTCGGATCAACGAACCGTGCGGATCCAAGCTGTACTCGCTGCGTCCCCATCAAGCCAGATACGCCAAGTCCTGCGTGCTGCTGAACCGTGTCGAGTCGAGGGGACGGTGATGTCTGCGCCCGGGTTGGCTGCGATGACTGTGCCGCATGCGCGATCGCCATTGCAATTGGGTGTCGGCTTTCTGCTGCAATGGCAGACACTGTCGGCCAGAGTGTTGGGTCACCCCAGTGCATCACGACGCGCGACTGCATCGGTTCGGTCAAGGTTCCGGTTTTATCGAAGATGACATCGGTAATGACGGTGAGTTTTTCAAGCGTCTGAGCGCTTGAGATGGCGATACCTGATTCCAAAAGTCTCGCTAGCGCGGCGGCATAGGCGGCTGGTCCGGCCATGGATAGCGCACACGGGCAGGTGACCACCAGGACGGCGATGACAGAGGGAAGCCATTGCTGCGTCGGGATCTCCATGGCGATCGACCCGCCGATCAGACTGGCCGTGAGTAACAGAATGCCTGCTGTAAACCGCGCCCCGAGTCTGTCTGCCCAGTTCACCCAGTTTGGACGATCGGCCGCCGCCTGCTCTGCGAGTTGCGATAGGCGCGATAGCGTGCCATCTGCCACCGACGTTTCAATCTGAAGCTCGATCTCGGGGCCTAAGTTGATGGCACCCTCATGGACGCGTTCCCCTGAGCGTACAGGGACTGGTAATGACTCGCCTGTCAGCCAGGCATTGTCCACGTCTGTGAGAGGGGAGCGTAGTAATCCATCCGCTGGTATCCGGTCTCCGGATTTCACTCGCACACGATCGCCGGGCCGTAGTGTCCATGCGGCGACATCGCCGGGGTGTGGCGAAATTCGGTGCGCTAATACGGGGATAGCAGTCGCAAGTCGCTCGCGTTGCGCCGATGTACGCGCGCGAATGCGTCCCTCGATCCATCGAGAGCCCAGCAACAGAAAGACAAACATCGAGACAGAATCGAAGTAGACCTCGCCTTCGTTGGTCCACCAGGCCCACATACTGGCAATAAAGGCGATCCACAATCCAAGGCTGACCGGAACGTCCATACCGAGCCGTCGCTGTCTGAGCATTCGCCAGGCAGACTCAAAGAAAGGCGTAGCGCTGTAGACCATGACGGGGACAGTGATGAGCATGCTGGCCGTGCGCATCAGGGAACGAATATCGCCGTCAAGCGCGCCGCCTTCAAGATACTCAGGGTAGGCATACATCATGATCTGTGCTGACGATAACCCTGCGACAAACAGACGTCTTAACGCGAGTCGATCGGACTGACGTCGCGAGGTCTCCAGTGGTGCTGATCCGACTGGCAGTAGCGCGTAGCCAATCTTAGAGATGTTCTCCGCGATCGCCGAAAGGGATGTCTGTTGGGGATCCCAGGTCAGTGCCAGAAGTGCATTCGTGGCGTTCGCCCGCGCACTGATGACGCCAGGTGTCTGAATCAGAATCTTTTCAATGAGCCAGGCACAGGCACCACAACGAAGCCCCTCAATCACGAGTGTCGTCTGGGACTGTTGCGCCGATTGTCGAACATGTTGTGCGGTCCAGTCGGGGTCATCAAGTAGCGTTGTCCACGGCGCAAGCGATTCGAGTGTCTTAACGTCTAACCCTAAGTCGGTGCGTTGCTCGTAGTAGCTCGTGGCCCCTGCATCGACAATGGCCTGTGCGATCGACTGACAACCGATACAGCACATCGGCCGTGATTGGCCCTTGATCAAGACCTGCCAGTGGCTGCCTGTTGGGATTGGTTCTCCACAGTGAAAACAGCCGTCAAGCGAGCGCGATACTTCTGTCATAAGAACTAGAAGGATCCCCCGCCAATACAGAAGGCGTCAAACCAGTCGACCTGAATCATACCGGTGGCACGCAGCAGCCCCCACAGACCAAACGCGATGATTAGAAGGCCTGCAGCCTTTCGAACAGACGATCTTCGAAATTGATCGGTGAACCGGTTAGACGCCATAGAGGTCATCCACAACGCAGGCATGGTTCCGAGCCCAAAGGCGAGCATCCAGAGCGCCCCATTCACCGCCGATCCGGATACTGACGCGGTGATTAACATGCTGTAGACAAGTCCGCAGGGGAGCCATCCCCAGATGGCACCGGCACGCATTGCGCGCAGTGTTTCCGGAACCGGCTGAGGATGCCCCGGCGTCTGGGGGACCAGTGTTGCCGCAGCGAGCGGCTGAATCCATCGCCAGACGACCTGCCCGAACCGTTCAAGCTGCGTGATGCCGCTCCAGACCTGCGCCACGTGGAGGCCGAGGGCGATCAGCATCAGATTTGCCATGACGAAGGCAGTCTGACGGATCAGTACCACCGGCGCCTGCGCAAGAAAAAATGCACCAAAGGCGCCAACCATGAACCCCATAACGCTGTAGCTTAAGACCCGGCCGAGTTGCCATCCGGCAAGAACGACCCCTCGATGTCGGGTTGATGCATTGAGTTGGCGACGATTGGACTGGCCTGCAGCCACGGCCAGACCACCACACATGGCCAGGCAATGTCCCGTTGACCATAGTCCGATGAGCAGGGCGCTGAGCGGAAAGCTACTCATGACCCGCGTCAGGCGTGCGGAAGTTCGAGCGTCGCCCAGGCAGGTGCGTGATCCGACGGCTGGTCTAACTTTCGTGGCGCTGTGTCGATACCGCTGGCCGCGCATCGTCCGGCGAGCGCACTGGAGAGCAGCAGGTGGTCAATTCGGAGGCCGCGGTTACGTCGAAACGCGGCCTGACGATAGTCCCACCATGAGAATAATGCCTCGGGCTGCGGATGAAGTCGAAAGGCATCTTTGAGTCCGAGATCGAGAAGTGCTTGAAAGTGTTGTCGCTCTGGGGCGGAGCAGAGAACCTGATCTCTCCAGGCATCCGGATCATGAACATCACGGTCTTCTGGTGCGATGTTGTAGTCGCCCACCACCGCAAGCTGCGGATACGCGTTCAGCTGCTGCGCAAGATATTTCTTCAGCGCCGTTAGCCAGCGCATTTTGTAGTCGTATTTATCCGTGTCGACTGCCGCGCCGTTGGGCACGTAGACACTCATAAACCGTAACGGATGCGCTGCTGTTGCATTCACGTGTACAAGATCAGCCGCGATAATCCGCACCTGCTCATCTTGAAACAATGGGTTATTTACGACGACTTGCGAAGGAGGAAGAAAAATACTTTTTCTCGCCAGAATTGCGACACCGTTGTAGGTGGGCTGACCAGCAAAGACGACGTGGAATCCGGCCTCCTCGATCTCCGCGCGCGGAAACTTCTCGTCGATTAACTTTGTCTCTTGTAGTCCCAGGACATCCGCACCATTGGAGGCAAGCCAGTCGAGCACGTGCGCAAGCCGCACGCGCAGCGAGTTCACGTTCCAGGTGGCAATCCGTAACTGCACGCGATCAGATCAGTCCGTTATGCCGAAGTAGCGGTTCCACCTGAGGTTCTCTACCCCGGAATGCTTTAAAGGACGTCATGGCCGGACGCGACCCTCCCATCGAGAGAATCTCTCGCCAGAACCGCTGACCGATCTGACCATATTTTTCAAAGCCTGCCTCTTCGAATGCGGCGTAGGCATCTGCAGATAACACTTCGGCCCACTTATAGCTGTAGTAACCCGCTGCATACCCTCCCGCAAAAATGTGCGAGAAGCTTTGCGCAAAGCGATTAAATGCGGGGGGTTGAACCACTGCCACTTCTTTGCGAACGCTCCAAAGGATGGTCTCAATCGCTTGTCCCACCTGCGTCGCATCCATGGTGTCACTCGGTTTCAGTGACATATGGATCTGCATATCGAAGAGTGCAAATTCGAGCTGGCGGAGCATGAACAAGCCGCTCTGGAAGTTCTTTGCTGCAACCATCTTGTCATAGAGGGTGCGGGGGAGGGCTTCACCCGAGTCCACATGGGCGGTCATGTGGGACAGGTTCTCCCATTCCCAGCAGAAGTTTTCCATGAACTGACTGGGCAGTTCGACCGCATCCCATTCCACTCCGTTGATTCCTGAGACCTCAAGTTCCTCGACCTGGGTGAGCAGGTGGTGCAGCCCATGACCAAATTCGTGAAATAGCGTGATGACGTCATCGTGCGTCAGGGTTGACGGCTTGCCGTCCACGGGGGAGGCAAAGTTGCAGGTCAGCAGTGCGACGGGGGTCTGCAGTGTGCCCGCTGTGTGGCGCATGCGACGACCCCGCGAGTCATCCATCCAGGCCCCGCCTCGTTTGGTGCTGCGGGCATAGAGATCTAAGTAGACATGGCCAATCGTCTGATGCTGGCGCTGCACCTCAAAGAGCTGCACATCCGGATGCCACACGGGCAGCGGTGCCAAGCCAATGACGGGCTTGATCTCGACATCGAAGAGTGTCTTCACCACTTTAAACAGACCCTGTAGCACCCGCGGGAGAGGGAAGTATTGACGGACTTCATCTTCTGAGAATGCATAGCGGGATTGTCTGAGCTGCTCACTCGCGTAGGGGATATCCCAGACCTCGAGTGTCTCGAGCCCGAGTTGTGCTTGGGCGAAGGCCTTGACCTCGTCGAGATCTCGCAGGGCTGACGGACGTGCCTTCTTTGCCAGATCCATCAGAAAGTCGATCACCTGCGTCGGGGTGTCGGCCATCTTTGGCGCGAGAGAGACTTCAGCAGCGCTCGCGTAGCCGAGCAAGGCGGCTTGCTGCTGTCGGAGCGTCAAGATCTCACCCATGATCGGTCCGTTGTTGTTCTGTGCGCCTTCGGTGGCAATCTCCGATGCGCGAACGGCCTGCTTGCGATAGACCTCTTCGCGTAGTGCACGGTCTTTCGCGAACTGCATCACAGGACTGGCACTGGGGTGTTGTAGCGTGAAGACCCATCCTTCAAGCTCGCGTTTTTTTGCCTCCGCGGCGGCAGCGGCGATGGCATGGTCTGGAAGGCCTGCCAGTCGCGCGGCCTCGGTCACGTGAATGATCGAGGCATTGGTGCTGTCGAGCAGCTGCTCAGAGAACTTCTGATTGAGCATCGCGAGACGTGCCGAGAGATCGGCGAAGGTCTTTTTATCAGTGTCCGATAACTCGGCACCACCGAGTTTGAAAGCCTGTAGCGAGTTGTGGAGTGCACGAATGCGGGCCGCAGCACCGTTTCCTTTTTCCAGGGCCGCATGGAGTGCTTTGGTCTTGGCGAAAAGAGCCGGGTTTTGTGCAAGATCCGTCGAGAACGCCGTGACTTCTGCGAGCCGACTGTTCAACGCATCGCGCCACTCCTGTGAGTCCATGACGCCTGACATGTGGTGAACAGCGCTCCAGGCGCGCGATAACCGCTCGGTCGCATCTGTTAAGGGCTCCATTACCGCTTCCCAGGTCAGGGGCGTTGCAGGATCGGTGACTTGTGTCAGGACGGCCCGCGCGTCAGATAACAGCTGATCGATGGCCGGTGCCACTTGATCAGGCGCGATCAGGTCGTAACGGGGAAGTGCCCGCGGGTCGAGGATGTCTTGGAGAAGGGCGTTTGTTGTCATTGGATTAAAGGAGTTTTCTCTCAGCAGATTCAAGGGTATTCGTGAGTAGCATCGCGATGGTCATGGGGCCAACGCCCCCGGGAACGGGGGTGATGGCGCTGGCCACTTGACGGACACCATCGAAGTCAACATCGCCAACAAGTTTGCCATTGTCAAGGCGGTTAATTCCCACATCAATCACGATTGCTCCGGGTTTGACCATATCGGCGGTGATCTGGTTCGGTCGACCGACCGCAGCCACGAGAATATCGGCGCGACGGGTATGTTCTTCAAGGGCTTTTGTCTTGCTATTACACAGCGTCACGGTGGCCCCCTTCGCCAGCATCATCATCGCCATCGGCTTGCCCACAATATTGCTGGCACCGACGACGACGGCGTTGGCGCCCCACAGATTTGCGGAGATGGACTCGAGCATCTTCATCACGCCGTAGGGGGTACAGGGTTGAAACAGTGGCTTGCCCGTCATCAAGGCACCCGCGTTACTGATATGAAAACCATCAACATCTTTTTCGGCGTCGATTGCCTCGATGACAAGATGGGAATTTAAATGGGGTGGCAGCGGTAGTTGTACCAGGATGCCGTCGATCGCGGGGTCGTTGTTCAGGCTGTGGATGAGATCGAGTAGATCGCGCTCGCTGGTGGTCTCGGGCCGCTCGATGAGCCGGGAATGGAAGCCGGCTTCTTCACAGGCCTTCACCTTGTTGCGAACGTAGACCTGGCTCGCGGGGTTTTGCCCAACCAGCACTACGGCTAGCCCCGGGGGGCGGGCCTTCGCCGCGCAGACGGCTGCCCGTTGTGCTGCCTCGGCGCGGAGGGATTTGGCCAGTGCAAGGCCGTCGATAATCTGGGCTGTCATAGTGGCGATCAGAGGAGAAATTGGACTTTCCCGGATTATTCTCCTAAAATTGCGGGCTTGCTTGCGGTGTCCCGGATGCGATTTGGTCTGGGGAATCACGTGACGAAGCACCTGGGGCTATAGCTCAGCTGGGAGAGCGCTTGCATGGCATGCAAGAGGTCAGCGGTTCGATCCCGCTTAGCTCCACCAGGACGCTTTGAGGTGCGAGTCAGCAGCAGGTTGTTGGAAGTCAGAGTAAGGCGTTTTCTGACCTGTTTTTCTCAGGTCCCCTTCGTCTAGAGGCCTAGGACATCACCCTTTCACGGTGAGTACAGGGGTTCGAATCCCCTAGGGGACGCCATCTACAAAACTTCCGTCGCAAAGTCCGCAAGGCGCGATCGCTCTCCACGCTGGAGCGTGACGTGGCCGCCGTGGGACCATCCCTTAAATCGATCGACCACATACGTGAGTCCCGACGATCCTTCCGTGAGGTAAGGGGAGTCGATCTGCGCGATGTTGCCCATGCAGACGACCTTGGTGCCCGGACCGGCACGGGTGATCAGTGCTTTCATCTGTTTGGGGGTGAGGTTTTGCGCTTCATCGATGATCAGGAACTTGTTGATGAAGGTCCGGCCCCGCATGAAGTTCAGTGACTTCACCTTGATGCGCGTGCGAATCAGATCGGCCGCTGCAGAGCGACCCCAGTCACCACCGCCGTCGACACCGCGATTGAGGACTTCCAGATTGTCTTCAAGCGCGCCCATCCATGGCTGCATTTTTTCTTCTTCCGTCCCCGGCAAAAATCCAATGTCATCGCCAAGCGGCACCGTTGCCCGTGTGACGATGATCTCGTTGTAGATCTTCGTCTCTAGGATCTGGGCCAGCCCCGAGGCCAGCGCAAGAAGCGTCTTTCCTGTTCCCGCTTGACCGAGTAGCGTTACAAAATCAATCTCGGGGTTCATCAGTAAGTTGAGCGCAAAATTCTGCTCACGGTTTCGGGCGTGGATGCCCCAGATCGCATTTTTCGTATGTGTGAAGTCGCGCAGTGTGCGCAGCACGGCGGTTCGTCCTTGGACCTCTTGCACGATGGCATAGAGCGGGTTTGGGCCCTCTTCAAAGACGAACTGATTGACATGAAACGCTGCGCAAAGCGGGCCAGTGATGCGATAGAAGGTATAGCCGCTCTGTTGCCACGATTCAAGCTTCTTGCCATGACTATCCCAGAAGCCCTCTGGTAGTGCCATCGCGCCGGAGTAGAGCAGGTCCGCGTCATCAATGACCTGATCATTGAAGTAGTCCTCAGCGGGCAGACCAAGGGCGTGAGCCTTGATGCGGATATTGATGTCTTTGGAGACCAAAACCACCACGCGATCCTTCTGGCGGGACTGGAGAGCCTTCACCACGCCCAGAATTTGGTTGTCGGCCTTGCCTGACTCAAACCCTTTGATGGGTGCGGTCTCAATCGGATCCGTTTGAAAGTAGAGCCGACCGGTTGCCTCACGATGACCGAGCGCATTGAGCGGGATTCCTTCGCCGATCTTTGCTTTGTCGCCGACTTCTCCTGAGATGGCGTCGATCAGAGCATCCAGCGAGCGGGTGACCTGACGGACGTTACGAGCGACCTCGGACATTCCTTTTTTATGGTTATCGAGTTCCTCCAGCGTCATCATGGGCAGGAAGACATCGTGTTCTTCAAATCGGAACAGGCTGCTTGGGTCGTGCATCAGAACGTTGGTGTCCAGCACGAACGTCTTGGCGACATCGGGGTCACTGCGTCGCCGCGGTTCTCGTGCCTCGCGATTCACGGGGGGCTTGATCGGGGGGCGACTCTCGGGTCGCTTGGCCATCGGCTCCTGCGTGGTGATCGCTTCTAGGGCCACGATAGGGCTGGGAGCAGCATCGGGTGCGGATCGTCTGACGGGGGGAGGGGCAGAAGTCTTCCTGGGCTTAGCGAGGAGGTCATCGGTGGCGGAAATCAGGCTGGCAGGTTTGGTGGGGGCCTTGGGCAGTGGCATGGTCTCTAGCGCTGGGGGTGGTCAAACAGGATCAAGGCAAGCACCTTCCGGCCTTCGAGCGCCAAAAGGTTGTAGGTTCGGCATGCGGCTCCCATGGCCATGCACTCCACACCGACTTGGATCGTGTGCAAGGGGGCAAGAATTGCGGGAGAGAGAAATATCTGTCGGCTGCCGGTCCCGACGAGAACGATCTCGGGGGCTCTTTCGGCAATGGCCTGAATCTGGGGCGCAGACAGCGTCGTGACCGAGGCAGGGAAGGCCTCTGGACCGCCCATCGGGGTGACCAGCACCGAGGACTCATGGCGAACCCCATTGACCTCGAGATAGTCTGCCCCGTAAGCATTGATGACAAAGGCGCCGCCGCTCGGCTGCTGTGTGAAACTGGTGGTAACAGGGGACAGTGGCATCGCGAGCTAAGCCTAGCAGGTTTTTCTCGTTTTTTTGCAAGTCGTCGCCTAAGTTAAAGTTAAGGTTTTTCCCACTGTTGGGCCACTTTTAAAAGACACCATGAAGCCATTTCCTAGGATCGAGCGCCTGCCGCCTTACGTGTTCAATATCACCGGCGAGCTCAAGATGGCCGCCCGTCGCCGCGGTGAGGACATCATTGATATGAGCATGGGCAATCCGGACGGTCCGACGCCCAAGCACATTGTGGATAAGCTCGTTGAGACTGCGACCAAGGAGCACACCCACGGCTACTCGGTTTCCAAGGGCATTCCGCGTCTTCGACGGGCGATCTGCAATTGGTACAAGACGCGGTTCGATGTCGATCTGGACCCAGAGTCCGAGGCGATTGTCACGATCGGCTCGAAAGAGGGATTGGCCCACTTGATGCTGGCCACACTCGATCATGGGGATACGGTGTTGGTGCCGAACCCAAGCTATCCGATTCATATTTACGGCGCCATCATCGCAGGGGCGAGTATCCAGTCGTTCCGTATGGGCCGCGGCGTTGATTTTTTTAACGAGCTAGAGCGCAATATTCGGGAGTCCATTCCCAAGCCCAAGATGATTATTCTTGGGTTTCCAAGTAATCCCACGGCGCAGTGTGTTGAGCTCGATTTCTTTGAGCGGATTGTGGCGCTCGCCAAACAGCACGACATCTTAGTGGTGCACGACCTGGCCTATGCGGATATTAGTTTTGATGGCTTTAAGCCGCCGTCCATCATGCAGGTGCCCGGTGCGCGCGATGTTGCCGTCGAGTTTTTTACCATGAGCAAGAGCTACAACATGGCCGGCTGGCGAGTGGGCTTTATGGTGGGCAATAAGACCTTGGTGAATGCCCTTGCGCGGATCAAGAGCTACCACGACTACGGGACGTTCACGCCGATTCAGGTCGCCTCGGTGATTGCGCTTGAAGGCCCGCAGGACTGTGTGGAAGAGGTGCGACAGAAGTATCAGGCCCGTCGTGATGTTCTGACGAAGGGTCTGATTGAAGCGGGATGGGATGTCGAGGTGCCAAAGGCGTCCATGTACGTCTGGGCGGAGATCCCGCCGGCCTACCGTCAGATGGGGTCGCTCGAGTTTTCTAAAAAACTCCTCCATGAAGCCAAGGTGGCGGTATCCCCAGGGATCGGCTTTGGTGAGTATGGCGATGACCATGTGCGATTTGCGCTCATCGAGAATGAGCAGCGTATTCGACAGGCCGTTCGTGGCATCAAAGAGATGTTCCGTAACGACGGCCTGATTCAGCCGAGAACCCCACAGGGAGAGGATGCATGACCACCTCTACGCCGCTGCGCGTCGGCCTTGCTGGATTGGGAACTGTCGGTGGTGGCACCTGGGCGGTGCTTCGCCGTAATGTCGATGAGATTGAACGCCGGGCGGGTCGGGCGATCCAGATTACTGCCGTTGCGGATTTGGATCAGGCGAAGGCGCAACAAGTCACAGCCGGTCAGGCGCGCGTCTTCTCAGATGCAATGGCGATGGCCAAGGACCCTGAGATTGACGCGGTCGTTGAACTGATCGGTGGCTACGGGTTTGCCAAAGAGTTTGTGCTCCAAGCGATTCAGCACGGCAAGCATGTTGTTACTGCGAACAAAGCGTTGCTCGCAGTGCACGGCAATGAGATTTTCTCGGCAGCCCGTGACCGAGGCGTGATGGTCGCCTTTGAGGCGGCGGTCGCTGGCGGCATTCCAATTATTAAAGCGTTACGCGAGGGTCTCACGGCGAACCGAATCGAATGGATCGCTGGGATCATCAACGGCACGACAAATTTCATTCTCTCGGAGATGCGTGACAAGGGCCTGCCTTTCGATCAGGTGCTAAAAGAGGCGCAGCGTCTTGGCTATGCCGAGGCCGACCCCACGTTTGATATCGAAGGGGTGGATGCAGCCCACAAGGCCACCATCATGTCGGCGATCGCCTTTGGTATTCCGGTGCAGTTCGAGCAGGCCCATATTGAGGGGATCTCCAAGCTTCAGGCAAAAGACATCGCCTACGCGGAGCAGTTTGGCTATCGCATCAAACTGTTGGGCATTACCAAACGCCATCCGAAAGGCGTGGAGCTTCGGGTGCATCCAACGCTCATTTCAGCGAAGAAACTCATTGCGAATGTCGAAGGTGCGATGAATGCCGTCTGGGTGAAGGGCGATGCGGTCGGGCACACGATGTACTACGGCAAGGGGGCGGGCGCCGAGCCCACCGCGAGTGCAGTGGTTGCCGATCTGGTGGATGTCGCGCGAATGATGGCAGTCGACCCTGCGCACCGCGTGCCTTACCTGGCGTTTCAGCCTGACCAGATGGTGCCGCTGGCGGTCGTGCCGATCGAGGATATCGAGTCGTCCTATTATCTGCGTCTTCGAGTCAAGGATCAGCCGGGTGTGCTGGCCGATATCACCCGGGTGCTGGCGGAGGGGGCGATCTCGATCGATGCGTTTTTCCAGAGAGAGCCAGAGGAAGGCGACCAGGAGGTGGATGTGATTCTTCTGACGCATCTCTGTCAGGAGCGCGCGATGCTGCAGGCGATTCAACGTATCGAAGCGCTTCCCACGGTTACGTCCGAGGCAGTCATGCTTCGACTCGAGTCCTTCACCTAAGGAAGTCCCCGTGGCGCTTCACTATCGTTCGACACGTGGCAGCGGCGCTGCCGCAGAGATGGGGTCTTTTCAGGACATCTTGCTAGAAGGTCTTGCCCAGGATGGGGGACTGGCGATGCCCGCGAGCATTCCTAAGCTGAACGCAGAGACCTTGCTGCGACTCTCTGGGCTTTCGTACCCAGCACTTGCTGCCGACATCATCGGACGCTTTGCAGATGATATTGACCCCGCGGTGATTGCCCAGCTCACGACGCGGGCCTATACGGCGGAGAAGTTTGGTCATTCGGACATCGCCCCGCTGACGACGTTAGGTGTTGAGAACGGTGCGCCGCTTGCGATTCTCGAGCTCTCGAACGGTCCAACCTTGGCCTTCAAAGATATGGCCATGCAGATGTTAGGGGAGCTCTTTCAGTATGTGCTGACGCAGCGGGGTGAGACACTGAATATTCTTGGCGCAACCTCCGGTGATACAGGAAGCGCGGCCGAGTACGCCATGCGGGATAAGCAGGCGATCTCTGTCTTTATGTTGTCACCCCAGGGTCGGATGAGTACGTTTCAGCGTGCGCAGATGTATTCCTTGCAGGAACCCAATATTCACAACCTCGCGGTCGCTGGGGTATTCGACGATTGTCAGGATATGGTGAAGGCGGTGTCTGCTGATCTCGCATTCAAGTCGCACTGGCGAATTGGTACGGTGAACTCGATTAACTGGGCGCGCATCATGTCCCAGGTCGTTTATTACTTTAAGGGCTATTTTTCGGCGGTGAAGGCCTACGGTCTGGCTATTGGGGATCCTGTTTCATTTTCAGTGCCGTCGGGGAATTTCGGGAATGTGTTTTCCGGTTACATGGCCAAGTCGATGGGGTTACCAATTCATCGGCTAATCGTTGCGACAAACGAAAACGATGTTCTAGATGAGTTCTTTCGCACGGGTCTGTACCGGGTTCGCGGGTCAAAAGAGACGTTTCAGACCTCTAGCCCGTCGATGGACATTTCCAAGGCATCCAATTTTGAACGCTTCGTTTATCTCATGCTCAACGCCGACGGTGCTGCTTGTGCTCGACTCTGGCAGCAGCTCGCGCAGACGGGGCAGTTCACGCTTGCAGGATCCGATGCCTGGTTAAGGGTTCAGGCGAGTCAGCTCGTCTCGGGGCGCAGTACCCACGGCAATCGTCTCGAAGTGATTCGCGATCTTGATACCCGTTACCAACGGGTGATTGATCCGCATACCGCGGACGGTGTTTTTGTGGGGCGTCAGTACCTCGAAGTGGGTGTGCCGATGGTCTGTCTCGAGACGGCGCTGCCTGCGAAGTTTGCAGAGACGATTGAAGAGGCGCTTGGACGCAAGGCGCCCCGGCCATCCGCACTTGCAGATCTGGAATCGTTACCGCAACGGGTCAAGAACATTGATCAGGATGTCGAGGGGTTAAAGCGCTTTATCGAGGCACACGCGCTACGATGAGGTCATTTGATGAGACGCTCGCGATGCTGCTGGACGCCGCGCGCGAACGTCCGGTTAGGCCCTCCGTTGTTGTCGATCTCGACCAGGCACTCGGGAGAATTGCCGCAGCGCCTGTTGCCTCTGCGATTGATGTACCGGCCTATGACAACAGCCAGATGGACGGCTACGCCGGACGCGTCTCTGACATCAATCTCTCTACTGCGCCACTCCCGGTAAGCCAACGAATTGCAGCGGGCCATCCTGGAAGTCCGCTGGCGCCGGGAACCGTGGCGCGCATCTTTACCGGGGCGCCAATTCCCGAAGGGGCCAATGCGGTCGTGATGCAGGAGCAGACGACTGTTGATGAGGACGGCCGCATTACTTTTACCGCGCCGGTAGAGCCGGGTCAGAATATTCGCCCCCGTGCAGGTGATTTGAAGCAGGGCCAGATCGTGATCGCCCAAGGGCAACGACTGTCTGCTGCTGACCTAGGGCTCTGCGCCTCAGTCGGCGTTGGCCGGCTTGCGGTGGTGAGCCCAATGGTCGTTGGCGTTTGCTCTTCTGGCGATGAGATTCGTCAGCCGGGTGAACGGCTTGATGCCGGACAGATTTACGACAGTAACCGACCGATGATAAACGGGCTTGCACAGGCGGTTGGCTGTGAGGTGATAGATCTCGGCTGTCTTCCTGACCGCGCCGATGTCACGCGCCAGAAGCTCGCTGATGCGGCGCAGGTCTGCGATCTGATCATTACCTGTGGTGGCGTATCAGTTGGTGAAGAGGATCACATCAAGGCGGCCGTCGCAGCACTGGGGACACTTGATCTTTGGAAGATTGCGATCAAGCCAGGCAAGCCATTTGCCTTTGGTCGAATTAATCAGGCTGTATTTATGGGGCTGCCGGGTAATCCTGTCGCCGCATGGGTGACATTTGTCATGTTAGTTCGACCCTATATTCTCGCGGCCTGCGGTGCCGAGCGAGTGACCCCCCACAGCGTGCCGCTGCCTGCGGACTTTGACTGGCCAACACCTGACGCCCGTCAGGAGTATCTGCGCGGGTGGGTCAATGCACGAGGGTGTCTCGAGGTGCATGCACGCCAGAACTCCGGCGTGTTGTCGTCGGTTACTGAGTCCTCAGGACTCATTGAAATTCCTGCAGGCGTCTCCCATCGTAGGGGGGCTCTTCTTCGTTTCATTCCTTACAGTGCCCTGATCTAGGATTCAGGATGCGAATTCGTCTTCGATTATTTGCATCGCTTCGTGAGCTGACCGAGTGGGACGATCAGGTACTGGAGATCGCCGCGGAGCAGATGACGCTCTCTGCGCTTCGTGCGCACCTGTCCATGCGAGGCGAGCACTGGTCGGCGGCGCTGGACGCCGAACGTGCGGTTCGTGGCGCCATCAATCAGCGCATGGCCCAGGAGTCTGACCTTGTTCGTGACGGAGATGAGGTCGCGTTTTTTCCGCCAGTGACGGGAGGCTGATGATGCTGACCGGTGTCTTGGTGCAGACCGAACCCTTCGACGTAGGCGAGAGTCTGAAGCGGCTGCGCCAACATCCCGATGGATCGTGGGATACCCGTGTGGGGGCGGTCGCAAGTTTTGTGGGAACCGTTCGAGATCTTAACGAGGGTGATTCGGTTAGCCGGCTTGTTTTGGAGCACTACCCCGGGATGACCGAGTCCAGTATCCAGGCCATTGTCGATGAGGCCCGTGTGCGGTGGCCAATTTTTAACGCACTGGTGATCCATCGGATTGGATCGCTTGCACCGGCCGATGAGATTGTATTCGTGGGGGTGACCAGCGCGCATCGTGAGGCGGCGCTCGCGGCTTGTGCCTTCATCATGGATTTCTTGAAATCAAAGGCGCCTTTTTGGAAAAAGGAGTCTATTGCCTCTGGCGACCGGTGGGTCGAGGCACGCGATAAGGATGCTCAGGCCTTAAAGCGCTGGCAGGACTAAGCGCTGATCGGGCCTGAAGGGGCTGCGCTGCTCGAGCTCTTCAACGGTCTGTGCAATTCCTTCGGATTCGCGCTCGAGATAGCGACGAATTGCCTCGCGAAAACGTGGCTCTCTGAGAAAGTGGGCGGAATAGGTTTTCACGGGCGTGAAGCCCCGTGCGAGTTTGTGCGCCCCTTGAGCGCCGCCCTCGAACCGTGTGAACCGCATGCGGATCGCCCATTCAATCGGCGTGTAATAGGCGACTTCGAAGTGCAGACAGTCGACACGCTCGACTGCACCCCAGTAACGTCCATAGGCGACGCCGTTGTCATGCATCAGTAATGCGCTTGCGATTGGTGTTGCCTCGCGCTGGGCAATACAGAGTGCCAGTGTGTCGGGCATCGACTCTGCAATCGTTAAGAAGAAGTCGAGATTGAGATAAGGGGTGGCGTGGTGCTCCTCGTAGGTTCGGCGATAGCACTCAAAGAAAAATGCCCAGTCGGCTTCAGTGATTGCACGGCCCGCTTTCACCGAGCACTGAATTCCGGCCTCTCGAACTTTTCGACGTTCTGCTTTTACTTTTTTTCGTTTCGGTTGGGTGAGGCTTGCCAGGTAGTCGTCAAAATCGCCAAACCCTAGGTTGTGCCAGTGAAACTGAATGGATTCTCGGATCAGCCAATCCTGCGCCTGTGCAGCATGCAAGTCCTCGGTGTCGGGAAACAGGAGGTGCGCTGACGAGCACTGGGTGGATGCCACGAGGGCGCTCAGGCCGAGTAACAGCGTATTGCGTGCCTGGGGGTTGGCAGCGAGCAGTCGCGCCCCAGGGATCGGAGAGAAGGGGCTTGCGATCAGCAGCTTGGGAAAATACCGAAGACCTGCCCGTTCGTAGGCGTCGGCCCATGCCCAGTCAAACACGTATTCGCCATAGGAATGGCCCTTGGCATATAGCGGCGCTGCGGCCACGAGTTCCCCCGCATCGTCGGTCACGGTCACGGGAAGGGGCTGCCATCCGGTGTCGCCCTTGGTGCAGCCGGTTACCTCGAGGGCCCGCAGGAATTCCCAGCGCAGAAAAGGGGTGGGGCGGTCTTGACGATTTAAAAGCGTATTCCACGCCTGGGCGGGGATCTCGTCGAAAGAGGGGTGCTGCTGAAATCGCATAGCCGGCAGTGTAAAGGGCACCCTTGAATTCTGGCGAAATGCCCCCAATCTCCTCGTTATCCGTTGCTGTGCATGTCGTCTGCGCAGCCAAAATCAAAAAGGAATTCATGATGAGAACCGATAAGCTAACGACCGCGTTTCAGCAGGCCCTTGCCGATGCTCAGAGCATCGCCGTCGGCGCTGACAGCCCAACGATTGAACCGTTGCACCTGCTCTCGGCGCTGTTGCAACAGCAGGAGGGATCGACCCGATCGCTTCTCGCCAGGGCAGGGGTCAATGTTCAAAGACTGGCGCAGTCGGTAGAACTGGCGCTCGATCAGTTGCCCAAGGTCGCCAAGCCTGAGGGGCAGGTCACGGTCGGATCAGAGCTCGTCAAGAGTCTGAACTTGACCGATCGTGAGGCACAAAAGCGTGGCGATCAGTTTGTTGCAAGTGAGCTCTTTCTGCTCGTATTGGCTGATGACAAGGGTGCTGCCGGGCGATTACTTCGCGAGGCAGGCCTGACGCGCAAAAATCTCGAGCTGGCGGTGGATGCCGTTCGCGGGGGTGCGTCGGTGCAGTCCGCTGAGGCGGAGGGGCAGCGGGAGTCATTGAAGAAGTACACGATCGATCTGACCGAGCGTGCTGCGCGCGGCAAGCTTGACCCGGTGATCGGTCGCGACGATGAGATTCGTCGATGCATTCAGATCCTTCAGCGACGCACCAAGAATAATCCCGTACTGATTGGAGAGCCCGGCGTGGGTAAGACGGCGATTGTCGAGGGGCTCGCACAGCGTATCGTGAATGGTGAAGTGCCCGAGGGTCTAAAAGGGAAGTCGGTGTTGACCTTAGATATGGCCGCGCTTCTTGCAGGGGCCAAGTACCGGGGTGAGTTCGAAGAGCGGCTCAAGGCGGTTCTTAAGGACATCGCACAGATGGCGGAGACCAGTCCTGCGGGCCACCCGATTGTCTTTATTGATGAGATTCACACCATGGTCGGCGCGGGGAAGGCAGAAGGGGCAATGGATGCCGGCAATATGTTAAAGCCTGCGTTATCTCGCGGCGAGCTGCACTGTATCGGCGCAACGACCCTGGACGAGTACCGGAAATATATTGAAAAGGACGCAGCGCTCGAGCGTCGCTTCCAGAAGGTGCTGGTGGGCGAGCCCACCGTCGAGGCCACGATTGCCATCTTGCGCGGACTCCAGGAGCGCTACGAGCTTCACCATGGTGTCGACATTACTGACCCGGCGATTGTTGCGGCTGCAGAGCTTTCACATCGTTACATCACAGATCGTTTCCTGCCTGATAAGGCGATTGATCTGATTGACGAGGCGGCGTCCCGAATCAAAATGGAGATCGACTCTAAACCAGAGGCGATGGATAAGCTCGATCGTCGCCTGATTCAGCTCAAGATTGAGCGTGAGGCTGTCCGTAAAGAAAAAGATGAGGCATCGAAGAAGCGCTTTGAACTGCTTGAGCAGGAGATTGCGCGGCTTGAGCGTGAGCTGACGGACCTGGAGGAAGTCTGGAAGGCAGAGAAAGCGGCAGTCCAGGGTTCCCAGTCGATCAAGGAAGAAATTGAGAAGGTACGTCATGAGATCGAGACGCATACGCGCAAGGGCGACTGGCAGAAAGTCTCTGAGCTGCAGTATGGCCGCTTACCGGAACTCGAGGCGCGACTGAAGGCGGCCGACGCGAGTGCCCAGGGGGCGGAGAAACGACCTCAGCTCCTCAGGACGCAGGTCGGCGCCGAAGAGATTGCGGAGGTGGTCTCACGCGCAACGGGCATCCCGGTCTCGAAGATGATGACTGGCGAGCGGGAGAAGCTGCTGGCGATGGAGGCGCATCTGCACAGCCGTGTCGTGGGTCAGGATCAGGCGGTCACCCTGGTCTCTGATGCGATTCGTCGCTCGCGTGCTGGTCTTTCCGATCCGAACAAGCCTTATGGTTCATTCTTATTCTTAGGGCCGACAGGCGTTGGAAAGACCGAGCTTTGTAAGGCCTTAGCGCAGTTTCTCTTCGACTCCGAGGAGCATCTCGTCCGGATTGACATGAGTGAGTTCATGGAGAAGCACTCCGTGTCCCGGCTGATCGGCGCCCCTCCGGGCTATGTTGGCTACGAAGAGGGGGGTACGCTGACCGAGGCGGTGCGTCGTAAGCCCTATAGCGTGATTCTCTTGGACGAGGTTGAGAAGGCTCACCCGGACGTCTTTAACGTGCTGTTACAGGTGTTGGATGATGGCCGCCTCACGGACGGGCAGGGACGAACTGTTGATTTCAGAAACACGGTGGTCGTCATGACCTCCAACCTCGGGTCCCACGAGATTCAGCGTCTTGCAGAGGCGTCGCCTGCGGAGATTAAGGATGCGGTGATGGCCGAGGTAAAGGTTCATTTCCGACCAGAATTTATTAACCGAATTGATGAGATCGTGGTCTTCCACGGACTTGGGCAGGCACAGATTCGAGACATTGCGAAGATTCAACTGGCGCGGCTTGAGTCTCGTGTTCGTGCGCACGATATGACGCTGGAAGTCTCGGATGCGGCGCTTGATGAGATTGCGCGTGCCGGTTTTGATCCGCTGTTTGGGGCGCGCCCGTTAAAGCGTGCGATTCAGGCAGCGATCGAGAACCCTGTCGCGAAGCTCATTCTGGAGGGGAAGTTTGCTCCAGGCAGTGTCATCCCAGTGGACTGGAAGGATGGCCAGTTTCGTTTCGATCGCGTCGTGCACTAGGGCTCAACGCCCTCGGCATGTGCCGGGGGCGGGCGACTGTTAGATCATTCGTTTTACGGGCATGTAGACCAGTCTTGTGCCGGCAATTTTGTCGTGTAGGCTTTGGGCGTCCTTGTCAAAGATGCCCCAGAAAAAACCAACCAGGCTCAGTGTGCTTGGGATTGCAACGAGGGCGCGGAGTAACGCCTGGCGCGGTGTAATGGGTTGATCATCCTTGGATCGCACCCGAAGCCCGAGCGTCTGCATCGGCAGCGTGCAGCGATCTCGACTCCAACCCCAGACGAAATAGGCGACGATGACACCGCCCAAGGTGAACTGAAGACCAAGACGTTTGAAGGCAGCAGCCCCGGGGTCTGCTCGGTCACTGAAGTCAGTCAGGAATGAATACAAAAAGCTGATTAACAGCAGGGGTCCGAACAACAACAGTGATTCATAGATGGCCCCCATGAACCGTCGCCAGACGGTGGCATGGGCAAGGGGAGTTGAGTCGGGCGCAGTTTCCATTGCGCGATTATCGCGCGAATGGTTTTTCTGCCTGTCCTGCAAGCGCTGATCTTGGTCGCGACGCCGCACCGCCGCTGGCAGTCGTGCCAGGGTTGGTGACTTCAGACCGTTTGGCGGTCGTCTGCGGATCTGTCTCGGCGAGACGTTGCTGAGCGAGTTCGATGAGACGAGCACGATCCTGCTCAGAGAGCTTCTGATACTCATGCCACTTCATGACCCGCACGTCTTCCGGCATTACCTGATGGAGACTATCGAATGCAGCCCGGGCCTGGCGACGTTCGGTTGCAGGCAGCGATACCCATTCCTGCATTCGTTCCTGCGCTAGCGCCTGTTGATCAGGGGTCATCAAATGAAACCGATCCGCAATCTTGATCCATTTCCGACGACGCTCGTTCTCCATCTCTGGCCAGTGTGACTCCAAGGGAGCCAACGCCTCGCGCTGCGCGACGGTCAGCTTTGACCAGAGTGGCGTCTGGCCTGTCATCGTTCCAGGGAAGAGCGAATCAAGCGACCAGAACTCCCGCATGGCACTCGTCGCACGAGATACGACCGGGATCGCGTCGCCTGCCTGACCTTTGTTGTCACTCCCACTTTCGCTGGGTGCAGCGGTGCCTTCTTGGAACACCAGAAAGCCCGGATCAAGATAGGCCTGCATCGGAAGTCGATCGGTCATCATCTTCTGATCAATGGCGGCGATACGCCCGATATCAATATCGCGAGAAATTTCCCTTACTGCCTGAAGCGAGATCAGCACGGTCATTACGGATGCGAGCGATAGTCCCATCCCCCAGCGCTGCTGACGATTCGTGAACCGGAAGATGGGGCGATGCGGCTGTTTCTGGGCAGCGCGAGAGACTGCCCGTGCACGGGTCTGTGACAAGGCTTCTTTAATGCTCGGCGGTAAGGCGTCTTGTTGCTGCTGAAGTCGCAGCCGACTCAGATAGATTGGGTCGCGGTCATTCATCGCTGTCGCTCCGGACGGATGTCGGCCAAGGCATCGCTCAGTGCCTTCATGGCACGCGAGCAGTGGGTCTTGACGCTCCCCTCGGAGCACCCCATCACCTGGGCTGTCTGCGAAATATCCATATCCTCCCAATAACGCAGCACAAAGGCCTGACGTTGACGAAGGGGCAGGTCTGCGAGCGCCTGATCGATCCGCTCGAGGACCTGCTTGGACTGAAGCTGTGCCTCAGGCTCGTGCTCGGGACGGTCGGCCAGATCAAAGATCGTATCTTCAATCGGGGACGCGTCATTTTCGTCGGACTGGGGCACGAGGTCTCCCAACAGGCTCACCCAGGCGCGGCGAACCTTTTGGCGACGGTGATGGTCCAGGATGGCATTGTGAAGAATGCGATGAAATAGGAGCGGCCAGTCCTCCGGCGGGTTTCCAGCGTATTTCTCGGCAAGTTTCAGCATGGCCTCTTGAACGAGGTCGAGTGCCGTCGCCTGATTGTTGACGCTCAGCATCGCGATTCGAAAGGCTCGGCCTTCGATCCCCGCGAGAAATTGGTCCAGAGCCTTGGGGTTCATACCAATATGTTAAATTAGCGGGCTTGACCTTGCCGGTACCGGCCCCACAAGGGACGGCAACGGCGATCCGTCAACTCAAAGCCCTTGTCGCAAGGTCTGTGTCGCTGGCCTCTTTGGCGCTTAACGCCGAAGGCGGGTGGCACCGGCGGGCAAGGATCACTGGAACTTGATAGGACGTACAACGATGGAAATCACAGGCGCAGAGATCGTCGTGCGCTGCCTGCACGAAGAGCAGGTAGACCACATTTTTGGCTACCCCGGTGGGGCAGTCTTATACATCTACGACGAGATCTATAAACAGAAAAAGTTCAAACACGTGCTCGTTCGACATGAGCAGGCTGCAGTGCATGCTGCCGATGCCTATGCCCGGTCGACCGAGAAGGTCGGTGTGGCACTCGTGACCAGCGGTCCGGGTGTGACCAATGCGGTAACCGGAATTGCGACGGCGTACATGGATTCGGTGCCCATGGTCGTGTTGTCAGGCCAGGTCCCAACCCATGCGATCGGTCTTGATGCATTTCAAGAGTGCGACACGGTGGGGATTACACGTCCCTGCGTGAAACACAACTTCCTCGTGAAGGATGTTCGTGATCTCGCCACCACCATTAAAAAAGCGTTCTATCTGGCGCGGACGGGGCGGCCCGGACCCGTGCTGGTCGATATCCCTAAGGACATCACGCGTGATCGCTGTAAGTTTGAGTATCCGAAAGAGATCTCGCTGCGGTCCTATAACCCAGTGGTCAAGGGCCACGCGGGGCAGATCAAAAAAGCGGTTCAGCTGATGCTGACGGCCGAGCGTCCCATGGTCTACACGGGTGGCGGCATTATTCTGGCCAACGCCTCTGCTGAGCTTCGTGAGCTTGTTGACCTGCTCGGTTATCCGTGTACCAACACCCTGATGGGGCTTGGGGCCTATCCTGCGACCAATAAGAAGTTTCTCGGAATGCCTGGGATGCACGGGACGTATGAGTGCAATCTGGCGATGCAGAACTGTGATGTGCTGATCGGTATTGGCGCGCGATTTGACGATCGCGTGATTGGTAACCCCAAGCACTTTGCACAGAATCCGCGCAAGATTATTCACGTCGATATCGACCCGTCGTCGATTTCAAAGCGGGTGAAGGTAGACCTGCCCATCGTTGGTGATGTCCGAGAGGTCTTGCGCGAAATGATCGCGCAGGTCAAAGAGGCGCTCGCCGCCGGGCACAAGCCCAACCAGAAGGCGCTTGGGGACTGGTGGGCGCAGATTGAACAGTGGCGTGGCCGTCAGTGTCTGAGCTACGACCAGGGAACCGAGGTGATCAAGCCTCAGTTCGTGGTGGAAAAGTTATGGGAAGTAACGAAGGGCGAAGCCTTTGTGACCTCCGATGTGGGTCAGCATCAGATGTTTGCCGCCCAGTTCTACAAGTTTGACCATCCTCGCCGATGGATCAATTCCGGCGGTTTGGGCACGATGGGAGTTGGTCTACCGTACGCAATGGGGGTAAAGCTGGCCCATCCGGATGCGGATGTCGCCTGTATCACCGGCGAAGGATCGATTCAGATGTGTATTCAGGAGCTTTCGACCTGTCAGCAGTACCGGCTCCCCGTCAAAGTCTTGAATCTGAATAACCGGTACCTTGGGATGGTGCGTCAGTGGCAAGAAATTGAGTACGAAAGCCGCTATGCGGAGTCGTACATGGATTCCCTGCCTGATTTTGTGAAACTGGCCGAGGCCTATGGCCATGTCGGCATGCAGATCACCAAGCCGTCGGATGTCGAGCCTGCCATTCGTGAGGCCTTTAACATGAAGGACCGGTTGGTGTTCATGGACTTCATCACTGACCGAGAAGAGAACGTCTGGCCGATGGTTCAGGCTGGAAAGGGTCTGTCAGAGATGTTGTTGGGTTCGGAAGATCTGTAAGGGGCTAGAGATGAAACACATTATTTCTATCCTTATTGAAAACGAGCCCGGCGCCCTGTCGCGCGTGGTCGATCTATTTGCGGCGCGTGCTTACAACATCGAGACGCTCACGGTGGCCCCGACAGAGGACGCGTCGTTATCGCGAATGACGATCAGCACTAAAGGGTCTGACGACACGATCGAACAGATCACCAAGCATCTGAATCGACTGATTGATGTGGTCAAAGTCGTCGACCTTGTTGAGTTCCCCTATATCGAGCGGGAGCTGATGCTGATCAAGGTTCGTGCGGTGGGGAAAGAGCGCGAAGAGATGAAGCGCATGGCGGATATCTTTCGTGGACGCATCATTGATGTGACGGAGCGCACCTACACCATTGAGCTCACCGGTGATAGCAGTAAGCTTGACGCCTTTATCGAGGCGCTCGAGACAGACAGTATTTTGGAAACAGTGCGAACTGGCAGCTCTGGCATCTCCAGAGGCGATCGCACCCTCAAGGTTTAATGACGAAAAGGAATTGATATGAACGTTTTCTATGACAAAGACGCCGACCTTGCCCTGATCAAAGGGAAGAAAGTTGCCATCATTGGCTATGGTTCCCAGGGCCATGCCCACGCGTTAAACCTTCACGACAGTGGCTGTCAGGTGGTCGTTGGGGTGCGCAAGGGCGGACCGTCGTGGGCAAAAGTGGAAAAGGCAGGCCTGAAAGCGGCCGAGATCAAAGACGCGGTTAAAGATGCAGACGTGGTGATGCTGCTGATGCCCGATGAGCATATCGGTGCCGTCTACGCTGCAGAGATTGCCCCCGTGATCAAGCAAAACGCGGCGCTCGCGTTTGCGCATGGATTTAATGTGCACTACGGCCAGGTGACGCCCCGTGCGGACCTAGATGTCATCATGATTGCGCCAAAGGCCCCCGGTCATACTGTGCGCAGCACATACGCCCAAGGGGGCGGTGTGCCTTGTCTGATTGCTGTTCATCAGGACACAACGGGTAATGCACGTGCGATTGCGCTGTCCTATGCGAGTGCGATTGGTGGCGGCAAGGCGGGCATCATTCAGACGAACTTCCGCGAAGAGACGGAGACGGATCTGTTTGGCGAGCAGGCAGTACTTTGTGGCGGTACGGTCGAACTGATCAAAGCAGGGTTCGAGACACTCGTCGAGGCGGGCTACGCGCCAGAAATGGCCTACTTCGAGTGCCTGCATGAGCTCAAGCTGATCGTTGATCTTATCTATGAAGGCGGCATTGCCAACATGAATTATTCGATCTCGAATAACGCCGAGTTCGGTGAGTACGTTACCGGACCTAAGGTGGTGACGGCCGAGACCAAGAAGGCGATGAAGGAAGCGCTGATCAAGATCCAGACGGGCGAGTACGCCAAGGAATTCATTCTGGAGAACCGCGCCGGCGCGCCCACGTTGTTATCGCGACGTCGCCTGACGGCGGAGCATCCTATTGAGCAAGTCGGCGAGAAGCTTCGTGCCATGATGCCTTGGATCAAGGCCAACAAACTCGTCGACCAGACGCGTAATTAAGAGACCGTATGGCGCAAGAAGACGTTCGGCAGTATCCGCACCCACTGATTGCCCGTGAGGGCTGGCCGTTTGTGGCGGCCAGCGTAGTGCTGGCAGTCATTGCCTCCTGGCTGGGCTGGACCGTGATTGCGGTCATCCTCTGGGTCGCCGTGGTCTTTGTGGTGCAGTTTTTTCGTGACCCAGCCAGAACGCCGCCGGTCGGCGACGATCTCATTACGTCGCCAGCAGATGGGCGGATTGTGGTGGTTGGTCGCGCGACGGATCCGATCACCGGACGTGAGAGCCTGAAGATCAGCGTCTTCATGAATGTCTTTAATGTGCACTCGAATCGGGCTCCGATTCAAGGTCGGGTTCAGGAGGTGCAGTACTTTGCAGGCTCTTTTTTGAATGCGGCGGTCGATAAGGCGTCGGAGCAGAATGAGCGCAACGCGATCGTGATCGAAGATGCCCAGGGTCGCACGTTGACCTGCATTCAGATCGCCGGACTCATTGCGCGCCGTATCCTATGTTATGTCCGTCCAGGGGATGCGCTGGATCGTGGTGCACGTTACGGTTTTATCCGCTTCGGATCACGGGTGGATGTCTACTGCCCGGTGGGTACAGAGGCACTCGTTTCAGTCGGAGACAAGGTCTCTGCGCATGCGACGGCCTTGGCCCGTTGGTCCAAGGCCTGATGCGCTAATTCCAGATGAATCCTCGGCTTCCTCGTCGTCGTACCAGCATCTATCTGCTGCCGAATCTGTTCACGACGGGCTGCCTATTTTCTGGATTTTTTGCCATCGTTCAGGCCATGAATGGCCGATTCGCCGAGGCGGCCATCGCGATTTTTGTGGCCATGATTCTCGATAGTCTCGATGGCCGTGTCGCGCGCCTAACGAACACGACGTCTGATTTTGGGGCCCAGTACGACAGTCTCGCGGATATGGTCGCCTTTGGCGCCGCGCCGGCACTCATCGTCTACATTTGGTCGCTTCAGAGTCTGGGCAAGTTCGGCTGGTTGGCTGCGTTTATCTACATTGCGGGTGCCGCACTTCGGCTTGCGCGTTTCAATACCAATATTGCGATCGTGGACAAGCGTTTCTTCCAAGGGCTTCCCAGTCCTGCAGCGGCGGCACTGCTCGCCGGACTGGTCTGGGTCGCAACGGATCTTCGGGAGACGAAGTGGATCGACTGGTCCGCCCGCGATCTTCGCTGGTTGGTCTGGTCCGTCACGGTCTACGCGGGACTAACGATGGTCTCCAGCGTGCCGTTTTACAGCTTTAAGGACCTTAATCTTCGACGCAGTGTGCCGTTTGTCGTGATCTTTCTGGTCGCTTTGGGTCTTGTTCTGATCTCGCAGGACCCCCCAACGCTTTTGTTTCTCATGATGCTCTGCTATGGGCTTTCAGGCTGGGTGCTGTTCTTCTGGCGCAAGGCGAGGGGAGAGCGCGTCGAGGTGTTTGCAGAGCCTGATGAAAAGGATTTATAGTCGTGGCTATGCAATTTCAGACTGGCTGCGATGCGGCCTCGCTCTCGCTAGCACTACACCACGCCCTGGGTCGACTGCGCCAAGGGCGCTAACTCTCGACCCTCTCCCCGGCAGGCAACATGCCACGTCTGCGCCGGTCAAACGCTAAAGACAGACACTCACGAATAACAGATGAACCCTAATGGGGCCGTTGTGCGGCCCGGTGCATAAGGACCATTGACATGAACGACAAACTCATTATTTTTGACACGACATTGCGTGATGGGGAGCAAAGCCCAGGCGCCTCGATGACAAAAGACGAAAAGATTCGCATTGCGAAGCAGCTGGAGCGGCTTCGGGTAGATGTCATCGAAGCAGGATTTGCGGCCGCCAGCCCAGGCGACTTTGAGGCGATCCGAGCGATTGCGGAGACCATTAAACAGAGTACGGTCTGTTCGCTTGCGCGTGTCTCAGAAAAGGATATTCGTGCAGCGGGGGAGGCCATCAAGCCGGCTGCGAGGGGTCGGATTCACACCTTTATTGCGACGAGCCCGATTCACATGGAGAAAAAGCTCCGAATGAGCCCTGATCAGGTGATTGAGGCCGCGATCAAGGGCGTGAAGATGGCGCTTGAATACACGCCGGATGTGGAGTTTTCTGCCGAGGATGCGATTCGAAGCGATGTCGACTTCCTGGTGCGCGTCTTCACAGAGGTCATCAAAGCGGGCGCCACCACCATTAACGTTCCGGACACTGTGGGATACAGCGTCCCCGGCCTGCTGGGTGGATTGTTTCAAGAGATCATTGCGCGAACGCCGGGGTCGGATCGCGTGGTCTGGTCGACGCACTGCCATAACGACTTGGGCATGGCGGTTGCAAACTCGCTATCGGCGGTGCTCAACGGCGCGCGACAGGTTGAGTGCACGATTAACGGACTCGGCGAGCGAGCGGGCAATGCGAGTCTTGAAGAGATTGTCATGGCGGTAAAGGTCCGTCAGGATATTTTCAAGTGCGACACGCAGATCGATACCACCCAGATCGTGAGTGCGTCGCGACTCGTGTCGCAGATCACGGGCTATCCCGTTCAGCCCAACAAGGCGGTCGTGGGGGCGAATGCCTTTGCTCACGAATCTGGGATCCATCAGGATGGCGTGCTCAAACATCGCGAGACCTACGAGATCATGCGGGCAGAAGATGTGGGCTGGACCGCTAATAAGATCTCATTGGGCAAGCTTTCGGGTCGCAATGCCTTTAAGCAGCGACTCAATGATCTGGGCATTGAGTTCGAGTCTGAGCAGGCCTTAAATGATGCGTTTGCCCGGTTTAAGGACTTGGCCGACCGCAAATCGGAGATCTTCGATGAGGACCTTCAGGCGCTCGTCTCTGGGGATTCGATTGACCAGGCGGATGAGCGCTACCGTTTCTTGTCTCTATCGCAGCGGTCCGAGACCGGTGAGCGGCCAGAGGCACAGGTCGTCTTCTCCGTGGATGGGGCGGAAGTGAGTTCGAAGGCGCAGGGAAATGGTCCCGTGGATGCAACCGTTAACGCGATCGAGTCCCAGGTCGCCAGTGGATCGGAGCTCCTTTTATTTTCCGTCAACGCCATCACCACGGGCACGGAGTCCCAGGGGGAGGTCACCATGCGACTGTCCAAAGCGGGCCGGATCGTTAACGGCGTGGGGGCTGACCCTGATATCGTCGTGGCCTCGGCGAAGGCGTACCTAAATGCGCTCAATAAGCTGGAAAGCAAGGCCGAGCGGCTTAATCCGCAGCTTGTCTGAGTCCGATGGCGGCCCGGCACTCGCCAGGCCGCCATTTTTTCTATATAATTCAACGAGTTGCTTAGTTTCTAGGGAGTGATCCTTGAAATTAAGCCATCGCACGGCAGGCCCTGGCAGGTCTGACCGCAAGTGTCCGGCATTTATTCAGGAGAACACCATGCCCGTTGCCACCATCAATAAGCCCGCCATCATGGCGGAGTACCAGCGTGCCAAGAACGATACGGGATCTCCCGAAGTTCAGGTTGCACTGTTAACAGCTCGTATCAATGATCTGACGGATCACTTTAAGGCCCATGCGAAGGATCATCATTCCCGCCGTGGTCTGCTCAAGATGGTGAGCCGCCGTCGTAAATTATTGGATTACCTGAAGCGAACGGATGTGCAGGGCTACCGCTCGCTGATCGAGCGCCTGGGTCTACGCAAATAATCGTTTGTGGAGTTCCCAATCGCGTCCGCCCTGGTTTTGAGAAGTTGATGGACCCCAAAAATGCCTGCCCGGTTGCGCCGTGCGGGCATTTTTATTATTGAGTGAAGGAAATCGTTGTGTTTAATATTGCTAAAGAAGAGTTTCAGTATGGCCAGCACAAAGTGGTGCTGGAGACGGGTGAGATTGCCCGTCAGGCGACCGGTGCTGTGCTGGTCAATGTCGACGATACGATTGTTCTGGCGACGGTTGTCGCTGCAAAGTCCGCCAAACCTGGCCAGGATTTTTTCCCCCTTACAGTGGATTACATCGAGAAGACCTATGCCGCAGGAAAGATCCCTGGAGGATTCTTCAAGCGTGAGGGTCGCCCCTCTGAGAAGGAGACGCTGACATCGCGTCTGATCGACCGTCCGCTTCGTCCGCTGTTTCCGGATGGCTTTTACAACGAAGTTCAAGTGGTCTGCACAGTCATCTCGCTCAACCCCGAGATTGACCCCGATATCCCTGCAATGATCGGCGCGTCGGCGGCGATGGCCATTTCCGGTGTGCCGTTTAATGGTCCGATTGGTGCCGCACGTGTGGGCTACATTGACGGCCAGTACGTACTGAACCCCACTGCAACCCAGCTGAAATCGTCGCGAATGGATCTGGTGGTTTCCGGCACGGAGTCCGCGGTGCTCATGGTGGAGTCCGAGGCGGATCAGCTGTCAGAGGAGATCATGTTGGGTGGCGTGGTGTTCGGCCATGAGCAGGGTCGCCTCGCAATCGCCGCCATCAACCGTCTCGTTGAAAAGGCCGGAAAGCCGGAGTGGGATTGGAAGCCTGCCGAGAAGGATGAGGCCACCATTACCCGGATCAAGGCGTTGGCAGAAGCCCCCATCAAGGCAGCCTATGCGATTCGTAACAAGCAAGAGCGCTCACAGACGCTGAAGACGATCTATTCCGATGTGGAAACAAAGGTCGCTGAAGAGGCCGCTGCTGCCGGCCGTGAGGTGGACGGCAACCTCGTCGCCGAGACACTGTTTTCGCTCGAAGCCCATGTCGTTCGTTCTCAGATTCTGAATGGCGAACCTCGGATCGATGGTCGTGACACACGAACCGTGCGTCCGATCGCAATTCGCACGGGCGTGTTGCCGAGAACGCACGGGACCGCTTTGTTTACTCGCGGAGAGACCCAGGCACTGGTTGTGGCGACGCTGGGGACCACACGCGACGAGCAGATTATCGATGCCCTGTCAGGTGAGTATCGTGACCGGTTCATGCTTCACTACAACATGCCGCCCTATGCGACGGGGGAGTGTGGCCGTGTCGGTACGCCGAAGCGTCGTGAGATTGGTCATGGACGTTTAGCTAAGCGCGCGTTGGTTGCGGTGCTACCGAGCCCGGAGGAATTCGCGTATTCCATGCGCGTGGTCTCCGAGATTACCGAGTCCAATGGATCGTCGTCGATGGCGTCGGTCTGCGGCGGCTGCCTGGCGTTGATGGACGCGGGCGTTCCCTTGAAAGCACACGTGGCGGGTATCGCGATGGGGCTCATCAAAGAAGGTGGCCGTTTCGCTGTGCTCACGGACATTCTGGGGGACGAAGATCACCTCGGCGATATGGACTTTAAGGTGGCCGGAACCGATACCGGTGTCACCGCGCTTCAGATGGATATCAAGATCCAAGGGATCACCAAGGAAATCATGCAGGTTGCGCTCGCCCAGGCATTAGAGGCCCGCCTCCATATTCTGGGCAAGATGAAGGGTGCCCTTGACCATGCGCGAGAAGAGCTCTCAGAGTTTGCGCCGCGTCTGTACACCATGAAGATCAATCCTGAACGGATTCGTGATGTGATCGGTAAGGGAGGGGCAACCATCCGCGCGATTACTGAAGAGACCGGTACCCAGATTGATATCTCCGAAGATGGTTCGATCACGGTGGCCGCCACCACTGGCGACGCTGCGCGTGCCGCGATCAAGAAGATCGAAGAGCTCACGGCAGAAGTCGAAGTCGGTAAGACCTATGACGGTACGGTGCTTCGCCTTCTGGAGTTCGGCGCGATTGTGTCGATTCTTCCGGGTAAGGACGGATTGCTGCACATCTCGCAGATTGCTAACGAGCGCGTGAACGCGGTGGGAGACTACCTGAAAGAAGGGCAGTCGATTCGCGTTAAGGTGCTTGAGGCCGATGACAAGGGTCGTCTCCGTCTGTCGATGAAAGCCCTTCTCGAGCCGGAGGCCTCTTCTGAGACACCGGCAGCGCCACAGGCCTGATGATAAAATCTGGTGCAGCGCAGCGCCGGCCTTGGGTGGTCGGCAACTGGAAGATGAATGGCAGCATCGCCGGGAATGAGGCGTTGCTGTCGGATCTGCTCAGTCGGATCGAGGGGGAGCCTCCGAGATCCGATGTCCAGTGTGGTGTTGCAGTACCGTTTCCTTATTTGTTTCAGGCAGCGGTTCGGCTGAAAGGCCAGCCGATTGCATGGGGCGCACAGGATGTCTCCAACGAGACGTCCGGTGCGTTTACCGGTGAGGTCGCTGTATCGATGTTGTCGGAGTTCGAGTGCGAGTTTGCGCTCGTGGGGCATTCCGAGCGACGTCAACGGCATGGTGAGACGGATGCGGTGGTCGCTCAGAAGGCGATCCAGCTTCTGAGCGCAGGACTCACGCCGATTGTCTGTGTGGGAGAGTCCCTCGCGGTCAGAGATGCAGGAACGGCTGAGGCGGTCGTCTGTGCCCAGGTGGATGTGGTGGCACGGCGCCTGGCGGAGTCGAAGCAGTTGCATCGCGCTGCGTTTGCTTACGAGCCGATCTGGGCGATTGGAACAGGGCGAAGCGCGACGCCGGAGCAGGCGGAAGCGATGCATCAGGCAATACGCCAGTCGTTGTTGGCAATTGACCCTCAGGCCGCCCAGCAGGTGCGGTTGTTGTATGGCGGGAGTGTGAAGGCGGCCACGGCTGCCGAGTTGTTTGATCAAGAAAATATTGATGGTGCCCTCGTGGGGGGTGCCGCGTTAAGTGCAACAGAGTTTCATCAGATCCTCTGTGCAGTAAAGGAATAGAGAATGGGTTGGCTTGCGAATCTGGTGTTAACAGTTCAGGTGATCAGCGCGATCGGCATTATCGTGCTCGTGCTACTCCAGCAGGGCAAAGGCGCTGATATGGGGGCCGCCTTCGGGTCCGGATCGTCGGGCAGTCTTTTTGGCGCCTCGGGTTCTGCCAATTTTCTTAGCCGCATGACAGCGGTACTTGCGACCGTGTTTTTTATCGCCACGCTTGGCCTGTCGTTGATCGCAACGAAAAGTCGTGCGCCGGCCAGTGCAGGCAGTGTGATGGAGTCCTCTGAAGTGCCAATGGGCGTTCCTGCTCCGGCATCTCCTGGGGGGTCCAGCGTACCAGCAGTTCCTGTTGACTCCGTGCCAAAAAAATAATCAGTGACGGGGTAAGATGGAGCCCTTAATAGAGACTGAATTCAGTCAAAATTAGGGTTGTCGTAAAGGTTGTGGGTGTGGGGAGTTTGAAGCCGACGTGGTGGAATTGGTAGACACGCTGTCTTGAGGGGGCAGTGGCGAAAGCTGTGCGAGTTCGAGTCTCGCCGTCGGCACCAAAAAAAACATAAGATCGTCCGGGGATAGAGACGTGAACTTAGAACAATACCTTCCGGTGTTGATGTTTATTCTAGTCGGAGCTGGCATCGGCGTTGCCTCGATGTCGGTCGGCAAGATTCTGGGCCCCAATCGGCCCGACAGCGAAAAGCTCTCCCCGTATGAGTGCGGCTTCGAGGCATTTGAGGATGCCCGTCTTCAGTTCGATGTCCGCTATTACCTCGTTGCCATTCTGTTCATCTTATTTGATCTCGAGATTGCCTTTCTTTTTCCCTGGGCGGTAGCGCTCAAGGATATTGGCTTGTTTGGCTTTGTCTCGATGATGGTGTTTTTGGGAATTCTGGTCCTGGGCTTCATCTATGAGTGGATGAAGGGTGCCCTGGACTGGGAATAGTTAACGCGGCGTTGTGACCTATCGGAGAGCCTAGACAATGGCCATTGATGGTGTTTTCAAAGAAGGGTTTCTCACGACCTCTGCAGACCAGATCATTAACTGGACGCGGACAGGGTCGTTGTGGCCGATGACGTTCGGGCTGGCCTGCTGTGCGGTGGAAATGATGCACGCGGGCGCCTCGCGCTACGACCTGGATCGGTTCGGTGTTGTCTTCCGTCCGAGTCCACGTCAGTCTGATCTGATGATTGTTGCGGGAACGTTATGTAACAAAATGGCGCCTGCGATGCGTAAGGTCTATGACCAGATGCCTGAGCCGCGTTGGGTGATCTCCATGGGGTCTTGTGCCAATGGCGGCGGCTACTACCACTACAGCTACTCAGTGGTGCGGGGCTGTGACCGAATTGTGCCGGTCGATATCTATGTCCCAGGCTGCCCCCCTACGGCAGAGGCGTTGATCTACGGCATCATTCAGTTGCAGAACAAGATCAAACGTACCAGTACGATTGCGAGGAGCTAGACGTGGAACAGCTACGCGCGACGCTTCAGAGCACATTTGGTGATCGCCTGGTCTCCGTCAAGGAGGCCATCGGCGAGCTCACCGTGACGGTGCGTGCCAAGGATTACCACGATATCTGTCTTGGCCTTCGGGATACGCCGGGACTTGCGTTCGATACGCTGATCGATCTCTGTGGCATGGATTATCAGGACTACCGTGAGGGTGCACACGAGGGACCACGATTTGCGGTGGTCTGCCACTTTCTGTCGGTGAGTCTGAATCAGCGGCTGCGGCTGCGGGTGTTCTGTCCGGATGATGCGTTGCCGGTGGTCGCCACCATCACCGACCTATGGTCGACAGCAGGCTGGTATGAGCGTGAGGCCTTCGATATGCTCGGGATTGTCTTTGAGGGGCACGACGATCTGCGTCGCATCCTGACTGATTATGGGTTCGTGGGGCATCCGTTCCGGAAAGACTTCCCGCTCTCGGGATATGTTGAGATGCGGTATGACCCAGAGCAGAAGCGAGTGATCTATCAGTCGGTCACGATCGAGCCGCGTGAGCAGTCCCCGCGGGTGATTCGAGAAGACACCTACGGCGGTTTTATCCCGCAATAAGGCAAGGACAAGACCGTGGCAGATATCAAAAATTACACCCTGAATTTTGGCCCACAGCACCCGGCCGCACACGGCGTGCTTCGTCTCGTCTTGGAACTTGACGGGGAAGTCGTACAGCGCGCAGACCCTCATATCGGGCTGCTCCATCGTGGCACGGAGAAGCTTGCTGAGCATAAGACCTTTATCCAGTCTCTTCCCTACATGGACCGTCTCGACTACATGTCGATGATGGCCAATGAACACGCCTATGTCATGGCCATTGAGCGGTTGATGGGTATCGAGGTCCCGATTCGTGCGCAGTACATCCGTGTGATGTACGACGAGATCACACGGCTACTCAATCACTTGCTGTGGATTGGGGCGCACGGCCTTGATGTCGGCGCCATGGCGGTATTTCTGTATGCCTTTCGCGAGCGTGAGGATCTGATGGACTGCTATGAGGCCGTCTCCGGTGCCCGAATGCATGCCGCCTACTATCGACCCGGCGGTGTCTATCGAGATCTGCCGGATCAGATGCCCAAGTACATTGCCAACCGCAAGCGTTCGGAGCGTTCGGCGAGCCGACTCAACGTGAATCGTGAGGGAAGTCTTCTTGATTTCATCGAAGATTTCACCAAGCGTTTCCCAGGCTATGTCGATGAGTATGAGACGCTACTCACGGATAACCGAATCTGGAAGCAGCGACTGGTGGGCATTGGTGTCGTGTCGCCTGAGCGCGCTAAGGCCATGGGCTTTACCGGTCCGATGCTTCGCGGCTCTGGAATCGTTTGGGATCTTCGCAAGCATCAGCCATACGAAGTCTACGATCAGCTCGACTTTGATATTCCGATTGGGAAAGAGGGTGACTCTTACGATCGTTACCTGGTGCGCGTCGCCGAGATGCGCCAGAGTAATCGGATCATTGCCCAGTGTGTTGACTGGCTGCGTCGCAATCCGGGGCCGGTGATGTCGGACAACCACAAGGTTGCCCCACCGTCCCGCGTGGATATGAAGTCGAATATGGAAGAGCTGATTCATCACTTCAAGCTCTTCACAGAGGGATTCCGTGTTCCCGAAGGGGAATGCTACGCCGCGGTAGAGCATCCGAAAGGCGAGTTCGGTATTTACTTGGTGTCTGACGGTGCGAACAAACCCTATCGGTTGAAGATTCGTGCGCCAGGCTATGCCCACCTCCAAGGATTAGATGAGATGGCCCGTGGCCATATGCTGGCCGACGTGGTGACGATTATTGGAACGCAGGACATTGTGTTTGGAGAGATTGATCGATGAGCGTGCAGCTGCCCCTCACGGAACAACCGAAGGCATCGGTACTCTCAGCTCAGGCGTATCAAAAGATTGATCGCGAGCTGGCGAAATACCCCGCTGACCAGCGTCAGTCGGCGGTGATGTCGGCCCTGGCGATTGCGCAGGCAGAGGTGGGTTGGATCTCGCCTGAGGTTGAGGCCGAGGTCGCCCGATATCTCGGTATGCCAGCGATTGCCGTTCATGAAGTCGCCACCTTTTACACGATGTACAACACGCGCCCGACAGGACGCTTCAAGATCACGGTGTGCACCAATCTTCCGTGTGCGCTGCGCAGTGGTAACCATGCCGCGGCTTATCTGAAATCGAAGCTCGGCGTCGGGTTTAACGAGACCACCCCAGATGGGCTGTTCACGCTCAAAGAAGGGGAGTGCATGGGGGCCTGCGGGGATGCGCCAGTACTCTTGGTCAACAACCATCGCATGTGTAGCTGGATGTCGAATGACCAGATTGATGCGCTAATCAATGAACTCACCGCGCAGGCCGGCGGTTCGAAGGGAGCGTAGCCATGGGTGCACCAGAGATTCCGTTGATCGATACCTGTTTCCATGGGCGTCATCTCTCACCGCAGATACTTGCTGGGTTAAGCCCGGATGGCTGGCATCTAAAGGACTATCAGGCGCGCGGGGGATACGAGGCGTTACGCAAGATCCTGAAGGAGGGCATGACTCCGGAACAAGTCATTGCGGAAGTGAAAGCCTCTGGGCTGCGTGGTCGTGGGGGAGCAGGATTTCCGACCGGCTTGAAGTGGAGCTTTATGCCCGCGAAGCTCCCGATTCAGAAGTACCTGGTCTGTAATTCTGACGAGGGGGAGCCCGGCACCTTTAAAGACCGTGACATTCTTCGTTACAACCCGCATATCGTCATCGAGGGCATGGCAATCGCCGCTTATGCGATGGGGATCACCGTAGGCTACAACTATATTCACGGAGAGATCTGGGAGACCTATGAGCGTTTCGAGGCAGCCTTGGAAGAGGCGCGCGCCGCAGGGTTTCTGGGCAAGTCCATCATGGGCTCTAACTTCTCGTTTGAGCTTCACGCCCACCACGGCTATGGCGCGTATATCTGCGGCGAGGAGACGGCCCTATTAGAGTCACTCGAGGGCAAGAAAGGTCAGCCACGATTCAAGCCGCCGTTCCCGGCCAGCTATGGTCTGTATGGTAAGCCCACGACGATTAACAACACAGAGACATTTGCGGCGGTCCCTTGGATCATTCGTCACGGCGGCCAGGCCTATTTAGAGGTCGGCAAACCGAACAACGGCGGCACCAAGGTGTTCTCGGTTTCAGGCGACGTGAATCGTCCCGGAAATTACGAGATTCCGTTGGGGACGCCGTTTGCAAAACTGCTGGAGCTCGCTGGAGGCATGCGCGATGGCCGTCGCCTAAAGGCGGTCATTCCCGGAGGCTCGTCGATGCCAGTCCTGCCGGCAGAGATCATGATGGGCTGCGATATGGACTACGACTCGATCGCGAAGGCGGGCTCCATGCTCGGCTCGGGGGCGGTCATCGTGATGGATGAGACCCGCTGTATGGTGCGCAGTCTTCTTCGGTTGTCGTACTTCTATTACGAAGAGTCCTGTGGTCAGTGCACGCCGTGTCGAGAGGGAACGGGATGGCTCTGGCGTATGGTCCAGCGGATCGAGAGCGGTCAGGGGACGATGGACGATCTGAATCGGCTTGATGAGGTGGCCGGCAACATCCAAGGGAGAACGATCTGTGCACTCGGTGATGCGGCAGCGATGCCCGTTCGCGCTTTCTTGAAACATTATCGATCCGAGTTTGAACATCACGTCACGCATAAGCGTTGTCTTGTGGACGATTACCTCTAGACCATTGGCGCATCCCTAACGAACACAACACAGTCACGAGAGCTTTCATGGTTGAACTTGAAATTGATGGCAAAAAGGTAGAGGTGCCCGAGGGCAGCATGGTCATGGATGCTGCCACTCAGTTGGGGCTGTATGTGCCGCATTTCTGCTATCACAAGAAGCTCTCGATTGCGGCCAATTGCCGCATGTGTCTGGTCGAGGTCGAGAAGGCGCCAAAGCCACTGCCCGCGTGCGCGACACCGGTCACCGCAGGAATGAAGGTATTTACGCACTCTGACAAGGCGCGTCAGGCGCAAAAGAGTGTGATGGAGTTTCTACTGATCAATCACCCGTTGGACTGTCCGATCTGTGACCAAGGCGGTGAGTGTCAGCTGCAAGATCTCGCAGTGGGGTATGGCCCCTCTGCCTCGCGCTACACGGAAGAAAAACGTGTGGTGTTCCATAAGCCGATGGGTCCGCTGATTTCTGCCGAAGAGATGAGCCGTTGCATTCACTGCACGCGCTGCGTTCGCTTTGGTCAAGAGATCGCCGGGGTGATGGAGCTGGGGATGGCGGGCCGGGGCGAACACTCGGAGATCATGTCGTTTGTAGGCGGTGCCGTTCAGAGCGAACTATCGGGCAACATGATTGATGTCTGTCCGGTTGGTGCGTTGACCAGCAAGCCGTTTCGTTACTCGGCGCGAACCTGGGAGTTATCCCGTAAGCGCTCGGTGAGCCCTCACGACAGCATTGGTGCCAACATTGTTGTCCAGTCCAAGGGCAGTGAGGTCAAGCGCGTCGTTCCGCTCGACAATGAAGACGTCAATGAGTGCTGGATCTCCGATCGCGATCGTTTCAGCTATGAGGGGTTGTCGGGATCGCACCGTCTGACGGTGCCAATGCTAAAGCGCACTGATGGCACCTGGGCTGAAATCAGTTGGGAAGAGGCGTTGGCCAAGGCCGCACAGGCGATGAAGACAGCATCCGGACATGGACCCAATCAGGTACGTGCGCTGATCTCGCCCAACAGCACGCTTGAAGAAATGGCGCTACTGGCGGCGCTGACTCGCTCATTGAAGAGTGACTCGGTCGACTTCCGTCCTCGGCTTGGTCAGGTTGGATTTGATAAAGATTTTGTTGGCGTCCCCACGCTCGGCATGCGCCTCGCAGAGGTCTCTCACCTTGATCGTGCGCTGGTGATTGGCGCATCCTTGCGCAATGATCATCCGCTGCTTGCGCAGCGGCTTCGTCAGGCAGTCCGACACGGCGCACAGATCGCTCGTGTGCATGCGATTGCAGAGGACTGGGCGATGCCAATTGCTGAGCAGATGCTTGCCTCGCCCACGGACTGGCCGACCCGAATTGCAGAGATTGCGGTGGCTGCGGCCGCGCTCAAGTCAGTCTCCGCACCGCCCATGTTTGCAGGGCTGTCGCCTTCCGCTTCGGCACAGGCGATTGCGCAACAACTCGTTGGCTCAAGCGATCCCGCACAGCAGGCTGCGATCCTGCTTGGCAATGCAGTAATGGCCCATCCTGCCGCGGCCGTTATCTGGGCAAACGCCCAGCAGCTTGCGGAGATTGTGGGCTGTCGTCTCGGCTTTACGGTCGATGGCGCCAACGGCGTTGGCGGTTATTTGGCGAAGGCGAACCCCGTGGCAGACGGACCCGATGCTGCCGCCATGTTTGCCCAGCCCGCTGAGTGTTACCTGTTGGTCAATATCGACCCCGCGATGGACTGCGCCAATCCTCATCAGGCCAAGGCTGCATTGAAGTCTGCAACGACGGTGATTGCGCTATCCGCGTTTAAAGATGGAGTGATGGAGGTCGCCGATCTGGTGCTGCCGATTGCCCCCTTTACCGAGACCTCTGGAAGCTACATTAACTGTGAAGGTCGTCTACAGTCGACGCAGGCGGTGGTCAAGCCTTTAGGGCAGGCGCGTCCGGGATGGAAGGTACTGCGAGTGCTAGGCAACCTGGTGGATGCTGCGGGCTTTGACTTTGAATCCTCCGAGGAGGTTCGCCTCCAGCTTCTGCCTAAGGCGAGCCCCGGAGAGATCTTGTCCGACCTCCGAGTGGCCGTCACGCGACAGCCAGGGCTTGATGCGTTGATGAGTCCATCGTCGAAGACCGGTTTAGTTCGCCTCGGTCTGGTCCCGATCTATCGCGCTGATGCGTTGGTGCGTCAGGCCGCGTCACTGCAGGAGACCCCTGCAAGTGCGCCACCGCGTCTTGAGGCCAATCCCTCAGACCTTGCGCGACTCGGTCTTGCTCATGGAATGAAGGTTCGTTGTCATCAGGGCGGCAAGACGGTTGCGGTGTTGGATGTCAGTGCCGATGACCGTGTCTGCCCCGGCGTGGTGAAGGTGGCAGCAGCGTATGGACAGACCGCTGATCTGGGCGATGCGATCGGGCCAATTGATCTGGAGGCTGCCTGATGGATGCACTGGTCATGGGGATTCAAAGCTGGGGGCAACAGGTACTCGGTCAGGCTTGGCCGGTCGCCTGGGTGCTGATCAAGATTGTGTTGGTCGTACTGCCCGTGCTGGCCTGCGTGGCCTATCTCACGCTTTGGGAGCGTAAGCTGATCGGCTGGATGCACATTCGTCTTGGCCCCAATCGTGTTGGCCCGTTTGGGCTGTTGCAGCCGATTGCCGACGCGGTCAAGCTGATGACCAAAGAGATCATCATGCCTTCTCAGGCGAATAAGGGCTTGTATGTCCTTGGTCCGATCATGACGATCATGCCGGCGATGGCGGCCTGGGTTGTGATTCCGTTCGGTCCGGACGTGGTCCTCGCGAATATTAACGCGGGACTACTGCTGTTATTAGCCATTACGTCGCTTGAAGTCTACGGTGTGATTCTTGCAGGCTGGGCGTCGAACTCGAAGTACGCATTCCTTGCGGCGATGCGGGCCTCGGCGCAGATGGTGTCCTATGAGCTGGCGATTGGATTTGCCTTGGTCTGCGTGCTGCTGGTGACGGGTAGTCTCAATATCACTGAGATCGTGGTCAGCCAGCAAAAGGGATTCTTTACAGAGGACCTTGGCTTGAACTTCTTGTCCTGGAACTGGCTGCCGTTGCTGCCCGTATTTGTGGTGTATTTCATCTCTGGGGTTGCTGAGACGAACCGCCATCCCTTCGATGTGGTGGAGGGCGAGTCGGAGATTGTGGCAGGGCACATGGTGGAATACTCCGGAATGGCCTTCGCCGTATTTTTCCTTGCCGAGTACGCCAACATGATTCTGATCTCTGTCCTGGCGTCGATCATGTTCTTGGGAGGCTGGGATGCCCCGATCGACGGGCTTGACTTCATTCCAGGTTGGATCTGGCTGGGGATCAAGAGCTTCTTCGTAGTCAGTCTTTTCATCTGGATGCGGGCGTCCTTTCCAAGGTATCGCTACGACCAGATCATGCGCTTGGGCTGGAAGATCTTTATCCCTGTGACGTTGGTCTGGCTGGTGCTGATTGCCGCCTGGATGCAGACCCCTTGGTCAATCTGGTAAGGAGGAACGCGTGTTGAACTCTGTCGTGTCGTTTTTCCGATCCTTCCTGCTACTGGAAATGCTCCGTGGCATGGCCCTGACGGGACGGTATCTTTTTGCGAAGAAAATCACGGTGCAGTACCCCGAGGAGAAGACGCCATACTCACCTCGGTTTCGTGGTCTTCACGCGCTTCGTCGCTATCCCAACGGGGAAGAGCGGTGTATCGCTTGTAAGCTCTGCGAGGCGGTCTGTCCCGCGCAGGCCATCTTGATTGAGTCTGATGTGCGTGCGGATGGGACGCGTCGCACGACCCGATATGACATTGATCTGACGAAGTGCATCTTCTGCGGTTTCTGCGAAGAGAGCTGTCCGGTCGACTCGATCGTTGAGACCCATATTCATGAGTACCACGGCGAGAGCCGGGGAGATCTCTATTTCACGAAAGAGATGCTGCTCGCCGTTGGCGATCGTTACGAGTCTGAGATTGCCCAGGCGCGTCAGGCAGATGCTCCCTATCGATGATGCGCCCCTTCAGGAAAAACGCGAATGTTTGATGTCACCCTCACACTTTTTTACGTCTTCGCGGCCATTTTGGTGTTCGCGGCTCTGCGGGTTATCACGGCGCGAAATCCAGTGCATGCGGCGCTCTATCTGGTGCTGAGTTTCTTTAGTGCTGCGGCCATCTGGTTACTGCTTCGGGCAGAGTTTCTCGCGATTACCCTCGTGCTCGTCTATGTGGGTGCCGTCATGGTGCTGTTCTTGTTCGTGGTCATGATGATCGATTTTGACCTTGAACGGCTTCGTCAGGGTTTTTGGGCCAACCTTCGGGTGGCGGCGCCGGTGGGCGGACTGATTATTTTTGAGATGGCTGCGGTCTTGATTCGTAGTTTCAACGTCCCTGAGAGTGCGGTCGCCCCGCTTCCGGCAAATTACGACAACACCAGGGCATTAGGCCGCCTCATCTATACGGATTACGTCTACGCGTTTGAGATTGCTGCGGTCATTCTGCTCCTTGCCATTGTGGCGGCGATTGCGCTGACGCTGCGTCGTCGTAAGGACAGCAAGCATCAAGATCCTAGCAAGCAGGTCAAGGTGCGTGCAGAAGATCGGGTACAGCTTGTCTCGGTAGCGCCCGTCTCCAAAAAGAAGGAGGAGGTCTGACATGCTGACCTTGGCGCATTTTCTGACGCTTGGCGCAATTCTGTTCGCGCTGAGTGTCATTGGAATCTTCATGAACCGAAAGAACTTGATCGTGCTCTTAATGGCGATCGAGCTGATGCTCTTGGCGGTAAACATGAACTTCATTGCCTTCTCGCATTACCTCGGTGACGCGGCTGGTCAGATCTTTGTCTTTTTCATTCTGACCGTTGCTGCGGCGGAATCTGCCATTGGACTCGCCATTTTGGTGGTCTTGTTCCGAAATCTGAATACCGTCGAAGTAGAAGAGCTCGACGAACTAAAGGGCTAATCGGTCATGACCTCTCTGTATCTTCTCGTTCCGCTCGCGCCCTTAGTTGGCGCGATGATTGCCGGCCTCTTCGGTCGGCAGATCGGTCGTACCGCATCCCACTCGGTAACGATCCTTGGCGTCCTGGTCTCGTTGGTGGCATCTGTTGTCGTGTTGTTAGATGTGTTTGCCGGTAACGTGTTTAATGGCTCGGTCTACACCTGGGCAGTGATTGGTGACCTTCGATTTGAGGTGGGTTTCCTGATCGATACGCTATCGGCCACGATGATGGTGGTCGTGACCTCGGTCTCGCTTGCGGTCCACGTGTACACCATCGGCTACATGCGGGACGACCCCGGGTATCAGCGGTTCTTTAGTTATATCTCGCTCTTTACGTTCTCGATGCTCATGCTGGTGATGAGCAACAACTTTTTACAGCTCTTCTTCGGCTGGGAGGCAGTCGGTCTCGTCTCTTATCTATTGATTGGTTTCTGGTACACCCGCCCGACGGCGATCTATGCCAACTTGAAGGCCTTTCTTGTCAATCGTGTGGGTGATTTTGGGTTCATCCTAGGTATTGGACTGATTGCCGCCCATGCAGGATCACTGGACTATGCCCAGGTGTTTCAGGCCGCCCCAACACTTTCCAAGACGACGATCTCTCTAATCCCTAATACCGATTGGCCTTTACTCGCCGTGGCCTGTATCTGCCTGTTTATCGGAGCGATGGGGAAGTCAGCGCAGTTTCCGTTACATGTCTGGCTGCCGGATTCGATGGAAGGTCCCACGCCAATCTCTGCGCTGATTCACGCGGCCACCATGGTGACCGCCGGCATCTTTATGGTGGCTCGGATGTCGCCGCTCTTTGAACTCAGCGACATTGCACTCTCCTTTGTGCTGATTGTCGGCGCCATTACGGCATTGTTTATGGGTTTTCTGGGCATTATTCAGAACGACATCAAACGCGTCGTCGCCTATTCCACGCTCTCGCAACTCGGCTATATGACCGTGGCGCTCGGCGCGTCGGCATATTCGGTCGCCTTTTTCCATCTCATGACCCACGCATTCTTTAAGGCGCTGCTCTTTCTGGCCGCCGGCTCCGTCATTATTGGGATGCACCATGAGCAAGACATTCGGCGCATGGGCGGGCTGTGGAAGCGTATGCCGATCACCTGGGCCGTCTCCTTATTGGGTTCGCTGGCGTTGATCGGGGCACCGTTCTTCTCCGGCTTTTACTCAAAGGACATGATCATCGAGGCGGTACGGGCTTCGAATCTGATTGCCGCCCCTGCGGTCTACCTGATGCTGCTGCTCGGGGTGTTCGTGACAGCGTTTTACTCTTTCAGGATGTTCTTTCTGGTCTTTCACGGCACCCCGCGTTGGGAGCAGGGCGGCCACGATCATGGCCATCACGATGACCACGGACACGGCCATGATCATCACGGGGATGGACCGCATGAGTCGCCGTGGGTTGTCACGTTACCGCTGATCTTTTTGGCGATTCCGTCAGTCATCCTCGGCGCGGTGGCCATTGGTCCGATGCTCTTTGGGGACTATTTTGCGGGGGTCTTGTTTGTCGATGCAGGACATCCGGCGATGGCGACCCTGAAGTCGCACTTTACGGACTGGGTGGGCTTGGCACAGCACGCCGTGGTGACATGGCCGTTCTGGTTGGCACTTCTCGGTGTTGTGACATCGGCAGTGTTTTATCTCTATCGTCCTGAGATACCCGCTGCAATCTCACGCCGACTGTCGACGGTTCATCACTTGCTCGAGCAGAAGTACTTTATGGATCGTTTCAATGAGATTGTCTTTGCAGGCGGTGCACGGCTTCTTGGTGGTCAGCTCTGGAAACGCGCAGACCAGGGATTGATTGATGGACTGGTAGTGAACGGAAGTGCGCGGGTGGTGGCCGCGATCGCCTCGATCATGCGTCTTGGCCAGACGGGCTACCTCTATCACTACGCGATTGCCATGATCCTGGGCGTGGCGTTGATGCTCTGGTGGTTCGCACCAGTGGTGAATTCGGTTCCGATGGTGAAATGATGACGACTGACTTTCCTGTTTTAAGTGTTGCCATCTGGCTACCGATTCTCGCGGGGGTCGCGATGATTCTTGCAGATCGCGCTGGGTCTGCGAGGACGCTGCGCTGGGCTGCACTCGCCGCCTCGGTTGCTGGGTTCCTCGTGACCATTCCGGTATTTACGTCGTTTGATATCGCCTTCTCAGGGATGCAGTTTGTGGAGAAACGCGAGTGGATTCCTCAGTTTGGTATCCACTACTCGCTTGGCGTAGACGGTCTATCGATGTGGTTTGTACCCCTGACAGCGCTGATTACCGTATTTGTCGTGGTGGCGGGCTGGGAGGTCATCCAGGATCGGGTGGGTCAGTACATGGGCGCCTTTCTAGTGCTTTCTGGGCTGATGATTGGCGTTTTTTCTGCGTTAGATGGAATTCTGTTTTACGTCTTTTTCGAGGCGACCCTAATTCCGATGTATCTGATCATCGGTATCTGGGGAGGTCCCAATCGTGTCTATGCCGCGTTTAAGTTCTTCCTGTACACCCTGCTCGGATCGCTACTCACCCTGATTGCCCTGATCTATCTCTACATGAAGTCAGGCAGTTTTGATATTTTGGCCTGGCATGTGTTGCCGTTGCCGCTCAATGCGCAGATCCTGATCTTCTTGGCGTTTCTGATTGCCTTTGCCGTCAAGGTCCCGATGTGGCCTGTTCACACTTGGCTGCCCGATGCCCACGTGGAGGCACCAACCGGCGGCTCTGTGGTACTGGCTGCGATCATGTTGAAACTCGGCGCCTACGGATTCCTACGGTTCTCGTTACCGATTGCGCCCGACGCATCTCGCGAACTAGATCTGTTGATGATTAGTTTGTCGCTGATTGCTGTTGTCTATATTGGTCTAGTGGCCCTTGTTCAGGCGGACATGAAAAAGCTAGTGGCGTACTCGTCGATTGCCCACATGGGATTCGTGACGCTTGGTTTCTTTATGTTTAACAGTCTTGGTGTGCAGGGCGGAATTGTTCAGATGATCTCGCACGGGTTTATCTCGGGCGCCATGTTCCTTTGTATTGGGGTGCTGTATGACCGCCTCCATTCGCGACAGATTGCCGACTACGGTGGCGTCGTAAACCGCATGCCAAAGTTTGCGGCGCTCTTTCTTTTGTTTGCCATGGCCAATAGTGGACTTCCGGCGACGAGTGGTTTCGTTGGGGAGTTCATGGTGATCCTCGGTGCCGTCGAGTACAACTTCTGGATCGGGCTGCTTGCGGCAACCACGCTTATTTTCGGGGCGGCGTATTCGCTTTGGATGTATAAGCGCGTGGTCTTCGGTGAGATCGCTAATGACCACGTCGCCGAGCTGAAGGACGTGAACCGCCGCGAGTTTTGGATGCTCATGGCGCTAGCCTTCTTCGTGCTGCTGATGGGCCTGTGGCCAGCGCCGTTTACGGATGCGATTCAGGTGTCCGCCGATGGCCTGTTAAAGCATGTTGCCACCTCTAAGCTGCCGACGCCTTGATTTCGGAAAGTGACTCTCCATGACCTTTGAATCTCTACAGATCCAGGCTGCACTCCCCGAGATCCTGTTGTTTGGACTCTTGGCGGTTGTCTTGCTGGTGGACTTATTTACCCGACGTAACAGCGGCGCGCTTGTTCATGGTATCTCGCTTGCCGGCCTGATTCTGATTGGTCTCTGGCAGCTGATGCTGGCTTCAGACACCACCACGGTCTATGCCATGAATGGTCTGGTGGTGGCGGATTCGATGTCGGCTTTTCTGAAGGGCGCCGCTGCCCTTGCCGTGGCCGTCACCCTCAGTTACGGCCGTCATTACATTCGTGACCGGGATATTCCGAATGGTGAGTTTCACCTGCTGGCACTGTTTGCGTTGCTTGGCCAGTTCGTGATGATCTCGGCCAATAACTTCCTGACGGTGTATCTCGGTATTGAGCTGCTCTCGCTTGCCCTTTATGCACTGGTTGCTTTACGACGGGAGCACGCCGTGTCAACAGAAGCGGCGATGAAGTATTTTGTTTTGGGTGCCTTAGCGTCTGGTTTTCTGCTCTATGGGATGTCGATGGTCTACGGCGCCACAGGCACCTTAGATCTGCCCCTGATTGCGGACAAGCTTGCCTCCGGCCAGGCGGACCGGCTAATTATGGTGTTTGGTACGGTGTTTATCGTCGCTGGACTCGCCTTTAAGCTCGGCGCCGTGCCGTTTCACATGTGGGTTCCTGACGTCTACCAAGGCGCGCCGACCGCCATGACGCTCCTGATTGGCGCGGCCCCGAAGTTTGCCGCATTTGCGATCGTGACCCGACTGTTGGTGAGCGGAATGTTTGGCGTAGCCGCTGACTGGCAGCAGATGTTGATGATCCTGGCGGTGCTCTCGCTAGTGGTCGGTAATCTCGTCGCGATCATGCAGACCAACGTCAAGCGTCTGCTCGCGTACTCGACGATTGCCCACATGGGTTTCATGCTCCTGGGGTTCGTTTCCGGCGTGGTCGGTGCCGATACCAAAGGGGCAGTGGATGCCTATGCGGCGTCGCTCTTTTATGTGGTGACCTATGTCATTACGACTCTTGGAAGCTTTGGGGTTCTGTTGATTGCCTCTTCAAGAGGGTTCGAGTGTGAGACCTTGGATGACCTGAAGGGGCTTGCGCAGCGCCATCCGTGGCTTGCCGGCATCTTTTTAATTCTGGTGTTCTCGATGGCGGGTATTCCCCCAACGGTGGGCTTTTATGCCAAGCTGGTCGTGCTCGAAGCGGTCGTTCAGGCAGGCCACGTCTGGCTGGCGGTGCTTGCGGTGATGGCCTCTCTTGTCGGTGCCTTCTACTATCTGCGTCTTGTCAAAGTAATGTACTTCGAGACCTCGAAGATTGAGATGCCGATGGACTGTGGTCGAGGGGTCCGGTCACTGCTAACGGTCAATGGGCTGGCGGTCGTCGCGCTGGGGCTGATGCCCGGCCCGTTAATGGCAGTGTGTATCTATACGGTCCGGATGTCGTTGGCCGCATGAATACCGGCGCCGCCGCACTGATTCTGCTGTTGCTCGCCATCGTGCTGGCGAGTCTGCCATTTGTTACTGAACGGCTGTTTCTCATCTGGTCGCGCTCTGTAAAAAGTGTCTGGCTGCGACTACTCGAGCTATTGGTCTATTACGGCCTCTTCCTCGCGATTGGACTTGGACTGGAAGCAGCCGTGGGACGGCGTCACTCGCAAGAGTGGCAGTTCTACGCGATTACGGTACTGATGTTCCTGGTGCTAGCCTATCCCAGTTATGTCTGGCGCTATCTCAAACGACGCCCATCGAATGGCGACTGACGATCCGCGGCCGGCGGGACGTCTCGACGAGCCGTATCCCTCGCTGCTCGAGCAGCGTCTCGCGGGAGAGTCAGTCTTTCAAGGGAAGTTACTTAAGGTCTACCGCGACCATGTTCGGGCGCCGGACGGCCACGAGCAGACGTTTGAGTACACGCTGCATCCTGGCGCTGCGGTGGTCATTCCGGTCTTGGACGATGGCCGGCTAGTGCTGGAGCGGCAGTGGCGCTATCCATTAAACCGTAGCTTTCTTGAATTTCCGGCGGGAAAATTAAATCCCGGTGAAGATCCTCTGATGGCGGTGCAGCGGGAACTGACTGAAGAAACGGGCTATCGGGCAGGGCAGTGGGCGAAGCTCGGTGAGATGCATCCTGTCATCGCCTATTCCACTGAGGTCATTCATCTCTTTATGGCGAAGTCACTGACGGCCGGCGACAGTGCGCGCGAGCAGGGGGAGTGTCTCGAACTGGTAGTGATGACGCCGGACGATTTTTTCGATGCAATCCATGCAGGTGAGATCACGGATAGCAAGACCTTGTCATGTGCGGTGTGGCTCGATCGTATTCTGCGCGGTACCTGGCAACCTGTCTGGCAGAACTCGACCGTGCGCTAGTCGGATTGCGGGCGTACACTTATGCCCAGACCAAGCACCCATTTGTCTTAGAGAGGAACTATGTCTAGTACTCACGCTCAGTTTTCTTGGGAAGACCCATTTCTGTTGTCCGAGCAGCTCTCTGCAGAAGAGACCATGATCATGGACGCCGCGCGCGCCTATGCACAGGAAAAGCTCGCGCCAAGAGTGTTGGAAGCGTTTCGTCATGAGGCGACCGATCCGGCAATCTTTCGCGAAATGGGGGAGATGGGGCTGCTCGGCGCCTATATTCCGACGCAGTATGGTGGGGCAGGGGTTAACTATGTCTCGTATGGCCTTATTGCACGAGAGATTGAGCGGGTTGATAGTGGCTATCGGTCGATGATGAGCGTCCAGAGCTCACTCGTGATGCTTCCTATCTATGAATTTGGAACCGAGGCACAACGACAAAAGTTTCTCCCGAAGTTGGCAAGTGGCGAATGGATCGGCTGCTTTGGTCTTACAGAGCCTGATGCTGGCTCTGATCCGGCCGGCATGACCACACGGGCGAAATGCGTGCCTGGTGGTTACAGCCTATCGGGAGCGAAGACTTGGATTTCGAATAGTCCGATTGCGGATGTATTTGTGGTCTGGGCAAAAGACGATGAAGGCAAGATTCGCGGCTTTATTCTTGAGAAGGGTATGAAGGGGCTTACCGCACCGGCGATTCACGGCAAGATTGGTCTTCGCGCCTCGATTACGGGAATGATCATGATGGATCAGGTGTTTGTTCCAGAAGAGAATGCGTTCCCGGAGATTCGCGGTCTGAAGGGGCCCTTTACCTGCTTGAACTCTGCTCGCTATGGAATCTCCTGGGGGGTTCTGGGTGCCGCGGAGTTCTGCTGGCATACCGCACGTCAGTACTGTCTTGACCGTCAACAGTTTGGCCAGCCGTTGGCGGCGAATCAGTTGATTCAGAAAAAGCTTGCCGATATGCAGACCGAGATTGCGCTGGCGCTGCAAGGTGTCTTGCGACTCGGTCGAATGAAGGATAGTCAGATCGCCGCTGTGGAGATCACGTCCATCGTGAAGCGCAATAGCTGCGGAAAGTCTCTGGAGATTGCTCGAATGGCCCGCGATATGTTGGGGGGTAACGGGATCAACGATGAATATGGAGTGATGCGCCACATGGTCAACCTTGAGGTCGTCAACACCTACGAGGGCACCCATGACATCCATGCCTTGATCTTGGGCCGCGCGCAGACAGGAATTCAGGCGTTTTTCTAAGCAATGGATAAGGTAGACGTCCTGGTGGTTGGGGCCGGGGTGGTCGGTCTCGCCATCGCGCGAGAGTTCGCAATGGCCGGCAAAGAAGTTGTTATTGTCGAGAGTCAGAGTCAATACGGATCGGGGTCCAGTGCGAGAAATTCTGGTGTGATTCACGCGGGAATCTACTACCCGACGGGATCGAAGAAGGCGCAATGGTGTGTCGAGGGACGTCACCTGCTCTATGACTATGTCGCCAGCCGGAAGGTGGGGCACCAGCGGATCGGGAAACTAATTGTCGCTGCGCAAGATCAACGCGAAAAGCTAGAAGCAATCTATCGCACCGGTGTGGCCAATGGCGTCACGGACCTCGCGCTGATCTCGGGAGATCAGGCTCGCGCGCTAGAGCCTGCATTGGGCTGTGATCTCGCAATTCATTCCCCGTCAACCGGCATTATTGACGCCCATGACCTCATGCATGCGCTGCTCGGGGATGCGGAGGCCCATGGGGCAATGCTCGCGGTTCAGAGCCGATTTGTGTCTGCCGAGCAAGTCCAGGGAATTTGGCACTCTCAGGTCTTAGGCGAGACGATCGTATCGGAGATCTTGGTGAATGCAGCAGGTCTGGATGCGATTCCCGTTGCCCACGCGATTGCTGGGGTAACCTCCACGCAGATTCCGCAGATGCGCTTTGCGAAGGGTAACTATGCTTCTTTGCGGGGGCGTTGCCCGTTTCGACGACTAATCTATCCGGTACCGGTTCCCGGCGGGCTTGGTACTCATCTCACGTTAGATCTTGGGGGGCAGGCTAACTTTGGTCCTGATGTCGAGTGGCTCGACTCCCCGTCAGACGATCAGATTCAAGCAGGATTGATTTCAAGCTTCTCTTATCAGGTCGATCCCGCTCGACTAAGTACCTTTGAAAGAGATATTCGAACCTGGTGGCCTGGTCTTCCGGACGGCGCGCTGGCACCCGGCTATGCGGGGATTCGACCCAAGCTTGTGGGACCCGGGGAGCCAGCGGCAGACTATTGCGTCCTCGGCCCTGGCGACCATGGTCGCCAGGGGCTTGTGCATCTACTGGGGATGGAATCCCCGGCGCTTACGAGCTGCCTTGCGATTGCGAAGGCCGTGCGCGGGCTTGTTTAAAGAACTGAAATGCAACGACCAGCCCGAATCCGATAAAGCCTGCGATATCAGAGAGGTTCGAAGGGTAGGTCAGCGCAACGCCTGAGGCAATCAGGACCCAACGCTCTACGAAAGACGTCTTCACCAGGAACCAGTTCTGTAGGCCACCGGCAAGGGAGATGATGCCGACGGATGCCGTAAAGGTAATCCAGCCGATGTCGACCCAGTTTGCATTGGCCAGCGCTTTGGTGGTGCCCATCAGAAGCAGTGCGACCCCTGCCGGGTCTAGCACGAAGATAAACGGTACGAGAATGGCAGGTGCGACGTACTTCCAGCTCTGGAAGGTCGTCCGATAGGGATTGCCTTTACAGATTGCCGCAGCAGCGAACGGCGATAGCGCCGTCGGTGGAGAGACTTCGGACAACACGGCGTAGTAGAAGATAAACATGTGGGCTGCGAAATCGGGTACCCCCAACTTGATGAGCGCTGGCGCAGCGATCACGGCACAGATAATGTAGGACGCCGTGACGGGAACCGCGAGCCCGACGATCCAGACGATCAATGCGGTGTAGATCGCTGTCAGCAGCAGCGAGCCGCCGGCGTAGTCGATCACAATAGCGCTAAATTTCAGACCGAGTCCAGTCAAGACAACAACACCCACAATCAGTCCAGCGCCCGCACAGGTCGCCGCGATGGAGAGCACCTGGGTGAATCCATCCGAGAGCGCCTCTACAAGTTTGGAATCGTAAAAGCTTCTCCAGAAGGGAAGCTTTCTACTGAACATGCCACGAGGAAGCATGGCTGAGTCGGCGCGAATCAGACTTGTTAAGAAGGACAGCACTGTCGCCCAGAAGACTGACATGACGGGAGAAAAGCCCATCAGCATGAAGATCACAATGGAAATCAGGGAGAAGAAGTGGAACCAGTACTTCTTCGCAAGCGTCCAGGCGCTTTCGATCTGTGGCATCTCTTGACCCGCCATGTGGTATTTCCGCGAGTCGATCTCCACCATGACGAATAGACCTAAATAAAACAAAAAGGTCGGAATGGTGGCCATCAGCAAGACGTCTAGATAGGAGATCTTGAGAAACTCGGCAATCAGAAAGGCGGCAGCGCCGAGTACGGGTGGTGAAATGATCGCGCCCAGTCCCCCTGCCGCAAGCAGACCGCCCGCAGCGTTTTTGTCATAGCCTGCCTTGGCGAGCATGTTGTGTGCGACAGAGCCCACGGTCACTGTCGTGGCCACACCCGATCCGGAGGGGCCACCGAGCAGAAAAGATGAGAGCACCACCGTGCGTCCCACACTGGAGGTCTTCCCGCCCATCGCGGAAAAGGAGAAATCAATAAAGAACTTACCGGCGCCACTGAACTGAAGGAATGCGCCGAAGATCGTGAACAGGATAATGAGCGTGGAGGAGACGTCGACCGCCGTCCCGAAGATACCTTCGAGGGTCATATACATGAACCCGACGAGTCGAGAGAGGTCATAGCCCTTGTGTGTCCAGGGGTCGGGCAGAAGGTCCCCGAAGAGCGCGTAAAGCAGAAAACAGACGGTGACTGAGAGCAGCACCAGTCCATTGGTACGTCGAACTGCTTCGAGGATGAGGAGAATCAGTGCGGTTCCAAACACGACATCCATGGTGAGTGGGAAGGTGTTTCGGTCGGTAAAGTCATCACCGCCTTTGAGGGCGTAGACCAGTACTGCGATCGCGATGAGCGCAAACAGAATATCCCACCACATGAGACGGTTTTTGAATTTTGCAGCGATCGGGAAGGTGAGAAAGACAAAGGCCAGCACCATCGTCACATGAGTCATCCGAAGGACTTGGGCAGGAACGATTGCATAAGCCGCATACAAGTGAAATAGCGACATGGCCACGGCCACGATAGTGAGTCCGACACCGAGCCAGCCACGGTAGTTGTTGGCGTCGCCTTCTTCTTCTTTAATGAGATTTTCAACCCGTTGGCGAGTCTCTGCATCGAGATCATCTTCGGGGAGACCCATCTTCTGAAGCGTATCGCTCATGCTGGCTCCTTGATTTTCGCTTTAAAACTTATCGTCATCTTTAAAAAGAAGGCCCGCGATCCGCGGGCCCCCTGACTTCACTGTTGATCGTTCATCGACGTGAACTGATCAGATCCACTGGCTTACTCGATCTTTCCGCCTTTTTCACGGATGTACTTCACCGCACCGGGATGGAAGGGGATCGGGGAAGACACTTGCTTCTGGTTTGCAATCGTGACGTTCTCGTATTCTTTATGAACGGCGATGAGTTCCTTGTGGTGATCGAAGACTGCCTTGACGATCTTGTAGGCCTGATCGTCAGGCATCTTGGCATTTACGAGCAGCACGTTTGCGACAGACGCGATCTTGTTATCCGCTGCCATCCCTGCATAGACTGCTTTTGGAATAGTGTCCGCGTAGTAGAGATTGCCGTACTTCTTGTTCATTGCAGCGACCGCGGCAGCGTGGTCGATCATTTGAATCTTGACCCCAGGGGTGCTTGCGAGATCGGTCACGGCTGCCGTGGGCAGACCCCCCACCCAGAAGAAGGCTTGAATCTTCTTATCTTTCAGGGCATTCACCGACTCTGCAACGCCGAGACGCTCGCGGGTCATGTCTTTGTTGGGATCTAGACCAGAGGCCTCGATGAGGCGCAGGGCCATCACTTCGGTGGCGCTACCGGGGCTTCCGGTGGAGACACGCTTGCCCTTGAGGTCCGCCATGGTCTTCACGCCAGTGCCATCGACAGAGACGACGTGCATCCGGTTCGGGTAAAGCACCAGAAGGGTGCGCATGTCTACCTTGCGGCCGCTAAACTTGCCTTCCCCTTTCGAGGCATCGAGGGCGGCATCGACCATCGAGAAGCCGACATAGGGCTTACCGCTGGCAATGAGATTGAGGTTGTCGACCGAGCCGCCGGTGACCTCAGCGGTCGCCTGCATTCCGGGCACATGTTTGGAGAGAACCGCTGCAAGGCCGCCACCCATGGGGTAGTAAACGCCTCCCGTACCGCCCGTTGCCACTGAGATGTTCTGGGCGAAAGCGGTCGAGGTCACCGTCATGGCGAGCGCTGCGAAGATCTTAGGAAAACGCATGCGAAAGTCTCCTTTGTTCAAGAATGTTGAAGGGGCAAGGGTAGCAGGTGAGACGGTCTTTTTTAAGGCTTGTTCGCCCTTGAAGACCTAGGAGAAATACTAGGACAGCATCATGATCAGGGGTGATTGGAACGGGCCGCGTTAGACTGCCCGGCGTTGAGAACAGTCGGGAGGCTTTATGGCGAATCGTCGGGTTTTGGTGGTGGGCGGTGGAACGATGGGCGTGGATATTGCTGCCTCGTTTGCGGCAGGCGGCTGGGATGCCGAGATCGTGAACCCTAACGACGCACGGTTCGTCACGATTCAGTCGCGTTTTCAGGAGGCACTGGAGCGGCTGCAGTGTGGCCATGCGCCTGCCTTGGCGCTCCACCAACAGCTTGATGAGGTGGCCTGGGCTGACCTAGATCTCGTGATTGAGGCTGTCCCGGAGGTGCTGCCTTTGAAGCAGAAGATCTTTGCCGACCTTGCGCGGCTCGCGAAACAGGATACGCCGCTTTGCAGCAACTCTTCCGCGCTGCCGATTAGTGCAATCGGCAAGGGGCTCCGCAGTCAGCACCGAATGTTAGGGACGCACTATTTCATGCCGGCCCATTTGGTACCTGCGGTGGAAGTGGTCTGCTCAGCGCATACAGACCCTGCGGTTGCTGATCGTGTGTCGGAAATGTTGCGCTCTGTTGGGAAGGTGCCCATTCGCGTGAAGAAGGACCTGCCAGGTTTCCTGATTAATCGGCTTCAGCATGCGGTATCGCGCGAGGCTTTAAAGCTAGTGGATCAGGGCATTACGACCCCTGCGGATATTGATGCAGCCGTGCGCTTTGGCTTTGGCTTTCGATATATCGCTGCTGGCCCATGTCTTCAGCGGGATCATGCAGGCTTAGATGTGCATCACGCCGCTGCGCAGTCGATCTATCCTGATCTTTGTAACGATGCTGAACCCAGCGCCGTTTTGTCGGAGCGCGTCGCCAGCGGGGCGATCGGAATGAAAGCGGGTAGAGGCTTTTATGACTGGACGCCCGAGACGATCGCCGCAGAGAAAAAGCGCTATGAGGCGCTTCTTCTTGCGGCCAGTAGTCTGTTAGCCAAGGAGATTCAGGCGATCTGATCAGAGCCCCGGCATGGCGAACTGCGCCTGGTCTAATGCCGCGATCAGGTCTTCCTTCTGTGCTGCATTTAAGGCGGTTAGGGGTGGCCGAACTGCTGCCCAGCTCGGATCCTTTGAGTAATGCGCAATGGCCGCCTTCATGGCGGGAATCATTGGCCGGGTCTGAAAGATCATGCGGATCGTATCGAGCGATGCCTGCTTGGCATCTGCGTCTGCCGCTTGCCAGTTCTTTGCGAGATCCGCAATGGCGGCGGGATTGACATTAGTGGTTGCCGAGATGCAGCCTGCGCCTCCTGCGCGCATATTTCGTAATAAGAATGATTCCGTGCCAGCGTAAATACGGAATCCTTTGGGGGCACAGGCTTTCAATACGGACTCGGTGTAGGACCAGTCACCTGAGCTGTCTTTCATCCCAACGACTGTCTTTGGATACGCGTCAATGAGTCGCTCAATCAGTGCGAGCGAGAAACCGATCTTGGTAATTGGGGGAATGTTGTAGATGTAGATCTGGAGTCGGCTATCGGCAACGCCTTCAATGACTTTTGCAAAGTAGGCGAACAGGCCATCATCGGAGACATCCTTGTAATAGAAGGGGGGCAGCATCAGCGTCCCTGCACAGCCGGCTGTCACGGCCGCCTTTGTCAGGGTAATCGCATCAGTGACTGCACAGGCACCTGTCCCCGGCATCATTTGACTCGGTGATAGACCGTTTGCAACGAGCGTTTCCAGAATATCGAGTCGCTCGCCGACCGACATCGAGTTTGCCTCTGAGTTCGTTCCAAATACCGCCATGCCAACGCCGTTCTTTTGAAGCCACTGGCAGTGACGGGTGAGTTTTGCTTTGTCTGGAATGCCATTGGCATCAAAGGGGGTCACGACGGGCGAGAGAACGGCAGGAAGCGTCGAAGAAATGAGCGTCATAGTCAAAGTCTCAGGTTGGCAGATGAAGGATTTATTCAACAGGGGTGAGCACTTTTCCCGTTGAGAAGAAGGCTTTTAGATTGTCTATCGCAAGACGGGTCATGGCAACGCGTGTCTCTTGCGTGGCGCTTCCGACATGTGGTGTTAGCAGCACGTTATCGCATTCCCGTAGCGCCTGTGGGACCCGAGGCTCATCGTCAAATACATCTAATGCGGCCCCGGCGATCGTCTTCTTCTGTAGTGCCGTGATCAGCGCGGCCTCATCAACAACACTGCCGCGGGACATGTTGATCAGAACCCCCTTGGGTCCCAGCGCCGCCAGGACTTCCTTAGTAATCAATCGATCCGTCTCCGGTCCACCCGGACAGGTGAGAATGAGGATATCCGACTGCTCAGCGAGTGATCGGAGGGATGGGTGGTAGACGTACGGGAGCGGCTTTTGACGCGGGCCGTAGTAGGCGATAGAGGCCTTAAACGCGATGAGTCGTTGGGCGAGCTCCTGGCCGATTCGTCCCATGCCAACAATTCCGATTCGATTTCCGGCGAGTGAGCGCGATAGCGGAAACAGTCCTTGCTCCCAACGTCCGTCTTTTACAAACCGATCGGCATCGGGAATGCGTCGCAGCAGACCGATCAGCATCCCAATCGTGAGTTCGCAGACGGCATCGTTCAAAACGCCGGGGGTGTTGCTGACGGCGATGCCTCGCGCACGCGTGATCTCCAACGGAATGCCGTCAAATCCAACCCCGCAGGTGGAGATGACCTCGAGGGACGGCAGTTGATCCAGCAGTGACGGTTCAATTTTGCAGTTACTCCGAGTCAGGATTCCTTTCACTGACGCACTGACGGTGTTGGTGGTCGTGAGCGTTGCATCCAGCTCGGCCTGCATCGCGCCAGGAAACTCGCCGACTTGGAGGATGGGGGGTAAGGATGTGGTCATGTCTTTGGAAGTGGGATAACAGTGTGCATGGACTCGGACTGAAGAAAGCCAAAGTCCGCTCCTTCATCTGCTTGCAGCACTGATTCAAGAAATAACTTTCGATAGCCGCGCGCTGCGGATGGGGTATGCGTTGCTCGACTGGTCTGTCGTGCCGCGAGCGAGACCTCGTCGACGAGTAGGCTTAGTGATCGGTCTTTTAGGCTGACTCGAATGCGGTCGCCGTTTTGAACGAGTCCAAGTGGGCCGCCGATCGCGGACTCGGGTGTGACGTGCAAGACGATTGTCCCTGCTGCCGTGCCGCTCATCCGGCCGTCCGAAATTCGAACAATGTCTTTTACGCCTTGACGGGCGAGTTTCTTGGGGATCGGAATGTATCCGGCCTCCGGCATTCCTGGTGCGCCCTTCGGCCCGATGGATTTGAGCACCAGAATGTCATCGGCCTTGACATCAAGGTCATCACGGTCGATTCGATTGGCCATGTCTTCAAGGTTTTCAAAGACGACGGCCCGGCCTTCATGTTCCATCAGTGTGGGATCTGCGGCTGACTGCTTAATGATGGCCCCTTGTGGGGCGAGGTTGCCAAAGAGCACCGCGATTCCGCCTTCAGGATAGATGGCATTGTCCTTCGATCGAATGACGGTCTGTGGGAAGGCAGCGGGTGCGGCATCAATCTGTTCGCCAAGCGTGCGGCCCTCGACGGTCATGCAGTCAAGGTGCAGAAACGGTTTCAACTCACGTAATAAGGTCGCCATACCGCCTGCGTGGTGGAAATCCTCCATGTAATGTTCACCGGAGGGCTTTAGATTGACGAGCACGGGTGTCTCGCGGGCAAATGCATCGAGCGTTTTGAGATCAACGCGAATCCCGAGTCGACCTGCAATCGCTGTGAGATGCACCAAGCCGTTGGTTGAGCCGCCAATGGCAAAAAGTACGCGAAGCGCATTCTCGAAGGCCTTCGGCGTCATGATCTGAGACGGCCGAAGGCCTTGGGCGATCATACGAACTGCCATTTCACCAGAGCGCTCAGCAACCCGGATTCGGTCTGCTGTCGTGGCGGGGGGAGACGCACCGCCTGAGACCGTCATCCCGAGGGCCTCGCTGATACAGGCCATCGTGCTTGCCGTGCCCATCACCGAGCAGGTGCCCACGCTTGCAACCAGTTGGTCATTCACCTCGTCGATTTCCGATTGATCAATCTCTTGGGCGCGGAACTTACCCCAGTAGCGTCGGCAGTCCGTACAGGCACCCACTCGGCTACCGCGATGAGATCCGGTCAACATTGATCCGGTGATGAGTTCAATGGCCGGCAGGTCCGCAGACGCGGCCGCCATGAGCTGCGCGGGGACAGTCTTGTCACAGCCACCAATCAGAATCACCGCGTCCATCGGTTGGGCACGAAGCATCTCTTCGGTGTCCATCGACATCAGATTACGAAGAAACATACTGGTCGGCTGGGCGAAGCTCTCGTGAAGCGAAATCGTCGGGAACTCCACCGGAAGCCCACCGGCTAACATGACGCCACGCTTGACGGCGTCGATCAGCTGCGGCGCATTGCCATGGCAGGGGTTAAATCCGCTGCCTGTGTTGGCAATCCCAACAATTGGACGCTCAAGTGCATCCTCTGAAAAACCGGCCCCCTTGATGAAGGCTTTCCTAAGGAAAAGAGAAAATGCCTGGTCGCCGTAATTGACCAGACCTTTACGAAGACCGCTGAGTTTCGATGTCATCGCGTCGCTCGGAGTGTTCGGGAAAGGGCAGACGATAGCAAGGAATTGTGGACTTGCGCGGTCGTTTGGTCCAAGGCAATACCCTGATAAAATTCAACGAAGACGTTATCGCGACTGCGGTAACGGGATCAGTAAAGGAAGCGTGGCAGAGCGGTTGAATGCACCGGTCTTGAAAACCGGCGAAGGGGCAACTCTTCCGTGAGTTCGAATCTCACCGCTTCCGCCAAAAAGCAAAAAGGGTCCCGAAGGACCCTTTTTTCTCTGCGCGCAGTGCGCTACCGGGCCGTTGCGCGGGGTTCGCGTCGGCTATCGGATCGTGTGGTGGTCCCATGTGACTTTGCAGGCTTTCCTTTAAACCCTCCTGTGGGTTTCCCGCCCGGCCCCGACGTCTTTGCTGGTGCACCGAAACGGCGCCCCTGGGGTTTGCGTTGTCCGCCGGGTTTGGGACTTGGGCGTCCACGTGGTTCCTCTTTGCGAACAAATCCGGGTGGAAGGGCAGCCAGGGTGAAACGACTGGGTTGCTCCAACGCTTCTGAATTGCTCTTTGCGGGCTCGAGTGCTGTGTGGGTTAAGCGTTCGATGTCGCGTAGCAGATTGCGCTCGGACTTATCGCACAGCGAGATGGCAATGCCGCTGCGTCCTGCACGACCGGTGCGGCCGATACGATGGACGTAGGCTTCTGGCAGGGTCGGCATATCGAAGTTCACGACGTGTGAGACATCATCGACATCGAGTCCACGGGCGGCCACATCGGTTGCTACGAGAATCGATCGCGCACCAGACTTGAACTGGGCTAACGCACGATTTCGCTGGCCTTGCGACTTGTCACCATGAATCCCCACGCAGCGAAGCCCCGCATCATTGAGCAGTCGCTCAACCTTATCGGTGCCGCGTTTGGTCCGAGTAAAGACAATGGCGCGCGCCACTTCCCGCGCAGCGAGTAGATCAATGAGCAGGTCGCTCTTGTCAGACTGGCTGACCATGATGACTTCTTGGTGAATCTTTTCGGCGGGCTTAGAGACGGCAGCAACGGCGATCTCTTTCGGTGTCTGCATGAACTCTTGCGCCAGCGCACGAATTGGTTTTGGCATCGTGGCCGAGAGCAGGAGCGTCTGACGATTCGGACTGATCTTTCTCATGATCTCTTCGATCGCTGGCATGAAGCCAAGATCAAGCATCTGGTCTGCCTCGTCGAGAACGATGGTGGTGGTCTTATCGAGTCGCGCTTTCCCCGATCGAACATGGTCTAAGAGACGTCCTGGTGTCGCCACCAGAATGTCGAGTCCCGCAGAGAGGGCCTTGATCTGGGGGACGGGACTTGCGCCACCGACCACGAGCGCGACCGTCGGGCGCATGAACTTTCCATAGGTCCGAATGCTTTCGCAGATCTGGTTAGCAAGCTCCCGGGTAGGCGCGAGAATCAACGTGGTGAAGCCACGCGGGCCTGGACCCGTAAATTTCTCTGCACCGAGTCGGCGTGACGCCAATTGATGCAGGATGGGCAGTACAAACGATGCGGTCTTTCCGGTTCCGGTCTGGGCAATACCGATGACATCGTGGCCTGCGATCATCTCGGGGATGACCTGTTCTTGGATGGGAGTGGCGTGGGTGTAGCCTTCGCTTGTGACGGCGCGGACGAGGGGTTCGGCAAGGCCGAGCTCAGCAAATGTTTTCTTCAATGATGACTTTCAAGGAATCGGCCAAAACGGGTCATTGCCCATGGCAGATAGGTTTTATAAAGCGGAGGTGTGCCCAACATCCCTGGCGAATTTGACCGAGGGGAAGGCAAGGCGCGTGGACCCGCAACGATTGCGGTCGGCCAGGCAGAACGAAGGAACAGAGTGGAGCGCCGTGACAACTGGCGAAGACTCAGCCACAGGTGAGGCTAAACGCAAGGGCGCAGTGTAGCTCATTTATTCGCACCGCAACAGAATTATCGGAAATAATTCACTGATGACACGTTTATCTCGTTTTCTACTGCTCTGGGTTAGCACGGCGCTTGCGTTGTGGATTGTGGACGGGCTCTTTGACTCGCTGACATTTCAGTCGATGGAGAGTCTCGCAATGGCAAGTCTCGTGCTCGCCCTGGTGAACCTCACCATTAAGCCTCTGCTGGTCTTATTGACATTGCCACTCACCATTGTGAGTTTTGGTCTGGCCTTGCCCCTAATCAACGGGCTTGTGTTGCTAGGCGTCGCCTCGGTCGTGCCGGGATTTGGGATATCGGGTTTTTGGATGGGGGTGCTGGCGGCGCTGGCCGTATCGGTGGTTAGCCTGATGATCCGCGTCGCGACGGGCCAGACGCGCGTCCAGGCCAAGGTGGTCCGTGGCGGCCACTCCGGCGACAATCGGGTGATTGATGTCGAAGCTCGGGATAAGGAAGAAGGCAAGTCTCGTCGCTCGATTGGTCGAGACGAAGGCGACTGACCTGTCTTTGTTTTTCGCATTATGAGATTTTGTGGGGTTTTGAAATAAATGTGATTTTTTAGTTGCAATGCACAAAAAGTTAACGTCTAATACAACTTGTGCAGCGCATCAAATCCATTCGGAGGCGATGTAAAGCGAAAAAATCAGTGTCGTACCCCTACAAATCATTGGAGAAAAAAAATGAAAAACTTAAACGAGCAGTTCGCCGATATCGCCAAGACCAACGTCGCAGCAGCAATGGAAGTCAGTGACGTTGCCATGAACGGTGTTGAGAAGATGGTTGACCTTCAGATGAAGGCGGTGAAAAACGCCGTTGCAACCCAGGCAGAAAACCTTCAGTCCCTGATGTCTGTAAAAGACGTTCAGGAAATGGTGAAAGTGCAGTCGTCCTTCGCGCTGCCGGCCATGGAAAGCGCCGTGTCTTACGCAAACGCAGCCTATGCCATTGCTTCTGAGACCGCAAACGCCTTTGCCAAAATGGCAGAAGCCCAGATCTCGGCAAACAACGAAAAGATGACGACTGCTGTTGAAGAGTTCTCGAAGAACGCACCTGCTGGGTCTGAGAGCGGTGTTGCCCTCGTGAAATCTGCATTGACGGCGGCCAACGCTGCCTATGAGACAGCGAGCAAAGCCGCAAAGCAGGCCGTTGCTGCAGTTGAGCAGAACGTTCAGTCCGCGACAAAGGCTGGCGTGAAGGCTGCAACGACCGCACTGAAGGCCGCCTAATTCCGCGTCATCAGTCAGTACGAAAACAAAAAAGGACCCTAAGGGGTCCTTTTTGCATTGGTAAAGCGAAGAATCTCTTCACAGACGGCGGCGCTGTAAGGTACAGGATGGGCGCTATCGGGGCAGTCGAAGACACGGGTCAGCGGATGAATCTCAAACAGTCGCTTGACCACCGTGTCGTTGACGATCTCGCTCGACCGGCCGCGTATCAGCAGCATGGGTGCTGATACCTGGGCAAACGTCGCGGCGAAATCGACCCCAGCGAGACGGGTCTCATGCGGAAGATCCAGATGGCCTGGTTGACGAACCGCATGGAGTAGGGCCGGGTCGATATTGAGTTGTTGTGCGAGGTCTTGACCTCCGAGATCGATCGGTGTCGACTTCACCGCTTGGGTCATACCGGTCATCAAGGAGAAGACGCCGCTCCATGGAAGAAGGGGGCCCACGTCATTGAGTATTAGGCTGCCGAGGTGCCTCGGCTTATGACTGGCCATAAAGACGGCGAGAAGTCCGCCCATGCTGGTGCCAACAAGGTGTATTCGCGGTGCGCGGCCATGCGCATGCAGCGATACGTCCGTCACGACACCGACAGCGTGCGCGTAGAAAACTGAAAGATCGCTCAGATAGGTGCTCATGCGGTAGTCGTGCGCCGCATTCAGGCGATCTGAGTCACCACGACCACACCAGTCCAGCGTGAGAACGCGTGCATAGGGGCCCACAGCAGCGGCAAATTGCGCAAAGGATTCTCGCGTCTCCAGTAATCCCGGCAGGCAAAGAAAACAGTCTGTTGCGGACTCGAGACCGAGATCGTCGCCGACCAGCCGTCGACGGCCGTCTCCGTGAAACACCATTAACTCATAACGTTTCTTACGAAGGGTCATGTCGACAGCAATTTCACGACACGACGAAGGCTGTGGTCATCGGGGTCCATTTCAATGGTGAACCCGAGCCGATGCATGAGGTGCAGCATGTTGCCGTTGTTTCCGTGAACGATGCCTTCGATCGCGGTGAGCTGCTGGTCACGTGCAACATCGAACAGGGAGTTCATCAGGCGAGCGCCCAGTCCCTGACCCTGGTACTGATCTTGAACGACCAAGGCAAACTCGGCCGTTTTCATGTCTGGAAGCAGCATGTATCGCGATACACCGATGACTTCTTCCTCATCCCCGTGGCCCAGCACGGCGACGAGGGCCATATCACGGTGATAGTCGATCTGGGTGAGCCGTGCCAGTTGTTTGGGCGTGTATTCCTTAATGTTGGCCAAAAATCGCATGTACCGAGATTCGTCCGATAGATTTGCCAGGAGGCGCTTGAGATGTTCGCCATCACTCCATCGGAGCGGCCGAATCGTATAGGTGCCCCCCGATGGCATTGGAAACTCTTCGGTGAGATGGGCCGGAAAAGGCATGATTGATAAATGGTCGTAGCGTGGGCGACGCTGGCCTGTGCTGCTTTCAACGACCATTCGGGCGTCCACCACAATTGGCCCTTCGTCTGAGATGATCACAGGGTTAATGTCGATCTCCCGGATCGCGGGCATCTCACAAATCATGTCGGACACCTGGAGTAACAACGATTCCAGTTGCTGGAGAATCGGCGAACGCAACCCTTCAGCAGACTGCTCAATTAGCGTCTGACCAAGCTGCGATCGTTGAATAAGTCGCTGGGCGAGCAGCGCGTTGAATGGCGGAAGCTCTAGTGCGCGGTCAGTCGCCCAACGCACCTTTTCGCCACCAACACCGAAGGAGATCACCGGTCCGAAGAGCGGGTCTGTGGTCATGCCGATATAGGCCTCCGTCTGTCGGGCACGATCGATATATCGCTGCACGACGACGCCTTCTAATCTCGCCTTGGGCGCTAACTCACGCAGCCGGTCCATCATGTCGGTGAAGGCCTCACGGACTTCATGGGCGGATTTCAAGTTCAGACGAACACCGCCGATCTCTGACTTGTGGCGAATGTCGGGCGAGTGAATCTTAATGACGACCGGGAAGCCCAACTGATGGGCAATCAGCGCAGCCTCGTTGGCATTACGCGCCATCACAGTCGTCGAGACGGGGACACCGAAGGTGGATAGCAGCGACTTCGATTCCATCTCCGTGAGCGACTGGCGTCGATCGGCGAGCGCCCCTTCAATGATCATTCGTGCGCCGTCCAGGTCGGGCTTTAGATCGACACCAATCGCGGCGGGGACTTGTTGAAGCAGTTCCTGATTTTCACGAAACGCGGTCAGCGAGTGAAAGGCATCGACTGCAGCCTCGGGGGTGCGGAAAGACGGTACTCCTTGCTTCGACAGCCAGTTTCGTGCCTCGCGGGTACTGTGGTCACCAAGCCAGCAGCCAACGATGAGCTTATTCGAGTGCGCCGCCGCTTCCGCGACAGCCTGGGTAATCTTGTCAGTCTCTACACCGATCTGCGGCGAATGAATCACAATGATGGCATCGACCGAGGAGGCCTCACTGGCCCGCTGAATCTCTTCTTGGTAACGATCGCCAGACTCGTCTGCACGAACAATGATCGGATTGTGAGCGGTGAGTTTTGCGAGTTGCATCTGTGAGCTTCGCGCGAGATCTTGCACGAGCAGGGCAGGTCCGCGGCCATTGCTGATGACGGCGATCTGTCGACCTTGCGTCGGTCGGCTTGAGGTCAACATGCGAACGGCGGCAAACAATTGAATGAAATAGTGCACTCGCACTGCGCCTGCGCGACGAATCGCCGCATCAAAGACGTCGTCACTCCCGACCAGCGCCTTTGTGTGGGTGAGTGGATCTGTTGGGGCATGGGTGGTCGCGCCCGCCTTCAGCAAAATGACCGGCTTTACACCGGCGGCGGCGCGGAGTGCACTGAGAAACGCTCTTGGGTTTGAGACACACTCGAGGTACATCACGATGGCATGCGTGTCATGATCGCTGGCAAGAAAATCGAGTGACTGCGCCAGGTCGACATCCGCTTCATTACCAAGGGTGATGACCGCTGAAAAACCAATCTTGTATTCCTCAGCCCAGTCGAGGATGGAGGACGCAAGTGCCCCGGACTGAGAGAGCAACGCCACGCGTCCTGGAAGCGCAGAGTTTGCGCAGATACTTGCGTTGAGCTGGCGTTGTGGCCGTTGGATGCCGAACGAGGCGGGGCCAATCATGGCAATTCGAAGGCGCCTTGCCTCTTCTTGGAGTTGGCGTTGCTGCTCCAAGGAGACGTCTGACGTGAACACGATCGCTGCCTTGGCACGCAGCGTAGCGGCCTCGCGAAGACACTTGCTGATCGCATCCGGTCGCGAAGCGATCAGGGCAAGGTCGATCCGATCAGACTGGATTTCCGGCCAGTAATGAACTGTCGCCTTGGCGTGGGCGAGCTGCTGGGACAGGGCAGACTGAACGGCGTCACCCGTGCTGTCGTCAAACCAGACCCCGATCTGTTCAGGATCCATTAACGGGGCGAGGAGCTGTTGTTTCATGGTTACGGGCCTAATTGATGCGGCGCACAATTAACCATACCACAGGTTCTTCTACAAATGAACAACCAGTCAACAATTTCTAAAAGGGGCTGACGGGCTCGGCATCGCCAAAGGTGACCACGTGATCGGCCTCAAGTCGGATACCGATGGGCTCGTTCAAGGCGTGATCGTGGTGACTGGGGACGAGCGAGAGAATCTGCTCACCGTTGGGGAGCTCAAGGGTGTAGAGGAAATCGGCACCGCGAAAGGCTTTGCGGACCACCCGTGCAGAGAGGTTGGCGTGGTCATCATGGACAACGTCATCGGGTCTGAGCAGCACACGAACGGGCTTGGGTTGGGTGACCGTTTCGTGGCAACAGCAGGGCTTGAGGGGCAGTTCTCCTAGCGGCGTTTTGACACGATGGCCGATCTGATCCCCACTGATCAGGGCGCCTTCGCCCACGAAACGTGCAACCTGCGCTGAGTTCGGTTCGTGATACAGCGTATAGGGATCGCCCCACTGTGCGAGCGCTCCGTCAAACATCACACCAACCTCGTCAGCAACGGCAAACGCCTCGTGCTGGTCATGGGTGACTAAGATCGCGGTGGTCTGCGTCTGGCCCAAAATATCTCGTATCTCCCGAGCGAGTCGCTCTTTCAGCGAGATATCCAAATTCGAAAAGGGTTCATCCAGCAGGATCAGACCAGGTCTCGGTGCGAGCGCGCGGGCGAGTGCAACGCGTTGTTGCTGTCCGCCAGACAGCTCGTGGGGATACCGATCGGCCTGATCGGCAAGCCCAACGAGTGCAAGCATCTCTTGGGCGTTAGGGGGTAGCGCCTGTCCGGGCGTCAGTCGTTTGCCTCGGGTGAGTCCAAAGGCGACATTCTCGCCCACGGTGAGATGCGGAAACAGGGCGTAGTCCTGAAAGACCACGCCGACACTTCTTTTTTCCGGCGCCATCGATCGAGAGGGGGTCGCAATCGACTGTCCGTCGATTCTAATCTCTCCCGAATGGATATTCAGGAAACCGGCGATGGCGCGAAGGATGCTGGTCTTGCCACAGCCCGATGGGCCGAGAAGACAGCCAATCTTTCCCCTCTCTAACGAAAAGCTGACGTCGCGAACGGCGTCGACGAATCCGGCACGAGCAGCGTGGTCGGGATAGGCAATGCTGATCCGGTCGAGTTCAAGCGTTTCCATTGCAGCTGATTATAATTCTCATTTAGGAAAACACAATGGCATGACCCGTCCCAATCCCTCCACCGCCACCCCTGCTGCCTCGCGTCCCTTCCAACGGATGAGGGGGGTGGGGCCTGTGCGTCGCGTTGCCTGGCCGCTTGCGGTTGCGACGACCGTGTTGGTGATTGCGATTGTGCTGCCCTTAGCGGCAGTGGGGCTCTTTGGGCTGCAGGCCCTCGCGAAGACCGATACCTTGATCGCGCTGGCCAGTTCGGTGTTGCCGGGATATCTCATCAATACGATTGTCTTAGCGCTGATTGCGAGCCTGGTGGCGATCGGGCTTGGACTGCCGGCCGCGTGGATGATTAGTGCCTATGCCTTCCCGGGACGAAGACTTCTGGAGTGGTCGTTACTGTTACCCATGGCGATGCCGGCCTACGTGTTGGCCTATGCCTACACCGATGCGCTTGATCCGTCCGGATGGTTGTATCGGGACATCGCGCAATCGCTCCTTGGGATTGGGATTGTTTTGCCACGGATCGACATTCGGTCGGTATGGGGAGCAGGGCTCGTCTTGGGGGTGGCACTGAGTCCGTATGTGGCGTTACTCGCGAAGAATGCCTTCGAAGAGCGCCAGGGGGCCGCGTTCGATGCTGCGCGATCGATGGGCCTTACCGATCGACAGATTTTCTTTCGTCTGGCCGTGCCCTTGGCGCGACCTGCATGGGTCGCTGGCCTTGCGCTGGTCGTCATGGAATGTTTTGCGGATTACGGCACGGTCGCTTTTTTCTCCGTACCGACACTCTCCACTGGGTTATTCAAAGCATGGTTCTCTTACGGAGATCGCTCATCGGCGGCACTGATTGCCCTGTTGATGCTGTTGACCGTGTCCGCATTACTCTGGATCGAGCGACGCGCTCGCGGGGGTGCGGGATTTGCGCAGCGTACCTCGGGTGCTGCACGCCCAATCGCTGTGACCGGCGTGCGTGCAATCAAGATGGCGTTGTTTTGCGCGCTCCCCGGGCTCATTGGTTTTCTGATTCCGGTGGCGTTGTTACTGCATGCGGCCCTCAGCGCACAGGCCACCCCCGAGTGGGCCGCATTGCTGATGCAGGCGCGGAACACCATTGTGCTCGGCGTTGTGGCGGTTGCGTTCATTTTGCCTGCCGCGTGGGTCTGTGGACTTGCGTTGCGGCAAGGGGGGCGCTTCACCACGCATGCAGTTCGCCTTGCGGCCAATGGCTATGCGATGCCAGGACTCGTCATTGCAGTGGGGCTCTTGGCATGGTCTGGACTTTTTACTGAGATCGCAGACCAATGGTTTGGCTGGCGGATCGCACTGGTAGGCACCGGAATCCTCTTGTTAGGGGCTTACCTTACGCGATTTTTTGCGGTTGGACTTGGCGCGATTGAGAGCGGCATGACTCGGCTCACGACACATCTTGAGTGGTCAGCAAGCAGTCTTGGTTTGACGCGATGGGAGACCTTTCTTCGGGTGCATCTTCCGTTGATGCGGGGAGCGACGGGCGTGGCGGCGCTTCTGATCTTTGTCGATGTGGTGAAAGAACTTCCTGCGACACTCGTCCTACGTCCCATGAACTTGGATACCCTTGCGGTCACGGCGCATCAGTTAGCGGCGGATGAGCTCTTGTCCCAGGCCGCATGGCCGTCGCTAATGATCGCCCTTGTCGGGCTTTTGCCATTGATGATTCTGGGACCGAAGGCGTTAAAAACTTGAAACTTTTCTGAGCGACAATACCGGCACTATGCCGATGTCGAGTCCGTCACAACTTTTGGCCGCTGTTGATCTGGGGTCCAATAGTTTTCATCTCTTGATTGGACGTGTCTCGGACTCATCCCTGGGGCATCAGATTTATCCCCTGGATAGTTTGAAAGAAGCAGTCCGGCTCGCCGCTGGCCTGGGTCCTGATAAGCGGCTTGACGCGGCATCGCAGGCCAAGGCGCTCGTCACCTTACAGCGCTTCGGAGAACGTCTTCGATCTTTTTCTCCTGATCGCGTTCGCGCAGTCGCAACGAACACGTTTCGCGTGGCCAAAAATGGTGCCGAGTTTCTAAAAACCGCCGAGGCGGCGCTCGGATTCCCGATTGAAATCATTGCGGGTCGTGAGGAGGCGCGCCTGATCTACACCGGCGTTGCACACAGCATGCCCTGTGATGGTCAGAAGCGGCTTGTGATTGATATTGGCGGTGGCTCGACGGAGTTTATTGTGGGGCTCGATTACGAACCGCGTGTCATGGAGAGCGTCTATGTCGGGTGTGTGCGGTTCAGTCAGGAATTCTTTCCAAACGGACAGATTACCCGCGCCGCAATGAAGGCGGCCATCCTGGCGGCGCGGGAGGAGATTCAGGTCATTCGCCAGACGTTTCTTGCGGAGGGTTGGTCGCGAGCGGTTGGATCAAGTGGTACCGCGAAGGCGATTGCAGAAGTTCTGACTGCCAACCGACTCAGCGACGATGGGATGACGCCGCAAGGGCTAGAGGCGTTGCGTGCCATTCTGATCAACGCAGGGCATGCAGACGCGACTGGCTTACAGGGCATGAAGCCCGATCGCATTCCGGTGTTCGCTGGCGGCGTTGCAATTATGTCGGCGATCTTTGATGAGCTCGATATCACTCGAATGCATTACGGGGAGGGGGCACTCCGATTAGGAGTGCTCTACGATCTGTTGGGCCGCTCGCAACATGAGGATATGCGACGCATCAGTGTCGAGCAGACCATGCGTCGGTACTCGGTGGACCTGGAGCAGTCGCGGCGCATCGGTGAAATGGCGATCGTGCTGTGGCGAGGCCTACGCGTTGGGTCTGACGAGGAACAACAGCTGCTGGAGCAGCACCTTATGTGGGCGGCCTGCCTGCATGAGGTGGGCCACTCAATTTCGCACAATAGCTTTCACAAACACTCCGCGTATATCTTGACCCACTCGGATCTCGCCGGATTTTCTCGGCGTGAGCAGCAGCTCCTGGCCTGGCTTGTTCTTGGGCAACAGGGCAAGCTCACCAAATTACCCTCGGATGGCCGTCACGACGTCGAATGGGCCGCCTTGCTCTGTTTTCGTGTCGCCTGTCTCCTCTATCGCCGTCGCTTTGGGTTGGATATTCCAGCGTTAGCCTTGCAGCGGATATCGGGCGGGTTTGCCCTTGATCTCCCGGAGCCCTGGCTGATTACACACCCTTTAACCGAGCATGGGCTTTTGCAGGAGCGCCAGGAGTGGGCGAAGGTTGGATTTGATCTACAATTGAGGGCTGTTTAGGGTTGATCCAGTTCGGATCGGTCTTCGGCAGGCGCGTAGCTCAGCTGGTTAGAGCACCACCTTGACATGGTGGGGGTCGTTGGTTCGAGTCCAATCGCGCCTACCAACTTACTCTTCATTCATCACAATGATCCAGATTACTCTGCCGGATGGCGCGGTCCGTTCGTTCCCTCAGCCTGTCACGATCGCAGAGCTGGCGTTGAGCATTGGTCCAGGACTTGCGAAGGCAGCGGTTGCCGGAAAGGTCGATGGCACTCTGGTCGACACAAGCACCCGCCTAGATCGAGATGCATCGGTGGCGATCATCACTGAGAAAGACCCAGAGGGTCTTGAGATCATCCGCCACTCCTCGGCACACCTGCTAGCGTATGCCGCACAAAAGCTCTTTCCAGGGCTTCAGGTCACGATTGGCCCTGTCATTGAGAACGGCTTTTATTACGATTTTTCCTACGAACGTCCGCTCACGCCAGAAGACCTCCAGGCCATTGAGGCAAAGATGCGAGAACTCGCAGCGAAGGACGAGCCGATTGTTCGAGAGGTCTGGAACCGGGATGAGGCGGTCAAGCTATTTCTCTCGATGGGCGAGAAGTACAAAGCCGAGATTATTTCGTCCATCCCGCAAGACCAGGAGATCTCGCTCTATCGCGAGGGAGACTTCGTTGACCTCTGTCGGGGTCCTCATGTCCCATCCACAGGGAAGCTGAAAGTCTTCAAACTTATGAAGGTCGCTGGCGCCTACTGGCGTGGTGACCATCGTAACGAGATGCTGCAGCGTGTCTACGGCACGGCCTTTGCGAAGAAAGAAGACCTGGACGCCTATCTGCATCAGCTCGAAGAAGCTGAAAAGCGTGACCATCGCAAGCTTGGAAAGGCACTTGATCTTTTTCATCTCCAGGACAATGCCCCTGGCATGGTCTTTTGGCATCCGAAAGGGTGGGCGATCTGGCAACAGGTTGAACAGTATCTGCGCCGTGTTTATCTGGAGTCGGGGTATCAGGAAGTCCGCTGCCCTCAGATTCTTGATCGCTCGCTCTGGGAAGCGTCGGGCCACTGGCAGCACTACAAAGACAACATGTTCACCACGGCGTCGGAAAATCGCGACTATGCCGTCAAGCCGATGAACTGCCCTGGCCACATTCAGGTGTTTAACTCCGGGCTTAGAAGTTATCGTGACCTCCCGCTGCGCTACGGTGAGTTCGGCTCCTGCCATCGCAATGAGTCGTCGGGGAGTCTTCATGGAATCATGCGGGTGCGTGGCTTTACGCAAGACGACGGTCACGTGTTCTGTACTGAGGATCAGATTCAGTCTGAGGTGGATGCCTTTACCCGCAAGCTGCTCGCGGTCTATCGCGATTTCGGTTTCGAGAACGTCATCTATCGCCTCTCGACCCGCCCGGTGAACCGAGTGGGCTCCGATGAGAGCTGGGATAAGGCCGAAAAGGCCCTTGCGGACGCCCTTAATGGGGTTGGCGTAGAGTGGGAAGAGCTCAAGGGCGAAGGGGCCTTCTACGGCCCCAAGATCGAGTACTCCTTAAAGGATTCTCTGGGTCGTGTCTGGCAGTGCGGAACGATTCAGGTCGATTTCAATATGCCGGTCCGACTGGGCGCAGAGTACGTCGATGCGGACAACACCCGAAAGGCGCCCGTCATGCTGCATCGGGCGATCGTCGGCTCTCTAGAGCGCTTTATCGGGATTCTGATCGAAAACTATGCCGGGGCCCTGCCGGTCTGGCTGTCGCCGGTCCAGGTCGCTGTTGCGTCTATTACCGATGCTCAGGCCGATTACGCTGAATCTGTGGCGAAAAGTCTGCAAACACGTGGGTTTAGGGCGCATGCGGATTTGCGGAGTGAGAAAATATCCCTTAAAATCAGAGAGTTAAGTCTTCAAAAGCTTCCCTACATCCTAGTGGTGGGGGATAAAGAGAAGGCTTCGGGACAGGTTACTGTGCGAGCCAGGGGAGGTACCGACCTGGGCGCGATGGCAGCGGACGCCTTCGCCGATCGACTCGAGCAAGAGGTTCGATCGCGACAATAGGGCGTCCTAGTTTTTTGGTGGTTTAAAAGGAAAAGAATATCGCTACAGATCGTTCGCATCGCATCAACGGAGAAATTACCGCGCCAGAGATTCGTCTGGTCGGAGTTGATAACGAAGCTCTAGGAATTGTTCGGGTCGCAGAAGCACTGCGAATGGCTGATGAAGCTGACGTTGACCTTGTTGAGATTGCACCGCAGGCAGAGCCCCCCGTGTGCAAACTTATGGACTACGGTAAGTTCAAGTACCAAGAGCAGAAGCGGGCCCACGATGCGCGACTGAAGCAAAAGGTTATCCAGGTCAAAGAAATTAAATTTCGGCCTGGCACGGATGAGAACGATTACCAGGTCAAGCTCAGAAACCTGATTCGGTTTCTGGAAGAGGGCGACAAGGTAAAAGTGACGCTGCGGTTTAGGGGGCGTGAGATGGCGCACCAGGAATACGGGGTGCGTCAGCTAGAGCGGTTAAGAGCAGATCTGGAAGAATATGCCCAGGTCGAGCAGATGCCGAAGCTTGAAGGCCGTCAGATGGTGATGGTGATGTCACCGAAGAAAAAGAAGTAACCGGTCAAACGTTTTAGTGCCTTAAAATTTGTTGTGAGTTGTGTTGTAACGATGTAGTGAAAAGCTTCGCCGGGTTGTAAAAGTGCAGATCGCGATGGAATCGGCCACCTGAGCAAGTGTTAAAACGGAGCAGAAAATGCCCAAAATGAAGACCAAGAAAGCGGCTGCAAAGCGCTTTAGGGTTCGCGGAAGCGGATCCATCAAGCGGGCGCATGCCACCAAACGTCACATCCTGACCAAGCGGACGACGAAGAATAAGCGTCAGCTGCGTGGAACCCTCACGGTGCATGAATCGGACATTCAGCATGTCCGCGACATGATGCCTTACGCATAAAGGAGAAGAACAATGCCTCGCGTAAAACGTGGAGTTACCGCACGCGCTCGTCACAAAAAGATCCTGGCACTAGCCAAAGGATTCCGTGGTCGCCGCAATAACGTATTTCGGGTCGCCAAGCAGGCGGTCATGCGCGCTGGGCAGTATGCCTACCGCGACCGTCGTAACCGCAAGCGTGTCTTCCGCGCATTGTGGATCACGCGTATTAATGCGGCTTGTCGTTCCCATGACATCAACTACAGCCGATTTATTGCTGGTCTGAAAAAGGCCAACATCGATCTGGATCGTAAAGTGCTTGCCGACCTTGCGGTGATGGACAAGCCTGCGTTCGCATCGATTGTTGCCACCGTCAAAGCCGCACTGGGCCAGTAAGCCCATCGCGGTCGGCAGGTTGTCATGACAGACCTGGCTCGGCTCGTTCGCGATGCCGAAGAGGCGTTTCTCCAGTCAGCAGATCCTGCTGCGCTGGAGAATGCCAAGGCGCGTTTCCTGGGGAAAACCGGACTTCTGACCGAGCAGCTGAAGGCACTCGGTCAGGCTGACCCGGAGACACGTAAGACACTCGGCGGTGCAATCAATGCTGCCAAAGCCGAGATCGAATCATTGCTCCAACAACGCCGTCAGGCGATGGCTGACGCCGACCTTGCTCGCCGGCTTCAGGCCGAATCGATTGACGTGTCGCTACCTGGAAGAGGACGTGGTGTCGGTGCAATTCATCCGGTGATTCGAACCTGGCGTCGCGTCGAGGAAATATTCCGTTCAATTGGATTTGATGTGGCCGATGGCCCAGAGATTGAAACGGACTGGATGAATTTTACGGCGTTAAACAACCCGTTGAATCATCCCGCGCGTTCGATGCAGGACACCTTCTATCTCGCGAAAAAAGACGATGACGGGCTCCCGTTGCTGCTTCGGACTCACACGAGTCCGATGCAGGTTCGTTACGCCAAAACCCACACGCCCCCCATTAAAGTGATTGCACCTGGGCGAACTTACCGTGTGGACAGCGACGCAACCCACTCACCGATGTTTCATCAGGTCGAAGGCCTGTGGATTGCCGAGGACGTTTCTTTTGCAGATCTCAAAGGCGTCTACACAAACTTCTTGCAGCAGTTTTTTGAATCGGATCAGTTGAAGGTCCGCTTTCGACCATCGTTTTTCCCGTTCACCGAGCCCTCTGCAGAGATTGACATGATGTTCGATAGCGGTCCGCTGAAAGGGCGGTGGCTTGAGATCTCTGGCTCGGGGCAGGTCCATCCCCGCGTGATTGAAAATTTCGGTCTTGATCCCGAGCGTTACATTGGCTTTGCGTTTGGTAGTGGTCTTGAGCGGCTCAATATGCTGCGCTATGGGATCGGTGACCTTCGTCTTTACTTTGACAATGATCTGCGTTTCTTACGTCAGTTCACCTAACCCATGAGAGTTCCTGAGCGCTGGTTACGCACCTTTGTGAATCCAGATCTGTCGACGACCGCGTTGGCTGATCTGTTAACCATGTCTGGGCTTGAGGTGGAAGAGGCCGAGCCGCTTGCACCGGCGTTTTCGGGAGTTGTGGTCGCCCGTGTGCTGAGCACTGAGAAGCATCCCGATGCTGATCGTCTGCGTGTGTGTCGGGTCGATATCGGAAATGGAGCAGCGCCTTTGCAGATTGTCTGCGGTGCGCCTAATGTTGTGCCCGATATGATTGCTGCCTGCGCGGTCGAGGGGGCAGTATTACCGGGTGGGTTTAAGATCAAACGTGCCAAGATGCGCGGCGTCGAGAGTCAGGGGATGCTCTGTTCGGCGCAAGAACTCGGCATCTCCGAAGCGTCTGAGGGGCTGATGGTGTTACCGCCGTCGCTGGGCTCAACGCTTGGTACTGACCTCAGGAGTGCACTCTCGCTCGATAGTCAGGTGTTAACACTCAAGCTCACGCCTAATCGAGCAGACTGCCTATCGATTGCAGGCGTTGCGCGTGAGGTGGCTGCTTTGACGGGCTGTCCGTTAACGTCCCCGGCCTGGCCTGTTACCCCCGCGCAGACGCAGCGTCGTCTGCCAGTCACCATCGAAGCAGACGACTTATGCGGCCGGTTTACCGGTCGTGTCATCGAAGGCGTCAATGCAAAGGCTGCAACACCTGATTGGATGCGTCAGCGTCTTGAGCAGGCTGGCCAACGATCGATTTCCGCCTTAGTCGATATCTCGAACTATGTGATGCTGGAGCTCGGGCGTCCGAGTCATATCTTTGATCTCGATAAGGTCACGGGATCGCTCGCGGTTCGATGGGCCAAAGACGGCGAGTCGCTGACGCTATTAAATGGTCAGACGGTCACGCTCGATTCGAGTGTCGGTGTCATTGCCGATGATCATGGGCCGGAATCGCTTGCAGGCATCATGGGCGGTGAGTCGACCGCGGTGAGCCTTGAGACCCAGAACATCTACATGGAGGCCGCCTTCTGGTGGCCCGATAGTATTCGGGGCCGTGCACGTCGGTTCAATTTCGCCACCGAGGCGGGGCATCGTTTTGAGCGCGGTGTTGACTGGGCGACCACGCAGGACCATATCGAATACATGACGCATCTTGTCGTGTCGATCTGCGGTGGTCGGCCAGGACCCATCGATGATCAGTCGACTCGGCTTCCCTCACGGCCGGAGGTTGCCATGCGGGTCGCACGATGCCGCCGTGTCTTGGGAGTCGATGTCGATGCGCCCACGTGTGCAGCCATTTTCGATCGACTCGGATTTACTACAACGCGCATCGGCGATGGAGAGGCCGCCACCATTCGGGTGACGCCACCGAGCTTTCGATTCGATATTGAGATCGAAGAAGACCTGATTGAAGAGGTGGCTCGCGTCTACGGTTTTGATCGTATTCCTGCGCGCCCGCCGGTCGCCCCCGCGGTGATGACCGTGCCGACCGAATCGCGTCGATCTGCGATGCAGATGCGCGATCGATTGGTCTGCGCTGACTACACCGAAGTGGTGACGTATAGTTTTATTGCGAAAGAGGCGGCACTGGCCCTATCCCCCGAGAACCCGCTGGCACTTCTGAATCCGATGGCCTCCCATCAGTCGGTCATGCGTACGAGCCTTCTGCCAGGTCTACTGGACTGTCTCGCCACGAATGTCAGTCGCAAGCAGTCTCGGGTACGCATCTTTGAGATCGGTCGTTGCTTCTTAGATCGTCCTGGTCAGCCTGCCACGGACTGGTCGGTCCCCGGGGTTGATCAGCCGCTGCGACTGGCTGGTCTTGCCTTTGGCCCGTCGGTCGATGACCAGTGGGCTGAACCAGCCCGCGTCGTTGATTTCTTTGACGTGAAGCGGGACCTTGAAGCGCTCGCACAGCCATTGCGTCTCACCGCCCGGCAGCTTTCCGAATCCGCTGCGTTAGGACTTCATCCCGGACGTGCCGCCGAGATCCTGGTCAATGACCGGGTCGTGGGTCGGGCGGGGGAACTGCATCCAAAGCTTGTTCAAGAGATGGGGCTTTCATCTCCGCCGGTAGTCTTTGAGATCGATCTGGCAGACCTCCTCGAAGTACCGCTGCCGAAGATGACAGAGGTCTCGAAGTTTCCATTCGTGACCCGGGATCTTGCGGTGGTGGTGGCGCTTCAGACGCCGGCGGGCGCCATTATCGACCGCCTCAACAGGCTAAAAAGTCAATCAAAACAAGGCTCTTGGATTACAAATATCAAGTGTTTTGATGAATATCGGGGTAAGGGATTGTCCGAGAAGGAAAAGAGCTTAGCTTTCAGGTTTATACTTCAGAGTCCTGAGACAACCCTTCAAGAATCTGAGGTAGATGCACTAATGAACGAAATCATTGGACTCCTCTCGTCAGAGTTTTCGGCTCGACTCAGATCGTAACGACGGTATCGTGCAATTTAATCCCAAGTCTATGGACGCTTCGAACGGTTTTAGCGGATCGACTGCCCAGATCGCAGAGGCATTCCCTCGGCTCTTGGACTACGTCGGTCTGAAATCTCAGGACGACACGCTGACGAAGGCTGAGCTCGCCGAGCTCTTGTTTGAGGTGGTGGGATTAAATAAGCGCGAGGCAAAAGAAGTCGTCGACATCTTCTTCGAAGAAATTCGCGAGACGCTGGTGGCCGGCACCAGCGTGAAGCTATCGGGGTTTGGTAATTTTCAGCTGCGCGATAAGCCGCAGCGTCCTGGCCGCAACCCTAAGACGGGCGAGGCGATTCCCATCGCGGCGCGCCGCGTCGTGACCTTTCACGCGAGTCAGAAGTTGAAGTCTTACGTTCAGGACCCCAGTCGCAAGCCGCTTGACGCCTACGCAGACGACGAGCCTCCTGGCAATTAAGCCTGGACGTGTCGTCGCGCTGACTATCCCCTCTCATGGAACAACGAGCCGCTCCCGCCCAGTTGCCCCCAATTCCCGCAAAGCGTTATTTCACGATTGGTGAGGTAAGCGAACTATGTGCGGTGAAGCCTCATGTGCTGCGTTACTGGGAGCAGGAGTTTACGCAGCTACGTCCGATGAAACGTCGTGGTAATCGACGCTATTACCAGCACCACGAGGTGCTGCTCATTCGTAAGATTCGTGAACTCTTGTATGACCAAGGCTTCACCATCAGCGGCGCACGTAACCAGCTCATGGACGGCCGTCAGAGTCTTCCCACGCCTTCTCTGGCTGCTGGTCTTGATGGGGCAGAGGAGCCCAGCAGGTCGCTGGACTCTCCCGGCGCATTGCGCACCGAGTTAGAGACCGTTCTTGGCATCCTGAAGGGCTCGACTCAGCTATAATCGAGGGCTTCGGTCGGGGCGTAGCGCAGCCTGGTAGCGCACTTGCATGGGGTGCAAGGGGTCGGATGTTCGAATCATCTCGCCCCGACCAATTCAGTGTCTTCTCTCTTTTATTTCCACGTCTCTCGAGGGCCGCTTCCCATCAGGGATCGCTAGTCTGTGCGCTTTACGCATACGGAGGCGCGCATGGAACATTCTCGGCTTAGTCTTTCGTTGGTTGCCGTGATCGGCACGCTGGGCCTTCTCGTTGGCTGCTCTCCTGCCGAACGTGCTGATGGTTTTCCGATGTCTGGGATGCAGCCTGGATCCGTTTACGGTGAGGTGCCGCCTCGGTTGATCATGCGCGATGGATTTCGCGTCTGGAGTGATCCGTCAGCGTTTGGCCCTGTTCCCTTAACCCTACAAAAGACTGGGGATGCGGTCTGTGCCACGATGAACACCCCCGACAAAACGTTTGTTGCTCGGGGCTATCACCCGAAGGCGATTGATACCGATGGGGTGGAGTTTCAAGGCGGCGGCTACTACTGTGTAGCCAGGTAAGGGCGACTCCCCATGAACGAGCGTCCGCAGACAACGTCGTGCTGAGGAAGGTCGCTACAATTCTTGATTCTCTTTTCTGTAAAGGTCCACCATGGGATTTCAAGAATGGATTGGCCGACAAGAAACGATCGATGATCTTGTCACTCCGACACCAATTGCAGCGCTATCCGCGACACTGAACTGGCCATCCGCGCGACCTCCTGAAGGGTCGGTACTGCCGCCGCTATGGCACTGGCTTTATTTTCTTCCCTTGGCTCAGCAATCGGAGATTGGTGAGGACGGGCACCCGCGGCGTGGGGGATTTCTGCCGCCGGTTCCGCTGCCGCGACGGATGTGGGCTGGGAGCACGCTACAGTTTCACGCACCGCTGAAGGTGGGTGATCGGATCACTCGGACATCAACGATTGCAGAAGTCACTGAAAAGTCAGGGCGCACGGGATCATTAGTGTTCGTCAAAGTCCGTCATGAGATTCGTCGACAGGGTGAGTCCGCCGTCGCGTTAACGGACGTGCATGACATCGTCTATCGCGATCTCCCGCAACCCGGCGCGTCGGCGCCCGAACCCACAAAAGCGCCCTCGGATGCCGCGTGGGAAATGCAATGGACACCGGATGATGTACTGCTCTTTCGCTATTCCGCGCTGACGTTCAATGGACATCGTATTCACTACGATCGTCGATACGTGACGACGGTGGAAGGTTATCCGGGGCTGGTCGTGCATGGCCCATTGATCGCGACGCTATTGCTGGATCTTGTGCGCCGTCGGGCGCCGTCTGCCGTGGTCTCTGCATTTGAGTTCCGTGCGGTTCGTCCCACATTTGATCTCAATCCTTTCTCTGTCTGTGGGGCCCCCTCAGACGATGGCCGCTCTATTCGTCTCTGGGCCAAGGATCACGAGGGTTATCTGACCATGTCGGCGACTGCTCATCTGGAAGCGGGCTGATTCGCGATGCGTCAACGACGAAGCGTGCGCCTGCGGCTCGGACTGGTGGCCTCGGGACTGGGGGCGTTGCTGTCGGGCTGCTCGAGTCTAGAGTTTCTTAACCAGGTCTCTGGTCGGCCGCATACGGACCCGATTACAGTGAGCTACGGTAGTCACAGCCGTCAGCGAGTAGATGTCTATCCGGTAGTGGAGACACGACTGACGTCGGTCACAACGGGGGTATCGCTTGTCTCACCTGCGACAGCGTCAGAAGCCCAAGGCCGACCCATGGTGATCTTTTTCTATGGTGGCAGCTGGAATTCGGGATCTCGCGCAGACTATCGCTTCGTTGCGACGGCCTTAAATGATCTTGGATATGTTGTAGCCATCCCTGACTATCGTCTGACGCCAGAGGTGTTGTATCCAGAGTTTTTACATGACAGTGCCGCCGCCGTTCGAACGCTCATTCGCGAGGCGCGTCAGTTTGGTGCGGATCCGAACCGGATCGTTCTGGCAGGTCATTCCGCAGGGGCGTACAACGCAGCGATGATTGCGATGGATCAGCGGTGGATGCAGGATGACGAGCGACGACACATCCGTGGGCTGATTGGCTTTGCAGCACCCGTGAACTTTCTTCCGATTCAGATTCCCGAGGTGCAGCAGACCTTTCGTTGGCCGGATACTCCAAAAGATTCGCAGCCCATCGAGCATGTTGCGCCGGGCAATCCCCCGGTGTTGTTGATCACCGCGCGGGGTGACCGGGTGGTGGATCCTACTCGGAACTCTCAGTCCTTCGCGGACCGATTAGTCCAGGTCGGTGTACCCGTTCAACTTGAAGTGATCGATGGGCCCTTGGGTCTTGCGAATCACGCGAACGTGGTGGCAACGATTTCGCCGACCTTTCAGTTTGTTGCCCCAACCCTCACGAAAATCAGATCGTTTGTCGACCAGGTGACGCGGTAAAGACTTCGGTGTCTACCGATGCCTGGCCCGGTGCATCGTAGCGATGTCCGACGACAGAGTCTTGATGGATCAGACGACCGACGGCAGCGATCCACTTCGGATCAATTGCGAGCGTGGCCGCTCCGACATCCTCTTCAAGATGCGCGAGATCGGTCGTTCCTGGAATCGGAATGACATGGGACCCTTGGGCGAGACACCAGGCGAGTGCGAGTTGAGATGGCGTACAACCTGCCTGCTGAGCGATGTCGATCATTGGTCCGAGCAGGTCTATATTCCGCACCAGTGCATCTCCCTGGAATCGAGGGTTCTTGTGACGCATGTCTGTGTCATGAAGTAGTTTCAGACTTGCTGCATCCCGAAAACGGGCCGATAGGAATCCACGCCCTAATGGGCTAAATGCGACCAAGGTGACGCCAAGCCGCTGACAGGCTTCGCTGAGGGCGATCTCGGGGTTGCGCGTCCATAGCGAATACTCAGACTGGACTGCGGTAATGGGATGGATCTGATGCGCTTTTCGAAGGGTGTCTGCCGAGATCTCCGATAAACCGATCGTTTTGACCTTTCCCTCTCGTACCAGATCAGCCATCGTACCGATGACGTCTTCGAGTGGGGTGGTCTTATCCCATCGGTGAAGGTAGTAGAGATCGATGACGTCGGTGTTAAGTCGTGCAAGGCTTTCAATACAGTTTGCACGGATGACCTCTGGGCGACTATCAATCCGACGCGGTGGCTTTCCAGGTTCCGTATTGGCCGCCATGCCTCCCTTCGTACACAGGGTAATCCGCTGGCGATCTGCCTTCAGGGCACGGCCGACGATCTGTTCATTGTGCCCATTGCCATAGAGCATCGCGGTATCGAACAACGTCACTCCCATGGCCAGTGCTGTTGCAATGACCGCCTCAGACTGTTGATCTGGGACCGGAGGACCGTAGCCGTGACTCAGGTTCATGCAGCCCAAGCCGATCGCGGATACGCTAAACGGACCAAGTTGTCGCTGGGGAAGTGGCGGAGTCATCGTGTGGCTCGATAGGGCTGGGGTCATATCCCGAGAACGGGCGTGAGCCGTATTTTAGTCCTGAACCGCTGAATGAATCGCCCTTGATTTCGGTCAAAAACAAGCCCCCGGCAACTGTCAGTTGGACATTACACTTCGGGTTGTCTGAGATTTTTCAGACAACATCATCTGGTGCCCCTAAAAAGGGTTAAACGGGAAGCTGGTGGGACTCCAGCGCTTTGCCCGAAACAGTAATAGGTGATGGCATTGACAACACTCGATTTGATCGAGTGATCCACTGGGGCGATGACTCTCTCTGGGAAGGATGTTGATGCTGGGATCGTGTCTGCGGTCCACACCTTGAGCCTGGATACCGGCCGTTGATGAAACCCATTTGGTCGTTCCGGGGTCAGGACGGCATGAAAGGTTAGATCATGTTTCAGAAGTCTCTTCTCGCCGCGGCCGTCTTGACCGCCACGGGAGCGGCCGCGTTTGCGGCATCGCCGGCCACATCACCCCCAACGTCATCAAGTGCCGCCACATCCGCCCCATTGATTCAGGTGGCTGCCATGGATCCCGTTGTCGTGAGTGCTGCACTCATCGAACAAAAGCTGTCGGAGGTGATTCCCTCTGTGACGGTCATCACCCGGCAGGATATCGATCAGTCTGGTGCACTCAGCCTTGCGGATCTCGTTCGATCAGAGCCCGGTGTCGAGATTGGTCGAAACGGCGGCCTCGGAGGATTGACCTCATTTTTTCTTCGGGGCGCTGAGAGCCGTAATGTCTTGATTCTGATCGATGGTGTCCGCATGCGTGACGGGGTGACCCAGGCGGCGCTTGCGGAGCACATTCCATTGGGACTCGTGGATCGAATTGAAATTGTCCGCGGAAACGTCTCGGCACTCTATGGCGATGCAGCGGTGGGCGGCGTCATCTCGATTACCACGCGTCAAGCGGGGCAAGGACCGGTTAAAGGCTTCGCCTCCGTGACGGTTGGGGAGCGAGCGACCCGAGAGCTATCGGCTGGGCTTGCCGGATCGTTAGCGTCGTTACGACTGGCGCTGTCTGTACAGACTTTGAAGACCGAAGGATTTTCGGCGACGAACCCTGCGCAGACCTGGTCTTTTGATCCGACCGATGGGGATCGGGATCCATATGAAAACACCGCAGCCACATTGCAGTTGGCGACACGCATTGGCAAGACCGACCTTGGGGGAAGTTATTCAGGGAGTAAGGCCCAGTTGCGGTACGACAATGAGTGGGCTGGGCAGGATCCTAGACAGGATGCCACCAACGAGCGCGCAACCCTATTTGTTCGCCATCCTGTATCTGATCGATGGGCGACCCGGTTAGATCTGAGTCAGAATCGAATTCGACTGGATTACAACTTTGGGGTCTCTAATAAGACCGAAGTCGATCAGGTTCGCTGGGATAACCGTTTTACGTTTGGCGCTCGCCAGACACTGTTAGTTGGCCTGGATCGACGCGAGGAGCGTCGCAGTCCGGCTGCGAGTGGTCTCTCGGGGAGAGAGGTGGACTCGGCCTACCTTGGCTTACTGAGCCGCTCCGGTCCTTGGACGAGTCAGCTTAATCTCCGATATGACGACGCATCAACGGGAGAGTCTAAGTCGACCTGGTTGGTGGGAGTGGGGCGTCAATTGACTGACTTTTGGCGTGTCACCGCGAGTGCATCTACCGCGTTTCGACTCCCCGATGCCTATGCCTTGTCCACCAATGCACGACTATCCCCAGAGTTTCACGACAGTCGAGAGATCGGTCTACAGGGGGGGGAGGGAGAGGAGTCGATACGGATGGTGTTGTTTCAGGCAGAGACACAAAATCCGATTGTCTATGACGCCAACTACACGGCACGTAATCAAAACTTCATCGATAACCAAGGACTCGAAATTTCTGCGCGATGGCGTGCAACCCGTTGGCTTCGGCTGAAGGCCGATCTGACCCTACAAGACCCAAACAGCCCTTTTGAGGGTAGCGCCACCGCAACGACCCGGGTGCAGAGTGCCCGTCGTGCAAAGGTTCATGGTGCGGTTGCTGGGCTTGTCCGTTCTGGGCGTCATGAGTTTGAGATGTCTGTGTTTGGTGCAGGATCACGCCGAGACACCGATTATGACCCGCTTGGTGTCACCCGCTTACCTGGATACGCGGTGGTTGCCCTTCGTGCGAGGTTTCGGATCGATACCGAGTGGGCGGTTGTGGCAAGGCTCGAGAATGCAGGCGATAAGCAGTATCAGCTCGCTTACGGTTATCACACCGCACCGAGAACCGCATTTTTCGGTCTCCAGTTTCAGCCGAAGTAGGGTAGCGATCGACCGTCGACCGGGGATAGAGCGGGAAACGCCATCCCCACCGGGCGGCGTATTGATTTGCTAGTGCAGGTGCTGGCTTGGTGTTTCTGCGACATCCGGAAGCTCTGCATGAACCATTTCGCCGTCCTGGTTGGGGTAGAGCGGTGCACCGCAGTCATCGCAATACTCCATCGGCAGTCGCTGACGAAGCATGACCACATGGGCAATGCCTGATTCTCGCAATACGGATTCAATTTCTTCGGCAAGATCGCTCATCTCATCTTCTGCGCCGAGCAATGGCCAGACCACGCCGTGGATGACTTCCTCTTCTTCGCCGACCGTAAAACCGATGCGAAATTCTTCCAGCTGACGGTTGTAGCAGCCGCCGATGACGGCAGTGAGTAGATTCGGTGTCACGCTCAGTGTTGTGGCCAGAAATGCCACGGACGCCCGAATCGAAAATGGTCGCGCAGAACGATCGGCATCGCGACAGGCAACATAGTAGGCGCGAGGTAGCATGCTCTCAAACGCGCAGGCGGGTAACAAAGGCGCCAGAGCGGTCTGGCTTACCTCTACCCATTGCTTCATCACCTGCTCGCGGTCTGCATCGCCTGACTGCCAACGAAAGATGGCATCGCCCTGTGGCACGGAGACGGCCCCGATGATGTAGCGTTGGTCTGCAAGAAACTGTGACGTCTCCTTTAAATTTGCTGGGTCAATCTTGTAGACACCGTCGCTGAAACTCCCTGAGAGGTCCCGGCGTAGTTCCGCGGTATCGCAAAATGTTTCGGGAAGTTGGTCCGGGGAGAAAAAATAATCTGCAATCGTCAGGTCTGCCCCCTCTGCGAAGATGACGTCGGCCAATGATGCGCGTACCGCCTTGATCACGGCGGCCGGAATAGGGCGCGTCGGTAAGGGGAGCCGTGACCATGCTAGGACTGGCGCGGCAAATAACAAAATGTCGCGGGGTCCATCGGATGTCGGGCTTAGGGCGTACTCGACTCGTCCTTCAATCGCATCGGCGAGCTCTTCATAGGCGCGGGATTCTCGATCTGCCAAACGGTCAAGCGCAGCGTTGAGCGAACCCTCGTCGCCATCTTTGAGGAGGGTTTCAATTTCTTGCTCGAGGCGGTGTTCCCAAAAGTGGTCTTCCGCACGACTACCAGACTGTGCAAGTCCCTCTGCGAATTCGACAAGAAGGTCTGCCTCGCGAGAGGCGCGGCCGCGGCGGGATGATGGGGAACGCTTCATAGGGCTTTCTTTCTGATTGGCTGCCCATTCTAGCGAACTCAGGGCAGGCGAGCCGGTATCATGATGTGCAATGGGAGAAGATCGATAACCATGACGAAAGGATTTGCCGCAGCGGTCGCGATGGCCGGGATTGGCGCGATCTTGTTCTCTGCCAAGGCGATTGTCGTCAAGCTCTGTTATCTCTGGGGGGCGGACGCGGGGACCGTGCTGGCACTGAGGATGATCTTCTCCCTTCCATTCTTCTGGGGGGCGGTCTGGTGGGTGCAGCGCCGAGAGCGCCTTCCGCCAATTACCCGCAAGGACAAACTGACGGTTCTATTCCTTGGATTCGTCGGCTATTACCTGTCGAGTTATCTCGATTTTCTCGGCCTTCAATTTATCACTGCTGGGCTTGAGCGGATTATTCTGTATCTAAATCCTGCCCTGGTCTTGTTGCTCTCGGCCTGGATTCTGAAGCGGTCGATCAATGCACGTCAGTGGCTTTCGATGGGAATTGCATACCTTGGCGTTTTACTTGTCTTTATCCAAGATGTTCGCATCGATGGCCCTCAGGTCGCGCTTGGGGGCGCATTAGTCTTCGGTGCGGCCTTTACTTATGCGATCTATTTGATTTTTGCGGGCGAGATCGTGAAGCGCGTCGGTAGCCTTCGGCTGGTGGCCTATGCCAGTGGATCCTCAACCGTTTTCTGCCTTCTGCAGGCCTTGATCATGGCGCCGGAGGCGTTGGTCACACAGCCAGTTCAGGTCTATGGACTCAGTCTCATCAACGCAAGCCTGTGCACCTTTGTACCGATGCTCTTGATCATGATGGCGATTCAGCGCGTGGGGTCGGGGATTGCGGCGCAGGCGGGTGCCATCGGGCCGATTGCCACGGTGTTCCTAGGATGGTTCTTTCTTAACGAGGCCATCACACCAATCCAGTTAATCGGCATGGCAATCGTCCTGATCAGTATGGCGGTGTTACTGACGGCGCAATCGGGGTCCAAGGTGGCGCCGTCAGAACTGAAGGACGACCGTTAGGACCCGACTTTCCGGATGGCAATGACCACGTAGCGATTGCCTTCAGAGATGACCTGGAACTCGATCCGATCATTGGCCTGAAGTCCATCGAGGGTCTTTGCATCTCGAACTGTGAAGACCATCGTCATGGGGGGCATATCGAGTGACTTGATCTCTTCGTGCTGGATGGTGAGACGTTTGTTTGTGGCATCGACACGTCGGATAACGCCCTTCGCCCAGTCTGCTGCAGGGGTAACATCCATCACGTCGAGGGTACCCCTCATTCCTGCCTCAAAGTGACCCGCGACGAGGCAGGCAAATTCAAAGCGACCGGCGCGATTGAAGGTCCAGATAATCTCTTCGCGTTTGCCAGGACTGACGTGGGCCATGTAGGGCTCGTCATGTTCCATATTTGGAAACTTCTTCATCATCTCCGCGTGTGCTGCGAGCTCTTTGGCGGTGCCGATGACCATTTCATGCATGACCTTTCCCTGGTTGGCGACCCTAAATCGGATCGTTTCACCGAGGCGAACTTGAAGCTTATTGGGGGTAAATTGCATGTTGTCGGTCATGGCGATATCGACGGTTCGGTCGACTTTCTTCGCATCGCCTGCAATGCCCCATTCCTTTTGCTCGGCTGGGCCGACCGGCTTGCTGTGGTGTCCAGATGGGCCGTGAGCATGAGCGGCGGCGATGCCAAGCCAAAGCGTGGTCCCCAGCGATATCGAGAGACGTCTGACAAGTGTCGTGTGTTTCATCGAGTGTTTTCCTTAAGTTAGTGTTGGTGCGTCTTTCCGGGCTTTTTCACCTGGACTTCGACGGCGGTCGATGACTGACGCGGCATGGCGCTGCCACCTGCGGTGGCTCGCCGAACCGGTTCCTGTAAGGGTGCCCCCGTCCATTCGTAGGCCACGGTTCCTTTTGGATGCTGATACCAGCCTGGATCTGAGTAGTCACCAGGCTTTTGGGTCTTTCGGACCTTGAGGATGCTAAACATCCCACCCATTTCAACGGAGCCAAAAGGACCTTGTCCCGTCATCATCGGAATGGTGTTTTCGGGCAACGGCATTTCCATTTCGGCCATGTCGGCCATCCCGCGCTCGCCCATGACCATGTAGTCAGGGATCAATCGGTTAATCCGCTTTGCGAGTCCCGTGTGATCCACGCCGATCAGCGTAGGAACCTTGTGTCCCATTGCGTTCATGGTGTGATGAGACTTGTGACAATGGAACGCCCAGTCACCTTCTTCGTCAGCAACGAAGTCGAGCTGACGCATCTGACCCACTGCAATATCCTGGGTGACCTCATAGCGACGCGTGCTCTTCGGTGTGGGCCCCCCGTCAGTTCCCGTCACCATAAACTCATGACCATGAAGATGAATCGGGTGGTTCGTCATGGTCAAGTTGCCAATTCGGAGCCGCACACGGTCATTGAGTCGTACATTCAGCGAATCAATCCCGGGAAACACGCGGCTGTTCCATGACCATATATTGAAGTCGAGCATGGTCATGATCTTGGGGGTGTAGCTTCCGGGGTCAATATCATAGGCGTTCAACAAGAAGCAGAAGTCGCGGTCGACCGGGTCAATCAGCGGGTGGCGTCCCTTCGGATGAGTGACCCAAAATCCCATCATGCCCATG